>Ga0182027_10015771_pt1 | contig 10359 bp, 8 predicted proteins | sample 712E1DmetaG_FD_121300 | JGI IMG/M metagenome (GOLD analysis project Ga0182027, IMG submission 121300) | Permafrost microbial communities from Stordalen Mire, Sweden - 712E1D metaG (Illumina Assembly) | ecosystem: Environmental > Terrestrial > Soil > Wetlands > Permafrost | place: Sweden... | reverse complement strand
GTCAAGGGCGACCCTTTCTGCTGCCACCGCCACCCGGCCGTCCCCTGTCTCGCGCCGCTGTCGTGCCCGGTGGGCCGCGATCATCCCGAGAAAGCCGCGGCCCCCGATCCGACCTCCTTCGTAGGGCATCGTGGGGTCACCGGTCCCCTCGAAGCACAGCACCGCGGCCTGCTGCCCCGGGCGCGGCGGCCCATCGCGGCTGGCTTTGGTCGTGGTGCCGGAGACGAGAACTAGGCCGCTGACCGCCAACAAGGCGTGGCGGCCCAGATGCTCGGCGAAGAGCGCACCGTTCGAGATGCCCACGAGAGAAACGGGCCCGTCCCGGGCGACGCCTTCGGCAATGAGCGCAGCCACGAGCGCCCGGATGAAGCCGGGGTCGTCGACGCCGTCACGTCCGGGCAGACGGCCACCACCATCCCAGACCTCATCCCAGCCGTCAGGGAACACGACCGCGAACCCGAGGGCGGGGCCGCGTTGGGCAAGGCCGGTAAAGGCGGCCATATTTTTCCCGTTCATGCCGAGACCGTGGAACACGACGAGCAGCGGCGCGCCGGGCTCAGACGGTTTGGCCAGCCAATAAGTCCGTGGGGTGCCTGCGACGTCGATCGACCTTGGCTCGAGCCCAGAGGTCGGTTGCCAGCCTGCGAACGCGCCCGCCCGCCGCCGGGGCCTTTTCGGCCATGGAGGTTGAACGGCTACGCGAACTGCGGCAACCACCGTTCGTTGGCGGTGAACATGTCGTCCGTCAACTGCCATATCTCATCGAGCGAACACACGGCGGCGGTGAGGGGGTCCAGGGCCATGGCCTGGCGGACCACCTCGCGGTCCCGCTCCATATGCCCCTTGACGACCAGCTCCTGGACCGCGATATTGCTCCGGTTGAGGGAGGCGAGCTGGGGCGGCAGACTGCCCACTACACACGGATGGACCCCGGCCCGGTCCACCAGGCACGGGACTTCGACGCACGCTCCCTCGGGCAGGTTGGCAATGAGGCCGTCATTGGCAACGTTGCCGTTAATGCGCAGAGGAGAGCCTGTTTGCTCGGCATGGACGATGCGGGCGCCGTACTCGTCCGATCGGAACATTTCGATCGGCTCGGTGCCATCGATCTGGCGAGCGACCTCCGCCTCGTAGGACTGCTCCTTGTGTTGCCTGGCCGTCACACAGCCCCCCGTGCGGCCATAGTCGAACCATGCCGAGTATTCCGTCCCGTCGGCTTCGAAGGCCTCCACCAAAGCGGCAAGAAGCTCGGGACGCTTACGGAAATATGGGACGTACTCAGAGGCGTGCCCGCTCGACTCGGTAACGAAATAGCCGAAGCGGCGCATGAGCTCGAACCGCACGGGTTCCATGTTGAGCTTCTCCGGGCTCCCGAGCAGCGAACGTAGCCGGGGGTAGAGATCTCTGCCGTCGTGCTCCAGTTTTAGGAACCACGCCTGATGGTTTATCCCGGCGACCCAGTAGCTGAGCTCCTCCACAGGCACGTCGCAGTAACCGGCGAGCAGGCGCGCCGTCCCCTGGACGCTGTGGCACAACCCGACCACCCGCAACCCGGCCAGAGCCAGCCTCCAGGTGAGGATGGCCATCGGGTTGGAGTACTGCAGGACCAGGGCGCCCGGGCACAGGTCTGCCATGTCCTGTGCGAGGCCGTCGAAGACCGCCAGGTGCCGCAGGCCACGAAAGATCCCACCGGGGCCGATGGTGTCGCCCACACACTGGTTGACGCCGTACTTCTCGGGAACGCGTATGTCGGATGCCCACTGGCTCACGCCGCCTGCTTGGATGGTGACGATCACGTAGTCGGCCCCGGCAAGTGCCTGACGACGATCGGTGGTAGCGACGACTCGCGCCGGTGCCTTGGCCGTTTCGACCATCCGGCGCACCAGTTTTTCGGCCCCCGAGAGCCGCTCGGCATCGATGTCCATGAGCACGAGCTCGCTGTCGCCCAGTTCCGGGAAACTGAGGATGTCCCGGGCCAGGTTCCTCGTGAACACGACACTCCCCGCCCCGATAAAAACAACCCTCACCTTGGAGACCTCCAGTCAGCCGGCTCGCGGCCGCGCGGACCGACAGGCCCAGTCTGTCAGTTGGCCTGAGCCAGGGCCAGACTGGCGTAGCTGTCGAAGTCCCCGTACGCCTTAGGCGGGCGCCCGGGGTCGAGGCTGGTTCGCCTGGTCACAGGTGTCCTCCACCGGCTCCCCGCACTTGGAGGGGCCGTCTGAGCGTGCGCCGGTGAGTGTCCGGCCCCCGTCTGGTCGAGGTCGACCAGGTCTACGAGCCAATCCTCTTGCGGGGCGGCGCGCCGTAGGGGCTCAGGCGCTGTGAGCACCGGCATAGCGGCTCCCGCCTCCTGGTCGCGGTCGCCGAACTGCACCCTGGGCCCGGTAGGCCTGGCCATTGCCGTCCTGGTCCTGCTCACGAGCAGATAGGCGTAGGCGGCCAGGACGACATCGCTGAGAGCTTGCAGTGACAGGGTCACCACAGAACGACGGGCGACCGACACAATGGCCGTGACAACGACCGCTACCAGCAGGACGGAAAGGACGTCACGGCGCCGGCGCCGGGCCTTGAGCCGTTTGGCGCTGAGCGAGGCAGCCGCCAACGCCTCCGGCAGGGAGGCCGGGACGCTAGGTGCACTGCCGGCGGTCGAAGGGGCGGAGTCGCTTTGTGGTCCGCCGAGGGGGTAGCCCGCGACGCTTACGGTGTAGGGCAGCGGCCGGCGGCGATTGGCAGGTGGCACCCGTGCCGGCGCGGCATGTTCCAGAGCGTGCAACTCATTGCGGAACAGCCCTATCGAATCCCCAAAGGCGGGCCGCCGTGACCACACCCAATAAATCACGACAACGCCCCAGAGGATAGCGACGAGAAACTCAGCTCCCATTATCTAACTCCTCGGCCTACCGTCGGTCTTTCATCGGACGGTAGTCTGCGCAACACCGAAAATGGTGGATCCTCCCGTTTTGGGGAGCGCATTGGCGAAGACGTCAGCGTTCGAAACCCAACTGGTCGTTGCCGATGAGGCCGTCTATTTCCTCCTCGATGGGCCGGGGCCGACTTGCCTCGGACGGCCCGGGAGCGAGGATGGTGGTCGCCTCCCGGCGCCAGTTCCCGCTACGTCCCCCGGTCTTCTCCCACAACGCCAGATCCCCGATAACCATGGCCCGGTCGAACGACTTGCACATGTCGTAAATGGTCAGGGCGGCGACCGCACAACCCGTCAGCGCCTCCATTTCGACGCCCGTCCTGTCGACGGTCTCGACTTGGGTCTCCACTTCGACGTAGTCGTCGCCGATCGTGAAATTTATGGTCACGGCTCCTACGAGCAGAGGATGGCAAAGAGGTATCAGCTGGGCCGCCTGCTTGGCCGCCTGGATCCCCGCCACGCGCGACACAGCCAGGACGTCGCCCTTGGTGATGGCGTTACTGGCCACTTTCGCGGTCGTCTCGGACTGCATGTGCACCCGGCAGCGGGCCATGGCACGCCGGTGCGTGGGGTCCTTCGGAGTGACGTCGACCATGCGGGCACGTCCCAATGGGTCAAGGTGTGTCAGGCCGTGATCGGTCACAGTGCGATTCTATGCCAAATGGTCCGCTGGGCCCACCTGGGGCTATAAGCCCTGTTCGCGGGCCAGGCGCTCCACAAGGAACTTCCGGAACGGCGGCCCGAGGTCCTCACGTTCGAGGGCGAGCTCCACCGTCGCCTGCAGGTAATCGAGCTTGTTGCCCACATCGAAGCGGCCCTGGCGGAAAGTCCAGCCGTACACGGGCTGGCGCTCGGTGAGCGTTTTGATGGCGTCAGTGAGCTGGATTTCGCCCCCTCGACCGGCCGGGGTATGGGCGAGCACGTCCAGGATCTCGGGGCTGAACACGTAGCGTCCCATCACCGCCAGGTTGGACGGTGCCTCATCGGGCGCGGGTTTTTCGACGAGGTCCTCGATCTCCACGATGTTGTCCTCGAGCGGCCTCACCGCCGCGCAGCCGTAGGAGGAAATGTCCTGCGGCGGGACCTCCTTGAGAGCAATGACGCTGTGCCCGAAGCGCTCGAAGGTGGCCAGCATCCCGGACAGAACGCCCGCCTTGGGGTGCATGATGTCATCTCCGAGCATTACGACAAAGGGCAGGTCCCCGACGTGTTCGGCCGCCGCCTGGACGGCGTGGCCCAGCCCTTTAGGCTCGCCCTGGCGCACGTAATGGATGTCGGCCATCTCGGCGATGCGCCGCATCTCCTCGAGCTCGTCCAGCTTCCCCCCTTCCTGGAGGTAGTACTCGAGCTCGAACGAACGGTCGAAGTGGTCCTCAAGGCTGCGCTTGCCCCGGCCGGTGATAACCAGGATGTCGGTGATGCCGGCTGCTACGGCTTCTTCCACCACGTACTGGATGGCCGGTTTGTCGACCAGGGGCAGCATCTCTTTGGGCTGGGCCTTGGTGGCCGGCAGGAACCGAGTCCCCAGTCCAGCGGCGGGTATCACGGCCTTGCGAACCCTCTGTGACATCAGCGCCCTCCTTGTCAGGCCGCCACCCGGCCCCCTACGATGTCAGTCGGAGCCTCGGCCCCGTCGTCCTGACTAGGTTCTACCACTTCAGCGGCTTGTAGCCACCTGGCACGCGGCTCAGGTCCCAGCCCAGCCGCCGGGCCTCCCTGTCGCTCCGCGCTCGCGCCCGGCTACACTTAGCAGTTGAACCGTGAGAGTGCTAATGAAAGGGCAGCTTCACATGCCAACCTACGAGTACGCCTGCAAATCCTGCGGCGAACATCTCGAAGTCGTGCAGTCGTTCAAAGACAATGCACTGACCGAGTGCCCGGCGTGCGGGGGCACGCTGCGAAAGGTATTCGGGAACATTGGCATAACCTTCAAGGGCAGCGGTTTCTACAAGACCGACAGCAGGTCAGCCGGCCATAAAGGCGCTTCGAGGCCGGCGGAGACGAAGACGGCCGAGGGGGGCGCCGACGGCGCCGGCAAGGCCTCGGGTTCACCGGACGGGCCCAAGCCCGAGGCAGCTTCGAAGGACGGCGGCGCTAAGGACGGCGGCGCTAAGGACGGCGGCGCTAAGGAAAGGGCCGGCAAGACAAGCGCTCCAGCCAGCTCTTCGGCAGCCGCCGCCTCCTAGGCAGGCGCTCAGGCGCCGCTCATCGACATTTCAGAAATGGCGAGGGTCACGCCCGCCGCTGACGAAGGTAGCCATTGCAGGTCGTTGCCCACTGTCGTAACGCCCTGGAGCATGCGTTGGATGCTCGACGCGATCGTTATCTCTCTAACGGGGGTGGACAGCTCGCCGCCGCGGAACAGCAAACCCTCCGCTCCCACCGAGAAGTCGCCGCTAACCGGGTTCACGCCCGAATGGAGCCCGCTGAGGGACTGGACCAAAAGGCCCTCTCCCAGGCGGGCTAGTACCTCGTCCGCGCTGAGCTCGCCGGGCACGAGGTAGACGGCCCGACTGCCTACGCCGGGGGCGCTCTTGTAACCGGCCCGGACGGCACTGGCGGTAGAGGACGTGGAAGCGCGCCGAGCCGAGGTGCTGTCGTAGAGATAGGCACGCAGCACACCGCCCTCGATCATCGTGTTGGGACGACAAGCCAGGCCCTCGTCGTCGAAAGAGGCGGCACGCCACGCCTCAGGGAGCGTGGGGTCGTCCACCAGGGTGACGCCGGGCGCGGCCACTTGCTCACCCAGGCGGTCCGCGAAAAGCGAGGTCCCCTTCAGGACCCTCTCCCCGCTCAAGACCGAGCCCAGCACGCTGGTCAACTGCGCGCTTACCCTGGGCTCGAAGACGACGGGCAGACGGGCGGACGGAGGCTTGGTCGCTCCCAGCAACCGCACGGCCCGAGAGACGGCGTCGCCTGCCGCCTTGGCCGAGTCGAGCTCGGAGGGAGCGCGGCCGACGCTGAAGCCGTAGGCCACATGGCTCTGGGCCCCCTCCCCGGCAACGGCGACGGCCGACAGGTAGCACGCCGTCGAACGGTCGCTGGCCCGTACCCCCAACGAGCTGGCCAGGGCTTTCTCGCTGCATACGTCGCCCCAATTAGCCGACTCCACTTGCCGGACGCGGGGGTCGGCGGCGCGGACCGCCCGCTCGAGGTCGAGGGCGGCATTGACCTTGCCGGCCGTCGGGTAGCCCGCCAGCTCCTCGCGCCAGAGGTCTAGGACCACCGGGCGGGCGCCGTCCGGCTCGGGCAGGCCGACCCAAGCCTCAGCGCTCGAGAAGGTGGCGTTGTCGCGGGCTTCGGCCAGCGTCTCGGCCAGCACCTCCTCGTCGAGCGACCCGGCGTAGGCAAAGCCCTGACGGCCGCCACGCACGACCCTGACGCCGGCGCCGGCAGACGTGGCGGACGACAGGGACTCCACTTCGCCCTCGTAGGCGCGGACCTCGGTCTCGGTGCCCCTTGAAACATAGACCTCGACGTCCTCGCCGTCCCGGGCCCAACCGGCCACCCTGGCCGCCACTTCCAGCAGCTCGGTCAACGGGCCGTACCGCCGATCGTCAGCCCGCGCACGCGTAGGGTCGGCTGGCCCATCCCGACGGGGACGCCCTGGCCCTGCTTGCCGCACGTGCCCGGCCAGCCCATGGCGAAATCGTCACCGAGGGCATCGATGTCACGCAGGACCTGCGGACCGTTGCCGATGAGGTTGGCGTCCCTGATCGGGTCGGTCAACTGGCCGTCCTCGATCATGTAGGCCTCGGTCATGCCGAAAACGAAATCCCCTGTGGCCGTGTTGACCTGGCCACCGCCGAGCTGAGCGACGTAAACGCCCTGAGGGGTCTGACGGACGATCTCGTCGGGGCTGTCGCCCCCGTTGAGCAAATAGGTGTTGGTCATCCTCACCATCGGAAGGTGCTGGTAGCTCTGGCGCCGTCCATTGGCCGACACGTCCTTGTCCTGTTGGCGGGCGCGCAGCCAGTCCCACATGTAGTCCGTGAGCACTCCGTCCTGGATGAGGACGTTGCGCGAGGTGGGACGACCCTCGTCGTCGATCGCCAAGGCGCCCCACTCGTGGCTCATCGTCCCGTCGTCCACGAGCGTGACCGAGGGAGAGGCCACCTGCTCTCCGACCTTGCCGGCGAAGACAGAAACGGCCTTGGCGATGTGATCGGCCTCGAGCCCGTGACCACAGGCCTCGTGGAAGAGCACGCCGCCGCTACCGCATTTGATGACAACGGGCATGGTCCCCGACGGCGCCGGTCGCGCCTGCAGCTTGCGCAGGGAGCGACGGGCCGCAGAGCGGGCGAGCTCTTCGACGTCATGGCGGTCGAACAGCTCGAAGCCCATGGTCGCCCCGACGCTTTCCGCCCCGGTCTGCATCCCCGTGTCGCCACTGGCAACGACTGTTACCCGGAACTGTGCCCGGACCTGGTCGTCGGAGGCCAGCACACCCTCTGAACTGGCTACCAGGACCTGTCGGCGGCTGTCGCGGTAGAAGGCGTTGACCTGTCGCACTGAGCCGCCGGCGGCCCGGGCGGCGGCGTCGGCCTTGCGCAACAACTCCACTTTCCTGTCCTTGCCCACGCCCGCGGGGAGCACCTCGACCGGCGAGGGGCTCGCCGGCTGCCTCCGGGAAAGGGCCACCTCCCGGGTGCCCCCTCCTCCACTTCGCGCTGCCGCGGACGCCGCTTCGGCCGCTTTGAGCAGGCCTCGCTCGGACAGGTCCGCCGTGTGCGCGAAGCCCGTGGTGTTGCCGGCAACGACGCGGATGCCTGCCCCGCGGTCGTGGCCGGAACTGATGTCCTCGATCCGGCCATCGTCGAGCCCCAGGGTCGAGCCGCGACGGTCCTCGGCGAAGACCTCGGCGAACTCGCCCCCAGTCTTGAGGGCCTGGCTCAGGACACGAGCCACGACGGCTTCGTCGATCAAATTGGGGTCGCCGGCTGCCGCTGTCATAGCCCAGACCAAGCTAGTGGCCCGGTCTGGGTACTGCCCTGACCGCCTCATTCGCGGGTGCTGATGTCGAAGAGCCAGGACACGAGGTAGCTTAAGGGGGTGCTTCTGGAGACGATTAGCGGACCCAGCGACCTACGGGCTCTTGACTACGAGCAGTTGGGCACCCTGGCCGGAGAGATCCGGGACTTCGTCGTCCAGGCCGTGTCCACCGCCAACACGGGCCACCTGGGCAGCAACCTTGGGGTCGTAGAACTCACCCTGGCCCTGCACCGGGTGTTCGACTCACCCCGCGACTACCTCATCTGGGACACCGGGCACCAGGCCTATGTCCACAAGCTGGTGACGGGCCGACGGGACATGTTCAGCTCGTTGCGCCAGGCCGACGGGCTCTCGGGCTACCCGTCACGCGCTGAGTCGGTGCACGACTGGGTCGAAAACAGCCACGCCTCTACCGCCCTCAGTTACGCCCACGGCCTTTCTGCCGCCGTAAAGCGCAGCAGCCACCCCGGGCGTCACGTTGTCGCCATAGTCGGGGACGGCGCTCTTACCGGTGGTATGGCCTACGAAGGCCTCAACAACCTCGGCCATAGCGGGTCGCGGGTCATCGTGATACTCAACGACAACGGACGCTCGTACGCGCCGACGGTGTCCCGCCTTTCCGAGAGCCTCACCCGGTTGCGCCTCCACCCCGGGGTCAATTCAGCCCGGCGCCGTATCGAGTCGGCGGTCCGGGACTTTCCCCGCGTCGGGAGCCTGGCTTATTCGAGCCTTCAGGGCTTTTATTCCGCCATCCGCGAAGTAATCGAACCACCGGCGTTCTTCGAGGCTCTGGGTGTACGTTATGTCGGCCCCCTCGACGGCCACGATATTGCCGGAATGGAACAGGCTTTTCGCCAAGCCGCCGCGTTCGATGGCCCAATCGTCGTGCATATCATAACCCAGAAGGGCCGGGGCTATAAATTCGCCGAGGAAGACGAGGAAAAGTGTCTTCACGACGCAGCCTCTTTTGACCCCGCCGTCGGCCCGACCCAATCGTCGCGTGCCCTGAAGGGTTACACGCTGGCATTCAGCGAATCAATGCTGGAAATGGCCGAAGAGCGCGACGACGTGGTCGCCATCACGGCGGCAATGCCCGGTCCCACTGGACTGTTGCCTTTCCAGGCTCGTTTCCCGGACCGGTTTTTCGATGTAGGTATCGCCGAGCAGGCGGCCGTGACCTCGGCCGCCGGCATGGCCATGGGCGGTCTGCGGCCGGTGGTGGCGGTTTACTCGACCTTCCTCAGCAGGGCGTTCGACCAGGCCAACCTCGACGTGGGTCTCCATGGCCTCCCGGTTGTCTTCGCCCTGGACCGGGCGGGCATCACCGGCGACGATGGCCCGAGCCACCACGGGATACTGGACATGGCGCTCTGCCTCAAGATCCCGGGCATGACCATCTTCGCCCCCTCGTCTGCTCAGGAACTGAAGGCGATGCTCCGCTCAGCCTTGGACCTCTCGGGGCCCTCCGTCCTGCGCTTCGCCAAGACGGCGGCCCGTCAGGTGCCGTCCAACCAGGTTGGTAGGGGCCTTTCGGCCCGCCGCGTCCGTGCCGGGGACGGCTCGGTCTGTATCCTCGCTGTGGGCAAGTTGCTCGAGCCGGCCGAAGAGGCGGCCGCCCTCCTCGCTGACGAGGGAGTAGAGGCCGCGCTTTGGGATGTAAGGGTGGTGCGACCGCTCGACCCGATCATGATCGCCGATGCCGGCAGGCACGCCTTGGTCGTGACGGTGGAAGACGGGATCCGCAATGGCGGTGCCGGCAATTTCATTGCCGATGCCATCGCCGACCTCAACGCCAAGCGCCAGAGCCCACCGGTGCTCAACCTCGGGGTCCCGACGGCCTACATCTCCCACGGCAAGCCCGAGCGGATCTTGGGCCAGTTGGGCTTGGACGGCCCGGGCATCGCTGCCTCGATCTTCAAGGCCATTGACCCCGCTCCGGGCCTGCGGGCCCCAGCGTACATGGGCGTCGAGGACCGGACGGCGGACCGAGCTTCAATCGAGGCCGACGCCGCCAGCCTGAGCTGAGACCACCGGACCAGCCAGTCTGAGCCTTCCAGCCGTGCTGCGTTAGCTCTTGTGCCGTGAAGAGGTATGAAATACACTGAGAGTGCTTCCCCCTAAGCAATAACCCTCCTCTCAGGGAGACGCTCGTGCACTCACAACTCTGCTTCGCTCCCGAAGTTCTGCACGTCTTGCCGTGGCCGGACGACGTAATAGACAATCTCGGCCACGATCCGCGGTCAACCTACGTCGAGGAGTACTGGCTGGGCATCTTGGGCCCGTCCACGGTCTGGCTCCTGCGCCGCTTCGCCGCCGGCTTCGAGTACGGCCCCGAAGGCTTCGACCTTGACCTGGCCGAGACGGCCCGCTCCCTCGGGCTGGGCGACCGCAGCGGCCGGCACTCGCCGTTCGTGCGCAGCATCAACCGGACCATCCAGTTCGGC
>Ga0182027_10015769_pt1 | contig 10360 bp, 9 predicted proteins | sample 712E1DmetaG_FD_121300 | JGI IMG/M metagenome (GOLD analysis project Ga0182027, IMG submission 121300) | Permafrost microbial communities from Stordalen Mire, Sweden - 712E1D metaG (Illumina Assembly) | ecosystem: Environmental > Terrestrial > Soil > Wetlands > Permafrost | place: Sweden... | reverse complement strand
CTCTGGGAACCGAGGGTGAATTAAGCACAGGGTTAGGTTTATTACTTTGCAAGGAATTTGTGGAAAAACATAACGGTAGGATTTGGGTAGAGAGCGAAGAAGGAAAAGGAACTACCTTGAGGTTTACTTTACAGACAAAGAATCCAGCCGCGGATAATTAGTCTAACAGTCATTAATTGATTTCCTGCTCTCCTGCTTTGAAATCAGCCATTCCCGCTGTTGCTTGCTTTCCGGACTCATTATAATTTAACTCCTCCTGTAATATCTTCTGAATCATCATATCTAAAACAAATAAATCCCTGTAGAAAAGAAATTGATAATATTGTCGAAATAAGTGGATTTATAATTATCTAAGGGATAATTTTAGTCATATAATAATCAGTGCTTTTCGGAGATTCAATAACCAAAACGACCAGTATAATATGGATTTCAAATTCAAAACTAAACGAAGTAAAATAATAAGAGATTATATAGGAATTACCATCGGAGCCGCAATAATGGCTCTTGGAATCGGAGTGTTTTTAATGGACGCCTATGTGGTGCCCGGAGGTGTCAGCGGTTTATCAATGACCTTATCTTATCTCTCTAATGGAAAAATTCCAGTCGGTATTACTATGTGGGTACTTAATCTGCCACTGTTCTTCTGGGGAATGAAAGAACTCGGCAAGAATTTCGGCGCTAGAACTTTTTACGGCTTCACACTTAATTCTTTATTTATTGATCTATATCGTGGAGATATTCCTTATTTACATTTTATTAAGCTGAATCAATCACAAACCATTATTGATCTCAGACAAAATGATTTTTTCTTTCTTATTCTTGTCGGTGCAACACTTCTGGGTTTAGGGCTTGGACTGGTCTTTAAATGTAAAGGAACTACTGCAGGTTCTGATATCATCGCATCTATTCTACACAAAAGGTACGGTATAAAACCAGGCCAGGCAATTATGATGATTGATTTTTTTATAATATCCATGGCCGGAATAGTAATTTACTTGAAAGACCTTTCGCCTAACAAACCAGCCTTTTCGTTAACATTATATGCCATGTTTCTTCTCTTTGTTTCAAGCAAGATTGTGGATATTGTGCTCGACGGATTTGATTATGCACGTGTTGCTTATATTATCTCCTCCAAAACCGATGAAATATCCGAGGCAATACTGCAAGACCTCAGCAGGGGCGCTACTGCGCTTAAGGCACGGGGTCTTTACAAAAATATGGACCGGGAGGTCTTAATGACCGTTGTCCCCTTAAAAGAGCTTACTTTGCTCCAGGATATGATAAAACAAATAGACAAAGATGCTTTCATAATTATCGGTAATGTTCATGAAGTTCTTGGTAACGGATTCCGAAGAAGGATTTAATCGATGATTCTATTAAAATCTAAAGTTGCTTAAAATTAAGTTAACAGAATATTTTGGCTCTATTTACTTTTCCCGGTTTCTTCTTTCTTTTGAAAATTAAGACATTCCTTACCTGAAGATTTTAATACCTCAATAGAGGGTATTGTTTTGGATTTCATTCCGAATGCCTTACAGCCGTAGGGGAAATTTTTATCCCACGTAATGAAAAGATTTCTACATTTCCTGCAATTAATTTCCGGCAAATTATTACTCTGTTAAATATTCAATTCCATAGAATAAATTTATACAAGGTTGGCCTTAAAATCTAAAAAGAATTTACTTTAGTTATAATCTCCAATTAAATCAAACAATATTTTCCATTTTTGCCGCCCCCCAGTGCCCCCACGGTAAAAAACGCCCATTTTTGGTAATTATATGTAGAGGCCTACTTTTTTTATTAAACATTTAGGTTTGGCTTAAATAACAAAAACATCGCTTTTTTGCCGCACCCCCTTCTCCCAAAGCCGAAAACGGCAAAAAATTGCCAATTTTGTTATTAATAAGTAGAGGCCTACTTTTTTTACCTTGATTATTCAGGGCTACACCAATATCTAGACCTCCGTTTTTATGCACAAGCCGTTACTTGCATGAAAACAAATATAGAGATGTATAAATAGTAGAAGGGTTCTTTTTTATTGTGGTCCCTGGCGGTTCACTCCTCTCCGTCCTCAACTCCGGAAAATTTTTAATTGTTTCAAAACAGAAGAGAGGTGAGCCGAACACCTCAGCAACAGGTTTTGAACTGCTTTTGAACAGCTTTTAAGACATAAATAATACTGAAATGAAAAGGATTTGATAACCAAATAATATCATTAACAACTTAACGGATCTTACAATGGGTAGTCTAAAAAATCAGACGCTCGGCAATGTTTCCGGTATTGGATTTTCTCAGTGATTTGTTGGGAATAGGGATGGCTATTTAAATTTAAGTCGGGAAGGTTCGGCGCATAACATTAGCATAACGATAACTGAAATTGAAAGTCTCTTTTAATCCCTTCAGAGAGACGGTGTAGACTCTTGGACTTGTTTGAACGATTTTATCTATAAAATTCAGGTTTATAATTGTAGCCCTGTGAATACGCAGAAAATTATTTTCCGGAAGAATCTTTGACCAGTTACGCATTGATTTCCTGGCAATAATTTCAAGATTATTACTTGTTCTAATACAGCTATATTCTTTAAGAGCAGTTATACAAACTATTTCAGTGAATTTTATCAGCTTAATCTTCTTGCCGATTTTTATGATAATATGGTCATCCCTTTTGACCTGAGGTTTAACAGTTTCAAAACTGTTTATTTCTTCATTCAGTTTCTCTTTCAATCTGGTTGATCTTTTTAACCTGCTTTGAATGCTCTTCAATAAAGAGTTCTCAATAAAATTAATTGGGATATAATCCTCTGCTCCCATTTCCATAAGCATTCTTTGTTCTTCAAAAGATGGGTTGTTTGAAACAGTAATCAAAACAAGCCCACTGGTATGCTCATTTTCAATTAACCTATTCAGAAAAACCTTATCATCAGTACCGGAATAAAGAAATATAATAATATCCGGCAGGTAACGGATGGCAATCTCAACACCGTCATTTTTATCGTGTGAATAATTGATCTCAAATTTATCCGAATCTAAAATATCATCAATGATTTTCAGATTAACGTCTTTATTTTCAATAATGAGGACTTTGAGCAATCTATAATCCGGATGCTGATTTTGAATTAAAATCACTATTTAACATAACTCACAATTATTAAAATAAACCAATAGCGCGATTAGAACAACACGTTTACGACAAAAATGTCGCGTAAGTAGCAATTTATTATGAGGGGTCAGTACCTTTTCCAAGATTTGATTTGTATATAAATTTAATTATTTGAGGTCTATATGTTCAATACTGGAAGTACCGGCTTTATGCTGGTAGCATCAAGCCTTGTCATGTTAATGACTCCTGGGCTTGCATTCTTTTACGGTGGCCTTGTTGGAAGAAAAAATGTACTCACAATTATGATACAAAGCTTTCTTTCACTCTGTTGGACAACCGTAATGTGGTTTGTATGTGGTTATTCACTCTGTTTTAGCGGCGGTGAAGGCGGATTGATCGGGAATTTAAATATGGCGTTTCTGAATGGAACCAGCCTGAATTCAATGTTTATGGGAAACCATGAAATCCCACTATACGTTTTTGTTGCATATCAAATGATGTTTGCAATTATTACTCCTGCTCTTATCTCTGGCGCTTTTGCGAATAGAGTAAATTTCAAAGCGTATTTCCTGTTTTTAACATTCTGGCTCTTATTAGTGTATTTCCCGCTGGTGCATATGATCTGGGGTGGAGGATTACTCGCTAAATGGGGAGTTCTTGATTTTGCAGGCGGAATTGTAGTCCATGCAAGCGCAGGTATGGCCGCTTTAGCTTCTGTTCTTTATGTCGGAAAACGTAAAGTTGCTGAAAGAGGCCCGCATAGCATTCCATTGGTCGCTCTCGGAACAGGATTACTCTGGTTTGGATGGTACGGTTTTAATGCCGGTTCTGAATTCAGAGTTGATAATATTACTGTTGCTGCATTTTTAAATACTGATGTTGCTGCTTCTTTTGCTGGAATTACATGGCTGTTGATTGCCTGGGTACTGGAGAAGAAACCTAAATTCATAGGTTTGCTCACCGGTTCTGTTGCTGGTCTTGCAACTATTACCCCGGCGGCCGGTTATGTTACTATTGGACATGCCGCTTTAATTGGAATAGTTTCAGGTATCGTCTGTTATTTTGCAGTTGCAATGAAAAACAAACTAAAATGGGACGATGCTCTTGATGTTTGGGGAGTGCACGGTGTAGGTGGATCCATAGGAATTTTAATGCTCGGATTGTTTGCTACTAGCGCTGTCAATCCCTCTGTAATAAATCAGGGATGGTTAATTGGTGGTTCTCCGACATTTTTCATAACACAATTGGTTTCTATTCTTCTTGTATGTACCTATTGCTTCCTGTTCACTTATCTAATGCTTGTAATAATCAATTTTATTACTCCGGTTAAAGTAACTGCGGAAGAAGAAGAAGCCGGGCTTGATTCAGCCTTGCATGGAGAGATTGCTTACGAACAGGATTAATAATTATTCTATTTGTTGTTTAGGTTAATTTAAGTTCTCACTTTAACCTCCGGGGTTCATTTACTCCGGAGGTTTTTTGTCGCAATCCGGTCTTGAAGAGTATTATTTATCTTTACTTCGCTGTTCTACAACAGCCGAATAAAGAATTTCCCCTTTATTACTAACGTAATTCACTTTAAATAAATCATATGTGACCGTAACTGAAATAAAACCGGGTGTAGCAGAACCGAATTTTACATCTTCGCGATTACTTACGGGTCGGGTTAATGCACCACAGCCGCAGACAAAAGAGTTAAGTGAACCATCCACTAAGTATTGCATAAAATGTTCATGACCGCAGAAATATACCTTCACTCCGTATTTTTCCATAATTGGAAGAATCTCGTCTATAAGCTCCTTTGTGTTCCCCCGCTTTTCTACAGATGAAAAAACAGGGTGATGACCTATTACAATTTTCCAACGGGCATTTGATTTTGCAAGAATTGAATCTAACCAGCTTAGTTGAGCTTTTGTATCCTGTCCTAAAACATGATAAATCGAATCATTCTTTCTGTAATCTGTTATAAAAGGAGAAGTATCCATATGAATAAATAACACATCAGTGGTATCATTTATTTTTTCTTTATGCGAATAATAACGCGCAGGCATGTGCCATCTTTTACTTATTTGGCTGTATTTAATCTCGGCTTCAGGGCTTCCATTATAATCGTGGTTACCAAGTGAAGCGTACCAGGGAATCATAAGTGATTTGTCTGAATAAATGTTCTCAAATTCTGTTTTCCATTTTGGATCGAAAGCTGAAGATATCCCGTTCTGATGATAATTATCCCCACCCGTTATCACAAAACTGCTCTTTTCAATTGAAGCCTGATGCCCCATCTGTGCACCCACTTCGCACTGAACTTTTCCCCCCTGCCCCCCGAAATCACTAATAAAAAGGAAATTAAGTGAATCAGAAACATGATTTTTTATTATTCCCTGGGCGTCTGTTTCAGTAAAGAATAGAACAAACAGAAGTAATATTAAAGAACTATTAAATTTGGCGTGCTTTATAATTAATTTCATATTATTATTTTCCTAATTATAAAAAACCTCCGGCATATAATTACACCAGAGGTTTTGTCTTCAATTATTCTCAGGTCATCAGGAAATGTTTCCTGAATGTCAATATAATATTCCTGATTAGATTATGGATTACTATTTCTTCGGTTGTTTCTTTACAGCAGTAATATAATCAATCTCCGACTTACTAGATTTCCCATATGTTTTGTCGCTTAAACTCTGTTTGAAGTATACAAGAGCTTTATCATAATCACCCTTCTGTTTATAAAGCGCACCTTTATAATAGGCTATAGCCCCTTCAGTTACAGTAATTTTTATTGAATCAGCTTTATCAAACGCTTCAAGAGCAGAGTCATATTTTTTCTTTTCAGTATACGATTTTCCCAGCCACAGGCATGCCTGATCATAAGGCACTTGCTCATTTGAACTGGTAAAATTCTCAATAGCACTGTCATATTTTTTTGCGGTAAAATCAGCAACGCCTGCCTGGAAGTAAAGTCCCTTTAAAGATTCATGGCAGCTTTTTTTCACTGCATCATTACTTGTTTTACCCAGGGCTTTCTGATAATTAGGGATGGCATTCTTAAAATCTTTTGCACCGAAATAAGCTCCTCCCAAAGTCAGGTATGCCATATCATAATTGGGATCAAGTGCAATTGCAGAATTAATTTCATTTATAGCTTCAGCATCTTTCTTCATTTTCAGATATGTAATCCCTTTCTGCAAATAAACCTTGGGATCCTTTTTAAGGTCTAGAGAACTGTTGAATTTAGCCAAAGCTTCATCAAATTTACCAACTTTATAAAGATCAATTCCCTGGTTAAAAATTTCTGCGGCCTGGATCTGCTGCATATCAGCTATTCTTGTTTCTGCATCTGCTTTTTTTGAGGGATCCTTTGTTACACTAATAAGATTTCTGTTTACCGCAATAGCTTTGTCATATTGTTTTGTATTATTATAAGCTGCAGCAAGCTGGATATATGCAATATCGTTCGTTTTATCCAGAGTAAGATATTCCTCATACTCTTTCACAGCGCAGTCCCAGTTATTCATCTTAAAGCAAATCTGACCCTTAAGAAAAACAATACGGGAATCATGAGATATCGCCAGGGCACTATCTATGGAGTGTACGGCATCGTTCAGATTGTTTGCCTTCAGGCATTCAACGCTTTTGTTGTAATATTTGGCAGCATTGACGTCCATCTTCTGGGTCGTGTCAGTCTGTGCAATAATATTTATCGATAAAACGATAAATAAAACAAAAAACGAGAAATAATTTAACTTCATATTTTCCTTTTAATTAATGTTAATGAAAAAATGTCTGCTTTCCGATCTTATTTTTTACCCGGATCCTAATTGATTAAAACTATTATTGCTCTGTATTTGATTCTATCTGGAAAACACCAGATTTAAGGACTATCCCCTTATAAAAAAACATAGCACTTCAATAGCATAAATTATAAAAAAATGTCTGAATTTCAATAGATTGCCAAATAAATTTTATCAAAATATATTAAAAAAAAGAATATTTAATAAATTTAGGGCGACTTTATTGATTTAACTAGCATCCCAAGTATGATCAATTTTAAGTTTAAAATCAACTTGATTATTTATGGATGACAATTTATCTTTAAATGGAGGACTTGACTATGCTTTATGACAAATCACAAACGACCTTTTATGGTATCTCATTTCTTATTCTGACAATATTCGTATTAAATTTTGAAGTTTATTCCCAAACAAAACTATCGGTAAAAAATATGGAGATAAAAATTACGAGCCCGGCTTTTAAGGAGGGAGGGAACATCGATTCCAGGTTTTCTTGTCAGGGGGCAGATTTTTCACCTCATCTGTTATGGGACAATAACTTAAAGAATGTGAAATCGTATGCTATAATCATGGATGATCCGGATGCCCCCGGGGGAGATTTTGTTCACTGGATAATTTTCAATATACCGGGAAACATGAAAGAACTGAACGAAAATGTTACTCCATCAGGAAATATCCCTCCGGAAGTAAAATTCGGTACTAATAGTTTCGGACATATCGGTTATAGTGGTCCTTGTCCCCCTTCAGGTAAACCCCATCGCTATTTTTTCAAAATCTATGCGTTAGATACAATTCTGCTCCATACTGAAGCAGGGGCTACAAAACAACAACTCCTGAAAGCAATGGATGGACATATAATAGCCAGCGGACAACTTATAGGATTATATAAAAGAATTTAGTGGAAATTTCCAGACATTAGTTATTTCTTCTTTTTTCCGAACATCTTTTCGGGAATACCCTGATTTACAATATAATTTGAATATGTTATATATACCCTTCCTGTGGTGTTTTTACCTATATTTCTCCTTGAATCACTCTCCGTTTCAGAGTTTAATCCCCTGGATAGATCCATTTTATCTAGATTAAAACCAAAAATCATTGACCTAGGCAGATAGTAATCTCTTTTGACTTCATCATATTGAAGATCAATTGTAAATGTCCCGTTTGATTTTGTTGTTGATTCTACTTTACGAATAATATATTCACGCTGGTCAACCCATAAAGTTGTTAGGACTATATCGCCCTTCTCTGATGAAGGTATTACTTTAATTACATATACCGGATGACTGTCAATGTTTTCTTCTTTCTGAAATAATGCCGTATAATTCTTTTTTAAAAATGATAGCGGTGAAAAATTAATACCTTCTTTGGGCAGCATTGCAAATCCTTCCGAATCAAAACGAACTTTATCCGGTTGCTTGAAATAGATTTTTGCTTTTGTCTCCGGTACCTTGATGAAATCAACATCCACCTTAATATTCACATCTACCTGATAATCTTTAACCTTGCTGAATTCCTCTTTTACTTTTTTAAGTATCAGATCCGGATCTTTGCTTTGAGAAAACACAATTCCGTTAAATATCAAAATAACAAATAAAACTGATTTCATTTCCAACTCCTGATCACTACGTCAAAATATCTTTTTTATGAAAAACGTATACTGCTGCTCCGAAAAAGACCGCTATATGTCCTAAAAGTATCAGAACCGACTGGAGTATCTTGTAAACATCAATAGGGTCATCAAAAAACAATCTCCAGGAATTCATATAATTTGTAAATAGAAATGGCTTAATTTTCTGGAATACTTCTATGTCAATTGCAGAAATTATAATGAATGCAATTATAATGGCCATTGTACTGACTATTGGACCTATTGCATTTTCCACTAATGAGGATAGAAGGAATGCGAGTGAGGCAACAACCATCATACTTAATGAAGCAAAGCCGTATCCTAAAACAAATCTCCAGAGAATATCATACTTGGGAAATATTATTATTGAAGAACTTTTAATTACAATTAATTCCCCAACTCCGAAAATCAGTATTCCAATTCCCAGACTCACAATTGCAAGCCAGAGTACTAATAAATTAGTATATATTATGGCGGAAAAAAATTTAGCAGTTATTAACTTAAATCTGGAAACAGGTCTTGTTATTAGCAGTCGGTAAGTACCGGCAGTTGCTTCGCCAGCGAGCAGATCACCAGCCACTAACGCAATCAGGAAAGGTATATGGATTACAAGACTGTTTAGTATTATGTAAGAAATCAGGTACCCGTTAAGGAGATTACCCACAAAAACGAAAGACTGCTGTAGATTCCGGGTCATAAAGTCAAGTGATCTTTCCCCCTCAGCCAACATCGCAAGTTGTATTACCGGAACAAGCACTGCTATTGCTATGAATCCGATATAGGTTCTCCATTTTCTAAAAATTTTATAAATCTCTATGTTCACTAATGTTAACATTATTCCCCCTTTTCAGTAATATTGAGAAAATATTGTTCAAGTGAACGAGTTGGAACAACCGCGCTGACCTCTATATTGCTTTCAATTAAAAAACGATTAAGTTTTGGTATTTCATCATTAGTAAGTGAAAAAATAAGTTTGTTGCCGGCTAAAGATTCTAACCTTCCGCTCCAAACTGAATTGTCCAGAAATGATTTAGCCTTCCCCCCATCGTCAACTTCAAAGGTAACTTTAAGATTATTTGAATTGAGCAGATCCTCAACAAAACCTTCAACTACTTTTGTCCCCTTGTTAATAATTATCATTCTGTTCGCTACAAGTTCTATTTCATATAATATATGACTGGAAATAAAAATAGTCTTCTTCTTTTCATTGCTAAGATACAACAAAAGGTCCCTTACTTCCTTCATCCCCTGAGGATCCAGACCCGTGGTCGGTTCATCAAGGATAATAAGATCCGGATCATGCAAAAGTGCCTGCGCCAGACCTAGTCTTTGCTTCATTCCATGCGAAAATGTCTTAACTTTGCTTTTATACCTCTTCTCCAACCCGACAAGTTCCAGAACTTCCATTATTCTTTTGTAGGACACATCAGTCTGTGATAATTTCCCCAATATTTCAATGTTTTTATAAGCTGATAGATATCCGTAAAAGTCCGGTTTTTCTACGATTGCACCCACATGTTTTAATATATCAATTCTGTTCGATTTCAGATCTTTCCCGAATATCCTGATCTTCCCTTCAGTTGGGTTAATTAAGGAAACCAGCATTCTTATCGTAGTACTTTTCCCGGCACCATTTGGGCCGAGAAAGCCAAAAACATCCCCTTTGTATACATTTAGACAAAGATTGTTTACTGCTTTTACTTCTCTGAACTGCTTTGACAGGTTTTCTATTTCAATTACTTTTTCATTACCCAAGTGTTATCCTTTGTATCGTCAAAGAAAATTATCTAATACAAAAATATAACATCCATACTTAATAAATAAATTTTTCTAGTT
>Ga0182027_10015768_pt1 | contig 10361 bp, 4 predicted proteins | sample 712E1DmetaG_FD_121300 | JGI IMG/M metagenome (GOLD analysis project Ga0182027, IMG submission 121300) | Permafrost microbial communities from Stordalen Mire, Sweden - 712E1D metaG (Illumina Assembly) | ecosystem: Environmental > Terrestrial > Soil > Wetlands > Permafrost | place: Sweden... | reverse complement strand
GAGCGGTTTGCAGGATATCTATGTCGACCTGACGGGGAAGATTGAAAATATTTCTCCTGAAAAAGGAATCATCAAGGAAGATCTTTATTTCCATAACAAAGCTTTACGGGGAACAACGGGCAACTGGATGTGGATCAAAGATTATCCAATGGCGTCGGATGTTCCTGGCTGGCTTCGGCAGGACGTAGTGGATGTTTGCAATGCCTTAAACACAAAGATCAACCAGGTGAGCGGTATTGGTTCCGACCACCAGGTCTTTGCCCTGGCAGGAATTCCCTGTACCACGATCACAATTGACAACCATGTGGAAAATCATACGCCTGCCGATACACCCGAAAAAGTTCATCCCGAGGGAATGTGGATCGCCGGGAGGATAGTAGCGGGAGTTGTCGTAAAAGTGCAAAAGGTTAGGGCTGAGACTAAATAAGCTCGCTAATTCACCAGTTCACCAGCTATTTTTTGAGTTCCTGCTCAAACAGGTCACGGTCTTTCTTCGACAGTGAAGGACAATCAAGCAGAGCTTTCCTTAATTCGCGGTTAAATTTTTTGTTGAATTTCTGATCTTTTGTCTTCTCACCATATTTGTCGCTGAATTCCTTGTATACGATCGTCATCTCGATCTGCAGCTGATGAGCCTGCGAACGGAGTTTCTCCATGGTGGCAGAATCTGCAGGATTGGCCGCCTTCATCTTGTTCATGATCTCAATATTCCGGCACATTGCATCGCCGATCCTGGCAGCATCTTCTTTAAGTTCACGGTTTCCGCAACCGGAAAGAAACAGCAATACACCAAGAATAGCAGGTAGGAAAAGATTCTTTAGGTTCATAAAGTTTATAAAGTTATAATATTTGTAAAGGACTTGATTTAATTGATAATTATTTCGCTACTTCGCCACTTCACTATTTCGAAATCTACTATTCACCTCTCACTGCTCACCCTTCACCAATTTAATATTCAGCTCCTTTAACTGTTCCTCGCTTATCGGGGCAGGTGTGTCGATCATCACATCCCTTCCGGAATTATTTTTCGGGAAGGCCATGAAATCGCGTATAGATTCACCGCCGCCCAAAATTGTGCACCAGCGGTCGAACCCGAAAGCAATGCCGCCATGGGGAGGTGCCCCATATTCAAACGCATTCATCAGGAACCCAAACTGCTCCTGGGCAAGTTCATCAGTGAAGCCGAGAACCTGGAACATTTTCTTCTGCAGGTCGCGGTTGTGGATACGGATCGACCCTCCCCCGATCTCTACGCCATTAATGACAAGGTCATATGCATTCGCCCTGACAGCCCCCGGGTTTGCATCGAGCAAAGGAATATCCTGAGGAACCGGCGATGTGAATGGATGGTGTTTCGCGTAAAACCGCTTTGAATCCTCATCCCATTCGAGCAAGGGGAAATTATAAACCCAGAGAGGCTTGAAAATTGTGGGATCCATCAGGCCAAGCCGTTTTCCCAACTCCAGTCTGAGTGTTCCCAGGGCAACCTGGGTTTTTTCCGTTTTTCCGGCCATGATCAGCATCAGGTCGCCCGGGGTGGCTGAAAACTTTCCGGCGATGGATATCAGGTCATCCGTAGAATAAAATTTATCAGCCGACGATTTAAGTGTACCATCGGTTCCATAGCGTATATAAACCAAACCCGAAGCACCGACCTGCGGACGTTTTACCCAGTCGGTCAGTTCATCGAGCTGTTTCCGGGAATATCCGGCACAACCGGGGACATTAATCCCAACAACCAGCTTCGCATCATCAAACATCTTGAAACCTTTGCCTTTCATGATTTCATTCAGTTCCACGAGTTTCATCCCGAAACGGATATCCGGTTTGTCACTGCCATATTCGCGCATAGCTGAATCGTAATCGATTCTCGGAAATTCACCGGGATTAATTCCTTTCATCTCATGGAACAGAAAATTTGCAAGTCCCTCAAAGGTGACAAAGATATCTTCTTGGGTCACGAACGACATTTCACAGTCGATCTGTGAAAATTCGGGCTGACGGTCAGCACGGAGATCCTCGTCGCGGAAACATTTCACGATCTGGAAATACCGGTCGAACCCTGCAACCATTAATAATTGTTTGAAAGTTTGAGGTGATTGAGGCAGCGCATAAAACTGTCCCGGATTCATCCTAGAGGGAACGACAAAATCACGTGCCCCTTCCGGAGTGGATTTAATGAGAACCGGGGTTTCAATCTCGATGAATCCCTGTTCATTCATATAATTCCGGGTAAGGATGGCCATGTGGTGGCGCAATTCGAGGTTCTTTCTGACCATATTCCGGCGCAGATCGAGATAACGGTATTTCATGCGAAGTTCTTCACCTCCGTCGGTATTATCTTCAATGGTAAAAGGCGGGATCTTGGATATATTAAGGATTTCCAATGAATCTACGAGGATCTCGATGTCCCCTGTTGGTATTTTATTGTTCTTGCTGGAACGTTCTGCCACTTTTCCCGATACCGAGATCACGAATTCACGGCCCAGTTCTTTCACTTTGGCAAACAGGCCGGGCTGATTCTGAATGTTGAAAACAAGCTGGGTGATTCCATATCGGTCGCGAAGATCGATAAATGTCATTCCTCCCATCTCCCGGATTCGTTGTATCCAGCCGCAAAGTGTCACCGGCTGCCCGACAAACTGCATATTCAGATCCCCGCATGTATGTGTTCGGAGCATAATGAATTCTTCTTATTTGAAGGCAAATGTAAGGAAAAAGACAGAAATATCTAAACCACCTTTCAGCATCCAGGATCAAGCATCCGGCATCCGGTATTTACCTTCCAACGTTCACCCTGATCCCTTCCGAATGTGCACCGAATTCAGGAGCATACATGCATTGTACCGTTGTGATGCCATTCGAATATTCACCGGCGGCATTTACCACCAGTGGATACTCAAACACCCACGTACCTTTCGGGAGATAATCAAAGAAAAAATTCACAGCGACATCTGTCGTGGATTGATAATAACCCAGTCCGTCCTGGTAGCGGTAACCCGACATCTGCTCAGAGGTCAGGGGTTCAAAAGCGGAAGCCCGCAGATCTTTCATATGAACGAATTCAAGATTCCGGTCAACAGAAAGAATAATCCGGACAATAATCTTATCACCAAGCTTCATTCCTTCTCCCTTCATAATTCCTCTTTCATAATTCATAATTGGTTCAAGTACCCTCCCTGTCGTCGTTATCCGCTCAATGAAGAGCTTCTTTTCAATCCTGAGTGGTGTGGCATGCGGCGTGATCTTGTCCAGGTCCTCGAAATACTGCCAGTACATAGCTCCCCAGGCCACACCTTCACTGGCCCGGGTGATGGTTACATTTCCCATTTCCGGCCGGATCTCTTTTCCATCGCGGTTTACCTGGAAATAGCCGGTCCCGGCTTCCACCCTTGTATCGGTAAGTTTCCGGGGATCTATAACCTCGTTTCCAAGACTGATCTTAATACCGGGATCTTCTGCGAGGAGGTCCGTTCCACGAAGCAGCAGGGCATAACAGGCTTCAGCAGTGGCACGGCCGGTTTTCCAATCCTGTGTCTGTTTTTGCTTCAGCAACCAGATCTTCATTTCGTCTACAGGCTTCGGATCCGCTGCTATTTCTTCATATGCCTCGATCAGGAGGGCCTGGGTTTCAACGGGTGCCTGGTACCACTCATAACTGCTCTGCGTTGCCCAGTACATTCCCATTTCCGTGGAATGAAGGGCTTTTTCAGAAAGCGATTTCAGGATGGCAACAGGAATAGTTTTATTTCCCAACCGGTTCAATGCAAGCCCGATCATTCCCTGGCAATAGAGATCATTTTGCAGCCAGTATTTTTCTGCCTGATGCTGGAAATACTGAAAGGCGGTTTTTTGTTCGCCGTTACCTTTGATAGGAATGTCGGAAAGATAATAACTCCGGGAATACAGGTACTGGATCTGAGCCGGACCAAGATGGTTCTCATCCATTTTCGCAGGATAATATTTTTTGATGTCATTGTAATCCTTCACAACCTCATCATCAAGATAATCGATTGCCTTGTTCAGCATGATCCAGGTATCCTTGTCATCACGGATATTTTTTATTCCAAGATGATCAAGATGCCCGATACCTGAAACGATATCCTGCGTGATGAAACGGTTTTCAGGCATCCCGTCAAACCAGGGCCATCCACCCGAAGATACCTGCATTTTCTGCAGTTTTTTCAGGTTTTGGTCCAGCCTTAAAGAAAGGGTATTCAGGTCGAAAAGGACTGCCAGCCGCTGTTTCCGTTGTGATTCGTCCTTTGCTTCCAGCACCCATGGGGTTTCCTGGAGAAGAGCTGATTTCAGCTGCTGATTTTTTTCCAGGTTCGACAACAATGCGTCGGGTGTAAGGTTCTTCCAGCTTTCGAAGACCTGCTTTATCTTCGGATTCGAATTAGCGATGAACGAAGCGATACTGTTGGCATAGAATGAACGGAAAACATTATCCGCATTGGGATAGGCGGGGTCATCCAGGATGGAAAGTGCCTGAACGGCATACCATGCCGGGTTTGAGGCAAATTCCAGGGTCAGCTTATAATTCTTCAGGGTCTTGTCTGTGGAGGAAGCAAGAAGCTTTTCGAATCTGAAATCAAACGAACCTATTCCCCTTACCGGTAGCGGCAAAGCTTCAGTTACCAGCATGCGGTTTGTCAGAACCGGAAATGCTTTTTCCTCCCCGTCACTGAAATTGCCTGCCTTCGCCGTAATACGATACTGGAGAACAGAAAGAGAAGGATCGTTTGGTATCGCCAGGTTCCATTGAAATACCGAACTTTGCCCGGTGGGCAATATAAATGCCTGGGTTTGATTGCCGGATATTACCAGGTTAACTGTATTTTGTGTCAATGCATCCGATAATTCCAGCACTACTTCGCCGTTCAATGTCCGCTCGCTGAGATTTGCCACCTTCACACTGAATACAAGGGTATCGCCCTGACGGACAAACCGGGGTGAATTCGGGAAAACCATAAGGTCTTTATGCGTTATTAACTCTTTTTCAGTCGATCCATATTCCAACTGCCTAGTGTGGGCGAAACCGAGGATCTTCCATTTTGTAAGCGATTCCGGCAGGGTGAATTTCAAATCAAGGTTTCCGGCCGAATCAGTTACAAGCGAAGGAAAGAAAAAAGCAGTTTCCCGGAAATCCCTCCGGATCTGCATGCCCGACTGTTTTTCAACCTTAGGAATTATTTTATTGGCTTCTGTTGATTTCCCTTCAATGGAAGTCGTGATACCGGGTACCGATAATGCGAGAGCATCAACATTTTTTTCTTCAACAGCTTCATCAGCTGCCATCGGGGGAGAATATTTTGCAGACTTGTCCATTTGCATACGGCCACCCGGATAACCCCGGAAACGCCCGCCGCCAGCTATCCCGAAACCGAACCAGTCCAGCTCTTCATAAGTGGGGGAAAAATATTCTCCGCCGGTATAATGAAGCGGATAGTATAAACCCGATGAAATCCGGAATCCGCCGCTGACCTCCCAGGGGAAAGATGAATAATAGTCACGTAATACAGAAAACGACCAGCTGTTGGGCGCAAACACATCCAGTGATGCATCATACATGGCCGTGAGGTATTCGGCCTTTACACCTTTCTTTGCGGCATCCGTGATCCGGATTTTCCATTCTTCCTGTTGTCCGGGAAATAATTTATTCCGGAACGTTTCAAATTTTATATCGAGCTTTTTATTTGTATAGGGAACATGGACCCACTCGCTGTGCTGAAAATACCTGTTGTATCGTATAAAAACAAAATTTACGGAAAAATTTCCCCGGAACTTTTCCAGGATGGGAATCTCAATCAGGGCCTGGTTATTACTAAGTTTCATCCATTGCCGCGAAAAAAGCGTATCATGTACCCTGATCTCATATAAAACAGTTACATTTTCTGCTTTTGAACCGATCAGGAAAATCGCTTTCCCGCCAGGCTCGCCGCTTGTTTTTACGGGTACAAACCAATCGATTTCCTGCACCGGGACAATGGCGGTAGAAGGATCATAAATCACAAACGGAATCTTTTGCTCAACCTCTTCACCATAAGGATCCCTTGCTGTCAATGTCAGCAGATAAGTACCTTGTGGAAGCACTTTCCCATTCTCCATTCTCCATTCTCCGGTTGCCGACTTTGTGGCAACCTGTGAGAAACGGAAAAGGGAATCTGTTGCCGTATTCAATTCTTTTTTCAGGATTTCCTGTTCAACCGGCCAGTTGGCTACAAGATTCTCATCCGTATAAACATCATTCGGGAAAGCAATACGGAATTCTTTTTCTGTCATTCCCTGGAGATCCGGTTTAGCCCATGCACGTTGCCTGAATAACCGGTCGGGCTGGTGAAGGCGTTGGATGTTCACCAGGACAGCGGTGGGAGTCTTACGGCCATTCAGGTTTGTGGCAGTCAGGTGAAACAACGTATCCCTGGCAGGATCCAGCTTTTCCGGAACGTCCATCCCTACCAGCAGTGAAATATAGCCAACAGAAACACTTTCGTTGGCCGATTGTGTTTCGCCATTGATATCGGTCACATCAGCATAAATAACATAATCAAAAACCGGTTTTGAAGATTTATCAATAGAAAGATCCGGAAAGGCTTTAAATTTTACTTTAAAACTGCCATCTCCCGATGTTTGTATGGTTCCCTGCAGGATCTCCGTTTCAGGGATGGAAGGCATGGGATACCACCATCCTCTTTCCCAATAAGGAAAACGGGCGGAACGTACAACGCGGTACTTCACTGCAGCGCCATCGATATTATTACCGGCATAGGCCATGGCTTTCCCGGTAAGCGTGACACTATCATTGAGACGATAATTACCTTCCACCGGTTCGAAGGAGACCTCAAAAGTAGGGCGTTTATATTCCTCAACGGAAATAGTGACAGAACCGGAGCCATTTGAAATGGTCATAGTTCCCAATAACAACCCCTGGGGAATTGCAAAAGACCCGTTAAACGACCCGAATTCATTGGTGGTAAAAGTCTGTTCGGCAATCTTCTGGCTGTTTATATCGGTAAAGACCGCATTGGTTTGTACACCGGGTTTAATGCTGAAGTTATCACCTTTCTTCTCAAGTAGAATGCCCTTGAAATAGACTGATTGCCCTGGCCGGTAAATACCCCGGTCTGTGAAAAAGAATGTTTTCAGCGTTGTTTTATCATTGGGTTCATTAACAGGATACTGATAATAATTCCCGGTTATGAAGAAGTCATCCTTCATCTTTAGTCGCAGGAATAAATTATTATAAGCCAGGTTCTGCGGTAATGCCGGAAGGGAAATATATCCGTTTTCATCGGTTACATATTCACCCAGCTTCTGGTTTTCATATTTCCGCGTATTGTAATTGTAGATATTGTGAAATGCCTCGGCAGTGACGTTCTTCAAGGGGAACCCGGTTTCGCGGTCGAGGATGTAAAAAGCCACCTCGCTTTTTTCATTTCGCTGGCTGATATAACTGATCTGGGTGGAAAAGAAAGATGCCCAGGCAATTACCTGGCCGGCATCTTTGAACTCCGGGTCAGAGGAAGCAATCAGGATATAATATCCCACCGCCAGTTCGGGAATGCGGATCTCCATCCGGTGCGACTGGAAATCGCCGTCATTAGGAAGGTCCAGCGACCAGGTTTTCTGAAATGCCAACCCGGTATAATATGAAACTAGGTCTTCCCGGGAACGGTTCATGGTCTTTTCCTGGTTGACCTCCGGATCTGTTTTTGCCAGCCGGAAATAGAGGGTTCTCAGGTTCCTGAATTCGATCAGGCCCAGCGATGGTTTTTGAGGCACAACGGCATATTCGGTCTGGACCTGTAATGCGGGTTTCTCAATCTCGCTGGCCAAAAGCTTGCAGTTACCGGCCCCGGTGCTTTGAGGAAATCGGCTTACTGCAAGGTTGCAATATCCGAATGCCTCCTTCAGATCCCATTTGTCTTTCTGGAATTCAGCCGGACGGTATTGCGACCCTTGTTCTTTAAGAAAAGAGGCAATGGCATAAATTACATCAGTTGAATAAGGAGAAGAAAGATATGTTTGTTCCAGTTTTTTCAATGCGTCAAGATAGAGGCTGTCTCTTCCATTGATGGTGGAATTTTCTTTCAGGAACTGAAAACGGTGAATTTCTTCGTCGATCAGTGCACGGGGTTCTTTGTCATTGGAATGAAAGGTTGCAAGATCATGATAAATATTCAGCGCAAAAGCAAGGAAGGAAGAAGAATCTGTGGGCAATTCGAGTTTCATGGCTGCAAACTCATGTGCCTGCCGGAAGTATGAAACCTGATCGAGGGAAAAACTTTCAGCAGAAACCTTATCAAAAGTTCCATTTCCGGAAAAATAATCCAATGCACGCCAGGACAAAAAATCAAACAGCGTCGGACGGTACCCGTTTTTGCTTTTCTCCATAAATTTTTCAGCATTCTTTCCCTGGGTATCAGGTTTTACCAGAATCTCCTTAAAAATACCGATCGGGAATGACTGCAATAACGAGGGGTTCCGAAGGGACAAGAGATAGGTCTTTTCCGTTTTCCGGGTCAGGGTTTTCAGGTCCCAGGTCTGGATGCTGTCAGAAGTATTGTTCAGCACCTGTGTCCGGTCCTTAAAACGGTAACGGTTATTCTGGTAATACATCTGATAGATCTCGGCAAGAATGGAGTTGAGGATTTGCCGGACCGGTTCGCGGGATTCTTTGATCTCTGCCTGGATTTCCCGGATGGATGCGGCAACGGATTCTTCCCTGTAATCTGCTTTCAGTTTCAGCCGGAAAATTATGGCTTTGATATATTGTGGATCATTCTTCTCCTTTTTCGCCTGACCATAGATTTTATTGACGATCAGCAGGGCAGATTTCGGAAGACCCAGATTTGACAGGGAGTCGACTTTTTTCCATTGACGGTCATAGTAACTGGTGAGCTGGTGAACTGGTGAACTGGTGAGTTGATATGTTTGGGGTGATGGAGTGATGAAGTAAAGAGGTGACGCGGTTAGGTTTGGAATACGGGCAAAACAGCAAATGCAATTCACCAGAAACACAAAGCCCAGGATGACAGGTTTTGTTTTCATAAGAAAGAAGGTTTTGATATGCAATAATAAGAGAAACGGCTGAAGAAAGCAAAGATTGTACCGTTTTGCCGGGCTATTGATGAATGAAATGAATTCTGGAAGAATCTGCGAAAAAACCGTTATCTGCTTTATGCTTATTAATAATCTATCACAAAACGGTAAATTTTTTTGATTTACGTATTACCTTTTTGAAAATATCCGATTAAGGAGAAAAACTATGGCATTAGAAAAAATAATTCTCGCAGATTCACGCAGAGTTTTCGCAGATTTTCGCAGAAAGATGTATACAGAAAACCAACTATCATATCTTATAAGAGGTGCTGCCTTTAAGGTCCATAGCGCACTTGGTCCTGGATTATTGGAGTCAGTTTATGAGACCGCTTTGGAATATGAACTTAAGATTTTGGATCTTGAGGTCATATCCCAGATTGGAATACCTGTGCATTATCAGAATATCCTGTTTGATGTGGGTTACAGATTAGATCTATTGATTGAAAATAAAGTGATTGTTGAAATCAAATCAGTTGATTCGCTGATCGATATTCATCATAAACAATTATTAACATACCTAAAACTCATGGATAAAAAATTGGGATTGTTGATCAACTTCAACTCAACTTCGCTCAACAAGTCAATTGTCAGAATCGCCAACCACCTTTAATCTGCGAAACTCTGCGAAAACTCTGCGTGAATCTGCGAGAGATTTTAAAAGTTATTTTGAAGAACCAACCAATGAAGTAACCGGGTTCGCCAGTCCCTTGTAATCGGTCAGCTCGAGTTTCACCGAACCTACGACGACCGCAGATTTTGCAAGCACGGGGATCCGGTTCTGATCGTCGGAAATCCAGATGTCCATCGGGTAAGGTTGGCTGAAAACATTTCCTGTTGCGACCTTCGGTTTAAATCGCAGGCAATGGAACTTGCCAAGACCGATTATCACTTCTTCACGTCCGGCAAATTCGATAAGAGAAACATATACGGAATCATCGAGGAGAAAATTCACGGGAAAACGATCTCCCACTTTAAGGTTGGAAAAATCCAGCGTGCGGCAATAATAAAAAGCGGAGAAAATATCATGGGTGCCGGTTTTCATTTTTTTATTGGCCTTATGGCTGGAAAAGTTACCGGAATACTGGTTGAACCGAACTTCGTCAACCACCGTATAATCCCCTTCATGCGTGTTGCGGGTGAACATCCAAGGCACGAGATATTCTTCATCTATGTAAGACTCAAACCTGTCGTTAACCTTATAAAAAAAGTTAAACGCGCCCTTCGATTTTCCTTCGCCAATGATGTGATAAGTACTG
>Ga0182027_10015767_pt1 | contig 10361 bp, 7 predicted proteins | sample 712E1DmetaG_FD_121300 | JGI IMG/M metagenome (GOLD analysis project Ga0182027, IMG submission 121300) | Permafrost microbial communities from Stordalen Mire, Sweden - 712E1D metaG (Illumina Assembly) | ecosystem: Environmental > Terrestrial > Soil > Wetlands > Permafrost | place: Sweden... | reverse complement strand
CCGCAACCGTAAAACGAAAGAGTTGCCGACCGGCTGGCGCCAGAGACTGGCGCTGGGTTGTTCGCTTTTACATAAACCGGAGATACTATTTCTTGATGAACCGACTTCCGGCGTTGATCCGGTGACCAGAGGGCATTTCTGGAATTTCATTAAACAACTAGCCAAAGGAGGAATGACAATATTTGTGACGACCCATTACATGGATGAAGCGCGTTTTTGCGAAAGGATAGTTATGATCAATGAAGGTAATATTGTGGCGACGGGCAGTCCCGCGGAAATTATTGCCGGCGTCTGCCCAGGCAAACCGGGCGCTGACTTGAATGACGCTTTCATAACTTTGATGATGAGGAGCAGCGATTGAATCTTTTACGACTCAAAGCCATCATCCGTAAGGAATTTTATCATTTGATCCGGGATTACCGCAGTCTTTATCTGGCCTTCGCGATTCCGCTGATCCTGATTATTCTTTTCGGTTACGCGTTGAGTCTTGATGTGGATAACGTGGGAACGGTATTTGTTGATTACGATAAATCCGAACTCAGCCGTGATTTTATTCGCAAGCTGGGCGCGTCTCCTTATTTCCATGTTTCAGGACTGCTGCCCCAGACGAAAGATGCCATTGATTATCTTGATCATGACCGGGCGAAAATAGTAATTGTCATCCCGCCCGATTTCATGAAAAGCATCCGCGCCGACCGAGAAATTCAGATGCAGATTATTATAGACGCCAGCGATCCGACTTTCGGAAACATCATCCGCGGCTACATTACCGCCTTTACCGAACAATACAATCAAAAGTTATTAATCAGCTTCCTTAACCGGCAGGGCATGGAACAAATAAAGACTCCCGTGGACGGACGCATCCGCATCTGGTTCAACGAAGATCTGGAAAGCCGTAATTTTATCATTCCGGGAATCATTGCCATCATCATCATGATCGTCGGCGCGATGATGACCTCGCTCATCATCGCCCGTGAATATGAAAACGGCACGATGGAAACCATCAAATCCATGCCGGTTAGAGCGGGGGAATTACTGCTGGGCAAAGCTATTCCTTATTTTTTCATCGGCTTGACCGATGTGCTAATAGCGATTCTCCTGGGCCAGTTACTGTTCGGCATAGTTATGAAAGGAAATTTCTGGCTGATGATCGCGTCCGCTTCACTTTATTTAAGCGTCGCTTTATCTCTGGGGCTCTGGATTTCCAACGTGACAAAATCACAATTGATGGCCAATCAGATAGCCATTTTAACAACTTATCTGCCGTCATTTCTTCTTTCCAACTTCGTTTTTCCTATAATCAATATGCCGAAGTTTTTGCAACTGCTGACCTTATTCGTTCCGGCGAGATATTTTATCGATATTTTATCGGGAATTTATCTGCGAAATCTGGGATTCGCCTATTTATGGCCGAGCATGCTTGTTCTGCTGATAATGTTTAGTTTGCTGACTTTCTTTAACTACAGATTATTAAAAAAGGAAGGCTTATGAGTTGGCTTCGAATCAGAGAACTGGTGCGCAAAGAATTTATTCAGCTTTTCAGCGATAAGCGAAATCGCGTGATGATGGTTATTTTTCCTTTTATTCAAATGCTGATTTTCGGCTATGTGGTAAATTATGATATCAGCAATATTCGCGTGGCTGTTCTGGACGATTCCAAGACATATGAGAGCCGCAAACTTACCGACAGCTTTGCCGGCAGCAAAATTTTTCACATAACAAATAACGTGGCCGATGAACGTCAGTTGACGGAGCTTTTACTGCGGGAAAAAGTTGATATGGGCATTAAGATCGGCCATGATTTTGCGTCTGTCATCAGAAGAGGAGATACGGCTCCCATTCAAATTCTAGTTGACGGTTCCATGAGCAATATGGCTTCCATGAGAGTGGCATATACCGCGTCAGTGCTTGATAAGTTCAATCGCGAAGAGCTGCGCGAACTTTATCCCATGAACATGAGCTATGGCAAGGTAGATGCGCGCATCAGAACCTGGTATAATCCCAATCTCAACAGCCAATACTTTTTTGTTCCAGCCATTGTCGCCGTTCTGGTAATGATTACTTCTTTTATCTTGACCTCTATAGCCGTCATCAGGGAAAAAGAAGACGGCACGATGGAGCAACTAATTGTCACTCCTTTAAAGTCATATGAGTTTATCATCGGCAAAACCATTCCTTATATTATTCTTTCTCTGGGTCAGATGGCGGCTGTCATTGTTATTGCCATTTACTGGTTTGAGATACCTTTAGTGGGAAGTGTTCCACTGCTGTTTCTTGCCACCTGCTTATTTTTACTGAGCACTCTGGGCATAGGACTATTTATATCCACAATATCCGCAACCCAGCAGCAGGCCATGATGACTTCTTTCTTTTTCATTCTGCCGTTTTTTATGCTCAGCGGTTTTGTTTTTCCCATTGCCAATATGCCCGTGGTTGTGCAATGGCTGACGTATCTCAATCCGCTGAGATTTTTTCTGGTCATTCTCCGCGTGATTTTTCTTAAAGGGGTAGGTTTTGATGTGCTCTGGCCGCAATATCTCGTGCTGACCATATTGGGAACAATCGTTTTTACCGGTGCGATCAGCCGCTTTAAAAAACGGCTGGATTAGTTAGATTTTTTCATATAATATTATTCAAGCAACAAATATATAAATGGTGATATTTTCTGCCTTATTCTCCCTCCCTTGAGTGAGGGATTGAGGGAGGGTGAAAATATAATTTCAGGAAACTGATTCATGCTCAAAGTCATAGAAGATCAACCGGCCATCAAAAAATATGCCGGACAATTTAATAAAAAGTTCAAGCCGTTTATTGATGAACAAATAAAAGTAAAGCTCGGTCATCAGGGAGCAGGTTTTTCTGCCAAAGTTCTCTGGTCGAAAGAATTGGGCATCTGGAAATTTTCTCAAACCATCAAGGAAGTGCGCTACTGGAACGCTTTCGGCATTGGAAAGCCGGGAACCTCCAGTGTTCTTTCCATAGCGTCCGAAATTAATTTTCCATGGGCTAAAATAGATCGAAAAACCGGCGGAGCCTTTGCCGAAGATGCCTGGGGAAATGTCTTTGTAATTCACCGGGGAAAAATCGGCGGCGGGAGAAAGGGAGTCGGCAAATCACTTTTTGAGCATAACTACCGCGGCGTCTGGTCGTTTATGGAAGACGGGGATTCAATCAGCCAGGTGGCGGTGATCGGAGCGCTCAACTCGCCTCGCTTTGCCCTGCAGACCGCCCAGTTTGTCAAAAAAATCGAAATACTGAAATCATCCGCCGCTCCTTCCACGCAAATGGAAATGAATTTTTCGGAAATTACTTTTCGGGAAGATTTAGTGGGAAGCGCGCCCTCTTCGGCTGAAGACGAAATAAGCCCCGCGTGTGATCACGATCTGGTTGTATGCAGTCTAGCCGCATTACTGCAACGACAGAAAATAAAAATAGGCAACGACACGGAGAGCGAACTTTTTGCGGTTGACGCTAACGAAAACAGAATTTCTCATGTTTTTGAGGTTCTGATTGATGTCAAAGAAAAAAATGTGCTGGCTGCGGCGGCTAAATTACTTTTGCAGACTTCCGCCGCCGCTTTGAATCCTCTGCCCGTATTGGTTTTGCCGGAAGACAAAATGAGTCATTACGAGCAGGAACTCAAAAGAATAAATATTTCCGTTATCGGTTTTCACTGGCAGGAGGAAAAAGTTATCTTTTCAGGGCTGGAGAAAATCAAGTTTGGTTGATAAGAATCATCTGCAATAATAAACAGAACCGTTACCAATTATTAAACCATGAAATAGACAAAGTGATTAGCACTCAGGAGCATAAATAGTGAAAGACCACTATGTAGCGCAAACCTATCTTGAAGCTTTCACTAATTCCAACGGTCTGTTGGTTCCATATTACAAGGGAAAGAATACTATTCTTGGTAAACCGAAATCACCCAAGGCAGTTTGCTTTGAAATAGATGGTGATACGAATAAGTATTTAGATGATCATCGGATTCTAGATAAGTATCTTCCGCAGTTTGAAAATTCATGGAAACAGAACATAAAAGCTCTTAGAGACCGTTATCTAGATGCGACAGTCAAGTATCAGATATCTGGTTACGTGGCGTTTCTTCGAAGTTGCACGCCTACGTCCAAGCGGCTGGGCCAGGAGCGAATTCGTGCAAACATGCAGCTTACAGTCCAAAAATTTCTTGAACATTCAATCAATGTTTGTCCCCCAAAAAATAAAGCTAGAGATGTTATCGAAATGCTAATACAACAGAAGCAGATCACGACTGAAATCGACAGGCAGTTTCCTCATGCTTTAGGTATCAGCCAACTTTTGTCCATCTCGGAATGCTTACTGAAAGGCAGTTGGCTTATACTGATCAACGAGTCTGAAAGACCGTTCATTACAAGCGATAATCCCGCTGTAGCCTATTACCACAGCCAGAATGTTACTATGGCCCAAGTATATATCCCCCTCGCACCAGATATAGCACTTATGATTGCGGGTGATGCAATCGATACAAGAGATATCATTAACCCTTCGCCATCTAAAGATTTTTTTGCAGTGCCCAAACTGCATTACATTGACAAGTTCAACGAACTCATTATCCGGGCAGCCGAAGAGCGCGTGCTTCACCACTCCGTTGATAATAAGCTTGAGCAGAAGGTCCGAGAAAATGCAGAGTGGTATATGACAATTGTTGTAGACAACATCCCTGTTGAAAGAGGTACTTTAGTTGTAACAAGAGAGTTAACCAGAAGACGGCAGGCAGCAATATAAATGTTTTATGTAATTTAATAATATATCTTTTCTGCTGTGTAGTTATGATGGCATATAGCTCAAAAATAATTTCGTGCGTTATTTTTTAAATTTTTCTTGAAATGTATAATTGTTTCCATCACCGCCCGGACTGTTTTAAAACTGCATTGCGCTGGTCAAGATAGATGAGCAGACGCACCGTATCAGCGACTGCTCTCATGTAAGCTTCATTATAAAACCTGTCGAATGTGTTTCTGTCATACTCTCGACATATATTGCTTTCACATGGCGGAATGGTCCCGAAAATATTTCCGTATTTGCCATAGGTTTTAAAGCCGGAAAGGTCTTGATCATCCGGCCCGCCCCAGAATTTCATCCACGTTTCATCATCCAATGTTTTGCCGTCAGCAAACACCACCGGTTTGGCAACCGCTTTTAGGGTATTCTGCGCCGCTCGTTCGAGCAGCTCAAACGGTTCGACAACCGTCTCATTCACATCTTTGCAAAACGCAGCGGAATCAGCGGCCGGTATTGAAGCGGGTACGTAATTATCGAAATTGTCATCACCCAAGTGGTAAATCGGCATGACATGGGGAGGAACGCTCATGTCTTGTATGTGGTGGGCAACGCGACCGGCTGCTGCGTAGATTTTTTTGTCGGATTCTTTCGAGGCAAGCAAATCGTCCAATGTTTGGACACGTTTATGATAAATTTTTTCGTTAGAACCGTTGCAATGAAAGATAAACTTCCAATAGCGGCCTATTCGGTGACCGTTATTATAAAAGTGCCAATTCAGCGCGCGAGTCAGTCCCCATTCGTCTTCAGCCGCCGCACTTTTGGCAAAGACCGATGACAATTCTTTGGGGATGGCGCGGCCGGTGCAGGTCTCATAAAGAGACGCGGCGGAATTCGAAATCAGTTCATGTTTCTGGGGTTCAAACGCGTAGCATGATGATGCCATTATCAGGATCAATATTATCTTCAATGTGAGCCGCATAGTGTTGCCTCTTATCGTTTGCAGGAATCCAATCCCGTGGCTCCTGCGAAAGGGGAGCCTCATTGGTTTTTTCATGTTTCACTAGTCATGTTTTTTATATTCATCACAGTAGCACATTCCCTGCTCAATTAAAATCTTCTTTGCTGGTGGAAGCCGGCTTTGATTATAGAAAATTTCTATTGACAAAATTTGCCGGAAAAATTAATATACATCTAAATTAAATATTTGATGGCACTATGAACACGATCAACATTCAAGAAATAATAATTAGCAATATTATAATTAGCTTCTTCATAGGAGGCTTGGTCGCGGAATAGCATCAACTCTAAATAAACAAAACTTCAATCCGCTGCCGGGCAATCCCGTCAGCGGATTTTTTGTGAGATCCCAATTTCAGAAGCGTAGCGCACTGAAATTGGCTAATCGTAATGAGACAAGCTTAAAACGAACTAAGTGAAGTTTTAAGCGTTAGTCGAATTATCCAAATAGTCATAGGCTATTGGGAACAATCCCGCAAAGCGGTGGTTTTGAAAGTGAGGAAAAAATGAAAAAAAATAAAATACTGGTTTACGATACAACTTTAAGAGACGGCACGCAGGGGGAACAGACAAATTTTTCGGCGGAAGAAAAATTGCGCATTGCCCGGCGCCTTGATGACGTTTGCTTTCATTATATTGAAGGGGGCTGGCCCGGTTCCAATCCCAAAGATATGCGTTTTTTCGAAATGGCCAAAGCCGTTAAATTTAAAAATTCGCGTCTGACAGCGTTCGGCAGCACGCGCCGCCCGCACACCAAACCGGAAGCATGCCCTAATCTAAAAGCTCTGGTCAAAGCCGGCACGCCCGCCGCCGCAATCGTCGGGAAATCGTGGGATTTGCACGTAACCGAAATTCTCAAAACCGATCTGAACGAAAATCTCGCCATGATCACCGATTCTATTGAATACCTGAAATCCATGGGCAAGGAAGTATTTTTTGACGCCGAGCATTTTTTTGACGGTTATAAAAATAATCCCCGTTATGCGACCAAAGTTGTTAAAGCTGCGCTGGCCGCCGGAGCCGATATGATTGTTCTTTGCGACACCAACGGCGGTTCTCTGCCGCACGAGATCAGCGCTATCGTAAAAAATATTTCTTCTTCCCTTCCCTTAAGCTCTGCCGCGATTCACGCTCATAATGACGGCGGTCTGGCCATGGCCAATTCCATCGCCGCCGTGCGGGAAGGGGTCGTGATGGTTCAGGGAACGATCAACGGTTACGGTGAAAGATGCGGCAATGCCGACCTGATCACGCTGATTGCCAATTTACAATTGAAGCTGGGTAAAAATTGTCTGCCGCCGGAATCGATCCGTCAGCTTACCAACCTTTCTCATTATATCAGCGATGTGGCCAATGTCCCGCCGCTTAATTCGCGGCCTTTTGTAGGACGCAGCGCCTTCGCGCATAAGGGCGGAGTGCATGTCAGCGCCGTGGTCAAAAACTCCAAAGCCTATGAGCATATCCAGCCGGAACTCGTCGGCAACCATCAGCGCGTTCTGGTTTCCGATCTGGCGGGCAAAAGCAATGTTGAATACAAAGCCAAAGAATTGGGCATTGATCTCGGTAAAGATGACGCCCTGAGTAAAAAGATCGTGCATGAAGTCAAGCTTATGGAGGATCGCGGTTTTCAGTTTGACGCCGCCGACGGCTCGCTCTCGTTGCTGATTAAAAAGACCATCGGTGAATTTATCGAACCGTTTAACCTGGAAACCTTCAGCGTTCTTACTTCCCGCACGGAAAATACCCCCTGCCTTTCTCAGGCGACAATCAAAATATCGGTTGCCGGCGAAGAAGAATTAACCGCCGCCGAAGGAAACGGTCCGGTGAACGCTCTGGACCATGCCCTGCGCAAAGCGCTGACCAAGTTTTATCCGCAAATCAAGGATATGCATCTGGTTGATTTCAAAGTGCGCACGCTGGAGGGTTCGGAAGGCACGGCCGCCGGAGTTCGGGTTCTTCTGGATTCAACAGACGGTGAAGAATTCTGGAGCACTATCGGTGTTTCCGAAAATATTATTGAAGCCAGTTGGCAGGCTCTTGTCGACAGTATTGAATATAAACTTAGCAAGGATAAGCTGGCTGCAAAATAATTATACCACGACAGCCTTTTTGCTTCCTATGAAGCTTTCGTTGCGAAAGAATCGTTTTTGGTATATGAATTTCGCAAAAGATTAAGAAACAACAGGAAGTTAGAAAATGCTGCTGTCCATCAATAGCCAGAATCCGCAATTGCGTCTTATCAGAAAAGCCGCTAATATACTACGTCAGGGAGGGATAATAATTTATCCCACCGACACGGTTTATGGTTTGGGCTGTGATTTATCCAACAAAAAGGGAATTGAGAAAATTTACGAATTAAAAAAAAGAAACAGAAAGCAACCTTTAAGTTTTGTTTGTTCTGATCTTAGACATATCAGCGAGTACGCCATGGTTACCGATTACGCTTATAAAACCATGAAAAGACTTTTACCGGGAGCCTATACTTTTATCCTTGAAGCTTCGCGTTTGGTGCCTAAAATTATTTTGCCGAAGAGATCAACAACGGGAATAAGAGTGCCGGATAATCAGATTTGTCTGGCTCTGGTTAAAGAACTTGGCCAGCCGATAATCAGCACCAGCGTGAAAACGGAGCAGGGAGAAACATTGGGCGATCCCTCTGTTATAAAAGAATATTTCGGCAGGATGGTTGACTTAATTGTTGATGGTGGTATTATTATGCCGCAACCATCCAGCGTCATCAGCCTTGTTGATGACAACATAGAAATTATTAGAATAGGAAAAGGCGATATAAGCGCCTTTCTATAAATAAAAACAGGTCGTGAATATTTTTACAGATAGACACTCAAAAAGTCTATTGGGGCGCGGATACGCGTAAAAAATATCAGTCGGCCAAAAAGGACATTTATGAAACACATTATGCTCGTTAACGCTGTTCATAAAGAACAGATGCGTATGGCTACGGTTAACGAAAAAGGCATTCTTGTTGAATTCAACATTGAAATGCCGACAAGAGAACCCATTACAGGAAATATTTTTAAAGGCAAGGTTTTGAAAGTTGAACGCGGCTTGCAGGCGGCCTTTGTTGATTATGGCGGCAGTAAAGACGGTTTTCTTCCGCTTAAAGATGTTAGCCACGAGTATTTAACCGAGCAGGAAAACGGGCATGCCCATGGCAAGCCTATCCTGAAAGCCGGACAGGAAATAATCGTTCAGGCCGTTAGAGAAGCAATCGGCAACAAAGGCGCGCTTCTGACCTCCTATGTTTCCCTTCCCGGCAGGTATCTTGTTTTGCTTCCCAATAAACCAGGCAGCGGCATTTCCCGCAAAGTGGAAGTTGAAGAAGACCGGCAGAAAATAAAAAACGTCATGAAGCAGATTAAAATCCCTGAAGATATGGGATTTATAGTACGGACAGCCGGATTCAACCGTACAAAACAGGAAATAGCCCGCGACTATCAGCATTTAGTGCGTCTCTGGAAAGAAATCAACAAAAAAGCGAAGGGTATCAGCAAAACTTCTTTGATTTACCAGGAAACAGATTTCGGCGTGCGCAGTATTCGCGATTATCTTACATCGGAAATAGAAGAAATTATGGTTGATGATCTGGAAACTTTCCGCAAAATGCACGCTTATTTGAGGACAATCGCTCCGCGTCATACAAGAATGCTCAAACATTACAAAGAAAAAACTCCTCTGTTTGACAGTTTCCGGCTGGAAGAACAAATACGCGTCATCTATCAGGAACGCGTGGAACTGAAATCCGGCGGGCATATTGTAATAAATCCGACCGAAGCGATGATTACGATTGATGTGAATTCCGGACGCGGCTCCAATAAGAAAAATATTGAAGAGACAGCCTTCAAAACAAATATTGAAGCTGGTGAAGAAATTGCCCGTCAGTTGCGTTTACGGGATTTGGGCGGTTTGATTGCCATAGATTTTATCGACATGATGGACAAAAAACACATTGCGGAAGTGGAAAAATCTTTCAAGAAGGCGCTCAGCATAGATAAGGCCAGAATTCAGCTTTCACGAATTTCCAAGTTCGGGATACTCGAATTATCACGGCAAAAGAAACAATCAACAATTCAGGAAATAAGTTACACAAAATGTCCATACTGTAAAGGCACCGGCTTGCGTCCGTCTCTGGAGTATGCGGCACTGGGAGCGTTTCGTAAAATTGAATCAGAGGCAGTCAAAGAAATCTATTCCGAATTAAAAATAATTTTGCCTCACGAAATCGCCGATTACATTCTCAACCGTAAAAGAAGCGAACTTTTCAATCTGGAATCGACATTCAATATCGCTTTGAATATTTCCGGCAGTGCGGAAATACCGTGGGACAGAGTGGAAATACAGCAAATAATCAAAGAGCAGATTGATGTTCAAGAGTCGCCGGAGGAAACGGCGGAGGAAAAAACAGAAGGAACTTCTGCGTTAACCACTGATGAAAAAGTTCCTGTAAACGGGGAGCGGCCTGCTAAAAAGAAAAACCGGCGAAGACCCCGTCATAAGAAAAGAAGGCCTGCTGAAGTCGTAACAGAAACCATCCCATCAATGGATATTGCGCCGGAAACAGGACT
>Ga0182027_10015766_pt1 | contig 10361 bp, 5 predicted proteins | sample 712E1DmetaG_FD_121300 | JGI IMG/M metagenome (GOLD analysis project Ga0182027, IMG submission 121300) | Permafrost microbial communities from Stordalen Mire, Sweden - 712E1D metaG (Illumina Assembly) | ecosystem: Environmental > Terrestrial > Soil > Wetlands > Permafrost | place: Sweden... | reverse complement strand
TGCAGATGGGATATCGGGTTGATATTTTTGAGAGCCGCGAAAAGTTGGGCGGTATGATCAACCTGATTCCGGATGAGCGTCTTGATAAAAAAATAGTCCAGACCGATATTGAATTCCTTCTTTCCCTCGGAGCAATTACAGTCAAGAATGGAATTAAGGTCGAGGCCCCTGAGAAATTATTATCGCAAGGCTATCATGCTGTTTGCATGACCATCGGTCTTTGGAAACCGATTGAATTAGGAATTGACAACGAGGACCTGGCCATTAAAATGGTCGATCTCCTCTCCGATCCAAATGCCTACAATTTCGATGGTAACGTAGCGGTTATTGGAGGCGGCGCAACCGCGGTCGACTGCGCAATAACAGCGAAAGAACGAGGCGCCGGTCACGTTGAAATGTTCATGCTCGAGAAGCTGTCCGAAATGCCATTAACTTCTGAAGAACGACAAGAGTTAATTGACCATGATATCGAGGTAAATGGACGAATTCGAGTTAGCAATATTAGAAAAAATAATCTTGGAGTTTCAGGGGTTGAAACCAAAAAAGTTCAACTTCCGGATGGACACCGATTCAAACCGGCGAATATCCGCGATTTAGATGGAACTGAAGGTATTAGAAATGATTTTAACTATGTGGTAATGGCAATCGGCATGCGTTCGACGTTGCCGACTGCAAAGGCAGCGGGAATTTTTTATGCTGGCGATGTAACCAACGGCCCGACAACGGTGGTGGAAGCGGTTGCCGCCGGTAAAAATGCAGCAGTTGAAATCGATGCATATCTAAACCATCAACCAGGACCTGCCATTGATAAAGCCACCAAATCATTCCATAGCCTTCCTGGCTATAACAAACTCCCGGTTTCCTTAAACACTGATTTTTTCGGGCATCAAATTCGATCACCCTACCTTCTCTCAGCATCTCCATTAACGGATGGCTTTGAACAGATGTCCAAAGCATACGAAAGTGGCTGGACCGGCGGGATCATGAAAACCGCTTTCGACAATGTTCCGATCCACATTCCAGGTGGATATATGTTCACTTTTAGCCCATCCACATATGCCAACGCCGACAATGTATCAGGGCATGACCTTGATCGCGTTTGCCGTGAAGTGGAACAACTGGTTAAAAAGTGGCCTGATCGACTTACAATGGCATCGACAGGCGGCCCTGTAACGGGCCATGATGAAAACGATAAAACGGCATGGCAATCAAATACTCGCAAGCTTGAGGCAGCCGGGGTTATGGGTATTGAATACTCCTTATCCTGTCCGCAAGGCGGAGATGGGACGGAAGGCGACATCGTATCCCAGAATGCGGCGCTAACGGCAAAGATCGTTTCTTGGGTCATGGAAGTCGGATCTCCAGATATCCCAAAACTGTTCAAATTGACTGCAGCCGTGACCTCTGTTGTACCGATCTTACGCGCGATCAGGATTGTTCTTGAAAAGTATCCCGGCAAGAAGGCCGGTGTCACTTTAGCGAATTCATTCCCTACTCTCGCTTTTCGCCCGTTTACAAACGGCGATTCATGGGAAAAAGGTGTCGTAGTAGGCATGAGTGGTGAGGGGGTCACGCCGATCTCTAACCTTACTCTTGCGCAATCTGTGCCGGAAGGGATCGAGATCTCGGGTAATGCGGGACCGATGAACTATAAAGCTGCCATGGATTTCCTTGCACTGGGCGTCAAGACGGTTCAGTTCTGCACCATCGCGACGAAATACGGCTATGGGATCATTCATGAGCTCGAGTCTGGAACGGCATTCCTTTTGCAGGAACGCGGGATAAAATCCATGAAAGAATTGATTGGAATAGCCCAACCACATCCAATTATCGATTTCATGTCCCTTTCTCCTGTAAAAAGACTGTCGGAAGTCAATTACGAATTGTGTGTTTCCTGCGGAAACTGTGCGCGTTGTCCATATTTAGCCATTGGCCTGGACGATATGGGCAATCCTCATACGGATCCGGCCAGGTGCATTGGCTGCTCGATTTGCGCCAGGAAGTGCTTTGTAGGTGCTATCAGCATGCGAGAGCGCACTCTTGAAGAACTTGCAGCATTAAGCGAAAACTGATGATGGCCGAAGGGGTATTGTTAGAGCAAAGTCTATAGACAAACGGAGAGGATAGAAAATGACTATTCGATTTGAAAATGGTATTGTCGTTACATTAGGTGCTGATAATCACGTTTTGTGGAATGGTTCTGTTGTCACCGACGGTGAAAATATTGTTGCAGTTGGCGGTACAGCCGAGATGAATCAACGTTATCCCAAAGCAGAAAGTGTAGATTGCACTGGCAAAATTATCCTGCCTGGATTTATATGTACACATCATCATTTCTACTCTACGATGGCGCGCGGCATGGCTATTCCGGGAGAACCGGCATCTAATTTCACGGAAATTCTCGAACGACTTTGGTGGAAGCTCGACAAAGCGCTCTCCGATGAAGACATTACCTTTTCTGCGCAGATACCCTTGATCGAATGTATACGCAACGGTACGACCACCGTAATAGATCACCATGCCTCTCCAGCCTCGAGAGAAGGGTCTCTGGACCTGATAGAAACAGCCGTTCGACAAGCCGGCATACGTGCCTCTCTCTGTTACGAAGTTTCGGATCGAAACGTACCTGGCGGCGGTATCGAGGAGAACGAACGATTTATAAAGAAAACAGGCAAAGGCGATGGCCAGGTCGCGGCCATGATGGGCCTGCACGCTTCGTTCACCCTATCTGATGAGACACTTGAGAAATGTGTAAGCATTGCCAAAGATGCGGGAGTTGGCTGTCACATTCATGTAGCCGAGGGCGATGCGGATAGGGAAGACTCCATTAAAAAGTACGGAATGCCGACAGTTAAAAGACTCGATAAGAAGGGTGCTTCGGGAGAGAAGTCTCTTTTTATTCATTGCGTGCATATCGACGAATCAGAAATGGATATTATCGGCTCCACGAAGACAAGTGTTGTTCACAATCCCGAATCGAATATGAACAACGCGGTTGGCATCACCAAAATCTTGGAGCTACTTAAAAAGGGTGTAGTGGTCGGTCTTGGCACGGACGGAATGTCCTCCGACATGCTCGCTCAGATGCGATGCGCGTATCTCCTTCATCGGCTTGCTAATCTCGACCCTCGAGTTGGTTTTATGGAAGCGCCTCAAATGTTATTGCAAAACAACGCAGAAATATGCGAGCGCCAATTCGGGATTCGTTTAGGCGAGATCTCCAAGGGACATCCAGCCGATCTTGCCATCCTCGATTATCAACCGCCAACTCCGCTTAATGAAGGAAATTTTCTCGGTCATGTAATCTTTGGTTTGGTGGATGCCTCGGTTGATACAACTGTGTGCAGGGGAAAAATCCTGATGAAGAACAAGAAGATCCTAACGCTCGACGAATCGCGTGTCGCTGCTCGTTCACGCGAACTCGCATCACAAATGTGGCAGCGTATCTAGATCCATCCAGCCGAAGATTTAAGCAAATTTAAACAGATAGTCCTTGGTCAACCAAGGACTATCTGTTTTTCTCAAATAGAGACTCTTATTTAATTATCAGGGTTCATTACATTATTATCAAGTGTTATTTGACTGTTTTGTTTTCTTTGTATTTTCAATGATCTCATTTAACCGTGGATGCTGACATAAAAAGCAATATCCAAACGGCAGCGCAAAAGAGCATGAGTTCGGGCCTGTGAGGAGACATTCAGCTATATTGTTTTTGTCGATTTCCACGGCCCGGCAATTGTCTATGCTATCCTGTTTTGATTTCGTTGAAGTTACGGGTTTGTTAATCACGATATATTTCTCCACACTGCATAATTTCCAAAATACCTATTTTACAATTATGGGAGCTTAATTTCATTATAGAATATGTATTTCACTTATTCAAGATGATTATCGTCCTATTCAAATTCGATAATCATCCTACTTGCATCATAAGTTTATTTATCGCCTTAACACTTATTTCTAAATACCACAAAAACCGATACACTTTCAGGTATAATGTCAAATCCTGTAATTATCACAATATTTATCTTTATAGGCGTCGGTTTCATCGAACCCGATAGTTCTGCCAATAACGAAATTTGAAATCCGCTATCATACCTTCACATTAATTGAGGAGTTTAAACTGTGGAACGAGTAGCTCTATATTTACAAGACTCACATGACCTTCGGGATGGACTTGATTACGTCCGTTATGCTGAAGAGTGCGGTTTTGAAGCAGTTTGGCAGGCAGAATCCAGATTAGTGCGCGACGCGATTGTTCCTATGGCTGCTTATGCAGCTGTTACAAAACGAATTAAGGTTGGCTCGGGAGTTATTAATAACTGGACTCGTAACATAGGATTGTTGGCTGCAACATTTCTTACCCTCGACGACCTGGCGCCTAATCGGATCATTTGCGGAATTGGCGCTTGGTGGGACCCATTGGCGAGTAACGTTGGCATCAAACGCAGTAAACCGTCGACGGCTATGCGCGAGACCGTTGAAGTTATGCGCCGCCTGCTTAATATGGAGCGTGTCACATTCCATGGTGAATTCCATCACGTCGATGGTATCGAGTTGGACGTAGTTCATGGTCGCAGGGAACCGCGGAATATTCCGATCATGATCGGCGCAACAGGCGATCAAATGATGGAGCTGACCGGTGAGATTGCGGACGGTGTTGTATTAAATTACTGCGTTCCCCCTGAATATAATGACAGAGCATTGGAATTACTTGATAAAGGCCTGAAGAAATCAGGTCGAAAGCTGGAAGAATTTGATCGTCCCCAATTAATTGTCTGTTCGGTTGATGAGAGCCACGAAAAAGCGATTGAGACAACAAAAATGCTTCTCTGCCAATATCTCGCCCAGCAGCCTCATATAGCAAAAGCATCAGGTGTTTCGCAGGATGTGATTACCGGCATTCAAGCAATTTTGGGTTGGCCTGCTACGAAAGAACAAATCACGAAAGCAATGCACCTTGTGCCTGACGAATTGGTTTATCGCATAACTGCGTCCGGGACCCCCGAAGAGGCGCGCTCGAAAGTGAATGAATATCGAAAACGCGGCGCGACTTGTCCGATCTTGTACCCCGCCGGTGGAAATTTCAAATTACTGATTGATACGTTTAAACAGCATTAACCGTCTTGTCTGCTCGAAGTTCACGATATTCGTTGATTTCAATCATTGCTGGGCGTTCCAATTCAGCAATCTCTACGACATCCAACAACAGCCGCTGCTGTCCGTAACGGATCAATTTCATGGTTTTATTGATATCTTCCAAAAGCTTTGTTCCGTATCGTTTCTCGATCCTTCGCATCACTGTCTGAATAATTGCAAATGACATTTTGCTTAACGACTCAAGCGGTTGGTTATGATGGATCCGTTCTTGAAGATCGACTTGCGCGATGGAACCCAGGCCAAATTTCTCGAAGACATCAATGACGAGACCGATTTCTACGCCATAACCTGAAGAAAATGGCATTTGTTCAAAAGCCTTCCGTCGTCCGCCATATTCCCCCGAAAGAGGCTGAATGATTCCGGAGAGTTCAGGAAAGAATAGGTTTAATAAGGGACGCGCTGTTAATTCTGTTACTCTGCCGCCTCCACTCGATTGAAGCAGGTTATCCACTTTTAACGGACGGTGATAAAAACCTTTGACAAATTGGATTTCAGGATGGAGGATGAGCGGGCCTAATAACCCATAGACAAATCTCGGATGAATATTCACAATATCTGTATCTAGCCAAATTACGATATCACCATGGGTCAAGTAAAGGCTTTTCCACAAAGCTTCGCCTTTGCCTGCCCGCAAACCCAGTTCGGGCAAGACTTTTTGATGGATGAAAACTGGTACACCAAGCGCGGAAGCAATTTCCCGGGTCCGGTCGCTTGAATCTGAATCAACTAAAACAATTTCATCTACAAGTGGAATGCGATCCATCAATGCATCTTTGATGGTTTTTATGACATGACCTACGGTTTCTTCTTCATTCAAAGCCGGGAGAGCCAGGCTGATTGTAAGGTTTTGTTTACGTTTTATTTCAACCAAATGGTCTAGGTCGGCAAATTCACCGGCGTGATAAGTATTTTCAGCAAACCACTTGTCGACTAGAACAGAGATTGCGTTTTGGCCGACGATCTCACTGTCCATATTAACCGGCATCGGTTTGCGGGACTTTACAATTAATATACCTTTTGCGCTCTGTCCCAGTATGGTATCGGCCACAGGCCCTATCGAAATTAACGAATCGCGTGGTCGGGCTGTTGCCCCTAACACCAATAAATCATAATCCTGGACCTCCGATAATATCGCATTTGCCGGGTCGTCTGTCGTTATTTGTTTACGTCTGACTTCAGGCAAATTCCTTAATACCCTGTCAACGCCCTTGTAAGCAGGGTCCGCAAATTCAGTGTTGGAACTTGGCAGGAGATGAAGAGCCGTAATCATTGCTTGACTCGTTCTCGAAATGGAAAGTCCTAACCGCAGTGAAAGCTCTGCATAGGGTCCGCCGCGCAATGAAACAAGCACCTTTTGAGGCTTCTCGGGTATATTTCCACCGGCGATCACAATATCACAGGGAGGAAAACGTAATGCGTCGCTTGGAGTAATATTTAACATCTCAAAATGAGAAGACTCCAAAATTAGCAGGTCCGGTTTTTCCTCCTGGATTACCTGTGTCAATTCATCCCATGGTTTATGAGAAACACGGATGTGTTGCATCGAGCGGATATAGGTTTTACTTGTTACTTCCCGAAGAATTTTACGCAGATGACGCGCTGGCACTGCCGCCGTGCTCAGCGACTCTTCATCGGCTATGCCAACAATCCCTATTAAATGGATATTTTCCTTGTCTGCAATAATTAAGGCCGTTTTAATCGCCGTCCCATTGTCTGCGCCATAAATGATCGGTACTAATATTTTTCTGAATAATCTGGTTGAATACCGTTTATTCATAGATCAACCTTTCTTTAATAACGGGGCTATTTTATTGGTATATATTTTTTCCCACGAATAGTTTTGCAAGACCCGTTTTCGGAGCGCGAAAACTGAACTTGATTCCAACGATTTTATTAGTTGATTAGCTAAATCACCCGGATCAGTATCCAGTGAGAAATAAGTTACTTGTGAACCACCAAGTTCACGGAATGGAGCAATATCTGCGCAGAATACCGGGATGCCTGCCAACCCTGCCTCCAAAATAGGTATGCCAAAACCTTCTTCTTTGCTTGGAAATAATAGCAGATCCGCAAGCCTGTATAAATCCGAGATTACTTCATTGGATAACGGTCGATCAGTTAACTCAGCCAAAAAAATTGCCGCATCCTCGATATTCAATTCGCGTCGCAGCTCGACCAGACGTTCCAAATATTGTACATTGGCCGGATTATGGGGTCCAAGCGGTCCAGTCACAACCAACTTGGCGTTTTTGAATCGCTTGCGCAATTCAGCCAGCACTTTTATGGCATACTCAATATTCTTCCGCGGTGTAATACGGACCGGCAGCAGAAGTAGCGGGTCCGCAGCGATTAAATCCAATTGCTTGTAAATTTCTTGTGTTTCTATTCCCAATTTCCAGAATTTCGATGCATCTATTCCGTTGGGGATAACCGAAATCCGTTTCATACTGACATTTAGTAACTTCGCGAGTTCAATATGACGCGATTCTGATACAACAACCTGCTTGGCTTGCGGCCAATCAGTGGAGAGTAATTCCCAGGGATACCCAGCGTGTAGTTCATTCCTGTATCGAGGGGTTGTCCAGGCTAAGTCATGATGCCACAAAATAAATTGGGGCTTGGTTTTATTCTCGGATATTTGTTTCAATGCCGCCGTAAGTGCTAGATTTTTATTTAGAGAACAGACATTATGGGCAATAAGCCAATCCGTATTTCCAATGATTTCGATAAGCTGCGATTTGATTTCTTCAACGATTGAGTCAAATCTTTTGGGGATACGACCCTGGTCGAGATCCTTTTTGAGGGCAAGAATATCATCATGGCGTGAATCTACCAGGGACAGCTTCGTAAAAAGGATCCTTTGATCAATCTGCTCACCACGCCCGGCGATAATACGCACGCGATGGCCGTCATCAGCCATTAGACGCGCATGGCTGTCAATTACACTTTCCACTCCCCCGATGATTGGCGGCGCAGCATAATGGATCAGTGCAATTTCCATGCCTCAGCTTCTCACATCTTCTCCCGTCAGGGATTGGAGCAGTGCTTGCAATTGATGCTCTAGAAACGCAAAGGAATAATATCGTTTCGCAAGTTGATAGTTGTGCTCCGCCATTTCATTTGCTATTTGGGGTTGTTGAGCACCTTTTGGACCTCAATGATCGTATTGTCAGTTAGAAATCCATCGAGCTCTATTGCCTGGAATCCTTTAGGCTTTATGTCAATGGCATAGATCGTATAATCATTGACTAGGATGCGGCGGCGAAAATAAACCGACTCCAGGAAAGCATTCCCAAAGCCCTCGAGCAAAGAGGGATAGGTGATGAGATCGGCAAAAGGATAAACGTCCCACAGTGAATATATCTTGCGTCCATCCGGTGTCCTGCCGCGCCGATCGCCGATGATATCGGAGACAAATATGGTAGAGACACCCAGAAGCTGGGAAAAAGAACGGAGATGTTTTTCGTACTCATCGCCTTCGTCGCCGCTGGCATGGGATATGACTAATCGAGCACGCAAAGGCAAACGCCGCACCAGTTCGATTGCGTGTTCGATCCCCTTCCGTTGAACGATCCGTGTGGGCTGGAGGAAGAAATATTCCCCGGAATTAATTTGCAAGTCCGATTTAACGGTCGAGGCATACTCATCTGAAGCGAGTGGCGGATTATCAAAATCCATTACATTGGGGATCAACAGCGCCGAGATGCCTCGGCGAAAGCTGAGCTGGGCGGCGGCAGGTGAATTAATGACGACATGTTTAATACTGGGGAGGCGGGGCGGAAAACACATATCCAGATAATCCCACACACAGTTGACGAGGAAGCGCCCTCGCTCCCAATACAGATCGTGATGATGGGCAATAGTTTGGATGCCGGTTTCAGAGATAAATTTGGTTAAGGCGATCCCCAAAGGGATATTCAGCGGAATAGCCAGGGCGTTCTCAACCAGCAAGACATGAATATCGAATTTTCTGGTGAACTCATATAATTGAGTTTTAAGATATTCAGCCAGATCTCGAATATCACGTGTTAACTTTTGTGGACGATTTCGGTTTGAAAATGCTCCTTCATAGGTCTCAACAATGGCAGGATGAGCGAAATGTGCCTCCGGAACAATAAAACTTAAATTTTCAGGTCTGTCACATAAACCCGCAAAATAATAACATTGGTGATTAAGTCGTTCAAATATATGACTCCACTTCTCAGATTCCAGGGAAACTCCGTCGGTGCTCTCGAAACGAGTTGAAACAAATCCGATACGCAAATTATTAGCGGGTATGGAATTGGAAGAAACCATGTTCGATACTCCAGATATTAGTTAGCCAGCCACACTGATTGATAAGGCGCTAAAGAAAACGTTAAGAATTTTTCTACATCGAATTGTTCGCTACTGATCAGGTCAAGCAATCTTCCTGGGTATTTATAAGGTAAAAGAGATAAATCCACATTAACTAATATCGATTTAGCGCTTACATTATGAAAACACAACACCGATTTCTTAAAATCTCTATCTATGCGCAATATCGCAAATACTTCGGAATTAATTTTTAACACAAGTTGTTCGCTATGTGGTTTAAAAGCCGGGTTCTGGGTACGTACAGATATTAAATGTTTAAACCGAATAAAAACTTGCGCACGTAAGGAGCTGGTATTTTCCAGTTCAGCTTGGAGGGCACCTCGATCAAGTTTTTCACGGTTGATGGATCGATTATGCCCTGTTCGGGTCACACCCTCGGGCCATCCGCGCGAGCCAAACAAACTGTGGAAATATACTCCGGGCACACCTGCAATGGCCAACAAGATTGCATGGGCCGTAATAAACTTTCCTAACGATATATCCACGGGTTCATCAGGATTGGATAATGCATCCAGGTAATTAACATTCAATTCATATGGACTTTGTGCCCCGCTGGAATCGGTTTTAAATGACACCAATCCCCCACGAGCCTTAGTACTTTGCACCAGGTTTTCAATATCCTCATCGGTAAGTATTCCGCGCACCGGGTTTAACCCTATCCCATCATGAGAGGCAAGAAAATTGAAATAGGTGGTCTCCTCTGAAGGTGATTCCAAACCGGAGGCCCAGCGTGAAAGCACTCGCGCGTCTCCGGTATAAAATGTATGTAGAACAAGAGGCGGCAGTGGAAAGTTATAAACCAACTGAGCTTCATTTATCCCATCGCCAAAATACGAAATATTTTC
>Ga0182027_10015765_pt1 | contig 10362 bp, 7 predicted proteins | sample 712E1DmetaG_FD_121300 | JGI IMG/M metagenome (GOLD analysis project Ga0182027, IMG submission 121300) | Permafrost microbial communities from Stordalen Mire, Sweden - 712E1D metaG (Illumina Assembly) | ecosystem: Environmental > Terrestrial > Soil > Wetlands > Permafrost | place: Sweden... | reverse complement strand
GCGATCGTCAGCCACGAGCAACTGCTCGATCTGGCGCCTCTGCTCGCTGCTCAGCTCGGCGTCGAGGTTCGCCCCGATTGATCCACGCGGAGCCACACCGCGACCCGCCAGCGATTCGGGGGAGTGGAGCGGGAGACCGGATTCGAACCGGCGACATTCTGCTTGGGAAGCAGACACTCTGCCAACTGAGTTACTCCCGCTCGGGAGGCGCCGGAACGGTTCCGTGCGCCCGAGAGGTTACCACCAGCGAGCAGTTGGGTGTACCCCGCATGGCTGAAGCGGCCACATCATTCGCTCGCTTGAGGCCTGGCAAGTCACGAACAGGCGATCGTGGGCCTTATGCTTGCGCTCCGTGGCCGCATCATGAGGGACGAGCTTGAGTAGCGCACGAGGCCGGGGCAGTAGCGGCAATGGATCTCAGTCGACCGAACCGCCCGTCGACCCGGAAGCCGCCATCCAGCTGCTTAACGAGCTCAAGGTTGAGGCGGCGAACCCCATCGCCCTGTATCGCTTGGGCGAGACCGCGCAGACGTCCTGGCAGTCTCGGGTTCTGAGCGTCCTCGCACGCTCGCTTGGGGCCCACGCTGAACTCTCGGAGAAGATGCGTGCTAACCACTACGGCCTGATGGCGTTTACCGACGGCACGCCTGCCAGCGCGTGGGAGCGTGCGTTCGCGTCTGGAGTCGAGACTGCCGTCGGCTACATCGACGCCGCCGTCTTTGAGCTCAAGATCGTGGAGGAGGCACGTCGGCGTCGTGCTGAACAGGGACGCCCGACTGCACGGCCCGGCCCCGCCGCTGCCTTGGAGTCGGCGACCCAGCCAGACAAACGCGCCATCTGGGTTGTACATGGCCGCAATCTCGCAGCGCGCGATGCGATGTTTGAGTTCCTTCGCGCGCTCGCTCTGCTACCGATTGAGTTCGGGCAGGCCGTAGCCGCAACAGGCCGGCCATCACCCTACGTCGGGGACGTGCTTAAGGCCGCCTTTGATCGTGCCCAGGCTGTGCTTGTACTTATGACGCCGGACGAGGAAGCGCGGCTCCGTCAGCGCTTCCAAGGGCCCGGAGATGCCTCCCACGACACGGACCTCACCCCGCAGGCGCGCCCCAATGTTCTCTTCGAGGCTGGCATGGCAATGGCCTGGGACGAGAACAGAACCATCCTCGTCGAGCTCGGACGTTGTCGTCCGTTCTCGGATCTGGGTGGACGACACTTGCTGCGGCTCGATGATTCGACCCAACGCCGCCAGGAACTTGCACAGAGGCTGGCTAACGCCGGCCTCGCCGTGGACATGACTGGGACTGACTGGCACACGGCCGGAGCATTCGATGAGGCCGTGGATTCACCCGAAACCTGAACAAGGATCTGCATTTCGGCGTAAGCAACCAGCAGACGAGGCCACGAATGGCAGGTCGTCGCTGATGCGGCTTGGCGGCGATCGCTGCCTGTTTGGGTTGCCCGGGGCGTCGCGCCACGCAACGGCTCGGCCTATAGTTGAGCCAAAAGCGATAGGGGGATGGCGACGCACGCTCACGTCTTCGGAACTGCATCCTTCGCGCGGCCACGCGCCCTTATTGGCGCATGACGATGCCAGACGATAGATCAGAGCCGACGCCCCGAATCCGTCGCGACTTCGGCGATCTGCGCGGCGAACAGCTCTTCGCGCGGCTCCTTGCGGATGGCAACGCCGCCGGGCTCGAGCTGTTGTGGCGAGCCAACGAGCCCCCGCTCGCGACACAGATTGCTACGCACCTTGCAAGCGCCAACGACCCGAAACTGGCGGATCTCCTGCTCGCCGAGCTTCTGACGCCGACCATGGCAACGGTTCAGGCGCCCATCTTCGAAGCCGTAACTGGACGCAACCCCAAGTTGTCGGCGAAGGGCGTTCGGGAACTTGACGCCGCCCTGCGTGAGCCAAGCAACGGCAGTCCGGCTGTATCGGCACGACGGGACCTGCTGGAACTCTGGCTCTTCGCTCAGTCCGGGCGGATACCGGACGACTACGCGCTGTGGATCATCGAAGGAGACCTGACCGACCGCCTTTTCGGTTCGACGTTGTCCGCCGCGATTACCCGTTGCAAAGACGACCCTCGACTCAGGGCCCAAGCGGCGGCGGAATACCAGCGCCAGTTGGCGGCCACTCCGGACATCAACTCCTGGAACCGTGCCGCCGACTTCATCGAGCAGGCCTGTGCCGCAGGCGAGAAGCAACAAGCGGTACATGCGCTCGTCGCCGATCTTGTAGCTGCGGCTGCGGCGATTGTCGTTGTCGGTCCGGTTCGCCCAGTGCTGACAGCCCTCATCTACGAGCGAGGATACGAAGCGCTTCGCGCCCTTCTGACGACGCCTGACCAGCAGAACACGCCCGGCACGGAGGCGCTGTTAGTCGTGATCGAAAGCCTGCCGGAAAGCGAGAAGCGCCTTGGCCTTTACCTTCTGGCGATGCGAGGGCATCCGCAGTTGTGGGCGGTCCTCGATCCGATCATCAGAGTCTGGGATCGCGCTCGGTGGGAGGAGCTGCTAGATGTCCTCTCGACCGCGCCGGACGATGAACTTCCGGAAGTCCTGCCCGCCCTCTTCGCCCTGGCTCCGAAAGAAGAGTCGGCAGTGTTGATGCGGATCGCATCTCGCCATCCCGACGACCTTGCCCTACTTGAAGTCGTGCGAGGAAAGGTCCTCGCTCAGTTCCGGTTCATTGAGATGGGCGAAGCACTGGGAGTGTCAGAGGAGGGTACGCCTCTGGGGGCGCCGAGCCTGCGTTCGGTGGATGCGCTGTGGTGGCCCGAATCCGGCGACGAGGCCGGCTTCACCTACCTACACGAGACCCTGGCGGCCGGCACTGCAGTCGAACAGGTTCGGATCCTGAAGCAGGCCTACGATCTTGGTCGTGCCTCTGCGGCGGATCTGGTTCGCGTCCTTCCTGAAGGACTTGTGTCCCCCTTCGTCGCTGAACAGCGAAAGCTCTCGGCCCCTGTTGGCAAGCCAAGCCGGCCAATCATGCTGGCCCTGCACGAGCAACACCCGGAGCCTTTCAGACAAACGGCACAAGCGTTGCAAGGGCAAGCATTTGACCTCGATATCGCCGTAGTCATCGCGGCAACCGATGCCCAGATCGCCTTCACCAACTCCGAGGCCGCGTACGACTCCCTATCTGAACAACAGCGCGAAGAGGTGCTCGATCTCCTTGAGCGATACGCCGGCGCTGGTCAGGTTCCCATCATCCTGCGATTTGCCTCCTCGACTGACAAGCAGGATCGACCACGGAGGGCGCGGGCGTTCGCTCTCATTGCCAGATTGGCAGCGCCTGGCTCCGTCCCACAGTGCGTGATCGATGGGCTCAAGGTTCCCGACAACAGGGTCAGTGAGGCTGCTTTCGCGGCGGTCGGCGCACTACATCCGAAGGATACAGAATTGCTTCGGAGCCTTCGGGAGATGGCTCGAACAGACGGCAACATCGCGCGTCTCGCCGCGCAGGCGCTGGATAGCATCTCAACCCAGTACATAAGCGAACTGTCGAACGGGGTCCCAGAGGCAGAGCGAGTCAAGATCCTCGAGCTCCTAGGTGCGGCTGCCCGCCCCATTGCGATTGACCCTCTCCTTGCTCATCTTGGAGACGCCGACTCTGACGCGCCGCTTGTTCATCTCGCGGCCAGTGCGGCCGTGCTCGAAGCGACGCCGTTTGTCGAGATGTCGTCAGCGCATATGGAACGCCTGGCACAGTTGCTCGACGGTAGCGCCCAGGAGAACGACCCAGCTGTTCGGGACAACCTGAGCCAGGCTCTTCACAGGGCATCGCTCGGGGCCGATGAAGCGCTCGATCTTTTGTACGGCGAACTCGCCGGTTACCGACCGACAGCGCTTCCCGAAGCGATGTTCGGGCCGGAGCGAGGCACGCTCCTTCGGCAGCTCGCTCTATTCAAGCGTGAGCGAGATCGAGGGGCAGTCGGGTGGGCGAACGCGCTCACTCACCTTGACAACGTCGCCGAGAGGATCGTCCGCGCGGCCTATATGCGGTATGGCGGCAGCGACAAGATCAAGGAGAGGATTCAAAAGAGCCCGCGCGATCCAGACTATGGCGGCCTCCTTCAGGCCTGCGACGGGGAGCTGACCAAGGCCAAGGCCGCCCTGACTGAGCTCCATCGCATTCGAAGCGAAGAGACCGAGGTTCCGCACCCAGGGCAGCCCACTACCCAGCAATCGTGGGACCAGGCGATCGGGCTCTTCCAGACGGGAGCCAGGATCTGCCTGGCACTTCTCGACAAGGCAAATCGGCAGCCTTAGAGCCCGCCGACGACCATCTGAGCCGGCCATGGGTGGGGACTTTCACACGGCCATTGACAGCGGGCGCCGAGTGCCTCGAACGAGCGACCGTGGACCTTCACCGTGGTTCGCGATCAGGCTCTGCTCGACCGGGTTTCCGATGAAGCGAAGTCCTACCTCCTGGCGGCCCTGCCCGCCGGCCCAGAGTCAGACCGTCGCCGGGCGAGTCTCACCGACGATAGTTTCCAGCTCTTCTACCACGCCCCGGCATTGATCGTGATCTTGGGGAACTCCCAGAGACCCGGGTCGCCGAAGACTGCGCACTGGCCGCCCAGAACCTGATGCTGACTGCGTATTCAATCGGGTTGGGAACCTGTTGGATCGGCCTCGCGCAGGGCTATCTCAATACGGCAAGTGGGAAGAACGCGCTCGGCTACCAGCGGCCTGGGTGCCCGTTGCACCGATCATCGTCGGCTATCCGAAGGCAGAGATGCCGCCCGTCGCTCGAAAGGAGCCGGAGATCCGCTGGGTCGGCTGATCGCCGACCAGTCGCGTGGCTCGGCGCAACCGCTCCCGCTGAGCCCGGCCAGTGCTTGACGGTGACCGCGATCCCCGCCGTCAGTCGGGGAAGCCAGTCTGCATTCAGCGGGTCTTTGAGAGCAACTGCATCGCGCTCGGTTTCACACTCGACCCACGCGACGGAGCCGGCGATGATCCGGACCTCCCAACTGACGCGTGTCTCTCAGCGACGCCCGAGTGCGGCAACTCGCCGGTGTCCGCTGTCATCGTTCTGATCTTCCGGCTGATCTCACCGCGGAGCAATGTCTAGACGGCCGGGCCGATCTGAACCGACCGTGTCCCACGTGTACGTTGGCCCGGGGACGGTCGATTCGCTGCCATCCCCGGCCGCCACGGCGTCCAGCGACCTTCAGGCGTCGTCCAGGATCCGGTCGGCCTTCCGGTCGATCTTCTGCTTCTGAGCGCCGGTGATCTTTCCTTCGCTCTCTTGCTGGGACGCGCGTGCCTTGGCATTGCGGGCGTGAGATTCGTCGGGCATCGGATACTTGCGCTCGCCGGGTAGCCCGAAATCCGAGCTGGGCAGAGACTCTCGTTTCTTGGGACTCAGCTTGGCCATCTTGGTCACTCCTTTGACTAGTGCGCGTGCGCAGAAGCCGTCAGCGCTGGGATCGGCACCGGAATGGGCCTGCCTGGCAGGTCTGGTCTCTCCTGCCTCGCTCCGTCGGCGTCGTGGGCGTGATCGTCTTCGCCCGCCGCGCACCAGACCAGGCCGGCGATGAGCATCAGGTGGTTCTTGGGAATGTGGACGACGTGCACGCTTCGAACACTCCTGACGCACTGGTCGATGGGTGGCGCGATTGTACCCACACGGAATGTGAGGTCTTCAAATCGCGCGCCCGCGAGCAGGGGACGGTCAAGCTGATCGACCTCATTACCGCGCGTCTGGACGCCGGAACGGACAGCTACCTGGCGACCTTGCCAAGCGTTCAGCTCAAGGACGTTCGGATCGGCGACGAGCTGGTCCGCGAGAACGAGCGAATGCTGACGGGCGGCTTCTACGCCGAGATCGACCTCGAGTACGACGCGGCGATCACCGACGAGGTCAAGGGACGTCCATTCGGGATCGCCAAGTTGCGGCCGATCCAACTGTCACGCCGGGATGTGTTGGAGGTGCTAGCTAAGGGCCGCGTCGCGTTCACAACGCGCCAGTGGCGCGAGTTTCTGCTACGGAGCATCGGCCTGGAGCCCAAGACTCTCTCGGAGCGCGCTCAGGACATCTTCCTACTTCGGATGGTCCCTTTCGTTGAGCGGAACTTCAACATGGTGGAGTTGGGACCACGGGGGACGGGCAAGTCGCACCTGTACCAACAGGTGTCGCCGTACGCCCATCTCGTCTCGGGCGGCAAGGCGACCGTTGCCAAGATGTTCGTCGACAACTCGACGGGGCGGCGGGGTCTAGTCGCTCAATACGACGTTGTCTGCTTCGACGAAGTCAGCGGCATCGACTTCGATCAGAAGGACGGCGTGAACATCCTCAAGGGCTACATGGAGTCCGGCGAGTTCAGCCGCGGCAAGGAGTCCATCCGAGCGTCTGGCGCGGTGGTCATGGTCGGCAACTTCGAGGTCGACGTGGCCCACCAGCAACGGGTCAGCCACCTCTTCGGGCCATTCCCGAAGCAGATCCGCGACGACACCGCCTTCATGGATCGCATCCATGCCTACATTCCTGGATGGGACGTCCCGAAATTGCAGCGTGGGCTCTTTACAACGCACTTTGGACTGGTCAGCGACTTCCTGTCCGAGGGCTGGAGCCGGCTGCGTGACCAGAACAGACTGGCGGACCTCCAGGGGCGGGTCTTCTACGGCGGAGCACTGAGCGGCCGCGACGTCAGTGCCGTGAACAAGACTGTCAATGGCCTCCTCAAGCTCCTGTACCCAGGCCGCAATCTGGCCATCGAGGACGCGGATGTCGAGTGGGCCGTGCGTCTCGCCCTGGAGTGCCGCCGCCGCGTCAAAGAGCAGCAGAAGCGTATTGGGGCAATGGAGTTCCGGAACACGCATTTCAGCTACACGATGGGCGAGGAGGGCGTGGAGCAATTCGTGACCACGCCCGAACTTCAGAGCCCCGACGAGATCGGCTCCGATCCGTTGCCGCCCGGCCAGGTTTGGGCGCTCAGTCCGGGTGCGGAAGGGGAGAACCCGGGGCTCTACCGGGTGGACGTGACGGTTGGGCCCGGAACGGGCGTCAAGATCCTAAATCAACCGGCGCCGGCCCCGTTCCGCGAGAGCACTCGGGTGGCGGAGCAGAACCTGCTAGTTCGGGCTCGCGAACTCGTTGGCGACCGCGAGCCGCGACAACACGAGTTCAACGTCCAGCTTCACGCCCAAGACGCTGCCAGGAGTGGCGCCTCGCTCGGGCTGCCCGTACTTCTGGCTCTGGCCAGTGGCCTGGTGGAGAAGAGCCTCAAAGGCGGGCTCATTGCGGTCGGTGGGCTGACGTTGGGCGGCGGCGTGGAGACGGTTCCGAACGCCGTGGCGTTGGCTGAAGTGGCCGTTGAGAAGGGCGCCCCCACGCTCTTGGTGCCCATTTCCGCCCGCCGTCAGCTGAACGACCTCTCCGACGACATGGCCACGCGGATCAGCCTGCTCTACTACAGCGATGCGAGAGAGGCGCTGATCAAGGCGCTAGGGGACTGAATGCCGGGCGCCGTCCTAGTCTTGCTTCCGGTCGGGCCGGGAGGGATCTAGTTCCGGAGACGACTAGGGCTTTTCCCGTTCGAGCCGGATCCGGACGCACGCTGTCCTGCTGGTCGTGTTGACCGGCTCAGCCGCCGGGCCTGACGAAGGCCATCAGGTCATCACGATGATGGACTTCTACAGTTTGATTGTTGTTCCGCGTATGTACTATGTTCCACGACAAGTTCCGCGTATTGATTAGTTCCACAACTAAGGAAACATCGTAGTAAGCGGAACACTATCTGGCTAGAATAAGGAAAGAACTGCCAATAAGTCTTTCCTCAAGTGGCTTCAAAACGAGAGCACAGTTGAACTGATGTCAACGATAGAACGCGAACTGATGACCAATCTGGCCACATGGCTGCGCCAGAGGCTGCCCCGCACCTGGAGCATTGAGGCAGACGAGTGGGAGGCCGCTTATCCCTCTCTCCAGATGCGCTGGCTCAGGCCCGACTACCGTCTCACGATCTCCACCGGTCGGGGCCGACCGATCCGGCTGGCCGTGGAAGTCAAAGCGAGCGTTTCTCCGAAGCAGGCGTTCGAGCTGGCCTCCTCGTTGAACTCGCTGTTCCGGACGCCCGAAGCGGACGGTGTTCTCCTCTTGACGTCGTTCCTCTCGCCGCGTGCACGAGAGCTCCTTGCTGAGACATCCGTCTCGTACGCCGATGGCACCGGCAACGTTCGTATCGCCGTCGATGATCCGCCACTGTTCATCGAAACGTCCGGCCTCGACAGGCTCCCAGTACAAACCGGCGCCTACGCCAGCTCGCCAATCCGAGGGGCGTACGAAGGTCCATACCGAAGCGATCGGCGCTCGCTGCAGTCCTTCAAGGGACCCGGAGCGGCCCTGGGCGTCCGTGCCCTCGTCGACTTTCGGCCGCCGTATCGCCTGAGGGAGCTTGCGGAGCGGGCAGGTGTTTCGCTCGGCACGCTTTCCCGAGTCCTTGAGTTCGCCGAAGGCGAGGTACTCATCGAACGGGAACCTCGAGGGCCAATCGTGGGGGTCGACTGGGAGCAGTTCCTGCGGCGCTGGGCGAAGGACTACTCACTCCTCGGCTCAAACCGCACTCGGATCTTCCTCGAACCCCGAGGGATCGACGCCCTGCTACCCAGGCTCCGGACTTACGCAGGCCAATACGCGCTGAGCGGCTCCCTCGCCGCTCATACAGTCGCCCCCGAGGCGCCGGTGGCGCTAGCGGTGATCTACGTCACAGCATTGGAGGCTGCAGCGGACCTGGGGCTGCGAGAGACCGAGTCGGGGGGAAACGTCTTGCTCGTCCAACCGTTCCCGTCGGCGCAGGGGACGCAATCCTTGTCCCCGTTCCTACGCACCAGGTCAATCGACGGCCTCGAGTACGTCGCCCTGGCTCAGGCGGTCGTGGACCTTCTGACGAGTCCGGGCCGTGGACCGGCAGAGGCCGAGGCGCTGCTCAAGTGGATGGAGGCAAACGAAGATGCTTGGCGGATCGCCTAACCCTCTGTATGTCGAGTCTCGAGCGGCGCTGCTCGATGTGCTAGAGGCCCTCGGAGCCCATGCCAATCACGTTGTGCTCGTCGGGGCTCAGGCGGTCTACCTTCGGTGCGACGCACTGACGCTAGCTATCGCGCCTTTCACGAAGGACGCGGACATTGCCCTCATTCCACCGCTCGGCACCGAGCCTGCGCTGGAGGACGCAATGCGGGCCGCTGGACTCGAGCAGCGCGGCCACGAGCCTGGCATCTGGGTTCGTGAGGGCGCCGAGGTAGATCTCTTGGTGCCGACTGGCCTCGCCGATCCGGCCGGGCACCGTGGAGCCCGGCTTGACGGTCACAGCCCCACTGCGGCTCGCAAGGTCCTGGGTCTCGAGGGCGCGGCCGTCGACGCAGACCCAATGCGCATCTCGGCGCTAGCTCCTGGCGATAGGCGCTCCGCGGTAATCCGAGTGGCCGGTCCTGCGGCGCTGTTGGTCGCCAAGGTGCACAAAGTTGCCGAGAAGCTGCCGTCCCCGGCGCTGCGAAAAGATGCCTACGACGTCTACCGCCTTCTGGTCGCAACCGAGACCGATGAGCTAGCGCAACGAGTACGAATGCTGCAGGCCAACCCACTGAGCGCGGACGTGACTGCCAATGCCCTTGCTCAGCTGGAGCGGCTGTTCGGCGAGTCGACGTCATCTGGATCAGAGATGGCCGGGGCCGCCGAGGAAGGCGTAGGCAACCCTGCAAACGTGGCGGCGTCCGTCAGCGCCCTGACAGCCGATCTTCTCGACGCGCTGCGCTAGCGGGAGGTTTGCTCAGGGCGGGTGCCTGTGGCCGGCGTCGGCCCGCCTGTGGAACGGCATCCGACCCTAACGATAATGAGTTTTATGGTGAGACCGGTGAGCTCCAGACGTCGGCTGCGCGCTCAGGCCGCGTCTGATCGGAGGGGGATTCGCCACGACCTGACTGAGACTGTCTGCGGACGCAGCAGAATGTCTGGTCCGACTCTCATGCCGGGTTTCGGCCTTCGCCGGGCTGCACACGATGACGCACAGTTCGTGCCCAGCTTGCCTTGGTGGGGGAGGGGCAGTGTGGTCTATCGGGCGAGAGGGTTCTCATCCTCGCGGCCGGCCCCAGATCCAGCCTACACTTCGGCAGCCGAGTATCGGCAAGCCAGCACAGAAGCAGGATGGAGAACCAGTGGCAGATGTCGTGGATCTTGTCGTCATCGGCTACCCCGATGAGGCCACCGCGGAGAAGGCCTACGAAGTCGTGGTCCAGCTCCAGCACGACCTGATCATGCAGGTTGCCGGGGCCGCCGTGGTGGCCAAAGACGCCGAGGGCAAGGCCAAGATGGTGACCAAGACCGGCGCCACCAGCTCGGGCGCGATG
>Ga0182027_10015764_pt1 | contig 10362 bp, 7 predicted proteins | sample 712E1DmetaG_FD_121300 | JGI IMG/M metagenome (GOLD analysis project Ga0182027, IMG submission 121300) | Permafrost microbial communities from Stordalen Mire, Sweden - 712E1D metaG (Illumina Assembly) | ecosystem: Environmental > Terrestrial > Soil > Wetlands > Permafrost | place: Sweden... | reverse complement strand
GAAATCCGATTCACGAGGCCGCACTGTAGGCGCAGGGCGTGGCCTGTCGCTGATGTGGGCCAAGTATTGACGTGGCGACATCGATCTGCGTGTATACTGGCGGGCACCGTAAGAACGACATCTGGAGCTGCTGGCTAAACGTGCGATTATCAGTCGCCTGGAGAATGCAAAATGGCTGTAATTGATGTGGTTTCCTGGGACAGCTTTGACTCTGCCGGGTCGAATCCTGTCTTTGCCTGGAAGTTCACGACCACCAAAGGCAAAGATGCAGACCACAATTTAAGCACCTTTACCCAACTCATTGTCCGAGAGTCACAGGAGGCAGTCCTTTTCAGCAAGGGACAGATCCTTGGGAAGTTTGGTCCGGGAAAGCACACCCTTAATACGGAAAACCTGCCGCTTCTGAGGAAACTGTATGGCCTGCCGTTCGGCGGCAAGAACCCATTCATGGCAGAGGTCTGGTTTGTTAACAAGTTGATCCCCCTCAACATCGATTGGGACACAAGCAGCATGATGTATCACGATCCCGACTATCAGGCCATGGTGCCCATAAAGGCGGTAGGGCGCTATGGCCTCAGAGTTCAGGATGCAGAGCGCTTTCTGGTGAAACTGGTGGGATCAGCAGGTGGATTTACTGCTGTAAGCCTGACAGATCAGTTCAGCGGCGCACTAAACGCCAAAACGAAGACCTCCCTACTGTCGTACATGCAATCGCAGCACATCGGGATCAAGAGCATCTCTGCGTATCTGGAGCCGCTCTCACAGGCGCTCAAAGCCTCTATGATGGCCTTCTGGGAGGATTATGGATTCAGCCTGGAAGGGTTCTACATCACTTCGATTGAGGTGGACACTAGTCACCCCGATGGAAAGCTCATTCGGGATGCAATAGGACGCCAAAGCGCTCAGTTGATTGGCGGTTACTCTTGGCAGCAGTCGAAGGCCTTTGAAGTTGCCGATACCGCCGTGTCTTCGATGGCAGAAGGCAAAGGAGGCCTGCTCGGTGCCTTGATGATGACCAGTGTTATGGGAAGCGGCGGTGTGGGCAGCACTCTTTTGCAGCCACCACAGGGAGCTATCCCCTCGTCGGGGGCTTCTGGGCAGGTTGGATCCGGCGTGACAGCGCCACCTCGGGATGTCTTTTGCTCAAACTGCTCAAAGAAATACTCCAACAGCGCCAAATTCTGTCCGCACTGTGGCGATCCCTATATGCCCTGCCCACGTTGCGGATCTGATAATGACAAGGCTGCTCGCCGCTGTGTCGATTGCGGTACAGCGCTGATTCCTGCCGGAATCTGTCCAGGCTGTCATACTCCGTTTCCTCCTGGCTCAACCAACTGTCTTCGTTGCGCCAGCACTGCCGGAGGGAGTACCACTTGCGCCCATTGCGGGTCCAAGCTGACAGCCGCAGACGTGTTCTGCGCGGAGTGTGGGACAAAGGTGAATTGACCATGCAGACCAAATCGCAAATTAATCAGCTTTTTGTGTTCCTGTACTTCGTCGGCATCGGCCTACTGGTTGCGGGCTTTCTGATCCTTGTTCCAGACGCACAGCAGACGCACACTGCATGGCTCGACCTCGCAGTGATTTGCATCGTGTTCTCTGCAAATTTCCCATTGCTCTACATCGGACGATGGCGCAAAGGTGATTTCAATACACGAATCCCAGCGCTCGGTCTGTTGAGTATTTGTGACTACCTCTACTCTTGCTTGGCAGTGGCTGTCATCTATTTCGGCTGGCAATCAGGTGCGCGCTTCCGCACTCAATTGTTGGAGCATTCCTTTCTGCTCTTTGCCGCTGTAATTGTTGTCACGATTGGACGGTATTCCTCCGCGCATGTGGATGAGGTAACCGAGGAACAAGGCACGATTAGAGCCGGATTGGAGAATCTCTGGGCAACTCTGGACCGCTGCGAAGCCGCAATGAGGCTCAGGGAACCACATATAAGCCGAGACCTCCAACTCTTGCTCACGATTAAGGACGACGCACGATATCTGTCGCCATCTCTCGCTAAGACTGCGCTTTCCTACGAGCAGAAGATCGTCAACGAGTTGGAAGGAATTAGCGAGTTAGTAGCTGATGGGGCTACGTTACCGCCCGGCGAATTGGATATACGGTTTCAGCAATGCGCTGCACTTATGGCGCTACGTAAACAGATTCTGAACTAAGGGAGCTACCACCATGCCAGGAAAGATTTTTCCTGAAAGCGCGAGCATCTATGACGATCAGGCGAGAATCCTTTTCGACTACTACAAGCGGATTGCGATTCACATTGTTGAACAGGAGGAGGCACTGGAAAAGCAGATTGCTGTCGCCAGGGAGGAGAAGGTTCAGTTCAGCTCTGAAATCAAAAAGAAGAAACTCATTGAGATCGTGAGCTATGGTTCTGCTGCACTCCTTGCAGGGTTGGTGGCATATGCTGCTGGCAACCCTCTGGCGGCGGTAATCGGGCTGGTGCCATTGGGGTACGGTATTTATATTTTCTTCCAACGCAAGAAGCTGACGGAAACCGTAGCGGGAACGCAAACAAAAGTTGAAGGATTCGAGACAGCTCATAGAGAGATTCCTCGGGACTTCAAGGTCCATAAGCTTGGCATTGCGTATGTCCCTGTTGCCGGGAAGATCGCGTTTGAAGGAAAAAGCTTCCTGGTGGACTACTCGGGTACGGAACCCAGAAAGGAATTCAAGCTCAGCACGCTGAGCAACAATGATCTCTTTGCCAAGACCGTCAATGGCCTCGAAGATATGTTTCACAAAGTACCACTCGTAGAAAACTCTACTCAGGTTGAAGAGATAGCGACAGACCAGTACTCCCGCTCCATTCAGCAGATTCCCTGCTATGACTATCTGGGGGCGCTTGACCGCAAGCTACGCACCGTGACTGCGTGCCTTGCAGATCTCAATACCACTTCGGTGGAGCTTCCTATCGTTTTTCCAGATACCGGCTACGCCAAATTCCTTGCCGAGTATGGGACGACGACCCCTTTGACATCCGCAGTGTTCCCTGTGTTTGACACACAGCAATACGACGAAGCACTCGCTACATTTCACTCCATTAACCAGATGAAGAAGTCGCTGGAGCGCCAGTCCCAGCGCTTCGAACAGGTTCTGCGAAATCTGATGGTCAACATAGCTAGCACCGTCCAGACTGTGACGGGGCTAAAGATATCCTCAACGAACAAGCTCGTAGAGCAATCCAACCGGTTGCTCTTTACAATTCTAAAAGCCTCTTACAACCACTACTCTCCGAAGCTGGAAGCCGAAGAGATTGAGCGAATCAGAAATGAATCGTTCAATTATCAGGATTCCGCCGACAGCTACCAGCCTTTTCAACTGAAGGCCAGCTCCAGGGTGTTGTACGATCCGGTGTCTGGGATATGGGTAGCGGAGGACGGGAGCAAAACAGCGTTTCCCTTCGGCATGCAACAGATTCATGAGGAAATTATTGCGCCCATCGTACAGAATCTAATGCAGGAGACTCATGCGGAGCGGCTCAAGATATATCACGGCATTCAGGATCAAAAGAACAGTTATCTCAACAAGTGGCATCAGGATACTGAAGATTTCTACGGAAGAAATCGCGCAGAGAGCGCGGACCTGATCAACCTCATGCGCTCTGCATTTACGGAGTTCCTGTCGAGCTACAACACGTTACAAGCGCTAGAGAACACTGAGAAGCAAATGGCAAAGGGTGGGGATCTATCTGAAACCGCAGTCAAGAGCGTGGAAAGCGGCGTCGAAGATGTCTCGGCATACGAGCTACAACGGCGTCAATATCAAGCGGTACAGGAAGATTTTGCCGATTATGTGGACAGGCTGAAGGAAGACATTGACCGGCGAGCGGAGAAATTCCGGTTCATCGAATATTATGATGCCTCACTTCGCGATGAAGCTGCGCGTGCTATGTCTGCGGCTGGCTACCGAACACAAACACTTGATAATCGCCGCAAACCGTTGCTCGCTGTGAATCCTCTCTACGCTGAGACATCTGAACTCACGCCACTTCCAACAATGGAAGCGCTGGCCGAAGAGCATTTTTCACTGAATCTGAACTCCATTGCAAAGCGTGCAATTGGTGAAATCGACGCAATAGGGAGGTCGTGAGTGGCCGACTTTAGCTTTACCGTGGAGACTGAGGAAATGGCAGTCGCTTTAGAGTCGGTCGCCCCTCACGTAGACGGTGCGACTGCCGCTGTGATATCTATGCAAACCGCCGTGGTGATTGCAGAACGGCATGCAGCCGAGGACATATGCGCCAATGTGAATCGTGGCTTTTTCAGCCTGATCCGCTCCCAAATATCTCAGAAGATCGCAATATGCCGCAGCCAGGTCGACGCACGCTTACTAGAGCTTCGGGATCAAGCCCTAAAGCTCTCTTCGGTAAAGATAACGATGCAGCGAGATTTCCAGATGATTGCTGCCCGCTACACAAAATTGTTCAAATCACTGGACATTGCACTGTTCAGTCGCATTCATGAGCAGGATACTCCACTTCTGGATTTGGTTCAGAAGGATGTAATGCGCTTGACCGGTCGAACTCAGACGCTGCAAGCCTCAATTCCAGTACATCAACTAGAAAGTGTCAGCACATGTCAACAGATAGTGGCGACGGTCACTAAGGCAGAGGCATCCCAGGCAATTGGCGGCATAGCACGGTTCATTCAAGACTCGAACCAGCAGGGTCGACTTACGCAAAGCATCCTCGGAAGTGAATCCGTGCGTGAGAACGCAGTCATGCTTTTGCCGATTGCTTTAGTAGAATGCGACAGCCTCCAAACGCAGCAACCGCAATGGCGGCACTACACCCCCAAGTTGCCTACTGCCAATTTGACGCGACGGATAGAAGGCGCACTGGAGCTTAGGGTTTTACCAGTTCTGCAACAGATGGAATGGCGGCAACAGAATAGTGGTGATCGCGAGAGAGTATCCCTATGCTTTCATCAGTTACCCACTCAGACCAAGCTCGATGAGCGGGTGACCTCACATATAAACCGCATGTATGCCGCCTCGTGCTGGCAGTCATTCACGGGGGTTGTCTCGTGAGTTATCGACGAAGCTACAGCGCAATGCTAAGCGGCACAGTCGAAGGCACATATAGCTATCCCGCCTCCGAAGACGGAGGTTCGGACAGCATTACGCTGAGTTGGTCCGAGGATGTAAATATCGATATCCTGGTGGATACCAGCAGTTTCGACTATAGTGTCGAGTCGCTCAAGCACCACGTTGATGGGCTGACGGGTGCGGTCGTCACCACAGAAGCACTCCAGATCGAAGAGAAGGCGCAGAGTGCTTCGGCCATCAGCCAAAGTGTAACCACGGGCTTCTTTGACTTAATTCGGTCTGAAATCACGCAACAGGTAGTCGGGCTCAAGAGCCGCGTCGATTCACTGTTTCTGAAGTTAAACGACATGAAACTAGCATCTCAGCGTGTTAAGCAGACCATGCAGAAAGACTATGGCCGCATAACAGATCGATACACCTCAACATTCGAGGAATTGGACAGAGAGCTGACAACTCGGATCGCCACCCTAGACGAATCAGCTTACGCGTTCCGGCGCGAGGCGTCATCGCAAGGAAGTCGAAGTTTTGCGAGCACGCTATCCACGGTGCCAACAGTATTCGGCAGAGAAAGCTCTCAGGCACAGACCGCTCTTCTTGCCGGAATCATGCACAGCAGAATGAATTCCTTACTGCAACTCTCCACTGCTTATCTTGTATCGGAAAGGCAGACCATCCAGACCTTCATCAAAATCTTATCGGACGAGATGATTGACGAATCGACAACACATAGTTTGCCTGTAGCTTATCTTGCAGCCGGCGATCCGTCCGCCGGTTCCATGGGAAGGACCATTTTCCCCACGGCGCCAGAATCCCCCTTCGACGATGACAGCCTTAGGAGCAGAATTACAGATCAGTTTCAGGCACAGAAGAGCTCATGGAATCCAATGACAAATGAGGACAGGACACAAATCGAGCGTTTTCTTGTGCCCCTGATCGATGCTGTGCATACATCTTCGCCGGAGCAGGACGGTCGTGTGCGCCGGATGATTCTTCGTCTTTGGACTGCTCATAAGCCCATGACACTTACGCATTAGCTGCAAATGAAGTTCACTCGAGAGAAGGCCATGAACGTACTGAATGAAATTCGGTTTAATGACAGCCGCATCATACTCAAAGAGCACATCGTCCGGTCTCCTATTCTGCCAAAGGTTTCAAGTGAGCTGGAGCGTGATGTGGTGGTGCAGGGAGAGTGTGTGATTGAAGGGGCTGTCTTCGCGCGCAACTTCGAAGTGCAACAAGGACCTCTTCGTGTGATGGGCTGTCTGTATACACAGCTTGAGTTGCATGTAAACTCGGATGCCACAGGAACTGCCATATTTGAAAAAGCAGTGGGATCTTCAAATGCCATTGTTTCGTTGGCACCGGCTTGCCGTACATATTTTCTGGCTGACGTTAGCGCAAAGCAAGTAAAGCTCAGAAACGCATACATCGCCGCAAATATATTTGCCGATGAAATCATACTGGAAGACTGTGTTGTGATTGGCGGTGTTTTTGCCACTCGCAGCCTTGAGCTGAATGACTGCGTGGTAGGCACTTTCAACAGTTCCGTTGTGCGCGCATCCAAGAGCGTATATCTCCTCTTCCCCAGCGCGTTCTCTGTAGAAAAGATGAACTTCCTGCCCGGAACTGAACTCTTCAGCCTCACCCTGGCCGACCTGGGTGCCTTGATGAGTGGTACGACAGAAGCAGAGAACACAGGGAAAATCCCCATTAACATCGCGCAGGACGAGGTGAAGACAGTTCTCTCCGCCGAGGGAATACAGCAGATTCTCAGAACCTATTCGGTTGTTGGCAAGGTACTGTCGGCTGGCCTTGTGGATTACGAAAAGCTACAGAATCAGTTTCTTATTTCCTGCGCCAGTATGGGAAATCAGTTGCTTAAAACATATGACATTGGCTTAGATCGAAATGGGAAGCCCATTGATCTGACTGCCGAACACATTGCAGAGTTTTTCTTCGGAATCCTGCACGGAAGCATTCAAGTCTCGAAGATAAGCGGCGAGTTCGATCTTGCATCGATCGTTAGCGGCCTGACGCCTTCGAATTCTGTAGAGACGACGATTGCTACGGACACCGAACCATCCGCGCCCAGGACATCACCGACAGCAACAGTGACTCCAGTTGTAGCTGCTGCGGAATCTGAACAGCCACTTGGAGTGTCCTATGAGACTGTGCTGCCGACACTGTCAGTTGAGGAACTTACCTCTCCTCAGGAGGCGCACTCGGCCATAGACAAATCGATAGTGCCTGATATGGAATCTCTTCCGACAGAGCAGAAGGCCGAACCGAAGTCGGAGCCTGATAATGAAGATAACAGCCAAGTGGCCGTCGCTCACTCTGCCGATACCCCAACAGATTCCGGTACCGCCAAAAATTTCTGCCAGCAGTGCGGAACGGCCGTTGAAGAAGGTTGTGCCTTCTGCGGTGAGTGCGGTATGCCGCAAAATCAAACTTGATCTGCGAGGGACTTTCTTGGAGGTCATTCGAAAACACACTCTTGCGGCTAAGAGGACAATGTGACGCTAATCATATAGCCGAGTGATTGGCTGGAGGCTCATGGGACAAGTGGCCAAGATAGACTGTATATCAAGTTACAAATAGAACTTTACCTTGACATACTGGGGGGCAGGTCTCAAGTTGAAGATAGAGTTTCGTCGGAAGAGGCACAAATGGCGCGTAAGATTTTGTTTGCCCTTACTTTTCTTTGCTTACTGTGTGTCGCCGGTTGCGGCGGCGGGAGCAATACCACTTCCACGACACTTCCAGCAAGCAATCCCGTCCCTGCAGTCTCATCAATATCTCCCACTTCATTGGCGGTTGGTGCCACGCCGCAGGCGCTGACGATCAACGGGACAGGGTTCCTCACCACATCCACCGTGACCTTCAACGGCGTCGCGCATTCAGCGACCTACGTGAGCGCCAGCCAGCTCACCATCTCGCTGACCACCGCCGACCTTGCCTCGGCTGGTAGCTATCCGGTTGTTGTCACGAACGCCGCTCCGGGCGGCGGATCGTCGGTGGCCGTCAACTTCGCTGTTACGGCCAGCAATCCGGTTCCGACCGTCACATCCCTATCTCCGGCTACTCTGACGGCTGGAGCCACACCGCAAACGCTCACCATCAACGGGACAGGCTTCTTATCCACGTCCACCGTGACCTTCAACGGTGTCGCGCACACTGCGACTTACGTGAGCGCCAGCCAACTCACCATCTCGCTGACGACTGGAGATCTTGCCACAGCAGGCTCTTATCCGGTTGTCGTGACCAATCCCGCTCCGGGAGGCGGCCCCTCGACTGCCGTCAGCTTTACCGTCTCGGCAAGCAATCCGGTACCGACACTCTCATCGATAACTCCCCTATCTGTCTTGGCAGGCTCTAATGATACGAGCATCACGATAGCCGGGACAAACTTCACCAGTCTGTCCGTAGTTAACTTCAATAGTCAGGCGCTTGCAACGACATATGGCTCCTCATCAAGCCTCACGGCATTGATTACGAGCGCCCAATTGTCCTCCGCTGGAACAGCAACGGTGAGCGTTTCCACGCCGACTCCTGGTGGGGGAACATCGTCAGGAGCGCAGTTCACGATCAATCCAATTGTTGTTGCGGCGAAGCTTGTCATCCTTGCCACGCCCGCATATTTCGGATCTCCAAGCGGACCGTGGCTGTTGTCGGTTGCGGCAGCAGACACGAATGGCAATCCAGTTCCAAACCTTCCCATCACACTGAATTCCAGCGAGGGAACAATAGCCCAAACTTTAACGGCTACAGGCTCAACAGGAGCGGTAACGACGAGCATCACCCCTCCGGATACGTACTCTGGCGAAGCAGTCGAGGTTTCCGCAGTCTCGGGCAGTCAGACGGCCGTTATCGATATTGTGTTCGCAGACTCTTCTTCATCCGGAACCGTAAACACTGGCACTGCTTACACGCGTCCGAGCTACAATGACATTCGCAATCGCCTCGCGCTCCCGGAAGACTCTCCCGGCCTAACCTCGACCAACCCCAGCTTCAACCAATTGACTGCTGGAACGAGCAATGGCTCGGCTACAGGAAACAGTCTTGCCGGAATACCAGACGTGTGCAAGAGCATCGAGGGATTAGGAAGCACCGTTTCGGTCACTTGCCAGTCGTATTCGGACTTTCATCAACTTCAGGTCACGCCGTATAGTGGCGCAGCAAGCTTCTGCAAAGCTGCGGATACAGTTATCGAAGCTGGCTCCTGCGGTGGAGCTGTCGGCATTTTTGCGGCATGTCTCTTCCCTGAGACCGGAGTCGGAGCGGCAATATGTACTGGTAACTTGGAACTCGAGGGCACTCTGACGAAGGAATGCTTAGAGGATCTCGCAAATGAAATTGCTCAGTTACGTGCTCACGGAGACCCTCTAACGGCGGAGGATGCTTCCATTATCACAATTGCCGCAGTTGAGAAAGAAGTGAGTGCAACCAATGCTCTTGACCTTTCATGCAGTGGAATCGATAGAGCAAATGCTTCCAATCTGATCAATGTAACGGCAGCTTCAGAGAGTGTACAACTCGGTGAAACCGTTCAGTTCACGGCAGACAAGCCCGTTACATGGTCGCTCGTTGGGGGAACGGCGCTCAGCGGCTCACTCGGAACCATTTCCTCAATTGACTCACAAGACGCCCTTTATACGGCACCTTCTGTTGCCCCAAGCAGCACATATTGCAACGTTCTTAGCGAGTATTCGGGAGACTCTTGCCCAATAACGATTGTAGCAACAGGCACAGGCAGCAATCAGGCTGACTATACGTCAACTACCATATTGCTCTCCAGCTTGCCGTCACTTACTGTCCCTTCCATCATTTCACTCGCTCCCCCTTCAATATTGGTAGGGTCTCCGGCGCAGGATTTGTTCGTGAATGGAATAGGCTTTAAAGACGGGGACAAGGTCACCTTCAACGACGCAGACAGAAATACCACATTCATCACGACGACTCAGTTGAAGGTCGCCCTTGTTGCTGCCGATCTTGCTTCCACGGGTTCATTCCCCGTAACAGCAGAGCATTCCTTTTCCTATTTGTTGGGCGGCGGGGGATTCGCCACGAAGAATCTCTCTGTGGTTGCCGCTCCAACTCCTGTGCCGCCCGCCCCCAGCCCGTCCTCACCGGGAACCACCACCGATACCGGCGCCACTGTTCCTTCCACAACCCCAAAGCTTGTGTGGACTGGCACCGGGGCGGCGCAATACGAGCTAACGATTTCGCAATCACCTAACAGCCCGTGGTTAAAGAGCTAAATTCCAGATGAGGCGATCTTCCGGTTTTCCGAAGTGGTTGATT
>Ga0182027_10015763_pt1 | contig 10363 bp, 9 predicted proteins | sample 712E1DmetaG_FD_121300 | JGI IMG/M metagenome (GOLD analysis project Ga0182027, IMG submission 121300) | Permafrost microbial communities from Stordalen Mire, Sweden - 712E1D metaG (Illumina Assembly) | ecosystem: Environmental > Terrestrial > Soil > Wetlands > Permafrost | place: Sweden... | reverse complement strand
TGCTCAGCGTGGAGATGGGGATCAGAGAGCCGGTGCGGAAGAAGTCCCAGGCCGCCGGGATGTAGTAGCCGGCCTCGTCCCAGTAGTAGGGCAGCTTGAGCAGTGTCAGGTGGCTCACCCCGAGCGCCGCGAAGATCGCCGGGAAGATCATCCAGGCGGGCAGCGGCGCGACTGGCCATGGCGTGATGAATCTTCTCCAGCGCAAGCGGTCGCTCCCCTAGTTGATCGGCCCCATGGGGAAGCTGTGGCTCTGCGGCTCCAGGTTGAGCGCGCCGAAGGCATGTTCGTACTGGGCCAGGTTCTGCCCCAGCATATTCCACATGGCCTTGGCCTGCTGCGGGCTGAGGTAGATGGCCTGATGGTTGCGGATGGTGATCTGGTCGGGGGCATCGCTGGAGGCCAGGCCGAAGACCAGTTGGAAGTCCCAGACGCTGACGCGAACCTGCACGCTGTTAGCGTAGGACTCGCGGTAGTCGGGGGTTTGGACGAGGGTCATTTGCGGCTGCTGCGCGGATGGACTCATAGTCTCTCCAGATTACCCCGTTTGGGGCCGAGATGGCGTGGAAAGCGCGAACTCGTAGCCGCTTTGGCCGCTCGCTTGTCCGCCTCCATGGTAAATTGACAAGGGATGCGAAAGTGGCGGAATTGGCAGACGCACCAGACTTAGGATATGATTTTTGAGAGACTTGCAGCGGATTGCAGAATCGTGCAATTGACAGCAATGTTCTTTGCTTATAGCACCTTAGTATGATTTTTGTGACTGCATCGTAGTGCATTAAGACGTATTGCATTCCAGAGCAAAGTGCCACCAGAACTGCCACCAATTTCAGGGTCGGGAAACCAACGATTTCTTCAGGAACCTATAGAAACAGTGCAGGAACTGCCTGACGGATTTATACCCTGGCATCAGAGTCTGCATTCTGCCGCCCGACGAAATCGGAACTCCTTTGGCAACGGAATGTTTAGCGTCCTCTATCGGCTGTTTGCCGTCTCTTGATGCGCGGAGTCTGCATCGCTGGCTCTTGGATGGCTTCGCCTGGGACATCTTCGATGGCAACCTGGGTTGCTGATCTGTCTTCGATGGGTTCCTCTGGAGCGTACTCTTGGCTTTCCGTGGATTCACGCTCGATCGGAAGGCTCTTTGCAGAGGCAGTTCTTCCGTCTCAGCATCGACCAGTTCCTCGGCTTCTTCCGTCTTGCCAAGCAGTTCCTTGTCGATCACGGCCAGGCGCTGCTCGTACTCTTTGAACTTGGCTTCGTAGGGGCTTTCATAGTCCAAAGCGGTGTGCAGGCGGGCCAGCGTTGCCTCGTTTCCCTGGATGGTGGCTTGCCGATGATGAGGTCGAAAGAGTTGTTTGGCAGGCGGGTGTCATCAAAAGGCTGGACGAGAATCTTGGCATCTGGATACAGCATGGAGGCAAGCGCCCCGCCGAGGGGATTCTTCTCGACTCCGAAGAGTTCGGACTCATGGAGAAGCTGGTCGGGAATGCGGGCAAAGAAGTTGCCCACTCCCATGCCCGGTTCGAGGATGCGCCCGCCGGCGAAGCCGAGACGGTTTGCCGCCGCCCACATTTGATCTACGACCTCAATGGCCGTGTAGCGGGTGTTGAGAGATGTTTCCTTGACCGCATCGATTTCTTCCTCGGTGAGGATTTCGGCCAGGCGATTGCGCTCCTCATAGTAGCGGTAGCCCAGATCCCACAACTCGCGCAATCCGCCGAAGTCGATGTACTGCGCGATGCGATTCTGTTCATCGGTGGTCGCAACGCGCTGCTCGGCCTGGATGGACTTGAGCAGCTCAAGAATGTCGAGGTTGTGCTGTATGCGCGCCTTTGAGCCGCCCTCGGCGATATGCGAGGCCACATCGTCATCGAGGCGGAAATTGCGGCTGTTGCGGAGAGGATCGGGCGGAAGATTGGGTTTGGTGTTGCGGGTTCGGTGGAGTTGTCGGAGGCGATACCAAAGTCCAACTGGGTGGCTTTGGAATCGCCTTCGAGTATCAGTTGTCGTCTGACTCCATTGGCGGGTAGACCAGTTCGGAGATCAACTCCTGGGCCTGGTCCATCGGAAGGCCCGTCGAGCGCGCTTCCTTGAGTATCTCCCAAGCCTGAGCTACCTGCTCCTGAAGGGTGAAGCGTATCGTCCCTTCCAATTCCAGTTGAGCTGCTTCCTTGGGGCGGTTCCGGTAGAAGTTCGTCTCCACCTTGGCGCGCAGGTTCTGGAAGGCCGGGAGTTGCATCAACTCCAAAATGGAGTCGGGGTTGCCGGGGATGTGGTGCTCGATGCGTCGAGGGGAGTCATGTTGTGCCTCCTGGTTCAGTGTAGCGAAGGATTCGGGTTCCCGGAAGGTGCCGGACAGCTCCGGGAACAGAGACTGCTGCATTGAGCGAACTTGTGGCATTTCCACCTCGCAAAAGTAAGGATGCACGCTAGTATAGTATATATATGATATATAATCTACATGATTTAATTCGCAACTCAAGTCACGTTAGACAGAGAGCAACGGCCCTCTAGCGATTCTGTGTCAGCTGAAAGACTAGCATCAAAACGCACGAATTGAAACCTGCCATTAACCTTTCTGCAAGCATCTGATATCAAATCATTTCCAGGCTAAAGGCCAAACGTTTATTCTGCTAAAACCTATTGATTCTATTGTGATTCCAGAGCGGCTAACAATCGGTGCTCGGAAAATTCATTTGGACTTGGGTTCAGGGAACCTTGTTGTCTGCTTGGAGGCGAATCCGGCGCAATTCCTGGATGCGAGTGACCTCGCAATCAATTTGGGCCTGGGATCGTTGAGTACCATAGGCAATCCTGCGGATTGACGACGGGGCAGGCCACTCTGGCGACATTTTCTCAATTGCGGCTCGATGTCGGTGTACGGGAGCATGACCGATGGAGTTCTGCATCCGAATTCTTCCAGAACGCACTAATCGCTTCTTAATGTGAACAAGTTGAAAATTGAACTTGCGTGCGAGCACGCAAGGAGAGGACAATGCGTAATTCCTATCTGTATGCCGGATCGGCAGCCACACTGATGCTGGCCGCCGGTCTTGCCTTTGCGGCAGAGACAAAGATCATACGATCCGATCTGCCCCCAGCGGTCGAGAAGACCGTTCAAGAACAGTCAAACGGAGCAACCATCAAGGGTTTCACCAAGGAAGTGGAAGGCGGACAGCTCATTTACGGAGTTGAAATGACCGTCAATGACCACAGCAAGGACATCGATATTGCCCCGGACGGGACCGTGCTGGAGATTGAGGAGGAGGTAGAACTGAGTTCCATATCGGAGCAGATCTTAGACAGCAGTCGACTCTACTCATAACTCGGAACCCGCCAACCCGTTCCGCCAAAATACGGGATCGAAGCTCTATACCCTGTCAGATCAACGTCCGCTCAAGACGCTTACCGCTGTTTTGGACAGCAGTGATTCCGTGTGCAATTACCGTCGAGCCACAACAAAAGCGAATAGCCCAAGCCCCTTCCTAACCAGGGGTGGAACGAACGCTGTTCAATTTTCGTCTGCATAGGAGATCCAGGTAAAGTTTTAGTGACTCGCACACATTCCTTCGACCTTGGTGGATTGACGCTGAACGATAAATTGTTTCAACTCCTTCATGAAGATAGCTGAATATTAGATCGAATCGCATCCACGGATTACATGCCCGATTCTACTGGTATAGCTTCGCGGTTGCGGGTGAGCAGGAAGTAAACCACTGGCGTAACAACCAGACTGAGCAGCATGGATATGCTCAGGCCTCCGATTACCGCGATGGCCAGCGGTTGCAACATCTGCGATCCGGCACCGAGAGCAAAAGCCAGCGGCAGCATTCCGCAGACGGCGGCAATAGCAGTCATCACAATGGGCCGCAGCCGGCGTTGCGCCGCATGGAGCATTGCGTCGCGGGCTGATGCGCCCTCGGCGCGGAACTTCTCATCGGCATCAAGCAGCAGAATGCCGTTCTTGGCGACGATGCCGATGACCATGATGAGTCCCATGAACGAGGCCACATTGAAGCTGGTATGAGTGACAAGCAGGGCCAGAATTACGCCGGAGATCGACAGCACGGACGAGGTGAGAATGGCGATAGGTGCGGGGAAATTGCGAAATTCCGTCAGCAGCACGCCAAAGACCAATGCCAGAGCCAACAGCAAAACCCGCAATAGATCGCGAAAGGACTTTTGCTGTTCCTCATAGGTTCCTCCGTACTCGACGCGCACCGAAGAGGGCAGATGCAAGCCAGCAACGGTCTGGCGGACCTTAGTCATTGCGCTGCCCAGATCCGATCCCTCCAGGCGGCCGGTTACCACCACCAGCCTCTGTAGATTCTCTTGCCGGATTTCATTTTGCGGCGGCAACTGTTCGATCCTGGCCAAAGTGCCGAGCGTGGCAGTGTGGCCGGAACTGCTGTTGAAGACCGTGTCCTGAATCGCCTCCAGAGATGTGCGATGCTCGTCGCCCAGCCGTACGCGAATCGTATAGGGACGGCCGTTGGCGATCAGCGGATCGGTGGTCGTGACTCCATCCAGAATCGCCGTCGCGTCCTGAGAGACCTCGCTGGGTGTGAAGCCCATGCGAGCGGCGACGACGGGATCGATCTGGAAGTTTGTGGCCGGACCGCTGATGGTGTTGTCGATGCCGTTCTGCACATCGACGACGCCGTCGATCTTGCCGATGGCATCGCCGACCTTAGGGCCTAGTTGTTCGAGCAGGGCAGGATCGTCGGCAAACAGCTTGATCTGGATCGGCTCCGGCGCGTTGGAGAGATCGCCGATCATGTCCTGTAAGACCTGCGTGAATTCAACGTCCAGCTCCGGCTCAGCCGCCCTGACCCGCGCCCGCACATCGGCCATCACTTCGTCGATTCCGCGATCTCGCTTTGACTTCAGCTTGACAGTGAAGTCGCCATAGTTGGCCTCGGTTACAGCGGCCAAGCCCAACTGCATACCGGTGCGCCGGGAGGTGGTTTCGACCTCCGGCGTCTCATGCAGAATGCGCTCCACATGCTCCAGGACGCGGTTGGTCTCAGTGAGCGAACTGCCGGCGGGCATGGTGTAGTCCAGAATGAAGCCGCCCTCATCCATCTCCGGCAGGAGGTCCGAGCCAAGAGCCTGGTAGCCCGCCCAGGTGCCGATGACGAGCAGCAGAGAAGCGGCTCCAAGCGACAGCGGCTTGGCCAGAGCCCAATCCAAAACTCGCTTGTGAATCCGAATCACGCCGCCCATCAGCGGTCCGGCCCGGTATTCTTGTCGCTCCTCATTGCTTTCGCGCTCGCCCAGCAGCACTAGACTCAGTCCCGGTGTCCAGGTAAGAGCCAGCACCAGCGACGTGAGCAGCGCTGCTGTCATGGTAATGGCCAAAGCTCGGAAGAAGCTGCCTGTAACTCCACTGACAGCCACCAGCGGCAAAAAGACGACCACGGGGGTAATCGTCGAGCCGATCAGCGGGGAGGTAATCTCGCGCAGCGCCTTGCGCACGGCATCGCCGCGGCGCTCGCCGCCATCGCGGTGCAGCACGATGTTCTCCACCACCACAATGGCGTCGTCGATCACCAGGCCAATGGCGGCGGCCAATCCGCCCAGCGTCATCAAATTGAAGCTCTCGCCGATCAACTTCAGCGCCAGCACGGTCACCGCAATGGTGACCGGAATGACCAGGCCCGCAATCAGCGAGGATGTCCAGTCGCGCAGGAAGAGAAAAAGAATGATGCAGGCCAGCACCAGTCCGATGAAGATGGCATCCCGCACACTGGAGATACTGTCGCGCACCAGTTGCGACTGATCGTAAAATGGCTCGATCTTCACGCCGGCGGGCAGCTTGTTCTTCAATTCGGCCAACCGCGCGCTCACCGCATTGGCCACGGCCACGGTATTGCTCGATAGCTGGCGGGTAATGTTGATGAGCACCGCATCCTTGCCGTTGGAGGTCACCATCGTATAGAGGGGCATTGTCCCCGCCTGCACGAGAGCCAGATCGGCGACCCTCACTGGAGCTCCTGTGGCCGTGGTCTTCACCACCAGTTGCTTCAACTGCTCAGCATCATGCACTTGCGCGCCCACCAGCCCAAGGACCAACTGGTGATTGGCCTCATAAAGCCCCGGCGAGTCGACGATGTTCGACGCCTGAATCGCATTCACCAGGTCGGGAATGGTGACGCCCGCGGCCTGCAACAGAGCAGTGTTAGGAATGACGTGAAACTCCGGCACCTTGTCGCCCTGCACGGTGACGGTGCTGACGCCATCCACGCGATTCAGCGGCGGCTTCAGATCGTAGGTGGCGATCTCCCACAAGCGGGTCAGCGGTACAGTATCCGAGGTCAGGCTGTAGCCGAGAATCGGAAATGTAGCGAAAGACAGCCGGTTGGTGGTAATCCTCACAGTCGACGGCAAGGTCTGCGCGACTTTGCTCAGCGCCGCATCCACCAATTGAAGCTGCTGAAACATATCCTGGTTCCAGTCGAAGAAGAGGCTGATCTCCGCGGAGCCGCGGCTAGTGATCGAGCGCACCGTCTTCAAGCCCGGAACGGCGTTTACCGCGTCTTCGATGGGCTTGGTGATGGTGACCTGCATCTGCTCGACCGGCATCACGCCGTTGTCAACCGCGATCACCACGCGGGGAAAATTCGTCTCCGGAAAGACGGCGACCGGCACCTGGAGGGCCTGGTAGACCCCTGCCAGAGTGAGCATCGCGGCAAAGAAAAAAATCGTTTGGGTGGACCGGGCCAGCCAGAAAGGCTTATGCTCTTCCGCTGGAGGGGAGCTTTCCTCGGGCATCATTCATTCCCCCCGTCTGTCCCAGTTTTCTTATTGCTCTCCGCCGTGCCCATTTTCACCTTCGCGCCGTCATCCAACCCATAGGCTCCGACGGTTATCACCAGATCGGTGGGCAAAAGTCCGCTCATGATCTGCACTTCTTCTGCATCCGTCAGGCCAAGGGTCACCGCTTTTTTGTGCGCTGCACCGTCCGCGCCGACCACCATCACGGACTTGCTTCCATCCTGCGCCGTCAAAATTGATTTGATGGGAATCTTCCACGCCAGCGCATCGTTGCGTCCCGTGATCGACACTTTCACCGGCGTTCCTACCTTGAGTGTTCCAGCTTTGTTGTCGATCTTGAGCCAAACTTCGACCGTTGTGCTGCCGGGGTCCAGCGCCGGACTGATAAGCGTAACCTTCGCAGAGACCGGCTCTGCCACTCCGGGCACGGCAACCGAGGCCTCGTCGCCCAGCTTCAGCCGTTGGGCAAGGCTCTGCGCCAAATGCGTCTTGGCCAGCAGACTTGATGTATCCATCACCGTCACTAGCGGCGCACCCGTCGCAGCCGTTTCTCCGGCAAAGAGTGGACGGTCGGTCACCACGCCATTGATGGGACTGCGAATCTCCGAGTAGCTTTGCAGAGCCTCCGCGCCCTTGTACTTCCCTTCCGCCGAGATCAACTGCCCCTCGGCAGCTTTCAGCGCGGCGGCGCGGCTCACGCTGCGCACCGATTCCAGATGCTTGGCCGCTGTATCGTAGGCCGCCTGGGCCTGCACGAGCGCGGCCTGCGCCGTATCCAGATCGCGGCCCGGAATCGCCCCTTCGGCAAAGAGCTGTTTGCGGCTCTTTACGATGCTCAGGTTCAGGTCCAGATTCGCCTTGGCTTGCGCCACGTCCGATTCCGCCTTTAGCGTGTCTTCGGGTACCTGCGCCTTAGTCTCCGTGGCATACGCGGCTTCAGCCGCCATATAGGTGCCCTTGTTGTCCAGCGCCGCTGCGGCCAGATCGTTGTTCTCCAGAGTGACCAGCAGTTGGCCTTCCTTCACCCGTGCTCCCCGCTGCACGTAGAACTTGCGCACTGGTGCCGAGATCTTGGTTTCGATGGCAGCCTGCGCGAGAGGCGCGAGAACCGCATCGGCAACAATGTGTTCGGCGATTGGTCCCTGCTCCGGATGCTCGGCCTGCACTGTCACCTGCGTCTCTGGCGGCGCATCCTTCTTGCAACCCCATAACAAAGCCAGGGGAAGCACCAGCGCACCCCAAAATACCCACCGGGCCGTCGCCAACGCGGCTCCACTGTATGCATTCATGCTTATCTTCCCGCTCTTCATCGGCTCACATCGTTCCTGTCAACGTCTGCAGGTCGGCACGCGCCGCCTGATAGCGCACGCGCCCATTTTCGCGCGCATTCTCTGCGCCTACAAAAGCGGTTTGCGCGTCCACAACCTCTAGCACTGTGGCCTCTCCTGAGCGATAGCGCATCTTGGTGAGCCGCAGGCTCTCTGCCGCCGTGGCCACGCTCTCATCGAGCGAGGTAAGCTGATCGCGCGCCGCCGCTGCTTCGGAATAGACTTCATTCAGACGGGCGATCAGGCGACTTTGCGTAGCGTTCAGGGCAACCCGCACGGCATTGCGGCGAATCTCGCTCTGCTTGACTTTATGCTCAGTCGACAGCCAATCCCAAACCGGAATATCCAAGGTTACGCTGGCCGCATAGCCCAGGTTGTGCGCGCCGGCAGCGCCGTTTACGGCAAACTGCGGAGCATCGATGCCGTAAATCACGTTCAATCCAAGATCGGGCAGATAGGCGGCCCGCGCTGCCAGCACGTCACTGTCGCTCATCTTCAGGGCAGAGAGGGCGCTCTTCAACTCGGGATTGTTCCGGGCGGCGGCCTCTTCCACTTCGGCGCGCGAAGCCAACGGCGCGACGCTCGCCTCCTCCGCAAGCAAGTAGGGGGTTCTGGGATCGGAAAACAGCAGCACACCCAGTTCCAGGCGAGCTTTTTCCGCGGTAACCTTGGCATCGGAGAGATCGCGTTCCCGCTGCTGCTGCTGCAATTGCGCTTTCACCACATCGGCATGTGCGGCCTCGCGTGCTTGCTCGCGCTTGCCGGTCAGCGAGGTAAAGTCGGCCGCTTCACTACGAGCGTGCTCGGCAATCGTCCGCTTGCTGTCTGCCGCCAAAACACCATAGTAGAGACTGCTTACAGCAGCCACTAGGCCGCGCCGCGCAATCTCCAGCTCCGCCGCGGCCCGCGCCGCCGCTGCATCTGCCTTGTGTACGCCCGCCAACGAACCCAGCCCAACTGTCTCGTTGACTACTGCCTGACTGGAATACTCCCGGATCGCATTGTTGGCGATGAAGCGCGGAACCGTCTGTCCGCGATCCGTTTGCGTATAGAGCGCCTGATTGTGATAAGTCGCGCTGGGCAGCAGGCTTCCGCGCGCGATCCAGCGGTCTAATCCAGCCGCCTTGCTCTCCGCTGATGATGCCGCATAGGTAGGCTCATTGGCTTCCGCGCGCTTGATGGCCTCATCGAGCGTAATGGTAACCGGTTTGTCGGCTGCCGCTGGACCAGAAACCGCGGCTTCCACCGACGATTGCCCATGGGCAGGCGTAATGGCTCCTGCCATCAGGAACAAGAAGATCGTTGCGCCGGAACGGAGACCTGAACAACGGCGACCTTGCTTTGGCCAGACAATATTCCGCATAGGCACGCTTCGAAGGAGACGGAAAGTAGGGCGCTGGATCGGCAACCGGTTGCATCTATGCAATGCACTAAAAGTGCATACCGCGCCCTTTACCATTATACCTACGGCCTTCGCTGCCAATGCTTTGTATACGGGTTTTCTCCTTCTGGGGCATTATACTTTGGCGGCCATCTTCGGCTGAAAGCAAAATGATCTCCTTGAGAGTTGAGATTATCGAAGCAACATTAAGCTCTGCTTAATGCAATGTATCTTGTGGTTCTCGTTGGTTGTTGAATCATGTCCTTTTGGCATGAAAGGCCCACGCTGCCAGTTCTGGATCAGTCGCGAAGCGAGAGAGATTGACGGAAGCATTCTGGTTCTGTTTGACTTGGCGCCCACAACACTCGCAAATGAATTGCTCCTTTTCTATTCTCAGATTCACATAATTACAGTGTTGACAAATTCGTGTTGTATTGTATGTTTCATGGACATCTACAACGATGCCATATTTCGCAGCAATGTTTCTAAGCGCGGTCATAAACTTACCCACAGCCGCAAATTGCTTATACTTCTGAGATAGCTTCAGTGAGACAGGATCTTCAATATCCTGGCGCTGCGAAGTCTTCGTGAGAAAGCCGGATTGCACGATCAGACGAGTGATAACGTCAGACTACAGCCGTAGAGAAACGTGCGAGCTGCTGACGAGGAATCCGCACAGCCTCATCTCGGAGACTCTCTCGCCTTTCCGCTGCTTGTCGGCTTCCTCGGCGGTCTGCTTGCGGACGCATAAGGCAAGGATCGCAATTCCCTTCGCACCCTTCTTGACGTTGCGGCCAAGTGACTTCCATGTATGAAAACCGGCGACGCGCTCGGCCTGGGGCCGCTGAAGGAGGACCAGTAATTGGTTGTTGAACGA
>Ga0182027_10015761_pt1 | contig 10365 bp, 6 predicted proteins | sample 712E1DmetaG_FD_121300 | JGI IMG/M metagenome (GOLD analysis project Ga0182027, IMG submission 121300) | Permafrost microbial communities from Stordalen Mire, Sweden - 712E1D metaG (Illumina Assembly) | ecosystem: Environmental > Terrestrial > Soil > Wetlands > Permafrost | place: Sweden... | reverse complement strand
GAAGAAAGCCATTTTGCACCGCAAGAACAGCCTGTTCTATAAGACGGAGAAGGGAGCCGAGGTGGGCGACCTGTTCATGAGCCTGATTCATACCTGTGAATTGAACGGCGCCAATCCCTTCGACTACCTCACCGAACTGCAGAAACACGCCGGGGAACTGGCGAAGAACCCAGCGGCATGGATGTCCTGGAATTATCGTGCGACGCTGCAGCAGCAGGCCGGCACTATCCGAGGTTCCGCTTAGCCCCTGCCAAGAGTAGAATGCTCCCTACCTGGCCGAAAAGGATCCTCTTCGGCCATACCGGCGCGGCACTTGAAAAAGCCCGGAAAACGAGCCTCCCGAAAGCCGAAATCGCCAAGGGTTTTTGGCCACCCCTCCAGACGGGCCAAAAGTGAGCTGCGCGTGGGTCTTTACGCCTTAGGAGCGGGTTCGTACTGGTCTTGCGTTGGCAGCAGTCATGCTCTGACATTTACTCGGAGACACACCTCCACAATCCCGGCCATTGCGGTAGATAAGGAACTTGGACTATTCCGAGGACATTGGATCCCCATATCGGCTCGACCCTCGCCTACCTATGCCGCCACACCTTCGACAGCCTGAATGAGCTCCTTAACGTGTAACGGCTTGGCAATATAGCCATCCATTTCCTGCCGCCAGACAACGCTCACGGTCACCCTTCATGGCGTGGGCGGTCATGGCGACGATACGAAGATGGTTTCCGGTTGTCTTTTCCTTCTCCCGGAGGGCCTTGGTGACTTCAAACCCATCCATCCCTGGCATTTGGACGTCCATGAAGACGAGGTCAAACGGCTCTTTGTCCAAAGCAGCGAGTGCTTGGTGGCCATCGGCAGCTACGACTACCGTATGCCCTCGCTTCTCCAACAGGCGTACCGCTAGCACCCGGTTAATGGCATTATCCTCGGCCAGAAGAATGCGGCGGCTTGAGGGAAGTCGAGCTTTCCTCAGCGAGTGGCGAGTGGCGGGAGGAAATGTATCGGCGTTTTCTTGCTTCGACGCAAGAACATTTCGGATAGACTCCAAGAGTTCCGCCTGCCCGATCGGCTTGGTCAGGTAAGCAGCGATCCCCAGTTCCTGGCAACGGGCAGCGTCGCCGCGCTGGGCCGCCGAAGTTAGCATTATCATGACGGTATCCGCGAATCTGGGGTTCCGCTTGATCTGCTCGGCAAAGTCGAACCCCTCCACTTCGGGCATTTGCGAATCAAGAAGCATCAAACGAAAGGGCCTACCTGAATCGGTGGCATGTTGCAGTGCGATCATCGCAGCCGCGGCCCCATCTGCCAGCGTGGGCCTCGCCCCCCGGCGCGAAACTATTTCTCCCAGGATACGCCGGTTGGTCGGGTTATCGTCCACGACAAGCACCTGCAATCCTTCCAGGACGGCAAGGTCGGCGGGTTGCGGTCGTTCTCTCGCCCAGGCCGGAACGAGGAAATCCGCGGTGAAGTGGAATGTGCTGCCCTTCCCCAACTCGCTCTCCACCCAAATTTGCCCTCCCATCATTTCAACGAGGCGCGAACAAATGGACAATCCGAGCCCCGTACCACCGTACCGGCGTACGGTGGAGCCGTCGGCCTGGGTGAAGGCCTCGAAGATCAATTTTTGCTTATCAGCCGGAATGCCCATACCCGTGTCAACGACACTGAAGCGCACGCACGCCCGATCCTCCTCCTGCGCCTCGCTCTCGACGCGGACAATCACCTCGCCCTTTTCGGTAAATTTGAGGGCGTTTCCCACCAGGTTGGTGATCACCTGCCGGACACGCAAGGGGTCACCGATGAGAACTTCTGGCAGACCAGGTCGCAGGTCACAGGCTAACTCCAGCCCCTTCTGGTCCGCCCGGGCGGCGAACATCTTCATCGTCTCCTCCAGACTGTCGCGCAGGTTGAACTCCATCAGGTCAAGTTCCGACTTGCCCGCCTCAATCTTGGAGAAGTCCAGGATGTCGTTGATGATACTCAATAGTGCATCTGCCGAAGCTTTGGCCATGCGGAGGTCTTCGCGCTGCCCGGGGGTCAGGTCAGTGTCAAGGACCAACTCGGTCATGCCGATGACCCCGTTCAGGGGCGTGCGAATCTCGTGACTCATATTGGCCAGGAATTCGCTCTTGGCGCGGCTGGCCGCTTGCGCAGCTTCCATGGCACACAGCATTTCCGCTTCCGCCTGCTTGCGCTTGGTGATGTCGCGAAAGATGCCGTTGCTGACGGGGGTAATCCCGTTCTCGAACCCGCAGCTTGCGGTGCCTTCCAGGACGACAATCTCTCCGCTTTTGGTGCGAAACAGCGCCTCGATTCGGTCGATCTTTTTTCCCGACATAAGACGTTTGAGCAGCTCGTTGCAGTGCTCCTTGCTTTCGGGATGGATTACATCGAACAGCGAAATGACCTTTAAGTCTTCCCTGCTATACCCCAGGGTCTCATGCCAAGCCCGGTTGGCATACAGAATGCGGCCGCGGGTATCCACACACTGGATAAGGTCACTGGCGTTTTCAAACAAGTCTCGGTATCGCTCTTCACTCGCTTGCAGGGCCTCTTGCGTCCGCGCGCGGTCCCTGATTTCGGCGGTCAGGGCTTGGTTGGTCTGGGCAAGATCTGCCGTCCGTTCCTGGACTCGATTCTCCAAGTCCTGCCGCTGGGCCTGGGCCTCGCGGCTGACCGTCCATTTTCTGGTAAGCGCGTGTGCCAACTGGATGGCTTCGATATTGTCGAACGGCTTCTTGAGAATGACCAGGCTATCGGAATGGCCGAGGTCTCTGACAATATCCGTCCAGGAATAGTCCGAGTATGCGGTGCAGATAACGACCTGCAAGTCCGGGTAGGCTTTCCAGAGGTGCAAAATGGTCTGTATTCCGTCCCATCCTGGCGGCATTCGGACGTCCACGAAAGCCAAGGCATAGGGACAGTTCTCGGCAACCGCTCGACTCATCATGGCCAGGCCGTCCTGGCCCTGATAAGCCGAATCGATTTCGAAACGCACGCCGCGGACTTGCGCCTTCTCGAACAACAGCTCTTCGTCCCCCTGAAGATCGGTAGATCCGCTGTCTTCTCCGATGAGGATCTTGCGCAGATCGTCGTGGATGGACTTGTTGTCGTCGACGATCAGTACCCGGTACGTCAGATTATCGGTGTCGCGTGCAATCATACAGTTTGTGTCTCCGTTGCTGTTTCTCTGGTGCTCACGGGCAGTTCCAAGGTGAAAGTGGCTCCGCGGCCAAGGCCATCGCTCTCGGCCCAGAGCACGCCCCCCATGCGGTGTGCGGCGTTGGCTCCCGAGTGCAGACCAAAGCCGTGGCCGTCGCGCCGGGTGGTGAATCCATGAGAAAAGATGCGGGTGAGATTCTCCGGCGGCAGTCCCACGCCCGTGTCCTCGACCGCGATTCGGACGCGGTCCTCCCCCCAGCAGTGGATATGGACCCGAATGCTCTTTTCCTGGCGGTCCGAATCCTTTACCGCCTGTTTGGCGTTGCGCAGGAGATTCAACAGAATCTGCAGGACGCTGTGCTTGTCGACTGCCACCGGCGGTACCGCTTCGTGGTCGCGCTCCAGTTGAATGCCGTGTTCGCTGAGTCCGGGCTCAACGATGCGAATAGCATCCTCAACCAGATCCTGGAGCGCGATGACCTCGATCAGACCGGAGACTTTGGCGTAATTCTGCTGCGTCGCTACGATTTCCTTGATGTGCCCAAGGTGGCCAGTGAGCAGTTCCAGTTCGCCGAGCATGATCTGGCGCTCCTCTTCGAGATGGCTGCCCAGTTTTACCAGATAGGGCACGACGCGCTGCCCTTTCGGGTCGTGGTTGAGGAAATCGGGCAACTCGCCGGAGTGCTCCTGTAGCATGGCCGTCAGTGCGAGGAGGTTGCCGATGCGAGACTCCCGAATCTTGTTGGCGACGATGGTGGCGGAAACATTGACGCTATTCAGCACGTTGCCGACGTTATGGAGGACGCCGGTAGCGACCTCGGCCATTCCGGCTTGGCGGGACAGGGCCATGAGGTGTTCCTGCGCCTCGGCCAATTGCCCATAGGCCACTTCCTTGGCTCTAACCTGCTTTTCCAGTTCGTGGGTGCGTTCCAGGACACGGCGCTCTAGACTTTCGTTGGCCTCCAGCAGGGCCTGTTTGGCGCGTTGCCGGGATATGGCGGCGCGGAACATATCGGTGACGGCCTGGAAGCTGTCTTTCTCGGCTTCGCCCCACTCGTGGCTGCGGGCATACTCGTCGAAACCCAGCGCGCCCCACCAGACACTCCCCACCTGAATGGGCGCCAGAATAACCCTGCGAATTGATGGGTCTAATCTGTTGCAGGCCGGTTCGTCACCCTGGGGAAAATCTGCGATGACCACCTCCCCGGCAGCAAGCCACCTCGCCCACTCTTCCAGCCCGCTTCCTGTCCACTGAAAACCCTGCCAGTTGGCAAGGGTAGACTGAATGCCCGGCCCCACCCACTCGTAGCGCTCGCTGCTCAGAATTGTGCCATCGGGTGCGTGGTCGTTCTCGATGATGTAAACCCGGCTCACTCTCGCCGCTTGCCCGATCTTGGCCAGAACTTCGTCCACAATGCCGGTCCAGTCATCCGCGCTGAGCAGTTGCTGGGCGGCAAAGCGGACGCTTTCCAGGATGCGGTTGCGGTCCAGGATGGTGTCAGCCATGGTGTTGAACGAACGGGCGAGGTCCTCCACCTCATCCCCGCTCCGCAATTCCGCCCGAGCCGAGAGATTCCCGCTCGCGACCTGCCCGACGACGCCTTGCAGGGTGATAATCGGCCTGACCAACCTCCGGGCTTGGGCGTAGGAGACCAGCAGACTGAGGATGGCAGCGAGAACGGCCAGGATCGCGGAGCGCTCGTGCACCCTGGTAACGCTCTGGTCGTAAGCTGCGGTGGAAAGCCCGACATTCACCCAGCCCCAATGGATGGCCGAGTAGTCGAAGGGCCGGGCATAGCGGAAGACGCGTTTGCCGACGAGTGGAACATAGGTGATCTCAGCGATTACCCCGCGCGTCGGGGGGCGCCAGAACTGGTCCAGCGTGTCGGTTCGCCAGCCGTTTTTATCGACGATCACCGAGAACCCGTCGGTCCTGGTGATGACCAGGTACTCGATGGCGTCGTCGCCTTTCAGCACCTGGACGCAGTGGTCCACAACCGTGGTGTAATCTTCCGACATGGCCGCACCCGCCGTTACGTCCTGTAGCGAGGAAGAAACGCCTTGCGCCTTGGACTTCAAGGCCTCGAGCAGGTCCTTCTTCTGTTGCGGGAGATTCACCGTAACGTACAGCGCCAGCGTCAGCAGGGTTACCAGCCAGCACATGGCGGAGATACGGACGCTGATGCTCCGGAGAAAGCGAAAGGGCGTAAGATTCGGTTTCACGGGTCTTCTCCTCTTCCGGCCGGAGGCGCCGCTTTCCTCGAAAGACTTGCCAAGGGCGCTTTACCCGGCGGCTGGGAATAAAGAAGATTGTGCTTTCGCCACAATTCGCGCACCGGCTCCAAAGCGGGCTTGTCCACCGGCGCAAGGCGGCTGAACCCGAAAACCATCAGAATCTGCTTGCCCTGAGTATCGAGGTGCAGGTCTCGGACGCTCTCGAGGAACTCCTCGAGGAATGCGATTTGTTTCCTACAAATGCAGAAGAGTCCCTCGACCAAGGGGGGAGAAGCGCTGAGCACCCGCAGCTTCGCGCCCACCTGCGGGTTCATTTCCCTGGCGACGTCAAAGCTTCCCTCATCGACAATCGCAGCATCGGCCTTGCCGAAAAAAACCGGCAGAATAGCGGAAGAAGCTTTGGGAACAGTCTCCACCGAGCGAAAGAAATGCTCCGGACGGCCCAGGCGGGCGTCGTAGAGCATGGCATCGAGCCAAACCTGTCCCAGGTTGGCGCCGGTATTGGCGTGAATGATGGTGGTCTTTCCACGTAGCCCTTCAAGAGAGGAAATGCCCGAATTCGCACCCACCAGCACCAGGTAGCGTGGCGGGACACTTCCCTCACCCTTCATCGCGCAGAAGACCGGCTCTACCGCCGTGAGATCCGCCAGCTCAAAATATTCCACGGCATCGAGGGCGAGGACTCCTACCGAGCCGGCCAGCACGCGCCTCCGGATTTCCGCCATGTCGTCGACCGCCTCAACCGTCGAATCGACTTGGAACCCATGCGCGTGGCCGATCATGCTGGCCCAGATCCGAACCGCGGCGATCGCGTCGTTGCGATTCGCCGCACGGAAAAGACTGGTGCTGAAGACCATATCCAACCGCATTCTGCGCAGCGGCGCGGATTGCCCCTGGGCGAAGGTGTGGAACCAAGGTCCACAGATTGTGAGCACGGCCGCGAGAAAGGTCCCGATCGGGACCCGAAACCCCGTGTTCGCGCGAACGCGTGGGGACACCTGCGTCAGGGGCTTCATGGTTTCACCTCGGGGTGCACGCCGCTGGTTTCAGCCCGGTGCGCCAGGCCGGGTTCCCCTGTTTTTGCCGCAGCTTTTTTCCCGGTGATAGCCAGGTATTTCGCGCACAGAGTCCTCACTCGCTCCAGGTCCTCGTTGTTTACCGTCTTCATTCGGTCCGACTTGAAAACCAGCAGAATCTGTTTACCCTCGGCGGTCTGATGGAGATCCCGCAACCCTTGCAGCAAGTCCTCGCGGTAGGTGATGAACCGCTTGTCCACGCACAGAATCCCACCTAACAGGGGGGTGCTTGCGGCAAGAACTCGCAGCCTCGATCCGATCTGCGGGTTCATTTCCTTCATGACCTCGAAGCTGGCGCGATCGACCACGCCCGCGCCCATCTTTCCGAAAAACACTGGTAAAACCGCCGCCGAGGGTGTGGACACGGAACTGATTGAGCTGAAGAAGCGATCCGCTGTCCCCAGGCCGTCTTCATGAAGCAAGACCTCAGTCCACATGCGCCCCAGATCAGCCCGAGAGTCGGTCTGGATGGCCAGAGTCTTGCCGCGAAGACCGGAAATCGTGGTTACGCCCGGTTCCCGATTGGCCACCAACAGGAATTGTAGAGATTCGTCGCCTTTGCCGCGGGTGGCGGTGAATGCCGGCTCCAGCAACCCCAATCCCGCCACTTCGAAATATTCCATCGGGTCCAGTAGCACAAGACCCGTTGATCCTTCCTGCAGCCGCGTCTTGATGTCCGCCGCATCCTCGGCTACCGAGATGTTGCAATCCAACTGAAAACCATTCTGCCGGCCGACGGTGTCGCTCCAAACTCGCATGGCGGCAATGGCATCATTCTTGCTCACGGTACGAAACAGGCTGCTGCTGTAGACTACGTCAAGATGCACCCGGCGCAGCCCCGGCGCGTGCTGCCCCGCCGCCGCGACCGCCGCTGGCCGGAGTAGAAATGTGGCCAGGAGAGAAAGAGCAAGTGGCGACGGCCGCAGTCCTTGTCCCGCCGCGCGTGGCCCCGCCACAGCGCGTCGGGATGAGAAGAAATGTCTGGCCGCCGGCCACATGGTTTTACTTCCTCCTTCCGGCTGCAGGCTCATGATACCGTTCGTAGGCATCCAGTAGGGAGTTTGCGGGGCGTAGGCAGTCAGCTTCTCGAGCGGTGAAGCCTGAGGTTTGAAACAACGTCAAGATTTGTTTAGCCGGAGGGCTCGACTTCAATTTAATAATCCCGTCGAGGATCGTTTTCTTGAGATCGGCAGGGCAATCTTTGCGGCAGGCAAAGAAGGTGCCCACCATCTTCGGCGAAGCGAGTAGCACGTTTAGCTTCTTCGATAGTTGTGGGTTAAGTTCAATCATCGTGTCCAAGCCCCGGCGGGTCACCAAACAGGCGTCGGCCTGCCCGAAGAACAGCGGCAGAACAACCTGAGAAAGCTTTGTATTCCTGGTGATGTGGCCGAGAAGTTTCTGAGGGGATTCCAGACCCTCCCGCCATAGCGACACCGTTAGCCACGGTTCGGCCAGGTTAGTACTGGGACTTTCCCACACGTTCAGGGACCGGCCCCGCAAACCTGCCAGATTTACAATTCCGCTACCATCCCGGACCACGAGCAGGAATTCGTCCCCGCCATGTTCATCCGTAATGATGCGGCTGGTGTCGACGCGTGAGGCTACCCGCCGGTATTCCTGAACGGTGAGACAGAACAGGTCCATCTTTCCTTCACGGATGGCGTCCAGAAGTTGGTCGCTGGGCATCACCCAGGCTTGATTGGGGACCATCGACAGTTTCAGGTCGATGTTCTTGAGTAGCTCCTCACTCCAGATCGTCATGGCCGCGTTGGCATCGCTCAGGTTGACGCCGACCACCACATTCTCGGAGACGGCGATGCGTAGTGCTGAGGCACCGGTCCGGGTGGATGCATCCGAGCCGGCCATGAGTTGAGCGGCGCCGCCCCCCACAAGGCAAAGACCACTCAGCAATGATAAGAACTGAGTCGGCGCCCGGTTTTTGAAGAATACAGCCGCCATGGTATTACCTCTTCCGGCCTGCCGCAGTCTCATGATGCCGTTCGTAGGCATCCAGTAGGGAGTTTGCCGGGCCTAGGCAGTCAGAATCTCGAGCGGAAAAGCCTGTGGATTGAAACAAGGTCAAGACCTGATCCGTTGCGGGGATCGACTTTAGCTCCAGAAACCGGTCGAAGATCGGTTTCTTGAGATGGGCAGCATAATCTTTGCGGAAGGCAAGAAAGGCGCTCTCCATCTTAGGCGACGCCAGCAGCACCTTGAGCTTCCGCGAGAGTTGCGGGTTGAGTTCAACCATGGTGTCGAGGCCCCGGCGCGTCACCACGCAGGCATCGGCCTGCCCGAAAAATAGCGGCAGAACAACTTGAGAAAGCTTCGTGTTCGTGCTCATGTGGCCGAGCAACTGTTTGGGGGACTGGAGACCGTCCTGCCATAGCGACACCGTTAGCCACGGTTCGGCCAGGCTGGTGTTCGGGCTTTCCTGGAGGATCAGGGACCGGCCCCGCAGACCCGCCAGATTCATGATGCCGCTGCCTTCGCGAACCACCAGCAACAACTCCTCCCCGCCGTAGTCATCCGTAATGATGCGGCTGGTATCGACGTATGGAATTACTTGCCGGTATTCCTGGACGGTGAGACAGAAAATGTCCAAAGTCCCGCCGCGGATGGCCGCCAGAAGCTGGCCGCTCGGCATTACCCAGTCTTGATCGGGAACCAGAACCAGTCTAAGGTCGGTGTTCTTCATCAATTCCGTGGCCCAGACCGCCATGGCCGCTCTTGCGTCACTTAGGCTGACCCCGCACACCACGTTTTCGGAGATGGCGAGGCGTAGTGGCGAGGCGTCCGTGGATGCCTCCGAGCCGGCCCTGAGTTGAGCGGTGCTGCCGGCCAGAAGGCAAAGGCCACCCAGCAATGATAAGAACTGAGTCGGCGCCCGGTTTTTGGGAAATCCTACCAGCATGCTATAACCTGACCTTCCGTCAGTGCATCGGGCTGAGCTTCTGCTGAACCTCGGTGCCCACGATGAGATCGAGTTGCGACAACAGGGCCGTGTACTGATAACGCGCTGCGTAGTGCTGGGCGCTCATCAGCGCCTCGACCAGTTGGGCGCGAATGACCTTGTCGGTTTCGACGAGCCCGTTTTCGTAGGCGCGCGTGTTCAGATCCCGGTTGTCCTGCGCGGATTTCATGGCGCGGGAAGTTGCTTGATCCGCTTTCAGGGCAGCGTCCAGCCCGAGGACCAGGTTCTTGACTTGCAAACCCAGCCCCTCCCGCAGGAGAATTTGGGTTTCTTTGAGCTGGTTCACCCGCGCCCGGGTTTCGCTGACTCTGTTCCGCGTGAGGAAGCCGTTAAACAGGGGCACCTCAATGCCCACACCTGCCGTCCATCCTTCGCGGTTTTGGGGCGTCGCCAGCCCGGCCTTGTAGCCGTCATTCCACCAGCTATGTAATTCGCCCGTCAGGGCGAGCTTGGGATAGTATTCGCTCTTCGCAGTGGTGACGGCCCCTTCCGCCGCCTGGAGTCCGGCTTCCAGCTTTGCCCAGTCCGGACTGAACTGGTAGGACGTACTGACCAGGTCGTCCAGGTTCGCAGTGTAGGGTTGGAAAGGAATTTCCTCGGCGGAGGCCTGGACACTGACGTTCCAGGCCAGACCCATGGTATTGGCCAGAGCCGCCTGGGCCATCTTCTCGTTCTTCTCCAAGTCGGCCACCATGGCGCGCACCGACTCCACCATCACCTGGTTGTCGAGGTAGTCGGCTTTGGTGACTTGCCCAGAGCCCCCCTTGTACAAACTCTCGGTCAGGCGCAGGGTGACCTCCAGGCGCGACAGCGTGTCCTCACCAAGTTGACGGAGCTGGCCGGCCAGCACCGCGCCCCAGTAAAACCGCTTCACCGTGTCGATGATCTCGAGATCGGTACGGCGGGCCTCCTGGCGCATCATTT
>Ga0182027_10015760_pt1 | contig 10365 bp, 4 predicted proteins | sample 712E1DmetaG_FD_121300 | JGI IMG/M metagenome (GOLD analysis project Ga0182027, IMG submission 121300) | Permafrost microbial communities from Stordalen Mire, Sweden - 712E1D metaG (Illumina Assembly) | ecosystem: Environmental > Terrestrial > Soil > Wetlands > Permafrost | place: Sweden... | reverse complement strand
TTTGCACCGGGTAAGGTATCAGCGCCGCCAGTTGGCCGCCCTTGTCAATGTGGACCGTTGGTTTGAGCGGTTTGGCGGGCTGGTTGTCAACTGTCAGACCTTTGTGTATGCGAGTCTTGACCGATGCAAGCACGGCGTTCCCTAGTTCTAGCATTTGATCGGAACTGAACGGCGATAGGGTAAAGCGTTGTCTGCTTACACGGGTCATTGCCATACCAGTATTTACCGCCAGAGACCGCCACCCCAAACCCTAAATACTGCCATGGCGCAAGAGCAAATAGAGCTAATTGTCAATTCAAAGCAAGCACTTTCCGCACTGGTGGAGCTTAACAAAGGAATTAAGGACACTGAAGGCGGCGTTGAAGGCGCTAACGAGAAGCTACAGGCTTCTTTTAACAAGCTCTCGCTATTCATCGTTGGTTCTACAGACAAGGCAACCAAGAGCCTGATACGTCATACGGAAGCCATTGAGCGCAACGCCACGGCTTACGCCAAAACGCCTATCGAACGACTCAATGCGCTACGTGACGCTGAAATCAAAAAGATACAACAGTCTTCAACGTCTCTTGAACAACAAGCAATTTCCATACAGAGAGTAACCGCCGCATACGCCAAAATGATTGCTGTTGAAAGTGCGGTTAGTACAGGTGCGACCACCAGCACCCGCCAGATTATGCAGATGGAATCGGCGCTTGAGAAAGGCGTTGTCAACAGCAACCGGGCGGCGGCTTCGTTCCTGGTAAACGCTTTGAACTTAGGACCGGCATTGGCGGCGGCATTTAACGTGTTCGCTGGCATGGCGTTCCTTAGTATGCTGATAAGCATTGGTGAGAATGTCAAGGCGTTTGTTGATGAAATACACAACGCACCAGAGAAGATACGGGGCGGCTTCCAAGAACTTGCAGAATCAACCCGGCTTGCCAATGACCAAATCTTAGTGACGAATGACAAGCTCTCTAATACAATTGCCAAGTTAGAACACAAGCCGGAAAACATGTTGAAGTTGGCTTTGGACGAAGGGACCGAAGCCGCTGATAAGCTCACTTCTTCACTTGATAAGAGCATTGCATCTCTGTACAAGTTGGTAAAGGACAACGATGTAGGAATGTTCCGTCAAGCACTTGGTGAAGCCGATGTTGAAGACCTTGCCAAGATGTTAGGCGGCAAGACCGGCTTCGGTGGGGCACGGGCGCAACTCGAACAATTGCGGTCAAGCAATGCGGCTTATGAACGTGGCGCAACGTCCATGCCAGACCTTGAAGAGCGCAAGAAAGCATCGGACGCCTACTTGCTCGACTTCTTTACCAACCAGCAACGCCAGTTTCAATCAATCGTAACCGGACTAAAAGCCGTAGAGCAAGCCAAGGTCTTCACCATCAATCCGATGCTTGCGGCCATGATGAATCAAGCCGGTATGCAGGTGCCCATCGGACCAACGGATGTTACCGCCCGCAAGGAAATGGCTCAAGGTATCGCAACCAGAATGGGTGCCAGCGCCGATGTAATCCGTAACACCACAGCGGAAGACTCGTTGCGGAAACAGAAAGACCTTATGGAAGGTCAAGCCGAAGCCGCCAGAGTAACCGAACAACTTAACCATGAGCTTGCAAAAGCACAGGAAGGTGAACTATCGGGCCTTCAAAAGATCAAAGCGGAACACGATGAAAAGATCCGACAGTTAACACATGAAGGACAAATCAGCACGGCTAACCGGGCCATTGTTGACAAGATTCAAGTAGCCGAGGAAAAGGCTTTCAAGCAACACCAAGCACAGTTGGACGCCGAAGCCAAGGTTACCGCTTCACGTTCGGTTGAAGAGGCTAACGTCCGTGCCGGTTATGAAGTTTACCAAGCTAACAAGCGTGGCGGCGACTACAACGAGACGGACATTCAAGCGGCTTACGATCAAAGCATGAAGCTGGCGAACCTTCAACACAGCGCCGCTATTGATGCGTTGTCCAGTTTGAAGGAAGAAGACCAAGGCCGTGCCAGAATAGCAGCCGATACACAGGTAGAGGTTGCGGGTATCGAAGCAAAGGCTAAGAAGGAAGCCGATGTAATTAAGTACCTTAATCAACAGGACGATATCAGAAAGAAGGCGGCGCTTGAAGAGATAGACCACCAACAAAAGATGTTGGATCTTCAGACCACGGCGAATGACCGGGTAACACGTGCAGCCGCACAGCATGAGAATCGGATGCGTAACATTATGACGCCGCTTGGTGGCACGTCAATGTCGCATCAAATCGGAAGCATACAAGCGGACTACCAGTCTGTCTACGCTCAAGCAACGGCTTCGTATGAGTTGAAGGAATCGGAATTAGCTATCAACAAGGCTACAGATTTACAGAAACTAGCGGAAGCCGAAGCAAAGGATAAAGAGACGTGGCAAAAGAAGCTCGACTCACTTGAAGGCGAACACGTAAAGAATGTTGAAGCGAAGCGCAAAGAGATTGACGAAGCCCGATACACAGCCGAAGAGAAGATAGCCGAATTGCAAATGAAGCAATTTGAGGAAATCAAAGGCAAGACCGAAGGTCTGTTACACACACTGTTTACCAATCCAAAAAGTTTCGGTAAGCAACTCGAAACGACAGTTAGAGACGCCGCACTGAAGCCGGTTGAAGACAAGATATCAACCAGCTTGAGCACAGAAATTTACAAAATGCTGCACCACGGCGAATTGCCGGGTACGAAGCTGGCCGATTTGAAGGTGGGCACTGTTGACGATTCGTTGAAGGTGTACGTAACCAACTTGCCGAATACACCAGGAACACCGGGCGGCGCTAGTGTAGGCGCTGGTGGCGCAAGCTCCATGCGGCAACTGATGAATCTACCGTCAACCAGCCGGTTCAATCCATTGTCAATGCTCTATGACGGCGGCGCTGGTGGTGGCGGGTCCGAAGGTGTGAGACCCGGAGCCGTGCAAACTTCCATAGACTTTGGGGCGGGTCCGCAAGATTTGGGCACTGCGATCTACGGCGGCACCGGAGCCGAAGGACCGGGCGGCGGTTTTGGTGGCTTTGGTGGCACCGGCGGCGGCGGTCTAGCTGGCACTATCGAAAATTTGCCCGGTTACGGACCAAATAAGGGCATTGGTGGCATTCTTGGCGACTTGAAGGGTATCAAGCCGGGTGGTCTCACCAGGAACGCTCAAGGCAAGATAACGGGCGCTGACGGCCTATTGGGTGCCGGTCTCATGACGGGCGGCACCATGCTTGCCGAACACGGCTTGCTTGGTAATGACCGTGGAACCACCAAGGGAATTTTTGAAGGTGCTGGCGGCGGCGCAATGATCGGTTTCCAAGCTGGCGGTCCATTGGGGGCCGTCATAGGGGCGGCGGTTGGCGCTGGCGTTGGCATAGGTGAAAAGGCGGCTGGCGTCGAATCGCCGGTAGCCGAAGCAAAGCGGCTGGTGAAACAGCTTTACAACGTCAACATTGATACCAAAATGGCGGAACAGATTGCACAGTTAGCGGCTTCCAAGTACTCGAACCATATTTCCATCGCAGTACGAGACCCTGAAATTCGCAAGATGCTAGAGCTTTATGCGGCTGGCACGGGTCAAAGAATGCCCCAATCCGCCACAACTCCACATGCCGGGTCACTGGTAGAACAAAACGGGCAGCTTTATCAACAGCAGACGTATCAATATGGCGTCGGTTACGCCTTCAACTCGAATCTTCCGGTAGCTGGTAGCGGCGGCGGAAGTACACCACCAATCTACATTTCAATGAACGCCAGCGGCAAAGACCTTGCCAACTTCATGACCGGCTCTTACGTCACGCCGGATTATGTCAATTCGCAATGGAATAGCGCACAGAACGCAAGTAACGGACGTACACAGGCTTCGGCAATGATGCAAGCTCCGGGCTTGGTGGTGGGTTAACATGCAAGCCAACGTAGCCCCAACGTCACCCACAGGGGTTCTACCAAACGGGTTGTTTACCAGCTTCGTAGAATCTCATGTGTACCCGATGCTGGCGACACAATATCACGATGGAACTACAGAGCGTTCCTTGATTGTGGACGGCGTTAACCCGGCTGATTCGATCAAGACATGGAATCTCGCTGTGCGGCGTACAGCCGCCGATATCGCAACGCTCAAGACGTTTTATGAAAGCCACGATGGACCGTTGAAGAGTTTCTATTTCTACAACCCTTTCGAGCCGCAAAGCGGCCATGCGATAGGGTCTAACTATGATGGCACCGGCGTAACGGTGTACGGGCGGCACACGTGCAAATTCACTAATCAGGAATGGGTTGAAGTGTGCGACATCGCTAGAACGAACGTCACCATTCAGCTTATCGAAGTGGCGTAGGATCAATATGCAAGAAAAGGAACTACTAACAAGCATCGAAAAGCTCTTTGATACCAAGATTGATGCCGTAAAGAACCTGTTGAGCCAAGCAGTTGAAGACTTAGACAAGCGATTTAATACAAATACATCCTTGGTTGCATCGCAAACCATAGCGTTGCGGGACGCCGCACAAAAAGCCACTGACATTCAAGCCATAGCTCTTGAAAAACGCTTGTCTGCAATGAACGAATTTCGGGCGACACTCCAAGACCAAGCGATAAACTTCTACACACGGCAGGAGCACGAAGTATTTGCCAAAGGGCTAGAACAATCATTCAAAAGTATTGACTCAGACTTGCGAATACTACGTGAAGCCCGTGCGGAAATTGCTGGATTGGCAAAAGCGTCTCAACTGTACCTTACCTTTATCTTGGCTTTGGTAGGTGCTGTGTCGGGAATCGTTGGCCTCATCTTGCGTATAACGAACGTAGGGTAACATCGGCGGTAGTGCCGTCTAGCGGCTAAATATCGCTATGTCGGACTACCTTGGATGGATTGCAATACCTACGCCTACGGATAGCGGTCGCACCTTTCCGCTTATATCGGATTTTGGTTACGGAACAACCCGCCCGTTTCCTACCGTGTCGCATAGAATGGGCGATCTAGAAACCAAGTCAATCCAGACCTTTCAAGTTGGCGTCGGACCACGAAAGTTTGCATTCAAGCGTGCTGTGATTAAGCAATCGAACCGCAAGGCATTGTCAGACTTCTACGATGCTGTACAAGGGTCTTACCAGAGCTTCACATACAACGCACCGAACCCGGACGGCAGCACCACGGCGTACAAAGTCATCTTTGAAACACAGGTGGTCTCTTTCACGGAATTGGTAAACGCTTGCCAAGTCGGTTTCAACTTCCTTGAATGCCCGGACCCTACGGCGGCTCCCACCTATACGGTTACTGGAACGCCATGCACAAGGTTCCCAAACACCACGCTGGCAACGGCGCTGGCGTCGGACGTACAGCAGATTATCCCGCTAGTTCATATTGTCCCACGTAGACCGGCTTATGACGCCACGGCGACGTACACGGTAAACGATTGGGTGAGCTACAAAGGCGTCACTTACATTTCCATGACCGAAGGCAACATCGGCAACGAGCCGGGTGTTAGCGGCGATTGGGCGGTTGGCGATTTGTACCTTTCAGACCGCCGTGTAACCATCGACACGCAGTTGTACCTACCAAGACTCTTAGGAATTGGCGATCCATCGTCCGATACCCTGATGTCTCAAAACATCAACGGTCAATCCGACCAAGTACAGTTTCAATTCGGTAATGCAGACCGGGCAATGACACAGCTTGCCAACAACACCGATTTGAAATACGCCAGCATTGATCTGTGCTTGTACCACGTCCAAAGCGGCATTCTGTTGCAACTCTGGAAAGGTGTTATTCAAGGCTACTCAAGCGACGGTACGGCGGTCTTTCCGGTTACGTGTTCCGATGGCTTCTTTCAGATAATGAACCAATACCCGAAGCGCCAAATCAGCCGCCAGTGTTGGAAGACGTTCAACGACGGTCTCAATTGCCCATGGGCCGCACAAAGCGGCATTGGCGACTCTACCGGCTGCGATTACTACTTGGAATCTGCAAACGGTTGCCAAGCGCACGGCATGGCAAAATACTTTGGTGGTCAACAGTGTGACCCGCAAGGCGTCTTCATTAAGGACGATTCCACGGGCTTTCTTGGCTTTGAGCGCAACCGTGTAACGGCAACCTCGATTGTGTCCGACACCATTTGGGGTATATCGCTACCTGAGATTTGGTGTAACAGTGGCGGCAACCAGGCAAACGCTTTTATCACTAACGCTCTGGTGGTTGACTACAGAGACGAATCAAGCTATGCGGATTCATTGGGCATAGTTGGTGCCGGTCCCATCGGCGGCTTTAGCAATTCCGGCGTGGCTTACGACGCTAACAACTATCCGCATATTGTCTCACCGATGGTTGACGGCTTCACATGGCAAGGTTTCAAGGTGGATCTTAGCAATTGGTCTATCACAAAGGACCAAGTTGGTGTAGGCTTGCGCCAAGTGCAGGGCAATGACCCGGCGAACCCAACGACAGACTATTTCTCATTGGGACAAGGCACGCCGCAAGTATGGGAACCAAACAACTATGCGGCTGGCGTGGCGCTCTGTGAGCTTCGCATACAAAAGCCAAGCGGCGTACAGCCGTCCACACCAGACCAACACCAGATGACAGTACCGCTAGACTACGGCTTGGCTGGTTGGGTGTTCGACGCCAGCGGCACCAGGACGGCGGTACAAGGTCTCACCAATCCGTATTGGATTTGTGTAAACATGTTGCTCCGTGCCATGAGCGTACAAGGCTATGTGCCATGCCCGCCTAATCTCACGTCAACAGCAATCACCCTTCCGTCAAGCAGCTACTTTGGTTATGTTGGCGAAAATATGGGCTTGTTTGTTACCCTTGCCGTGGCTGGCCTTGTTGTTATGCCGGTCTTCGGTGTCCTGTTGGAAGTGTACGCACTTGTCAGTTTGATCGGTAGTGCTTTCACTGGTAATGCGTTCAGCGTGCCAATGAGTAATGCCGCCAACCAAGCGGAAGTGATTCTACGTGACAATGTTTCACTCTGGCAAAACCTTTCGTCGGTCTACAAGACCACAGCCAACAGAACCATTTTCGCTGCAAATTTTGACACAATTTGGAACTGCTACACCACGGCTTGCAACACCATCATTGCGGGCGATCCAAACGGCAGTGACGCCAAGAAAGCATTGAACCGTTCCATTGGCGACAGACAACGGGGCGGCAAATTCGATTGGTACGCCGCTTATCGTGACCCTATCGCCAACGATGCAACACCGGGCGACTCTATGACCGTACCGGACCTATCGGCGGAACAACTCGCAACATTCGATCTACCGTCACTGGTTAACGCCGACTCATGGACCGACGCTAGCGGAGCAACGCACACAGGTGCCGGTTGCGCTCAAATTGCGGACCTTCAAGTACCGGCGATTCTTGGCGACGGCAACGAGACACAATTTCAGTTTCAAGGTGTAATCTCAAGCCCGAAGCCATTCCGTGATTGGTTGAATGAAGTGCTGAACTGTTGTCTTGGTTACTTCACATGGGAATTTGGAAAGCTCAAGTTGGGTTGCCGCATCAATGCCAGCGCCGTTTCCGCTTTTACCAAGGGAAACATGTTGTATCAAAGTCTCAAGCTGGCACCAATCGAAGCGGCATTTGAGCATTTGGTTATCAGTTACGCCGATGTCAATTACCAGTATCAAGCCAACACAGCAGAGTATTCCGATAAGGACCACGCCGCCTACTATGGCCGTGCTGATGCCCCACTTACCGCACAAATGCATTCGGTTGGCATTTCGACATTGAGCCAAGCTCTACGTGTTGCCGCTACAAGAGTCAGAGAAGAAATCGGCGGTATCAATGCGGCGGAATGGCAAGCCGCACGTGTAGCGACTTTCGAGACAACCATTCTTGCGCTTGAAACTGAAGTTGGGCAAGTGGTGTCAATCACACACCCCGACGTACCGGGCGGCTCTGGCGACTACCGCATTCAGTCTTGGAAGCTCAAAAAGGATTGGTCAATCGAGATTCAAGCGAAGACCGTCACGCCGTCGATGTACAACCTCGACGTTGGGCCAAAGCCTATCGACGTGGTTGCGGCTCCGTTGCCGGTCTTGTTCTACCCACAACCGTTGGGACAATGGGCACCGTATGAAGTACCGGCCTCGTCTTCGGATGCCATATACCCGAATGAATGGACATTCGATTTGGCCCAATCGTCAATCACGATGGCAGACGGTACGATCAACGCAAATTTGACCGTCACCGGCAAATTGCCAGCCAACCAGTTCATTCCTAACTGTGGTCCGGTTGGAATCACGGGCGGCAATATCACACATTCAACCACGGGCGGTTACTTGCCAGACCTTACCATGCTCCGGGTGGCCGTCTGTGCGATGGATGCAAACGGAGTATGTTCACCACCATCGCCAATTGTCTTGGTAAGAACTGATGTCGCCAGCGCAACCAACCAATTCACAATCAACGGTATTCAATGGCCGTCCAATTCGAGCATTACCGGCTATGTGGTGTGTGTTTCCGATATGGACGATTTGATATGCGCTCAACAGACCGGAACCGGCAAGCCGTCATCTATCACGGTTACGGGGCCGCTGGTGCGCTCCACTTGGATGCTACCGGACCCTGATATCAAGTATCTCCGTATGAAGGTGAAGGGCTTGCTACACGGCGGCGTTATCGGAGCAAGCATAGACTCAGTTTCGGGCAGCACGATTGTTTCGCATGACACTATCGACGTTGATGGTCTGGACAATTGGGCGGGGCGCAAGCTGATGATCGCTGGCAGAAACGAAGCAAGCACGCCATTCATGAGCTTCAACATAAACGCCTTTGACCCGGCTACAGGCACGTACACACTTGATCGGGCGGTTACTGGTGTTGAGGTAGCAGACGTACTCATAGTGAGCTTCAAGGGTTACGACAATACGAGCAATCCTTATGTGTTTGCAGACTCCGGTATGTCAAGCGCATCGGACATGCACGGTTACACACCAGCACCGCACACTGGACTTGAAACCAACGTAGAAGTAGGAATGATTCTGCGAGTCATTGCAGGTTACAACCGTGGCGCAACCGCAAAAGTTGTATCGAACCTTGCCACCAGCTACACGCTTGATAAACCGCTACCGATTGATGATACATCTATTGTCGTTGTTGAAGCGCCTAACTGGTACACCGAAGTGGACGCCACAGTAAGCAATTCGGACCCTTCAAGTAGCACAAACATTGTTATTCCCACAGAGAACTACGAAATGACTTCGTTGCTTGTAGCGGCGTTCATTGTCGATAAGGACGGCAACGAATCACCGGACGGCGACAATTGCGTAAGACTCACCTATGTGTTTGGCTCTGGCGGCAAGCGGGTTGTGACGGACGCCACAGACACACAGCAGACCACAGACGGGCGGGTGTACTTCGATAGCAGAGCCAACAACATTGTGTTCCAACTCATCGAAGACGTACAGGTGTATGGACAACCGCTCTTGCTCCAAAAGATAAGCACAGACACAAACACAGTAGCGGTCAATGCGGCTGATGGCGATACCTTTGCCGATGGCACCAACACACAAGTACTAGCCGTGGTTGGTGACGCCTTGTTGTTGAGGTTTTAATAATGGCGATCATAGGAATTGTAAGCAAGGTAGGAACCGCCGCTGTTGTAGTGGGCGGCGGCGGAACGCCCACGCCACCATCGTTACAAGGAAGTGTAGCCGATAGAGCCACGTTCTACGCTGGTTTCGGGAATCCAGTTCTACCGGGCACGGACTATGGTATCCGCCACGTCATAGCGACGGCTTCAACACCAGGAGAATTGTACTGCTACCTGAACAACCCGCCAGCTTCGGGCGATTTCATTTTCGACATTTTGTGTTCGTTGGATTCTGGTGCATCGTGGTCTAGCATTTTCAACAACCCTGTTACCATCGCATCGCAGAATGTTGTTAACACGGTAGACTTCGTAAGCGGCACAACCTTTGCACCCGGCAACCTGCTACGGCTCGACGTTCTTTCATCGGGCAGGCCACCAGGATACTCGAATGGCTTCCAATGCACCTTGCGGCTCGATACTTCCACGGCACCACAACAAGACAGAGCCACGTTTGTACTTGGTTTTGCATCGAATGTTCCGGTTAACAGAGACATCGGCGGCTACTACATCGTGACCCGCACAACAATTCCAGTTGGCTTGATCGCAAATATCAAAGTACCGCCAATTAGTACGGTCTTGTTCGATCTACAAGTGCAACAACACAACGCATGGCTTAGTATCTTTTCGTCGCCGCTTGGAATAGCATCAGAGTCAAGCACGATAATGACGGATTCATTTTCAAATCTCACGTTTCATCCGGGCGATCTAATCCGCCCTTACCTAATCTCCGGTCCTGGTGCATCGGGCATGGGCTACAACGTCGTATTAGAAATGGAG
>Ga0182027_10015759_pt1 | contig 10365 bp, 7 predicted proteins | sample 712E1DmetaG_FD_121300 | JGI IMG/M metagenome (GOLD analysis project Ga0182027, IMG submission 121300) | Permafrost microbial communities from Stordalen Mire, Sweden - 712E1D metaG (Illumina Assembly) | ecosystem: Environmental > Terrestrial > Soil > Wetlands > Permafrost | place: Sweden... | reverse complement strand
CGGAGATATTACGAATCACGATTTTGAAATGGAAAAGGTTGAATGGTTGCCCGAATCTGAAGTTGAAAAACGCTTAACTTACTCTTCAGATAAAAAAGTCTGGCAAGAAGCAAAACAAGATTTAGCCGCTAGCATCTAGCAATTAGCCTTCGATTTAATTATAATTATCTTGTGGATGCTTCTTTGTTGAAATATCCAAATAAGAGTTATAGAAAAAATATTAATTTCCCAAGTGAGAATAATGACCTGGCTGAACTAATGGGCATAATAGCTGGGGATGAAGGAATAAATAATGATTGACAATTGGTAATTTCCCTAAATTTCATAAAAGATTTTGATTACTCTTTTTACATTATTAACCTCCTTGAAAAATTGTTTAAGATAAAATCAGCCAGAAGAAAACGCCCAAATCAAAATACTCTTGTTGATGTTTGCTCAAGCACTTCGCTTGTAGAATTTTTAATCAAAAAAAGGGCTGTAAAAGGAAACAAAATTAGAGGCAAAATTGATATTCCATTGTGGATACAATATAATCATAAATACTTAAAACATTTTGTAAGAGGGGTGATCGACACAGACGGTTGTATTTATGTTCATAAACATAAAGTAAAAGGGATTTTATATAAACATATTGGCCTTTGTTTTACCAATCTTTCTCTTAATCTTATTTTGTCTGTATCAAAGGCCTTAAGTTTGCTCGAAATAAAGCATTCCATAACAGATAAAGAACGGCGCATATATATTTACGGATTAGAAAATGTTACGAAATACTTAAGCATAGTGGGATCATCAAATCCACGACTGGAAAAGGTTTTTTATAATTGGAAGGGTGCGAGAGTGGTTGAATCGACACGCTTGGAAAGCGTGCGTAATCGCAAGATTACCGGGGGTTCGAATCCCCCCCCTTCCGCCAAGTTTTTATTTAGCCTGGTCTACTACAGATCCCTTAACTGTTCCTGTCGTTTCTATAACAGCCGACAATACTAAAGCTTTAATTATATTCAGCATCATCTGCCACATTGTTTTCTTTTCAGGATCTTTTTCTTCTGCAACTTGTTTTGCTAATAGTGTTTCTAATGTTGGTTTCAATATATTTATAAACGCCTGTAATTCAGCTACTTGCCTACTAAGTCCTTCTACTTGTGTACGCAGTGTTGCTATTTCTGGTTGCTCCGTTCCCTCCGGCGCTACTACTCCTTCTGCTCGTGGTGTTTGAGTTTCCTGTCCGGGGGTTCCGTTTGCCTCATAGCTATTCAACTTCGCCAATTCCCCGTCTGACAACGGTTCCCCTCTTAACACCCTCTCTTTTAGCGCCCGGTGTTCTTCCTCTCTTGCCGCTTGCCTATTTAGGCTATTTAATTCGGTGAGCTCCTGCTCTGTCGCATCTCCACTTCTTACTTTATCTGTTAATTCTTGCGTCCTTTGAGCTCTTGCTTCAGCGGTTTGCGCTTCTGTAGGCTTAGACGCTTGACTTTCTGCGGGTTGAGCCGCAGCTTCCTGTGTTAATGTGCCTGAAGGCTCTGCGACGATACCTGCTGGCGTTTCTTCCCCCGGTGCCGCATTAGGTTGAGCTGATGCTGCTTCCACACCAGGAGCATCCGCTGACCCATTCCTATCGGCATTTGTTTCCTTTGTTGCTGTCTTACCACGCGTTATCTCTACTAGATCTTCAAGACCGGCTACATCTCCAACTAGTGGATGATCAACTGCTTCAGCAACGCTTCCCGCGCTTTCAACAGCTGTTCCTGCCTCTCCCGCTAAAGATGCTCCAGTTGGGGACAATTCGGAGGTTACTCTGGCTGCCGCTTCAGCAAGATTTGCTGTCGCACCCGCAGCTCCCTCGGCCGTACTTGCCGCAACACTAGATACAACTTCCGCCGCTGGCGCTGCTACCTCTGCTGCCACACTTATTGGAACTGCTGCTACTTCTCCTTCCATAAATATCTCCTTTCTTTCCAGTCTATGTTAGATTAAATCTATTTGTCAAATTGTTTTGACCTTGACTCTTTTACTGCTAAATGTTACAACGAGTAAAACTCGACTGCTTGATAATGATCTTACAAAAGCCTCACAATTAGCTTACACAAAAACCCGTTTTACTTGACATATTCTAGAAAATAATTCAAACTGATAATTGACATGAGATTTTCTGTCCGATTGTTTTTCGTAGTTTTTTTCTTCTTAATTTCACTGTTTGTTTTAAGGCCTGTTGCTTTTGCCCAAACCGCAATGCAAACACCTCAGCCCCAACAAAACCAATACATGGCTCCAAACGCCAATCCTGATGTCCCTAAAAACCTTCACACCTGGACACAAAGCGTCATGATCGAAGTCATGTCGGCAGCGATTTGTCAACTTGCAGGAATTGATCCAACCAATCCTTCGCAAAAATGTTTGGGCGTTGATCCGCAAACCCAAAAAATAGGTTTTGTGCAAAATGGAGGAGGAATGCTTGGTGTCATGAAAAATATGATTGTTACCCTCTATACTCCCCCTCTCCACACAGGAGATTATATAAATTACCTTGCGAAAAATTTCGGTATTGCTAAATCTTCTTATGCCGCTGCCGGGGGCCTGGGTTTTAATAGCTTAAGCCCACTTGCTAATCTTTGGGTAACATTTAGAAATTTTGTTTACCTAATATTTGTAATTGTTTTCCTGTTTATAGGCATTGGCATCATGCTGCGGGTAAAAATTGACCCCCGAACCGTCATGACAATCCAAAATCAAATCCCAAAAATAATTATCGGTTTAGTCGTGGTTACCTTTTCTTTTGCGATTGCCGGATTTTTAATAGATTTTATGTATGTTATCTGCTACTTGCTGGTAAACATTATCTCCTCTGCCGATGTTGCTAATCTCGCAAAAAATGCCGGTCTTGGCAACCAATTGGTTGGCGCCACTAATCCCTTTGAAGCCCTAAACACCGCACTTACTGTCCCCGGTTCGGTTCCAATCCTTGGCGGGATTGGCGATCTCGCTTGGCTTCCAGCCCAAACAGTTGGCGGATGGGTTGGCGGTTTTTTTGCTAATCCCGTCGGAGCACTAATTATGAGTTTTGTTACGGGCATTATCGGTTATGGTGTTGGGCAAGCCGCCGGATCATTGGTTGGGGGCGTTGCGAGCCTAGCCGGCGCCCTTGTAGGATTATTTGCTTCTGGTGGAAATCCACTTGGAGCTGTGGGTGGAGCAGCAATTGGACAAGCTGTTGGAAACGTTCTGGGGGGAATTTTGGGAATTGGCGGAGCTGTTGTTGGGGCAGTCGATGCCAAAGACGTTGCTGCCACTTTTGCCGGCTTAATCGCCTTTTTGGTAATCGTCATCGCTATTCTGACCTCTTTATTTAGATTATGGATTATGTTGCTCACTTCCTATATTAGTATTCTTTTGGACGTTATCTTTGCGCCGATCTGGATAGCAGCAGGTCTTATTCCAGGAAGTAAAATTAGTTTTAGCAGTTGGATCAGAGATATTATTGCCAACTTGGCTGCTTTTCCAACTGTTATCGCTTTGTTTCTTCTGGCAAGAGTGATTATTGACGGATTTAACCAATCCGGACCAACCCAGACAGGCGGGCAGTTTGTAGCGCCGCTGATTGGCAATCCCAACTTCCCAAACTCAATTGGTTCTTTAATTGCCTTGGGAATCGTACTTATGGCTCCACAAGCTGTCAGCGCAATCAAAGCCGCCCTAAAAGTTCCGTCGCTTGGACTTGGCAAAGCCATGCAACCGCTTGGAGCAGGGTTTGGAGCAGTGGTAAACTCCGGTAAACAAGCCATCGGCATGAGAACGGCCAGCGAAGAATTCCGTATCGAAAAATTTGAAAATGATATGCCAGTTTACAAAAAGAGGGGATTTGGAAGAGCTTTAGGAGATATAGTTTCAAGACGTTAAACTAGGCAAGACCTGCTTCTTCTAGGGTTTTCTTGGAGAACATAGCCGACAGAAACTGCAACCCGAACGCTGCCACTAAAATCCTCAAGAAAGACATTAGATTTCTTCTATAAACATCGCTCCTATTGGATTGTGTTTCGTCTTTCAGTCTTTGCAATTGTGAGTGCGCAAAAAAACCCAAGACCCCCCCGACTCTGGCATCGGACAAGATGTGCTCTCTGGCAAACGTATCGTAAAACTTCGCTCGTTCCGGTTCGTTAAGAGCCAGGTTAGACTTCGGAGCAAATTTTTCCATTTCCGATTTGGGAGTATCGGTTGATGTAAAGGCTAGACTTACCCAGTCAACTCCAGGATACATTGCACACATCTTCATCCAGGCTTGCGCAATTACCTCTGATTTTCCCTGGGCGGTATGTTCTCCGTCAGGGTTTGTAAGACTATCAACAAATATTTTCAGCTGTTTTACTGGCTCTACATCCGGCCGTTCAACCAAAGGCTTTAATCCTTCCTCATAAGCTTTTCTATAACCCTCACCGTCATAAATTTGCAGCCTGATCATATCCTCATCGGTTATTCCGGCGATGCTTGAGCCGTCCTCGGCTTTGACCCAGGAAATACGCGGAACATCGTTAATCATAAGCGTTTCCGGCATATGAGTAGCCTTAACTGCTTCATCTATTGCCTCCATGTTAACCCCCGCGTCAATCACTTGTTTAAGAACGGCCTCTTGTTGTGGAGTTAAACCTTCTTTTCCAAAATAAAGAGAGTGGCCTTGATCGTCTCTCGCTGTGATCATTTCATATCTGGTGGCGTTGGTTGGATTCACCAGCTCGGGACCGCCTCTCGTAAACCTAATCAGTTTAGCCGCTTCCCTACTTAAGTCACCCATGCTCTGTGTTCTTCTGACTACTTTATCATCCGCTCTTTCCTCAAAATAAGTATTGTATTTTTCTATTTCCACTCTTCTTAAATTTGCCAAGACTAACTTGTCCCGCATACTGTCACTGTCCCACTCCGCTCTTTGTGCCGGATCTAATCCGTCAAGAATATCGGGTCTTAAAGCAGACATTGTTAACGGATTCATAATCGCGATTTTTCTAAACAAGGCTTGCTTTGCTATCTCGGGAAGAAAATCGTATCTTAATAAGACCATCTGGTAAAGCCGCTGTCCGACAATCCCCTCAAGCATTATCCTATCGTTACCAAGCGCTTCTACTACTTTCTTTTTTGCATCTCCTGACATTTGATAGCCAAGCACCGAGCTAAACTCTATCCCCTTAATCCTGTCCCTTTTGGCTACCTCGTGCATCCTACTTTCCAAAAGCTGCATTAAGGTTGTTTTATTGTTCCCCTCTCCTATCTGTATATCGGCCAAAAACTGGAATTCGTTTTTCCATCGGCTGCTTAAAGCATCTGTTGCCCCCCAACCGTTGAGATTCCAAGAGTCCCGATCAATACCAAAAAATGATCCCTTTTGTGTTTTTTTCATCTCAACGAGAATCCTCTTCATAAACGCCCTTGCCGCTCCCAAGGTTTTATCGGGCCCTCCCGTCAAAAACCTTAACATATAAGTTTTAAACGGAGCAAGCGCCCTTGCTCCCATGATCTCATTCATTTCCGACTCCAGTCTTTCAGAAGTCCCTTCGGGCATACATCCCAAAGTCGCATAGAGAGCCGTTCTTTGCAGACCCATTTCAAGCGTTTTACCGATCGCTAAAGCCCTGTCAATCTCCCATGGGGCGAGTGCCCTGCCATGTTTTTTTAAATCTCCCTCCGCACTTGCCTTCATCATCATATCTCTTACCCGCTTATCCACGCCGGCAAGCGACGCATGCGAAAGCCAGGTTTTTTTATCTTTCACTTCTAGACCAAGATATGTTTCATACAAAGCGGTAACCCTATCTACTCCAACCATTTCATTAGATAAAAATTCAAAGCCGCGGGTTTTTAAATCCTGCTGGATAACGTTTTTGTAAGACTCCCCAAGGCTTAATGATCTCCTCAGTTCGTGGGCGACTCTTCTCATTTCTATTAAAGTCGTTACGTATTTAATAAATTGGTGGCTTTCGTCTTCGGGAAAATTAGATTCGCTAAGCGCCCTTATCTCATCGACATTTGTCTGGGCCTGCCACGAACCGATATTATAAGTAGCGTCCGGCGCGTATTCCGGAAGACCGATTATTCTTTCCAAAACCCGCTCTAGCATTACTTTTCTGGATGTAAGAGAAATCTTTTCTTGCCGGCCGTTAACAGTTACCCGAAACTCAGGATTACTGATTGCATCCGCAAAGGCCGGGGTCAAAGGATCGGAAAGTTTCAGATTTTTATTAATGAACTTTTCCAATTCGGGAATACTGGCAAGATCGGGCGTATCGCTTATCAACTGTTTCCCGATGTCTGTCAGTTGAACATTTCCGTTTTCATCCACTTGAATATATCCTTCCGCGTCTTTGACGCACATCAATTCCCTAATCATTTGCTCTGCGCGTGCAACATAACTTTCCCGTTCTTCTAAGAATTTTCTTACTTCTGCTATGCTGGTTGGCTGTTGCTCTTTCGGGAGTCCTTTTTCTGTAAGCTCTGCCCTAAATCTTCCCAGTTCCGTATTTAAATCATCAAGAGAAGTCGCTTCTCCTGCATCGGTTTGCGGTTCTGCGGCAGGCGGAGTTTGCGCCTCCGGCGGCTGAGACGATTCCTCAGGAATGACGTCTTCCGGCAGCGGTGGCGGAATAGATTCCCCCGATCCTTTCGACTCCGGTGGCGGAGGAATAGGGGCTCCTCCTTCTAAATTATCGTTTGCCATAAAATATCTCCCCTCCTCTCCAGCTTAGGAGAATTAGCCTGACTTGTCAACTTGTTTTGGCCTGGTTGTTGGTTAAAATTGTTCTCCATACCCAGGCAGTTTATAGCGGATAAGACGAAATCGCTTGATAAAGACCTTACAAAAACCTTACAATTAAATTACATATGGAACCGCAACATTTTGAAAGCTTATATCCGGAAGGCACCCGTTTTGCGGAGATAGAAAAAATCCTAAGCTTTATCAAAGAGGGCAGCTCGTGCCAGGTTGTTTCCGTTCCCGGCGCCGGACGGTCAAACTTACTCAATCTTCTGGCCTACAACCGTAACGTCCGTATTAAACATGTTGGGATAGAAAAACAATCGCAGTTTCATTCTGTTTATTTAAACTTTGCCGAAATCAGAAAAAGACCGTTAATTGACGCCACTAAATTTATCTTTTTAAACCTCGTTGATTCCTTACGTGATAGGAAAAAAGACCAAGAATACGCAACCGTCAACCAAATCTTTAAAGACAGCATTGAATTTAAGGACGAACTGGTTTTGTCCCAAGGGCTTAAAAAAACTATTGATTATCTGGCTTTGGAAAAGAAGCTGACGATTATTTTTTTGTTTGACCGTTTTGACGAATACATTCCGGTTGTTGACAGTGAATTTTTTGCGAATTTACGGGTTTTAAGAAACCGGGCCAAGTACAAATTTTCGGTGGTTTTTGCGCTCAGCCGGCCTTTGGAAGAAAGCTTGGAAGCAACTTTGATTTCGGATTTTTACGAAACCATGGCCGGAAAAATTATTTATTTGCCACTTTACGACAAACCGGGCGTTAATTTTCGGCTTTCTTATTTGGAAAAAATTACCAGCAAGAAGATCAATAAACAACTTCTGGAAGAAGTTTTGGCATTGACAGGCGGACATAGTAACTTGATGCGGCTCTGCGCCGAGGCGCTTTTGGCTAGCGAACAAAAATTTGCCAATAAACTGATTTTGCGGAAATTCCTGCTTGAGCAAAAACCGGTCAGAAGCGCTCTGTTTGCGATTTGGAATTCTCTAACCCCCGCCGAGCAACGCCTTATTTCCTCCAATCTCAAAGAACAAACCATAGATAGTCAGGAAATGGCTTATCTTGAAAATGTCGGCTTAATCAAAAACGGCTTTCTGACAATTTCCTTGTTCTCTGACTACATTAAAGAAAGGTTATCTCTTGCAAAACAAAATGAGAGTTTTGCAATTAATGAAGCCTCGGAAATTCTAAAAGGCGAAACTGTTTTATCCGATAAATTAACTTCTCTTGAATATCGTCTTTTGAAATTTATGCTGGAAAATAAAGACAGGGTTTTGGGAAAAGAAGAAATTATTAACGCCGTTTGGAAAGAGGCCAAAACCACTTTGGGCGTAACCGATCAGGCATTAGACCAGTTAATTTTTCGCTTAAGAAAAAAAATTGAGGAAAATCCCAATGCTCCGCAATACATCCAAACCGTAAAAGGTAGGGGATTCAAATTTACTTCGTAAATAATTACCAATTATTAATTACTAGTTATTAACTTTTCTGCAAGGGTTTTAAAACCCTTGCATTTCTCTCCACTTTTGGTCTACGATAAAATGGTGAGAAAAATATTATTTTTCCTAAATTTTTTAGCATTATTTTTTCTTGCTTATTTTTTTATTCCCGTTTCTGTTTTAGCCGCTCTTAACTGCCCTTTTTCTCCTGCAACAATGGGTGACCATGATACCAATAAATCATTTTTTATCACCGCTGAAATCGCACCAGGAAACTACGACATATGGATTGGGGGGGCCGGTAACTGTATTGGGGGCAACGAGGCATCTATGTGTCAATATATAGCAAAGAATATTCCCCTTGATAGTAACGGCGAGCTTCATTTTGTTGTACCCAATATGGGGGTTAGCGGAATTAACGGAAATGGACATGCTGTATTATCAGTTGAAGTTCGTAAAGCCGGGACGACTAATCCATCCAGCTGTAACGATGAGACTCTTACAATCTATCCTTCCGTTCTAGTTACGGGAGTTTGCTCTATAGCACTTCCTCCTGAAAGTCTTAAACCAGGCAACATCACTTTTACCATCAATAACATTGTAAACCAAGGTGTACCCGGATATGGTCCTAACGATCCACACCACATTTACCTTAATGATCCTGTAAATAGCTACAATTGGGAGTTGGGAGAACATGGAGCAAATTGTCCGACCGGGAATAACTTGGTTAATCCTATTACTACCGACAAACCCCTAGATGCGAATAATACAGGGGACGCCAATGACGTTTATACCCTAAAAGTAGATGATTGCCCGCAGGGCGGTGGAATGGTCGAATCGCTTCAGTGCCAAACAACTTTTAAAGTTACCCCCTCGGGAGGCGGTGTTGTTACTGAGCCAGGAAGCACACTTTGCCAAGTCTGTCCCAAGGGAACATTTTGGCTGGGGACTAACAACTGTGTCAACGATATAACGCAATCCACTGACTGTTGCTATAGTGGGTCAACAAAAAGCAACGCTTCGTTAATAAGTTGCAACACGGGCTCCGTATGCGACCCCCTACATCGATCTCAAGATCAAACTACTGCAAATAATCCAACCGGATGTGTTCCAATTAGTATTGCTAACCAAGGAGGAGCTATTCCCCCCGCTCCTTCTCCTCTTTGCTCTCAGTTCAGCAGCGACGGAAAATGCGAATCCATAGCCAGTGGACTCGGAATTAATTTACCAACTGATGCAAGCGGTTTAATAAAAGCGCTTATGGGCGTTGTTCTTTCTCTTGTCGGAGCAATCGCAATTATACTTATAATCATTTCCGGATACAGGCTAATGGTTTCCCAAGGAAATCCGGAGAATATTAAAAATGCCCGAGAACAATTAACCGCTGCCATTGTTGGGCTGTTGTTTGTCATCTTTTCACTGGTGATTTTACAGGTGATAGGTGTTAATATATTGGGATTACCGGGATTTAGCCCATGATAAAATTACTTGCTTTTCAAATACCTGACGCCCAAGGGACACCAATTCAGATTCAGGGTGTTGGGAACATGCCACAAGGTGGAGTGAACGAACTTCCGAACGCTATGAACGGAGTATTTGATTTGCTGATTTTGACCGCAATCCTGCTTTGTCTTATGTATCTCATCTGGGGTGGAATTGATTGGATGCTGTCGGGAGGCGACAAGCAAAAAATTGACCGGGCGAGAGGGAAAATAGCTTTCGCAATTATCGGGCTGATAATTGTTTTCTTAGCCTTTTTAATCATTAATGCCGCCTTTACCTTGTTTTTCGGCAACAAACTTCTCTTTAGTCATTAAGCGCTTTAAAAGTAGGTACTTGACAACAGCCAGAAAACACATTAGCATTTAAGAGTAGATGAAAAAATTTGCCGTGTTATTATCTTTAACCGCATATCTTTCTCTTGCATCCTCCGCGTTTGCACAGACGCCAATCAGCACTTGCGTTAATGGCGAATTCCAAACCTTGTGCCAGCTCCAAGCCGGAAATTTTGGCGGAATAGTCGGTTCCGTAATTCAACTGGTATTTGTGATTGCGGTTGTTTTTTGTCTTTTCTATCTAATTTATGGAGGCTTCCGTTGGTTAGTTTCTTCCGGTGACAAAACACAGGTTTCTGCTGCCAGAGAACACATTGTTGCCGCTGTTATCGGTTTG
>Ga0182027_10015752_pt1 | contig 10368 bp, 4 predicted proteins | sample 712E1DmetaG_FD_121300 | JGI IMG/M metagenome (GOLD analysis project Ga0182027, IMG submission 121300) | Permafrost microbial communities from Stordalen Mire, Sweden - 712E1D metaG (Illumina Assembly) | ecosystem: Environmental > Terrestrial > Soil > Wetlands > Permafrost | place: Sweden... | reverse complement strand
CCTCGATTCCATCACCGTGTCGAACAAGGCAACCTGGCTGCAATGCAAGGCCGCCGGGACCCCGCGTAATTCGCAAAAGGTCCGCAATACCATCGCGCTTACCATGCTGCCCGCGGCCGCGGGAACCTATTACGACACGATAACAGTATCCGCGACAAACGCGAGCCCCGCTACCGGTCAATATATCGTGACCCTGACGCTGCAACCGTCCGTGGACGTCAAAGGCGACATTTACGCTTCTTCCGGCCTCGGCCCCGATGTCCGGTTCGTCAATTCCCATGAAATCCTCGTCACGACTTTCAAACCGGGCCTTCATGACGTTTTCCTGTACACCATCTCCGGAAAGACCGCGGCTTCCACGAAAGTAAACGGCGCCGGGACCTCTTCATTCCATGCGCCCGCGGGACCTTCGGCCGTTTACATCGTGCGGGTTAAATCGAATGGTTCTGGGGAAATTGACAAGGTATTGGTCAACCTGGGGAAGTAAAAAACTATCTACCGTTCACTAAACCGTTCCCTGAGCGAAGTCGAAGTGAACCGAAGTGAGCAAGCGCTTATTGACGTTCCCTTCGGCTTCGCTCAGGGAACGTTCGCGCCTTACGGCATATACGTCATTTTTCTCTCGAATGTCCCGGCAACGGCAGCCTTGTCGCCGAACGCGGTCATTCGCAGGACATAAACACCGGCCGCCACATGCCGGTTATGGCCGTCCATGCCGTCCCACAGGATTTCTTGCAATCCCGGTCCGTTGTCGCTCATCCGTTGCGTTTCGAAAACCGTCCGTCCTGAAACGCCGATGATCGAAACTTTCACCCGGCTGATCCCGGCCGCGGGAAGGCTGTAACGGATCCTTACCATGCGGCTGAAAGGATTGGGGCTCGCGCCGAAAAAGTCCAGGCGCCAGAAACGTGTTTCAAGCTTTATTTTCGCGAGATAATCCTTATCGCCGACAACCAACCGGCGGTAAACTCGCTCTCCCCCGCCGACGCTTACGCTCAGCGGTTTTTCAATCGAACGGCATGTCCCGGTTTTCGGGTCGACGAGCATCGCCTGCATTCCCGCCGGCAGTGCATTGACCGTTTCAAAACGGTATTCCACCTCGCTTGCCGCCGTGGAACTATTGACAATGGCAACATCGAAGGATGTCCCTCCTTCATCAAGCGACCCCCGCACGATCTCATGGCCGAACAGCCTCTTTGCAGCGTCGCACACGCGCAAAGCGATGTTGTCGAGCTGCGGCGGGGCGCTGAAAAAATCGGCCTTCTTTTCCTTTCCCCCCGCGTACCCGCAATACACGGGACCGAGCGACGCTCCGTCGCCCGTCATCCCGATCGCCTTGATCGCCCAGTTTTCCCTCACGAGTTTCTTGGCCAATGCCGCCGACAAGCGCGACATCGACACGGGGACCGGAACGACGGAAAGCGGCACGGCGCTATGGCTCGTGTTTAATACGGTATAGCCGACGTTTTCTCCCGACACCAGCGCATACGCCGGATTGCCGAGACTGGAATCCACGACGGACAGGCGTTCGTTGTACACCGGCTTGGGGAAATAGCGCTTGTTCGCATTGAGGGCCCATTGATAAAATTCGAGCGAGTCGATTTGTTGCCCCGCGGCAATCGTGGCGCCGAGGACGTCGCCGATGACGACATTGAATTTATAGGGCACGGCGATATCGGTCCAATCGTCCGGTTGCAAAAGTATTTCGAACGGTTCGACAAGCGAAAGCGTCGTGGCCCGGCCGAAATCGATCACGCTCCGCTGCCTCGATTTCAACCAGAAAACATTCCCCGGAACGAATGAAAAACAGTCTTTTTGGGCGTCGGAATATTCTATCCATTTGTCCGTCGTGTTTACGTTCAGGGAACAGGGAAGCCACCTGAACATCCTGAAAGCCGCCGGGTCGTAGTGCCACGCGCCGTTTTTCGCAAAATTCCGCAATGCATAACTGGCCGCCGGACTGTCGGGCATCGCCGTAACGTGCAGCGGCGTCCATTGCATGGCATCGGCAGTGACCACGTCGGACCCCTGGCTCCGGATGACCTGCCGTGAAAAATTGACCGTGTCCGCGTTCGCCCCGTCGCTCGCGACGAAGAACGCGCGAACGCCGTTATCTTCATTGACGTAGTTCGCGGGAATGGTAAATATTAACGTATCGGATTTCGAAGTCAGGATGGTGTCGACACTGTCTCCCTCTGAGAATGCGTTGGCGCCTTTCGCGCAACGGAACGTGCATTCCATATTGGAAATATTATCGCCTACCACGACCGTGTCCTTGATTGCCGTGCCGGAAAGTATCGGCCCGTCATCCTTCCCCACCGGCGAGACCGCGGGTTTTTTTGTATCGACCATGGCGATAAACGGAAACCTGAGGTCGTTGGTCTTGACGTAAACGATATTGGCGGCGGCGTCGAACACGCTGCTCCGTTCAACCAGCCAATTGTGCCCGTCGTAACGGTACAAACGGACGTTTCGGGAATTTCCTTGCGGAATGGAATCGCACGCAATGCCGACATAAAATTTGGGGGAATTGGTTTTCTGTTTGAAATTAAACCCCATGCTTACGGGAATGAACCCGTTTTTTAACGAGTCCTCAGGGGACCAGACGGCAAGCGAGTCGGTCACTGGGTCGCTTGGAATGTCATTGCAGAGCCGTACGTGTTTGTTGAACGCATACGACGTATCGCGAAGGCTGTCCAGGCTGAAATAAACGATTTCCTGCCACGAATAGGAGTGAGTAGCCACGGTGGTTTTTATCGGAGAGGTCCACGGACCGCCACCTCTTTTCAGCCACAACGCCACAAAGTACGTTGTGTCGAACAGGATGGATTTTCCAAGCGATATCGTTACGCTGTCGGAGGAACGGTTTCCCGTCACAATTTGCTTTGCGACGCCGGTATCGGCCGGGTACCCGGTTGCCGAACAGGAAATGCCAATCGAATAATTCTTGGATTGCGTTGAGTCCTTTGTCCAGTAAATCTTAATTGCATTCGTTACGCTGTCGAAGGTGATTTTCGTTATTTTTATCGTGTTGACGACGGTTTCGGTGTCGATGGATGGGCTAATTACAATTGGACCAGAGCCCGTTGTCGAGTCCTTTCCTCCCGGCCCGACCACCACGAGCTTAACTGAAAAACTGCCGGTTTTTGTGTAATCATGGAGAGGATTTTTGGACGAGTCAATCGAGCCGTCGCCAAAATCCCACAACCGCGAGGTGATTGTTCCGGTCGACAAATCGGTGAACTGCACTTTCAATGAATCCGTTCCGCTCGTCGGGGCGCCGGAAAAACCGGCCTTGGGCTTCGCAACAGAGGCGGTAATGACAATATAATTTGCTTTAGTTACGGAATCTTTACCCCCCGGCCCGCTCACCACAAGCTTTACCGAAAAACTGCCGGTAGTTATATAACCATGGAGCGGATTTTTAGACGTGTCGGTTGCATTGTCCCCAAAGGTCCAAAGCCGGGAAGTGATGGTCCCCGTCGATGAATCAATGAACTGGACCTTTAAAGAATCGGTCCCGCTGGTGGGTGTGCCGGATATTTTAGGAACAGGCTTCGGAATAGAAGCGGTAATAACAATATAGTTTGCTTTAGTAATTGAATCTTTTCCCCCCGGCCCACTCACCACAAGCTTTACCGAAAAACTGCCGGTAGTTATATAACCATGGAGCGGATTTTTGGACGTGTCGGTCGTGTTGTCGCCAAAATCCCAAAGCCGCGATGTAATTGTCCCGGTCGACGAGTCAGTGAATTGTACTTTCAAAGAATCCGTTCCGCTTGTCGGGGCGCCGGATATTTTAGGAACAGGTTTGGGAATGGTAGCGGCTATTGTGATATAATTAACTTTTATTACGGAATCTTTTCCCCCCGGCCCAATCACCACAAGCTTTACCGAAAAACTGCCGGTAGTTATATAACCATGGAGCGGGTTTTTAGACGTATCGGTTGCATTGTCCCCAAAAGTCCAAAGACGGGAAGTGATGGTCCCCGTCGATGAATCAATGAACTGGACTTTCAATGAATCCGTTCCGCTTGTCGGGGCGCCGGAAAATTTTGTCACCGGCTTGACCGGAGTATTCGGGAGTATACCATAAATAAGCGAGTCATGAGTAACTAAAAATACGGGGATCTTGCTGTTTTCCAAAAATGTGGCATTGGACATGTAGGAATAATCGTTGGTCCTGTCAAACGTTGCCCAATCGGAATAATGGAGCCCGAGTTGCTCTCCTCCCACGTTATTCGGGACAAATGCCCCCGGCGCCACGACTATGCTGTCGGCGGGGAAAAAATATTTCATGCGATAATTCCCCGCGCCCAAGCTGTCGATCGTCATGATGCAGCGGGCAATGTTATATTTGTCAATAACCGGGACCTTGTTGTTTTCAACGGTAAAATAATAGCAGCAATAGAAGTTTTTCAGGCTGTCGGTCCCCGTGTTCTGGAGATAAATATAGGGCTTGACATCGTTTGTTTCGGCCGATCCGGTCGCGTCTTCCATGAACACTTTTACCGAAACCGTTGCCAATGCGTTTTGAATACAAACAAAAAGGATAAATGAAACACTCAGAGCGCAAAGCTTACGAAGTTTTATCATGCGGTTGGTACGGCCTTTAAAAATAAACCTGACCCAGTTAATCGTTAGTCGAAAATCAGGAGCGAAAAGTTCAACTTTTGTAAAGTATTTATCATTCAAGCGCTTAAAGAACGCGCTCTTGCAATAAAAATGAACACCTTTATTTTTTTTGCTACTAACCTTGACCGGAATAATCCAAATTAAACCTGCAAAAACCGGGACCGCCATGCTTCAATCGGGGCGAACAGCACTACTACTAGTCGGCGCAGTCCATGCAATCCTTTTCGCGCAAACGAATGTGGTCATTAACGGTGATTTCTCCCATGATACCTCGGCATGGGCGCCACTAGGCGTTTATAGCGACGCCCAAGGAACGGGCAGCGTTGTAAACGGTTCGTACGTCATAAGCATTCAAAAACCCGGGACCGACGTCTGGAGCATTCAGTTTACCCAACCCAACATCAGGCTCGACAGCGCCACGATATCCAGCTTTTCCTTCGATGCTTCGGCAAGCACGGGCCGGACAATCGAAGCGAACATTGAAATGAACGGCGGCGCGTACACTGCTTATTCGGGCGGCGGCATCGTGAAGCTTACCACAGCCGTGCAGCGATTCAGCAGCCTTTTCGCCATGAATTATCACTCCGATACCAATGCCCGTGTCACGTTCAATTGCGGAAAATTCCCGGGTAATGTGACCATAGATAATGTCAGCCTTCAAAAAATCACCGCGCCTACGATCAAACTGGTCTCTCCGGCGGGTGAAGAACAATTAAACAAGGGCGCCCCGTTTAAAATCACCTGGATTTCGGTGGGTGACCTTGGAAAACTCAAACTCGAATGGTCGATTGACAATGGGAGTTCGTGGCAGGCTGCGTCCGACCTTATCGACAATTCCGGTTCATATTTGTGGACCGTGCCCGGCGTCTGCTCGGCGTGGTGCCTGCTCAGGCTATCGAGCATGAACGTCCCCGCGGCCACGGACGCGACCCCGTCGCCGTTCGAAATCATACCTTCGGCGGAACTGATACGCAACGGTTATTTCATGGACAGTTCCGCGGACTGGAACCTCGGCGTCTATGCCGGAAAAGCGTCAGGGGCGTATGCCAACGGGAAATATGTCCTGGAAATAGACACGCCGGGCACGATGGCATGGCAGGTGCAATTGACCCAGTCCGGAATATCCCTCGTCCAGGGCCAGACATACACGCTTTCATTTACCGCCTCGGCAGCGGCGCCCTGCACGATCAACGTCGTCGTCGGGATGTCGGGCGGGGCCTACACCGGATATTCCGACACCACAAAATCAAGCGTCGCGCTGACAACGGCGTCCCGGAACTATTCGATCGAATTTTCCATGGCGCTCGCTTCCGATACCAATGCCCGCGTGGATTTCGACTGCGGCCTGGTGAAATCGACCGTGTACCTTGACAAGGTAAGCCTGGCGATAAAAACGATCGCCGCGACAAAACGGCCGCGCGGGGCCTCTTTGCCGCGGCAAAGGTCCCAGCGGCCTTTTATCGCGACGGAACTTGGGAACACACGGATATCAAGCGCGGCTTTGAAGACCGCCATCGTGGACGTTCGAGGACGCAGCGTGGGAACCATGCGATTGCATGCCGGGAAGACGGCGGACGCAAGAAATATTCTCGCTCCGGGCATCTACATCGCGGCGCCGGAAAAACAAGAGGGGCAATAGCATGAAAATGGTCCTTTTCCGATTAATCGCTTTAATTATTGTTACCCTGTTTGCTTTTCAGCTCAGGGCGGAAAAAGTCGGCGCTTTTGCCAAACTGACCATACAAAACCTGCCCGGCGACGGCAAAGTCACCATCAATAACGCATTGGCCCATGCCCGTGAAAACGGCGTGTTCGAGGTGCGTTCCGGCCCCATCGCCATCCAGATCGAACTCGGCGGCGTCGAGGCCTATTCCGCCTCGTTTACGCTGGCCCCCGGCGAGGACAGGACGATAGTCCTTGATTGCCGACAACGCTGCGCCACGCTCGATATCGTGACCGACCCCTTCGGCGCCTCGGTGTACGTGAACGCCGCGTTCGTGGGTTTGACGCCCTATGTCAACGGTTTCATGAGGCCGGGCACGTATGACCTTGACGTTTCGATGCCGGGGTACCAACCGGCGTCGCGCACGGTTGACCTGTCGGGAACCAAGCCGGTGATGATGACGATCAGCCTCGACCATACGCAGGCGTTCCTCGATTCCGTCAAGGCCGTAAAAAAGGCAAGGAAAAAATCCCGGCAATTCGCGCAAAAACTGGTTTTCGGCGGTTGCGCCTTAGCCTGCGCGGCTGGCGGTGTATTTTTCGATATGAACGCCCGGTCGAAGCTGGCGCAGGCCAACGATGCGACCATTGCCTATGACCAGGCCCAGGGGAATTTTCAGAAGTACCATAACGATTATACCGCTAACCGTGACGGCGCACGAAAATCCCTGGGCACCAGGGACCTTCTGTATATTGCCGCGGGTGCCTGTGCGATAGGTTTCACCTTTTCATTTTTCTTTTGAACAGGATTCATCGGATTACAAAAATGCCGATTATCATGCGCTCATCAAGATTTTTTATTGCTCTCATAATGGGATTGGCCCTCGGCGCCCTTTCCTCCTGCACGAAAATAGGGCCGGAAAAAATCTGGAACAATCCCCATGACCCTCAAGGCGCCGACTGGTTCCCGCCGACATTGACACATAAGAACGACACAATAGTTGCCGTTAGCGACACGGTCAGGCTTGGCGCCGAAGGCCATGACGCGAACGGTTCGATAGCCGGTTTCGCCTGGTCCTTCGACCATGGCGTTTCATGGGACACCGCATGGCTCCCCGCCCTGCAAAAACATACCTGGTCAAAAGGCGAAACCGGCCCGCATCCGGTGTACGTGCGCGCAATCGACAACGACTATATAGCCTCGCCGCCCGACAGTTTCTCCGTATCGGTGCATCGGTACGTTCCTGTTCTGACAAAAGTTCGGGACACCGTCGTAAGCCAGCAGGCGCTGGTTACCATTAAGGTCAACGCCTTCGATACCAATTCCGCCATAACAAAATATTATTGGAGCGACCAACAAAGCGGCTGGACCGACAGCACCTCCTTGCCGCGGAAAACTTTTTCACAGCCACTTGGCGGTCCGCTTACGGTCCGATGGGGCGTGGCCGACAACGACACCGTCGTGGTCGATACGTTCAGGATCCTTTTTAACCGTGGCCCTGCTGCGGCTTTTCTGGTCGAACCCAACGGTGCAAGCCCGGCGCCGTTCCTGTCGTATAATTATGTCGACCAGGACGGAAGGATTACGTTGAGCTTCAGCGGCATTGACCCCGACGGCATCGCCGACACGCTTACCTACACACTGTTCTTGGGCGCTTCCCAAAATGGCCTTTCCCCGGCCGTTTCGGGACGGTCGCAGTCGTATATCGCCGACAGCATGCAGGCCTCGACAATTTACTTCTGGAAACTTCGGGCAAAGGACCTTTTCGGCGACAGTATTGAAAATTCCGGGTCCTTTACCACTGCCGCGGCCCCGGGCGCTCCGAGGGGAATGAAGCTTGTCCGCAGCGGATCGAAGAGCTTCGTCATGGGCCAGGCCGGTTTCGACGCCTCTGAGGGCCCGCAGCACTCAGTGACGTTTTCGTACCATTTCTGGATGGACACCGTTGAAGTAACCAGGAAAGACTATGCAACCATTTTGGGGCTTGCGCCTGACCAGAGTCCCGGCGCCGACGCCCTGCCCGCCGCAAACTGCACGTGGTACGACGCCGCGCTGTATTGCAACGCGCGCAGCCGCATGGAAAGCAGGGACACCGTCTATTCCTACCAGGCAATTACCGGGACAAAAGGCAATAAATGCACATTGTCGGGTCTTGCCGTCAACCTCGACGCGGGCGGATACCGCCTTCCTACCGAGGCCGAATGGGAATACGCGTGCAGGGCCGGTACGCAGACGCTTTTTTTCTGGGGCGCCGACCGGATCGACGCGGAAACCTACGCATGGCTCGTGGATTACAGCGGAAACCAGACGCACCCGGTGGCATCCAAGCAACCAAACGCTTTCGGGCTGTACGATATGGCCGGCAACGTGTGGGAATGGTGCAATGACTGGTTCGGAACTGATTATTATTCGTCAAGCCCGTCTTCCGACCCCGCTGGTCCCGCAAGCGGCCAGGAACGGTCAATACGGGGCGGAAGTTTCCTCACCACCTATTATTTCGCGCAGTCCGGCACGCGAAGTAAAATAAAGCCCGAAACGTCCGACGCCTCCATCGGATTCAGGGCCGTTTTGATTAACAGGTAAAAAAATCCATTCATCGACCGGAATTTATTTTATCCTCCAACAAATTATTAAATTGACAAAACTGGACAAGAAATTCTAAAACTTTCTTTCAAAAAGCCCTCTTTGTTATTCGATTTTGCTAAACATTTTTTTTCGTAATTCTAATAATATCCATAGGTTATGTTTCTTTTATTACAGCTATCAAGAAAAATAACTAAACAATTTTTTGACAAATTACTTTTTTTTTATTATTTTATTATACATTAATACTAAATAAAGCTGAAACTATTCTTTTTTAAAGGAGAAAACTATTATTAATAACGATAGTTTTATCTTAGGATTTTTTTAAAAAACTCAAGAAATTTTGCAGCAGCCACTATTTAATCGCTTTAATTCTTTTATCTTTTTAAAGTGTTAACCGAGGAAGTATGATGAGAAACAAAAAATTGTTTAGGTTCTGTAGGCGAATTATATATGCGTTTAGCGTAGATAATTACCCGTACAGAACCTTATCCACCTTGTGGGTAAGTTCCATGCTCTTTATTTTTATTGCGACCGGCGGCATTCAGGTTTGCGCTCAAACCTATACCTACCCCTTTCAAAATCCAAACACACCGCTCGAAGACCGGGTGACGAATATTATTTCCCTCATGACCCAGGCGGAGAAAATAGCGGCCCTGAGCACAAATCCGAGCGTATCGAGACTGGGAATTAAAGGGAGTAACCAGATGGAAGGTCTTCATGGATTAGCAATGGGCGGACCCGGCGGATGGGGCGGAAGCAACCCGACCCCGACCACGCAGTTTCCCCAGTCGCACGGATTAGGTGAAACATGGGACCCCGCGGTTTTGCAACAGGCGGCCGCGGTTGAAGGAAATGAAGCGCGCTACCAATATCATCACAATAATAAGGGCAATCTGGTCATACGGGCCCCGAACGCCGACATTGGACGGGACCCCCGCTGGGGAAGGACCGAGGAGTGCTACGGGGAAGACCCTTATTTGAATGGAACGCTTGTTATTGGTTTTGTCAAGGGCTTGCAGGGCAATGACCCGAAATATTGGCAGACCGCGGCCCTTATGAAGCATTTCCTGGCAAACAGCAATGAACTGCATAGGGCCAGTTCATCTTCAAATTTCGACCAACGGCTCTTCCGGGAATATTATTCGGTCCCTTTCCGCATGGGAATCATGCAGGGCGGCTCGCGGGCGTTCATGGCCGCCTATAACGCCGTCAACGGCGTCCCCTGCACGGCAAACCCCATATTGACAAATGTCACTGAAAACCAATGGGGAATGGACGGAATAATCTGTACCGACGCCGGTTCCCTGGCGAACCTGGTCAACGCGTTCCATTTTTATCCGAACCTGACCCGTGCCGCGGCTGGGGCGGTCAAGGCGGGAATAAGCCAATTTCTTGACGGTAGCGTTTACCCGGCCCCGGTAACGAGCGCGCTTGACAGCAGTCTCTTGACAGTTGCCGACATTGAGCGGGTCATCAAGGGAAAT
>Ga0182027_10015751_pt1 | contig 10369 bp, 9 predicted proteins | sample 712E1DmetaG_FD_121300 | JGI IMG/M metagenome (GOLD analysis project Ga0182027, IMG submission 121300) | Permafrost microbial communities from Stordalen Mire, Sweden - 712E1D metaG (Illumina Assembly) | ecosystem: Environmental > Terrestrial > Soil > Wetlands > Permafrost | place: Sweden... | reverse complement strand
GTGAGCTGAATCGGGTTAACCGAATCCGCGATGACGATCCGGCCAAGGCGAAGGTTGTCCTCAGCGAGCGCGTAGGCGACGCGGTAACCCGCATCGTTGATAGGCCCCTCGACAACGCCCGACTCGCGAAGCGCCTGTTCGATGGAATCGATGCGCAGATGCACAGCGGCGAGGCGGCGGGCAAGTTCGCGCGCAATGGCTGTTTTGCCAGTCCCCGGCAATCCGCTCAGAATCACGAGCGCCGCTGCCATTCCGCCTCCTTGATTCGAGTTACCAGCTACAACTCCGTCGATTGGCTGGCAATCAGCGCCTTGGCTTTGGCGATGAACTCAGTGAGCGGCATGGAACCCTGATCGCCTTTGGCGCGGGTGCGGACGCTGACTGCGCCGGCGGTTTCTTCCTTGTCGCCGAAGACGAGGATGTAGGGCGTCTTCTGGTTGGCGAAGTCGCGGATCTTGCCGTTCATTTTCTCGTTGCGGCTGTCGGTCTCGACGCGCAAGCCCGCGGCCTTCAACTCGGCTTCGACCTTCTGCGCGTATGTGTGGTGGCGCTCGCTGATGGGCACCAGACCTACTTGAACAGGCGCCAACCACAGCGGGAAGGCCCCGGCGTAGTGCTCGATGAGCACGCCGAAGAAGCGCTCGACCGAGCCGAAAAGGGCGCGGTGAACCATCACCGGCTGATGGCGCTCGCCGTCTTCGCCCACGTATTCCAGTTCGAAGCGCGCAGGAAGAGTGAAGTCGAACTGCACGGTGGATAGCTGCCAAAGGCGGCCGAGCACGTCCACCAGCTTGATGTCGATCTTGGGACCGTAGAAAGCGGCTTCGCCGGGGATCGTTTTATATTCGATTCCTTTCCGTTCGAGAGCCGTCCGCAAGGATTCCTCTGCAAGCGCCCAACCCTCGTCGGAACCGGCATATTTCGCGCGATCGTTCGGGTCCCAGGTCGATAGCTCGACCTTGAACTCGTTGAAGCCGAATGTCTTCAGCACGGCCTCGGCAAAGTCGATGCAGGCAACGACCTCGTCTTCGATCTGGCCGGGAGTGCAGAAGATGTGGGCGTCGTCCTGGGTAAATCCGCGCACACGCAGCAAGCCGTGCATGGTGCCGGAGCGCTCATAGCGGTACACGTTGCCCAACTCCGCATAACGCTGCGGCAGGTCGCGATAACTCTTGGGCGAGTTCTTGTAGATGAGGATGTGGCCGGGACAGTTCATCGGCTTGAGGCGATACTCGGCATCGTCCAGTTCCATGGGCGAATACATATTTCCCGCATAATGCCCCTCGTGACCGCTCACCTTCCACAGTTCGCGGCGCATCACATGCGGCGTAAAGACCATCAAGTAGCCGCGGCGCAGGCACTCGTCGCGCATCCAGTCTTCCATCACTTTGCGGACGATGCCGCCCTTGGGATGCCAGAAGACGAGACCCGGCCCGGCCAGCTCCTGAATGCTGAACAAATCCAGTTGCTTGCCCAGCAGGCGATGGTCGCGCTTGGCGGCTTCTTCGAGGCGGGCAAAGTGGGCATCTAGCTCTTTCTGCGAAAAAAAAGCGGTGCCGTAAATGCGCTGCAACTGCGGATTCTTTTCGTCGCCCAGCCAGTAAGCGCCGGCCAGCGCGGTCACCTTGACGGCCTTGACGCGGCCGGTCGAGGGCACGTGCGGCCCGCGGCAAAAGTCCACGAAGCTGCCGTTGCGATAGAAGCTGACCTCGTCGCCGGGGACGGTGAATTTGGTCACGAAGTGGCTCTTCATGAAGTCGCCGTCGCGCTCAAACTCCGCCAGCGCCTGCCCTCGGGGAGCGAATTCGTGAACAAAGGGCTCGTCGCGTGAAATGACTTGCGCAATCCGGGCCTCGATCAGCGCCAGATCTTCCGGCGTGAAAGGCTTTTCACGATAAAAATCATAAAAGAAGCCGGAGTCGGTCGCCGGACCATGGCCCAGCTTGGTATCGGGAAAGAGCTCCAAGACGGCCGTGGCCAGCACGTGGGCGGCGGAGTGGCGCAGTACCTTCAGCGCTTCGGGGTCTTTCTCGGTGAGCAGTTCCAGGCGCGTCGCGGCGGTGAGCGGCGTAGCCAGATCGACGATCCGCTCGGCGGCGGCGTCCTCGGCGGCATACATAGCCTCTTCGCCTTCGGCTGCGCTTGCCTTCGCCGTGCCGGTGACCGGCGTCAGCCGCGCCGCCACGCAAACCGCGGCCAGCCGCGGCGAAATCGAGTTGGCAATCTCAAGAGGCGTTGTGCCGGCGGGCACCTCGCGAATGGCCCCGTCGGGCAGGTGTACGGCGATTGTCTGTGTGCTCATGGTCGTGATTGTCCTGTCTTCTCATGGGCTTGAAAGTGCCCCGCAACACTACAGGATAGTTGCCGCGGGCGCTTCAAGTCGAGGAGGGCGGGATGCGCGAAGGCGGAAATGGAAGATAAGCGGGAATTTAGCCGAGACTTTGCTCAAGACGCGGAATCAAATTCTCGGAAAGAAGGCCGGGCCAAAATGCGCTGGATTTCATTGATTTGCTGGCTGGGAATTTGCTTTGCGGTGGCCGGCGTGAGCGGGCGCTGGACAGCGAGCGAGATTCCGGGATGGTACCGCACACTGGCCAGGCCGTCGATTGCTCCGCCCAACTGGATCTTCGGGCCGGTCTGGACGCTGCTCTATGCGCTGATGGCCGTGGCCGCGTGGCAGGTCTGGCAGTCAGCGCCATCTCCCATGCGCACCTGGGGGCTGGCGCTATTTCTGGTGCAACTGGCGCTGAACTTTGCCTGGTCGCTAATCTTCTTTCGCCAGCACGCCATTGGAGCCGCGCTGGCCGAAGTTATAGTGTTGTGGGTTGCCATCGGAGCTACGACGCTGGTCTTCGGTCGCGTGGCGCCATATGCTGCCTGGATGATGGCTCCTTACTGGGCCTGGGTCAGCTTTGCTTCCGTACTGAACGCGGCCTTCTGGCGGCTGAATCGGTAAGTCTGGTATGGCTGTGCCCGCAACTTACCGCCGGGTATAGATCTGAAACGGCGCCCAATAAAACGGCGCGCGAAATCTGCCCGGTGAATGCAGCAGGTTGAGTTTGGCGCTACGCAGCGCAGAGGCTGGGTTCTGGCCGTCCGCCAGTCCCTGATAAAGCGCGTCCATCAGCCGCGGCGTTGAATCGTCGCTCACCTCCCAGAGCGCACCGATGACGTTGTGCGCACCGGCGCGAAGAAAGGCCCAGGAGAGGCCCACCAATCCTTCTCCCGCATAGGAGCGCGTGCCGCTGCCATAACACGCCGAGATGGTCACCAGCCGGGCATCGATGGGATGCTGCATGATCTCGCGGGCGTAGAGCTTGTAAGACTCCTCGCCGGTCCTGCCGCCGGTGAGCGTGGAACTGGAGAGTATGATGGCAGAATCCAGCGGGTCCACGCGGCTGGCAATGGCATGAGAAACAAAGTGAATATAGGCGTACTGCGCCGGATTGCTGGTGAGATAGGCTGCCGGCGTAGCTTGCTGGCCGGCGAAAACGGCCTCGCGGCGCGCGGCAAAGTGCCTGGCAATCTGGGTCATTTCAAGCCCGAAGAGAGGCAGGCTCGGATACTCCTGGCTGGCCGTAACCGGGTTGCCCAGCAGCAGCAGATTGCGGCTTCCGCCCGCCGCGGGCCGGGCCGCGGCCAGCAGCTCCAGCGAAGGCGCGGAGAGCAGCGTTTGATCGTCGATCCAGTAATGCGCGCCTGCGCCCGGAGTAACTTGCGGACTAACTCCGGGTCCGGGCGCCAGCAAAGTTTCAAAGTTCAATTGATTCAGCACCCCATCGGCCAGAATCATGACGGATGAGTTAGGCCGGATGAGCTTCGCGGCCGGGGCAACTAATAACTGATAAAGCGTCTTTCCATCCTCATTGCCGGCTTGCAGCGGGTCTTCCACGTCCAGCAGCGCCTTGCGGTAGCGCTCCACGCGGGCCACAATCTCCTTTTGCGCTGGCAGCGAGAAGAGCGCGATCTTCGCGGGAGTAATGGCCCACAGATAGGAGCGCTCGCTGCCCAGCCAGTATAAGAGCAGCGTCGCGCCGGAACTTTGGGCGATCTGGCGAGGGTTCAGAGCTGAAGGGTGGTAAGCGGTTTTGCTTTCGGCTATGCCCAGGCCTTGCGCCAGCGTTCGCGCGCGGCTCTGGTCGGCCGCGGCCAGGGCTTCCTCGACGCGCCCTTGCTCCACCAGCAAGTGGATGTAGTGGTCGTAGATGCCGGTGGCGTTGGCGGCGAAGGGCAGTCTTGAGTCTTCGTTCCGGAGTTGCGCCCGCGCCGACTCGAAGGCCGCCAGTGTAGTTATATAAGTCTGCTCTGAAGCTTTGGTGTCGCCTTCTAACTCATATAATCTGGCTAACTTGTCCCCAGCGCTCAGCCGCGAGGAAGTCGGATTTGCTGGATTGTTTCGAACCGCGCAAAAAAGCGTCTCCGCCTTCAGATCCTGACGCCGCGCGGCGGCCAGCATTCCTCGCGTGAGCATGATATTCGAACTAAGCAGCTTGCTGCCCGCGCTCTCCATAGATGGGATCTGATCGAGATATTCACTTGCCTCGTCCAGCTTGCCGCTCTCTACCGTGACCTGGGCCAGGTCTTCCAGCGCGTTCGCAATGTCTTCTTTACTATTAATCTGCCTTGCCAGATCAAGCGCCCGGCGATAGGATTGCGCGGCGCGGGTCGAATCGCCGGTATCGTGATAGACATACCCGGCATCACTGATCCATTTAAGTTCGTCGCGGAGGTTTCCCAGCCTTATGGCGCGTTTCTCCGCATCGAGAAATATATCCAGCGATCTTTCCGCATCTCCCAGCTGGTAATAGGCCCATCCGAGATTGCCGGAAGCGACTTGCGCCAAGTTTTCCGCACCGATCTCCACAGCAATTTGATAAGCGGCTTTCGACCAGTCCGCCGCCTCGTCATAATGGTCTACCTGGAGCGCGGCCCACCCCAGATTCAAAGCCGCATTTGCTTCCAGCAATCGGTCGTGATGGCTTCGGGCAAAGGAAAGGCAATCGACAAAATACTGATGCGCTTCAGGGAATTTTCCTTGCTTGATGGACAGGATGCCACGCGCTCGAAGCACGTCGCCGCAGGCGGTATAGTCTGCGCTCTTGCAGAGGCTCTCCGCCTGCTCAAGTCCTTGATCCGCCAAGTTCAGCTTCTGCTGATGGGTAAAGATCACGCTTTCCAGCGCCAGCTTCCGAACATCCCCATCCGGGTTGCTGGAAGCGGGGTAGGCGGCGAGGAGACGCAACGCATCGTCATACATACCGCGCCAAACCATGGCCTCCGCTTCCAAGAGCTGAAATTTCGAGGCCCACTCAGGGTTGGAGGCCCGAAATAGTTCGTATCCCTGTTTGGCCTCCTGCTGACTATCGGCCAGTGTGCCCTGCTGGAAGAGCTTCCAGGCATGGTCATAGGCAGCCTGTGCGCGTCCGGGCCGGGCATCTTGGAGTGGAATCGATAGCAAGAGCAGGAGCGCCCATGCGCCGGAAAGAATATAGAAATATAAACTACGCCAAATTCTGCAATACCGCTCACCAATGTCCGCCGGACCCGAGAGATCATCTCGTGTCCAGCGGGCATTCAGAAAAATGATTCGCCCTATGGCACCGAATCCCCGTTGGAGGTGCCGCCACCAATCGACATAAGTCCTTCGATCACGCAGCCCAGGTTGAGGTCGATCATCGTCAGCGTGAATGTGGTCTTCTTGTGAGTCTTCGCACTCTCGATCGGATCCTCCTGTTTCACGGTCAGCTTGGCCAGCGTGATCGTTCCAAAGCCGGGGATGGTGACCATGTTCCCGGCAATGGTTCCAGGGAAGAGTCCCGACACCCGGTTGACCAGTGAACATTCGACCGCCTCCGCGGAGCCGAGAGTAGAGGAAAGTTGATTGTAACGTTCCTGGAGCGCGGCTGGAAGGTTCTTGTTCTGGAGGATGCGGTCGTACTGGCGGGAGACGCGGCTGAGCACGCCTGGATCCAGCGCGTAAGACACGTCGTTGACCGGCGTGGAGCCAAAGATCTCCTGGTCCCATTCCAGCTCGACCGGTATGCCGGCGATGCGCAGATTCTCAAAGCGTGTGCCCAGGAAGGAGATCGACGGCACATAACCTTTAAGCGGGTGATGGGTGATGGTTTGGCCGACGATGCGGTCGGCCGTCAAAACCTCCATTACATTCAGCCCTTCGACGACCGTCGTGGTCATCGTGTTCCAGCCCTCGCCCGGCTTGTTGCTCTTGTTGCCGGCAACGTGGGAGTGGGCGGAGCGGATGGAGATCACCGACTCAAGCTGGTAAGCATCCGAGCGCTGGCTCACGTATCCGCCCTTGGCGGTGAGCTTGGAATGGGTCTGGGGTTCAATGGGCTGAGAGAGCGGAAGCTTTAAATGGCCCGAGAGAACCATCGCTTCGGCATCATAATTGTGCGTTCTTTCATTGACTTCAGGCATTGGGGTATTTACCTTTCTTGATTCGGCAGTCGGGGGAATTCTAGGTCGTCAATGCAGACGTGTCAATCGGTCAAACGAAGATCGAAGGCGTATTGGTCGATCCTGATGCGTTCTCCCTGCGCCGTAACGCCGGAGACCGTCACCGTAAACGTGCCGTTGCGGAGCATTGCGCCGGGAATCACCAGGGAGATCCTCTGGCCATCGCCGGCCTCGTCGCTGGGGGCGGCCACGGCGCCTGTCCAGACCACTTTCCCTTGCGGATCAGTCAGATCGAAGGAGTAGGAAACGTAGGCGCCGATGCTGGGCGGCTGGGGTAGATCGATTGGGAGCGCAACGCCATGCTGACGGTCGGCGGTGATGGCCAGGTGAGCGCCTCGCGTGGCTCCATGCAGCGGAGCCCAAGGCAGCAGGCGCGGCTGGTTGGCTGCCGCCCGCAGTCCAGGATAGGTGACCAGATTCTGGTAGCCGATGATCAGGAGCAAGGAGGCGAAGACGGGCGCGGCAAAGGCAGGCTGAAGCCAGGAATGCCACCATCCCCGCTCAGCCTTGGGATCGCGGGGCCGGAATGGAATAGGGGCAGGCATTGCGCCGGCCAGCTTGGGCAACTGGGACTTGGCCTCGTCAATAAAGGCAACTCCGGCGCGAAGATCAAGGGCGCACTCCGGACAATCGAAGAGATGCTCCTCGAAAGCCTCGCGCGCATCGGGCGTCAGCTCATTGAGGAGGTAACGCTCGGCGGCCATCTGTTGTATCGCTTCGCTGTGATCCATCTTTCCATCTCCACTACGGTCCTACAGTAGATAGTGGCCGCGGCCGGCAAATCGTTTCAATCTTTTAAGCATTCACGCCCAGCGGCATCTGATTTCCCAGCCGCTTCACATATTCGGTCTTGAATTCCTGTTTGGCGCGGTGCAGCAGCACGCGCAGATAATCGCGCTCCACGCCAAACTCCAGGCATACCTCGTCGCGGTTGCGCTCGTCCAGGAAGACAGCCTTCAACAGCGAGCGGTCGCGCGGCGCCAGTTCAAGCAGAATCTCGCGGACTTTGTCCTTGACCTGCCGGGAGACGACGATTTCCAGGGCGCTGGCGCTCTTGTCAGGCAGCTCGGGCCGGCCCTCCACATCCAAAGACTCGCCGCCGCTGGTGGAACGGTAATGCTCGCTGAGCACATGGCTGCAAACTGTATTCACGAAGGCGCCCAGACGCTCCGGCTGGCGCAGGCCGTCCTTGCGCAAGACCGAGAAGACCCGCGCAAAGGTCTCCTGGCGCACATCCTCGATGGCGTGAGGGGATTGTAGCCGGGAGCGCAGCTTGAGCTGGAGCAGTTCAGAAAAATAGACAACAAAATGCTCCTGTGTCGGGGGATCACCCGCACAGAGATTACTGACGTATATTGCATCGAATGAATAAAACTGCAACGCTGACTCCGCCAAGTTGAGTGGACAAAGTATAGCATTGCAGAGGTTTCTCTTGCTTGAAATACCTGCTCCCTGGCGAGAGCCGGCTCAGCAGCCGCTTCACAGCAGGAGCAGCCACAACAGCAAAGGCAAGGAGACGTACAACCAAGGCGATCTTACCGGGCTGTCCGGCTTCGACGGCCAGCCGGGCGATGCCGGAGCCTTCCCCAATTCCGCCAAGTCTGCCGGAGCCAATAAGCTCACCTGGGATATCAGATCTTTTTGCCTCATCGCCTTACACTCCGTTGATGACCTTATTCAAATAGGAAGTGGAAACGGGTTTAACGCGGACGTGCATCTGCTTTCTCTGCGACGCCATTTCCAGTAGGCACGCTACCGCCGAGAGCGCCATCCACTGGATGAGAAATCCGATCCGGCTGTTGCTCATCCAGATCGCCGGAGGCAGCGCGATCAGGAAGTTCATGCAGTAGAAGCAATCCATCATGCGGCCCAGCATGCCATATCCAAGATTGGCGCGCAGCCGCCGGACCAGATCCCAGGGACCGTTCTCCCCGGCCAGCAGATGAGCAACCCGCCAGACAGCGAGCGCGCATAAAGCAAAACACCAGACATAATTGACATCGATCATTTCGAATTACTCCTTCTTGGGTGGCTGCAGACGGAACCCGCTTCGTAAAGCGAACTCCGTCTGCTTCTGGGGGAAGCCAGCCGATCCTGCTCACTCATCGCTTGCAGGAAAAAGCCAGACGGCGTGCGGTTCAAGCCGGATGGGGCACCGCGGTTAACGCTGGCGCGCTCATGGAGAACCAGAGAGAGTGCGGAGCCACGCTCCTCCATGTCGGTACGGCAACCTTTTGGCCGCCAGGAATCAATATCTTGCAATCCAGGCTCTCTCCCCATACCACCGGTGCGTTGGGATTAGTCGTCGAAGGCGGCGTATTCCAGCTGAGCACCGCCCTCACCTTGACCGTCTTTGCGTCCTCGCTCTCTGCCTGCCTGGATAGATGAATCGGCAGAGCCACGCTGGTTTCCTGACCGGTTGCGGGAAGGCGGCCGGAGTCATGCACCGCCACCGAGGTTGTTCCCACGTACTGGAATCCCGAACCCCAGTCAATCCAAAAGGCGACGAACTCCCTGCTACCCGCCGTGACCGGCCCTCCGCAGTAACCGATGCTCTGCTTCACCGTCAGCACGGCGGTCAACTGGCTTGCATCCGGGTCAAGCTCGATGCGCTTCAACTGTTCGTACTCGGTGTTGCAATTGGTGTTCAGCCAGGCTGCCGCCACGCTGGAGAGATCGACGTCCGCGATGCCGGCAAACCATTTCGCCGGGTCAAGTGCTATCTCATGCGAGTGGACGGCCGCAGTCAGAGAAGGAGCCAGATAGCGATGTTGCGGTACCGTGGTGCCGTTGTAGAGTTCATACAGCTCGGCGGGAGTCAGTTGCTTCGGCTTGAGTGCGCTGTCGGCGAGCTTTTCGAAGTAGTTGGAGCTGGCCGCCAGGAAGGCGTGTTGGTCGCTGCCTGCCAGCTCCGGATTCCGCATGGCCCGCGAGATCAAGCCCCGGGCCGTGGAATGGATCGGAACCACGCACGTGTCGTTTGGGGAAGCCATCAATCTACCTCTTGGTTTGTGAAACCTGTTCGCATCGTGCGTTCGTCAGTCCGGAACCCTGAATCGCCGCACAAGGTATAGTGCGGTGCCTCCCGGAATCGTTTCAGCCTGTTGTAAAAACTTTCGATAGGCGGGGCAGGTGGTCCTGGTTTGACAATCCATAAAGCCGGGTGGGCGGGTGGCGCAGGTCCGGTGGATAAAAAGTCTGGGTGGGCAGCCGTGAACCTCAATCGAATGCCGCCCACGAACGGCTTTCACATCTTCCGGCCGGAGAAAACCGTATCCAGATTGGCCCATCACGGAACAATCCGCCGTCCTCTGAGGGTTCTCAGCGGCTTTTCTTGCTAAAATCGGATCAAGTTCATTCCGATAACGGCCGGGCGAGATTGCCATTCCCGGCCTATCGCATCAGATTTTTTTATTCCCAGTACGTCGCTTTGCAGCCAGGGAGCGCCGTGGAGGCACGACAAGTATGCAGCCTACATCCTCCAAGCCATTTTCTTACGAAGCCTTTCCCATCTCCGGCGTGGTGGCGTACTTCTCGATGGAGATCGCCATCAACCCCGCAATGCCCACCTACTCCGGCGGGCTGGGGGTTCTTGCCGGGGATACGCTGCGCTCCATGGCCGACCTGGGCGTTCCCCTGGTGGCCTTCTCACTGGTTCATCGCAAGGGCTACTTCCAGCAGCATCTGGACGCCTCCGGCATCCAGAGCGAGGACATCCAGCCGTGGAATCCATCCGACTTTTGCGTCGAAGAGAAGGCGCGGGTTACGGTTTCCATGGAAGGGCGGATCGTGACGGTGCGCTGTTGGCGCTATGACCTGGTGGGCCGCTACGGGCACGTGGTGCCGATCTACCTGCTGGACACCGACCTGGAGGGCAACTCGGGCTGGGATC
>Ga0182027_10015750_pt1 | contig 10369 bp, 12 predicted proteins | sample 712E1DmetaG_FD_121300 | JGI IMG/M metagenome (GOLD analysis project Ga0182027, IMG submission 121300) | Permafrost microbial communities from Stordalen Mire, Sweden - 712E1D metaG (Illumina Assembly) | ecosystem: Environmental > Terrestrial > Soil > Wetlands > Permafrost | place: Sweden... | reverse complement strand
CATTACTGAGCATACTTTCGTAGTACCAACGTCAATCGCTGAAATCCTTGTTCTCTTCATATTAATATTGTTTCCTCCTACAATTTTCTATGTTTCTATTTATTCACGATAATGAATATGCCATTTACCATTCATTAGATTACTTTGGGTTTCAATTCTCGGTGTGAGATAGAGTTCTGCTAGGAAACCGCTCGGTGAATTCAGACCGTTGGCCGAGGAAGGTTCCCCCGAAGCGCTGAGGTTATGATTTACGACACCTGTGGATATGCTATCGTACTCAATGGTTGTTTCCATATTAGTACTCCTCTTTTAATACGCTCCCGGATAATACTGTTATATACAATAGTAAAGGTACCAAAACCCATTATCAAAAATTGTCCTTACTATTTCCATTTTGTCCTGATATGTTTAAAAATTTTGTCCCGGATAATTCCAAAAACTATTGAAAACCAAAAACTACTGGCATATAATAAAAACACTAAGTGAGGTGGCACTATGACAACCGACGAAGGAAGGAAGCATTCCCCTCCTTATGTTTCATATAAAACCTTTGAAAGTTTTTTAGCACGGCTACAACAGCAATTACCCACTCGTATCGATCGTAGTTATTGGGGTGAAATGTTTTCCGGCAGCACCGGCACCCAATTGATGTCGGCGATGCGTTTTTTGAATCTGGTTGACGGTAATACCAGACCACTACCCCGGCTGAAGTTGTTAGTCTCTGCCACCAGCGGAGAGCATCGCGCTGCCTTAATGCGACAAGTGGCTGATGAAGCTTATGCCTTTATCCTGAAGAGCACGCTGGATACGCAAAATGCCACCTATGCCGAGCTTGAAGACGTCTTTCAGAACACGTATAGAATGAAGAGCGATGTCTGCCGGAAATGCATTAAATTCTTTACGGAATTTTCCAAGGACGCGGGCATACCGTTATCCCCCCAAATTACCAAAAAAAGAAAAATGCCACGTACCAATTCCAATACCAAAAATACCACTAAAAAAGTTGGCACTAGGACAATCGAGAATTTTGTAGTGCCATTTACGGAAAACAAAATGCCAGAATTATTACCCTGGCATCAAATGCTGGCTGATAAATTCCCTCATTTCGACCCCGCCTGGAGTGATGAAATTAAAAAGAAGTGGTTCGAAGCCTATTTCGAGCTCTTTAAAATCAATCCCCACGTTAAATAAGACCTTATTTTACTTTTGGTTTTTAATTATTAACATAAAGACCCTACCCTTCTTTTGCCATTCCTGTCCCGTTATTCACGGGATTTCACTTCGGCAGGAATCCATAAAAACAATTCTTGAATCTTGATATTTGATTATTGTTCCTTGATGCTTCAGTCTCATTATTACAAAACCCCACCGGCGAAACATTGTTGTGCTAAAATATGACATCCAGTGTAAAAAAATTTGAAAGGTAAAATCTACCCAGATGCTGGCTCAAATTTTCGCAGTTGTTATTTTTCTCCTCATGTTTGTCGCTATCATTATTAACAGGTTACCCCGTTATCTACCGGCGCTGGTGGGCGGGGCGCTGACCGTTTTTATTGTCTTCCTTATAATAATGAAGAGCCCCTCCACGGTAATGCACGTCTTGAACTTCGGACAACTGGGGCAGGCTGCCTTCTGGGTGCCCGGTCATAAACCCTTTGAATCTATCGGCGTAAACTGGCAGACCATCATTTTTATTGGAGGGATGATGGTCATGGTTGAAGGTTTAGGTAAGGCCGGTCTCTTCCGCTGGCTCTGCTTGTATGTGGCAAAGTTAGTAAAATATAAGGTAGTCGCTATCATGATCGCCTTTACTTTGCTGGCCGGTTTCCTGTCGATGTTTATCGATAGCATCACGGTTCTTTTATTTTTTGCCATGGTGACAATCGAACTGGCCCGATTGCTGAAATTCAACCCCGTGCCCATTATCATTGCGGAAATCTTTGCTGCCAATGTCGGCGGAGCCGCCACCATGGCCGGAGACCCTCCGAATATTATTATCGGCACGTCTTTAGGTTATCACTTCTCCGATTTTTTGGTGAATACCGGTCTGATTGCCTGGGTCGGGATGATTATCGCGCTGATATATTTCTATTTTGTATTCAGGAAGTCGCTCAAGTCTTCCCAAGGCCGGATATCGACCGACCCGAATCAGTATCCCGACCCCAAGAAGGCTATCGTTAATCGGGGGTTGTTTTTTACCTTTATCGCCATTTTCCTGCTGGTAGTGGTTCTTTTGATTACCCATGCTCAGACGGGCATGTCCGTAGCACTTATCGGTGTGATTGCTGCCGGACTCACGCTGATTTTCGGGTATAAAGATGCCCTTCATATAATAAGGAAGGTTGATTGGCAAACTTTACTGTTCTTCTTCGGTCTGTTTATCTGTGTCTCCGGTCTGGAACAGACCGGATCGTTAAAGACACTGGCCGATTTTATCAACCGGGTTTCCGGCGGGAGTCTCATCGTGGTCATTACCATTATCCTATGGGTTTCAGCTTTTGCTTCTTCGATTATCGATAATATCCCGTTTGCGGCGACCATGATACCGGTCATCAAAGGACTGGCGGCCACCGGTCTGCCTTTGCCTCCCCTGGCGTGGACATTGGCATTGGGTACGGACATCGGTGGTAACGGTACACCTATCGGTGCTTCGGCCAATGTTGTCGGTATTGCTATCGCCGAAAGAGAAGGCTACCATATCTCCTGGGGCAAGTACTGTAAATACGCCCTACCGGCGATGATTCTGGTAGTGGGCGTCTGCTGGCTGTTACTGATAGTAAGGTATGCTTAATGGGGAGTGGCAGATCATATTTGGACAGTTGAAGAGATTGTCGAATTATTCAATTAAATCTAATGAATGAAACGCCCTACAATTCCACCTACTATAGCAGCCAAAACGGCAACCGCCCATGTTAAAATACTTCTGTTATTTTCTTCTTTTGAACGTTTATCATCTTGTTTTTCACGCCAATCCCTGTCATCTTTTGCCATTTTAAGACGGAAATCTTTATCTTCTTTTTCTCATTTTGTTTGGTAATCTAACATCAATTGTCTATCTAGCATTTCCCTATGTTCCTTTGGCGTAAAACCTTGTTGCCATTTTACGAAATATGGACATTGGCGTTCTCGATTAATTACAGTTATGATGCCATTGTCTTTACTAGATGCAGATGTCACAATTTCTTCTTCCATGGGAAAGGCTCGGGCAAAACAGATAGGTAACCCATAAACATTTCTAATCCCGTTGATAGACATCATCTCAATGCCATCTGGAAAAGGTTTTGTAGGAGAAGCTCCAGTATCTCGGTATTCCTTTTCGACCTCTTCAATCTGTCGAGTATATAAATTTCTAGCAGCAATAAAACCGCACTCAGCACACTTGACCATATTACCCCTTTTTCCTTGTGTTTACGCAATCAGGTGAAAGTACTATAATTAATATTTGGGAATTGTGCCCCTATAGCTCAGTTGGATAGAGCACTGGCCTCCGAAGCCGGTTGCGGGCGTTCGAGTCGCCCTAGGGGTACTTTTTTGTGGAGTAAGTGTACATATATAGTTGGAGGGTGATTTGTTAAGTAAAACTGGACTCATTGAAATAAGATGGCACGGACGCGGCGGACAGGGCGCTGTTACCTCGGCGGAATTGCTGGCGAAAGCCGCAATTATTGAAGAAAAGTACGCTCAGGCATTCCCTGCGTTCGGTCCCGAACGTAGAGGCGCGCCGGTGGTCGCGTTCGACCGCATCGATAGTCAAAAACCGATCCGGGTACGCGCTGAAATCCGGGAACCGGATGTGGTCATTGTCCTCGACCCCACGTTGCTCAGCGTGGTCAAAGTCACGTCGGGTTTGAAACCCAAGGGTATTCTGGTCATTAACACCAGCAAGAATTTTGCGACAATTGAAAAGGACTTCGGGACAGATTGGAAACTGGCGCTGGTTGATGCCAATAAGATTGCCCGGGAAGTATTAGGCGTGCCGATTGTGAATACCACCATGTTGGGCGCTTTGCTCAAAGCGGTGGCAGTGGTCAAAATGGAATCGCTGGTCGAACCTATTAAAGAGCGTTTTGATCGTTTGGCAGAGAAAAATTTCAATGCTGTGAAGAAAGCATACGAAGAGACAATGGTAAAGGAGTAGGTCCAACTTGAAAAAGAATGAAAATGAATTGACTTGGAAGGATTTGAACACCGGGTGTATTGTCACCGAACCGGGCAGTTCGAGAGAATACCGTACCGGTGATTGGCGCTCTCAAAAACCCACTTATAATTTTACAAAATGCATTAAGTGCGGTGTTTGTCAGATTTATTGCCCGGAAGGATGCATCCAGCAGAATGCCGACGGCAATTTTGAAGCCAATATGTATTGGTGCAAAGGGTGCGGCATCTGCACTAAAGAGTGCCCCACAGGCGTAATTTCCATGATAAATGAGGAGGCATAATGGGTAAAAAGGTAGGCATTGAAGTATCTCTGGCCATCGCCGAAGCCGCTAAACTGGCTAATGTCGATGTCGTAGCAGCTTATCCCATCACGCCTCAAACTCATATCGTAGAACGGATGGCGGAAATCGTCGCTAACGGCGAACTGGATGCCGAATATATCCCCGTAGAATCGGAGCACTCCGCGATGAGCGCTTGTCTCGGCTCTTCCGGGGTTGGCGCCCGTACTTTTACCGCTACCGCCGGTCAGGGCCTGGAATTAATGCACGAGGTTCTCTACGTTGCTTCGGCCATGCGTTTACCGATAGTGATGGTCGTCGCCAATCGCGCGCTGTCATCGCCTTTGAATGTCTGGGGCGACCAGTCGGATCTGATGGCCGTGCGTGATACCGGCTGGATTCAAATGATTTGTGAAAACGGACAGGAAGCTTTTGACACCACCCTGTTAGCCTTCCGCATTGCGGAAGATCACCGTGTTCTATTGCCGGTGATGGTACATTGCGATGGTTTCTATCTGACTCACGTCGTCGAGCCGATAGAATTCCTCTCGCAGGAGGACGTCAACCGTTTCCTGCCGCCCATCAATTATCCTTTACCGCTTAATCCTGATAAACCGCTGACAATGGGGGCTTTTGCGCCGTCATTTATTTATACCGAAGCGAAAAAAGCGCAAGAAGTAAATATCAGAAATTCCAAGAAAGTAATCACTGAGCTCTGGTCTGAATTCGCTAAGACTTTCGGACGTCAATACCATGCGGTCGAGAAATATCGCACCGAAGGCGCTAAAACCTTACTGATGACTTTAGGTAGTTTCGGTGAGACTGCCATGACCGCCGTCGATAAGATGCGTAGCGAAGGCCAGGAAGTCGGTTTGCTGAAACTTCGCCTCTGGCGTCCCTTCCCCTTTGAGGAATTGCGTGAAGCAGTCGGTAATGCCGAGCTCTTAATCGTCGTCGATCGAGCGCTTTCCTTCGGTGGTCCCGGTGGTCCGGCTTATTCCGAAGTCAGATCCGCGTTATATAGTGAAAAAACACATCCCAAGATCGTCGGTTTCGTCGGCGGTTTAGGTGGCAGAGATTTAACCGTAGCGGAATTTGAGGGAATGGTGAAAAAGGGTCCGGGAATCACGAATACCGGCGCTGAGAATGAATTTGAAATGTTCGGGGTGAGAGAATAATGGAAAATTTAGGAGTTTATGCGGCGCGTATCGCGCCCAAGATTGACGGATTTGCGCCGGGGCATCGCGCCTGTATCGGTTGTGGTGAGGCTCTGGCGGTCAGGATCGCCTGTAAAGCAATCGGCAGTAACATCATCGTGGCCAATGCCACCGGTTGTATGGAGGTTGTCTCCTCTCAATTACCGGCTACAGCATGGGATATGCCCTGGATACACACCCTTTTTGAGAATACGGCCGCGGTGGCTTCCGGTGTTGAATGTGCTATCAAAGTTATGGAAAGAAAGGGCAAAATACTCGCGAAAGGCACCAAAGTCGTTGCCATGGGCGGTGACGGCGCCACCAGCGACATCGGTTTTCAGGCATTATCGGGAGCACTGGAAAGAGGCCACGACTTCCTGTATATCATGTTCGATAATGAGGCCTACATGAATACCGGTATTCAGAGGTCGTCTGCCACACCTTTCGGTGCGTCGACCACTACATCTCCGGCAGGCAAGAAAAGTATCGGGCAAAAATCCTGGAAAAAGAACATGCCGGCGATTGTTGCCGCCCACGAGATTCCCTATGTCGCCACGGCGTCTCCCAGTTATCCCTTCGACATGATGAGAAAAGTTAAAAAGGGTCTGGAAGTTAACGGGCCGGCTTTTATCAGTGTATTTTCCGTCTGTCCCACCGGCTGGCGGTCGGCTACCGATTTGTCAGTCAGACTCGGTAGATTGGCAGTGCAGACGGGTGTTTTTCCCCTGTATGAAGTCGAAAATGGCAAATATACCCTTAGTTATGACCCGTCGCCGTTGAGACCGATTCAGGATTATTTCAAATTGCAGGGCCGGTTCCGCCATCTTTCGGAAGGTACGGTGAAGCAGATTCAAGAGAGAGTAATCAAGGAATTTGAAATCATCAAGGAGAAATCCAAATGAAGTTGACCCGTAAGCAATTGAAAACCAAACTTGAGACCATCGTTAAAAAATACAATAACGATAGTTCGATGCTGGTCTCGATTTTACAGGATACCCAGACTGAACTTGGCTATCTGCCCAAAGAGGCTTTGATCGACCTCCATGAATTACTGAATGTGCCACTGACTCAGGTATACAGCGTTGCCACATTTTTTAAGGCGTTTTCTCTGGTTCCCCGGGGACGCCATCAGATTTCCGTTTGCATGGGTACTGCCTGCCATGTTCGCGGCTCGGAACGGATTCTGGAGACTTTCGAACGAGAATTGAATATCAAAGCCGGCGAAAGCGACGAGAATCTGGACTTTACCCTGGAGACGGTTAACTGCGTCGGCGCTTGCGCCCTGGGACCCATTGTTATCGTTGATGAGAAATACAACGGCGAGATGAGAATTGAATCCGTCAAACCGCTCGTCGATAAATACCGCGAGAGTTTGAAAACAGAGAGAGGAATATGACATTGAAAAAGTTAAGTTCCCTGATGGAACTGGAAGAATTACGAAAGTCCATCATTAAAAATCGCGACCCCAAAAAGACTATCGTCAGCGTCTGCGGTGGCACCGGTTGTACCGCATTGGGCTCAGGCGAGGTCATCAAAGCGCTTAGAGAAGAACTGAAAAAGCGCGGGCTGGAAGACAAAATTGACGTGAAAGTCAGCGGTTGCCGTGGTTTCTGTCAGCACGGTGCCCTGGTCACGATCGAGCCTCAGGGTATTTTTTACCAGCGTGTCCGCGCTAAGGATGTCGCGGAACTTGTCGAAACCACGCTGCTTAACGGCAAGACAGTCGACCATTTATTGTATCGCGACCCGGTTCTCACCGGCCAGTTTATCCACGAACACGAAGTACCTTTCTATGCCAAGCAGAAGAGATTGGTGCTGGCCAATAGTTCGCAAATCGATCCCAAGGTTATCGACGATTATATTTTCTTCGGCGGCTATAGCGCACTGGCCAAAGCCCTTAGTACCATGAAACCCGAGGGCATCATCGAGGAAATAAAAGCCTCCGGTTTGCGTGGACGCGGCGGCGGCGGCTTTGCCACCGGCCGAAAATGGGAATCCACCCGCAAAGCGAAAGGCGATTTGAAATACGTTATCTGTAACTGCGACGAGGGCGACCCCGGCGCTTTTATGGATAGAAGTCTGATGGAAGGTAATCCCCACTCCATTCTGGAAGGGATGATTATCGGCGCTTTTGCCATCGGCGCGCAGGAAGGCTATATCTACGTCCGGCACGAATATCCGTTAGCCGTCGAGAATGCCACTCTCGCTCTGAAACAGGCCGAAGAATACGGCTTACTGGGCGACAATATCCTCGGTAGCGGTTTTAATTTCCACGTCAAGGTCAGTCGCGGCGGCGGCGCTTTCGTATGCGGTGAATCGACCGCTCTGATGGCGTCTCTGGAAGGTAAGGTCGGTGAGCCGAGAGCTAAATATGTTCATACCTCGGACAGCGGACTCTGGGGTAAACCCAGCAATTTAAACAACGTAGAAACCTGGGCGAATGTCCCGATTATTATTAATAACGGCGCTAAATGGTTCTCTGCTATCGGTACAGCCGGTAGTAAGGGCACCAAGATATTCTCACTGGTAGGCAAAGTCAGAAACACCGGTCTGGTAGAAGTACCGATGGGTATTTCCCTGAAAGAGATTATCTATGACATCGGCGGCGGCATTCAGGGCAATCGTAAATTTAAAGCCGTGCAGACCGGCGGCCCTTCCGGCGGTTGTATCCCGGAGAGCATGTTAAACTTGCCGGTTGATTTTGATGAGTTGACGCGCGTCGGCTCGATGATGGGCTCCGGCGCGATGATTGTCATGGACGAGAAAAACTGCATGGTGGATATCGCCAAATACTTCGTCAATTTCCTGCAAAGTGAGAGTTGCGGTAAGTGTTTGCCCTGTCGCGAAGGTGTCAAGCGGATGCATGAAATTCTGACCCGCATCACCGAGGGCAACGGCAAGATGGAAGATATCGACCTGCTGGAACAGATTGGCACGACTTTGAACGCCACCGCTTTGTGCGGTTTAGGGCAAACCGCCCCGAACCCGGTACTCAGCACAATTCGCTATTTCCGCGATGAGTATGTGGCGCATATCCGTGACAAGAAATGTCCGGCGAAGGTCTGCAAAGCGCTGATTACTTACAATATCAGTGAGAAATGTCCCAATTGTGGTTTGTGTATCAAGGCGTGTCCGCAGGGAGCTATCACACCGGTAGAAAAGAAAAAACCGGTGGTGCTCGACCAAGCGAAATGCATCAAGTGCGGCAGCTGTCTGGACGTTTGTAAACTGCAAATGGTGGAAGTAAAGTGAGGACAACAGAAATGGTGAAATTGACCATAGATGGCAAACAATTTGAAGCGGCAGAAGGCACGATGGTGCTGGATGTAGCTCGCACCCATAATATATATATTCCGACGTTGTGCGATCATGAATCGGTGACTCCCTACGGCGCTTGCCGGCTTTGTATGGTGGAGATTACCACCAAGAGCGGACGGAAAAATCTTGTTACATCCTGTCTCTATCCGGTCGAAGAAGGACTGGCGGTGCAGACCAACACCGAAAAAGTATCCGCTTATCGCAAGATGCTGATACAGTTATTGATGGCGCGCTGTCCTGATTCGGATGTCGTTAAAGATTTAGGTAAAAAATTAGGTGTAGAGAGCACGCCGTTTCCTCTGGAAGACCATCATAAATGTATCCTCTGCGCGCTGTGCACCCGTGCCTGCGCCGAGGTTGTGGGAGTCTCCGCCATCAGCTTCGTGAATCGCGGTGTGGAGCGGGAAATGGGTATTCCTTTCTTCGATAATAAGGATGCCTGTATCGCCTGCGGTTCCTGCGCCTACATCTGCCCGACCGGAGCAATTACAATTGAAGACAAGAATGACACACGGTTTATTCACCAGCCTTGGGACGATATGAAATTCAAGATGGCAAAGTGCAAGGTTTGCGGTCGTTACTGGGCACCGGTGAAACAGATAGAATATATGGCGCAGAAGTCCGGGCAGCCGCTCGAATTCTTTGATAAATGTCCTGACTGCCGATAGTTGCTTCAATTCTGATATTAGAGAAGAAATATGATTCTCTCTCCCTATTAGGAAGAGAGAAGGTACTTTACGAAGTAAATGTATTGAGAGAGAGTGGAAAAGCTGGGAAACCCTAGTTTTTAACTTGTAGAACTCGGTTATTTCTACTTCACCGGGACGGGGTGTAGCGCAGTCTGGTTTAGCGCGCAGCGTTTGGGACGCTGAGGTCGGTGGTTCAAATCCACTCACCCCGATGTTTTTTATCACACGTCGGCATTCCGATGTCTGTTTTCTGTGATAACATTTAATATAAGAGGAAAACGGAATTAAATATTCGTACGCATGACTGGACAATGAACCCGATTTCATGCAATACGTAAGCAAGTCCGCCCACAGAAATGCCTTAACTAACTATATAGGGGGGGCAGATATGAAAAAATCTTATGAGAGAATAAGTCCCACCGCCAAACTCACAGCTTACCTGAGAACATTTTCAGACATACCATTCGCCAAAGAGATAGCAGCGGAGAGCGGAGCAGAGAAGGCCTTTCGAGAATTAACCGAAGAAAGTGCAAAATCGATGGTGAGGCTCGCTCCTTATTGGGAGGCTCGATATAAGGGCACAAATCGAATTCTTGCAGAACACGGAATCACTCAAATTTTAGAGATCGCCGCTGGCCTTTCACCTCGCGGCTTAGCAATGACCAGAGATTCGAAAATCATTTATGTGGTTACCGATTTACCACAGATTCTTGAAGAAGAAAGGATGATT
>Ga0182027_10015749_pt1 | contig 10370 bp, 6 predicted proteins | sample 712E1DmetaG_FD_121300 | JGI IMG/M metagenome (GOLD analysis project Ga0182027, IMG submission 121300) | Permafrost microbial communities from Stordalen Mire, Sweden - 712E1D metaG (Illumina Assembly) | ecosystem: Environmental > Terrestrial > Soil > Wetlands > Permafrost | place: Sweden... | reverse complement strand
TTCAACAGGTGTTGCCAGTTTCCTTACTTTCAAATCAATGCCATTCTCCAATGCCGATTGCTTCAGGTCAGTAATTGATTTTTCGTGCCAGGGACATTGTTCTGAATATATTAAATTCCAACCATTGTATTTTGCCTGTTGTTTTGTCCAGTCAAAAAACTTTGGCTGAGGACTTTTATCATCAAGTTTTTTGTACATTAATTCAAAACGTTCAAGTTTGTCTGCCAAAACAAAACCATTTTTTTCAAATAAAGTTCTGTTTGCCATCCAGGTGCCATCACTACTCATTACACAAATTCCCGATTTATTATTCAGTTCAGCATCAGTTTCACATTGTCTGATCAAAAATGTTCCAATATTTTTATGTTTTGAATCCTTTTCAAATACTCCAATACATTGAATAAAGAGACAGTTCTCAGCTTTTATTGGTCTCCATGCTAGTTCAGAAGGAATATATTCAATAAAACCTAATTGTTTATTTTTATTATCAGCTGCAATGCATATTTTCAATCCTTTGTTAATTTCCGATTTGAACCAGTTGACTTTTGATTTAAATCCAGGAGATTTTTTGTCCTTAATGCAGTAAATACCAATATCAGATACATTGTCAGTTGTGACTTCGATAATTTTTATATCGCCTGCTAGTTTCTGCATTTTCTCAAAGGTTTAAATTTCTTGTCTTATTTTTATTCAGGAGTAAAGCTTTAGTACTATCATTACTGTTGAAGGCACGGCAGTCGGGAGAGTTTGCATTCTATCACCGTAAATGACCATGTAAGGTACTGTTGAAACTTGAAATTCGGACTGAAAAAGTCAATATTAATTTTCAATTAATTTTTTGACCTCCTCATAAGATTCTGTCACATTTTTTGGAAAAGAATAATTGACAAAATTGGATTTAATACTTGCCCCGTCTTTAGTTGGTTCGATCCAGGCTATATGTAGAACGTTTATGAAAAACTTTGAGCCATTTTTTTCGGTTAATTCGACAAACTTGCATTCCATATCTTTATTTATTAATTTATTGTTAAACCTATTGTGATTCTTACTTAATCGTGACATTCATGCAATTATCATCCACTTTGAACGTGAGAATTTTTCCGTTTTTATCTTTCATTGCAAAAGAATAGTTCCCGATCATCTTAAAACCTGAAAATTTTGATATTCCGCTCAGGATGCCGGCAGCATCACTGAATCTTCTCACTGCTTCATTCCTGTCGATATATTTCAATATGATCTCGGTAGTATCCCCGTTCTCAATAGCAATTCCCTCCTCTATATCAAAAACATCTACCGGACCAAAATAATAGATTTTTGAAAGAGCCAGTGGACCCTTAAATATTGTTATACTACCCGTTCTATCTTTTGATAATCCGAGAATATCAGGTAAAATGCCCCTTGATTTTATCTTTGAATCAATAATACCAGCCATAAGTCTGAAACTGGCTGAGATCGTATCACCTGAAGATATGGAATGCATCGTAATAAGGTAAACATGTTTCCAGAACGTGAAATTTCCCTTATTTTCAAAACATGCATTCCCGAACTCTTTAAATACTTTTTCGCCTTTACTTTTCTGGAGGAATATTCCATATGAGCCAAAAGTATTTTCCATAGTATAAACCTGAATATTGATAGTCCTGCCGGTAAAATTATAGTAGTCTCTGCTGACGGCATATCTTACACCAAATTCCTTAAATATTTCTGCGTCACCACTTAAAAGATTAGTCATATTATCCCGGCTGTATATTTTCAGATCACCCGAAGTTCTCCACCCAGGAACTTCTTTCTCAGAAGGGAGAATCGCACCTGGCCCCGATTGGGAAAATGAAGTATAATATACTACAATTGACAATGTTAACAGGATTGTTCTTCTCATATAATTCAAATAATCCATGCTTTAAAGGAATATAATAGTCCGGTTATTTCACAATTCATGGTACTTGTCTTACAAAGTTATGAAAGTACAAAGAATAGCGATTGTTATAAACCTCATTAATTAAAGATTTTTTGTATAACTTATCAAAAACATTTTGAATATTGATAATTTGTCGGGAAATATTATTGCGAATGGAGGTCTTTAATTGAAATTTATCATATTTTAGCCTGATTTTAATACCGGATTATGCAAAAAAACGAGTTGAAGATTGTAGGGAATAAAGCAGTTTTATACATACGTGAAAGGATGTGTGAAACAGCAGAAGAGATGCTTAAGAGCGATATGTTCAGGATGGTTCTGGAACATTGTATCAATCAGCTTGAGTCGAGAAACTCTCCATTGATCGGAATATTTGAAAACAAGCGGATTACCCAGGCAGGTGTAACCAATTTAATAAATACCCTGGTTTTACTGGAAAAATATGAGAATCATGTTGTTCCTCATATATTCCCAGGATCGGTTTCCTTTCTCCAGAATAAACAGGTTCTCAATAATTTTGTGGAGCACTTGTACGATTACTGGAGGCATTTTGACAGATTTATTGTAAATGATTCGAAAGGTGATCGCCTCGATAAAAGGCCGTACAGGACATTTAATGAGACGATAGAACAACTCACGCATCTCATCCGGACAGTTTATCGTCATATACAGGAGAATATAACAGGAAGCCGTCCATCGGTTTACCGTCAGGTTCCGGCCGGAGCTGAAATGGCAGTAATTTCTCTTCCCAAGAAAATTCAATTCACCGGGAAGCTTTATGAAAAGCTTCTTCCAGTGCCAGTGATTAGACAGATGCTGATTTATCCACCGCTTGTAATTCAACAACCTGAAAATAAGCGCACAGGTCAGTTCAGAAAGGTCGGAAAAAATCCTCTGACTCTGTTTGATATCAATCCTAATGAATTCTTATGTTATCCAGCCCGGGTCGGCAAACTGGTAATCCTGGTTTATTTTAATATCAGATTTTTTGAGCTCGGATTTTCTTTATGTAACCTGTTTGAACTTGCCGGAGATAAAGAACTGATGAAAAAACCTGATGGCGTTTTTGTTTACGGAGTACCAGGAAATGCAATCGATAGTGTATCAGATTTTTCAACAATCTTTTATGAAGATGAAGAAAATGGTCTTTTTGTAGGTGCAATTCCTGACAGAAAAGAGTTCGGTTATTTCGGATATCTGAAGAAGATGATCCTTACACTCCATAACGCCATAATTATGAAATCGGGACTTTTGCCTTTTCATGGAGCGCTGGTGAAAATTCTGCTCCAGGGAAATAAGGAGGCAACAATCCTGATGATGGGAGATACGGGTGCAGGAAAATCAGAAACTCTTGAAGCATTCAGAGTATTAGGCGAAAAATATATCCGTGAAATGACCATTATAGCTGATGATATGGGTTCAATCGCTCTTGATGAAAATGGTCATCCGGTTGGTTTTGGCACTGAAATCGGAGCATTTCTGCGTCTTGATGACCTGCAGCCCGGCTATGCTTTTGGGCACCTTGACAGATCAATCATCATGAACCCGAGTCAGGTGAATTCAAGGATCATAATCCCTGTTACAAATTTTGAAACAATTGTGTTTGGACACAAGATTGACTATGTTCTGTATGCCAATAATTATGAAGAACCGGATGCAGAACATCCTGTAATTGAAAAATTTCAGTCACCGGAGAAGGCATTGATTGTCTTCCGCAATGGGCTGGTAATGAGCAAAGGAACAACAACATCCAGCGGATTGGTGAATTCCTATTTCGCGAATATTTTCGGACCGCCGGAATACAAGGAGCTTCATGAAAAGCTCGCAACCAGGTACTTTGATTCTTTCTTTAAAAACAAAATTTTTGTGGGTCAGATGCGGACAAGACTCGGCATACCAGGTTTTGAATCAAGCGGACCTAAAGAGGCAGCTACGGAACTTCTCAGAATAATCGGGGTTTCAGAATAACGGAAGATTACCTATTGTTTATATTCAATCTTTCTCCCTCTGTCATAACACATGAACTCACCCCCAACCCCCTTTCTATTTTGCAAAGAGGGGGTTATATATTACTGTATGTTAACTACTTTCCCCCTCTTTATGAAGTACTTCTCTTTATACACATCTTTTTATTATATTGATTTAGGATTATGCCAGGAGCCTAAAGATGGTCTGGCAAAATGTTAAAGCCGGAGGCTTTAAAACCCAATAACCCTGGTCATATCCAGGGACGATCGTATAAAAAAGAATACAATCCCGGAGGGATTGAATTCCAATAATCATGTTTAATCAGGAAGGGGAATGTTGTCAAAATATAAAACAAAATGAATTTAATTTATAGATCTGATTACAATTAATAAATTTGTAATACCTGCTAAAATATCATTAATATGTCGACCTACACGCAGATTCTGTACCAGTTGGTCTTCGGAAGCAAAGTCTATACTCCCTTTCTGACAACCGAAAATGAGACTATCCTTTTCTCATACATTGCCGGTATCATTAAAAATAAAGCCTGTCATTCATATATCGTCGGTGAAGCAAGTAATCATCTTCATATAATATAATTACACACCTTCATCCAACAATAACTCTTACGGTGTTAATCAAGGATATAAAAATGGCAAGACATAAAATGATTCTTGAAAATAATAGATTATTTCCTCATTTCATCGGTTAGCAGGTTGGATGATGATTACCTTATAACTTAAACTTATTCAACCCACTCCGGGGTTGCCTGATAACTGGCATATCATCCACAGGTAAAACTGTGGCTATTGGATTTGGACACCTCAGGTGTCACTATTTATTAATTCATACTGTATCATACTTTCAAATTAATAAATGTGTAGAAAGCATAGCACAAAGTAGAGAGTGGGAAAAAGAAAGAGGGTGAGTACCTTGAGGTTTTGAGGATCAGTACTTCTCCGGAACTGCTTCTTTCATAATACTATAAATAGTATCAAAAACATCCTCCGCGCTTGGCTTGGAAAAATAATCACCATCGGTAGTATAAGCAGGACGATGCTCTTTTCCTGTAAGAGTTTTCGGTGCGCTATCGAGGAATTGCCAGCCTCCCTGTCTCTCAAGTACTTCCTGCATCATATATGCTGTTGTACCGCCAGGAACATCCTCATCGAGAAAGAGAATCCGGTTCGTTTTTTTAAGTGATTCAAGAATTATTTTCTTCCTGTCAAACGGGACCAATGTCTGGACATCTATTAGTTCTACTGAAACATCATGAAGAGCGAGTTGTCTTACTGCCTCCATAGCTATTTTAACTGTTGAACCGTAAGTGACAAGAGTAATATTTTTCCCTTCACTTAAAACCTCCGGAACTCCAAGCTGAAGACGATATTCCCCGATGTTATCAGGCATTTTCTCTTTAAGTCTGTATCCGTTAAGCGGTTCTATAACTACTGCCGGATCACTTCCTTCCAGCAAAGTATTATAAAAACCTGCAGCACGGGTCATATCCCTTGGTGCACAGACATATATACCTCTTACAGAGTTGACAAGCATACTCATTGGTGATCCGGAGTGCCAGATACCTTCAAGACGATGACCTCGTGTGCTTATAATAACAGGAGCCAGCATTCTACCCGCTGTTCTGTAATGGGTTGTCGCCAGATCATCGCTCAGGAGTTGAAGAGCGTACATCAGATAATCAAGATACTGGATCTCAGCAATCGGCCTCATACCTCTTAATGCCAGTCCTATTCCCTGACCAAGAATTGTAGCTTCCCTTATTCCTGTATCAGTTATACGCAGTTCGCCAAACTTCTTCTGTAATCCTTCAAGCGACTGATTTACACCACCTATTTTTCCGACATCCTCTCCAAAAGTAACCAGCAATGGATACTTGCTGAAAAGCTTATCGAAGTTATCCCTTAGAATCTGACGGCCCGGAACTTCCGGTGAAGTTTCTGAATAAACCGGGGCTACAGGTTTGACATTCATTACAGAGGTTGGTGTTTCATTATATAGAAAAGAATCATAACTGATGTGTGCATCTTCATAATTTCGTGCCAGCCATCCCTGCATCTCCTCCTTCAGACTATCTGCTTTAAGACACGAACCGCACACATTTCTTAATATTTTCCGGGCAGCTACAAAGTTATCTTTCCTGATAGGAGAAAGTACTTCTTTAAGATCACCGTTAATCTTATCGACTGCCTCTTCCTTTACTTCTTCAATACATTTACATTTACGGTCATCGATTATTTTTACGAGGGCATCACGCTCCACCCTGATCGGTTTCTGGAACATCTCCCATCCTTTCTTTCTTGCCTCTTTGGCCTCTTCTTCAGCTTCTGCAGCCAGCTTATCAAGTTCAGCTGCATCAGCTATCCCGGAACTAATAATCCATTCTCTCATTTTCTTGATCGGATCAAATTCCTCTTCCCATTTCAAACGCGCTTCATCTTTATACCTTTCATGGGAACCTGAAGTTGAATGTCCCTGAGGTTGAGTAACTTCTTCAATATGAAACAATACGGGTACATGTTCGTTGCGACATACTGCTATGCCTTCTTCGTAGAGTTTAATTAGTCCGGAATAATCCCATCCTTTTCCTTTATATATTGCATAACCCGGATTCTTTTCATCCCGTTCAAACCCTTTCAAAACTTCAGAAATACTACCTTTTGTAGTCTGGTATTTCTTTGGAACGGAAATTCCATAACCATCGTCATAAACCGAAACAGCCATAGGAATCTGCAGAACGCCGGCAGCATTTATTGATTCCCAGAAATGACCCTCTGAAGTACTGGCATCACCAATTGATCCGAAAGCTACTTCATTACCTTTTATAGATAGAGTTGTATATTTATGAAGTTCCTTATTCTGTCTGAAAAGTTTTGAGGCATATGCCAGACCTACCAGTCTCGGCATCTGACCTGCTGTTGGTGAGATATCTGAAGATGAATTCTTCTGTTTCGTAAGATCCCTGAAAGTTCCGTCGGGGTTAATATTCGGAGTTGAAAAGTGATTATTGAATACCCGTCCGCCACTGCTAGGGTTGATATCTCTGTTGGTATTGCCATAAAGCTGGTGAAAAAATTCCACTGCATTGTACAAACCCATAGCCATCATCCATGTTTGATCTCTGTAATAGCCTGAACGCCAGTCACCATCGCGGAATTGTTTTGCCAGGGCTATCTGAATTATTTCTTTCCCATCACCGAAAATTCCGAATTTTGCCTTTCCTGACAGCACTTCTCTCCTTCCAATGTAGCTGAGGTTCCTGCTTAAATTAGCCAGCCTGAAGTCTGACAATATTTCTTCTCTGCTAAGCGTGTGGTCAGTTGAGCCTGTTGTGTTTTTCATTCCTGTTATATTTTGAAATATTCAATTGTTTTCAATAAACTATAAACAAAATAACTCAACGGTTGTTTAAAACACTTCAAAAACCGGGTCGATATGATAATATTGATTTCGGATTTCGGATTTCGGATTTCGGATTTCGTCATAAGAAGTTTAATCTGCCCTAATTCGAAATATTTTCATCGATATTTTTCCTGAGATTTCTTGTCATCCATGTTTTGAAATTCCCTTCCTCATCGGAATAAACAAGATAGGCATCCAATTCTTTGTGTCTATTCAGGAATTCAATTGACTTGTCCGTACCCATTACCATACATGCAGTTGCGTAACCATCGGCAGTTGCGCAATCATCTGCAATTATAGTTGCACTTAAAAGCGTATTCCGGGCAGGATAGCCGGTTTTGGGGTCGATTTCATGAGAGTATTTAATTCCATTCTCGATATAAAACTTGCGATAGTTTCCCGATGTTGACATCCCTCTGTTCTTTATTTTGATAATAGCCTGAAGGTTGCGGCCAGGAGTCATATTATTATCTATTGGCTTATCAATGCCTATTTTCCAGTAATCTCCTCCTTTATCACCCCTGGCCATTATTTCTCCGCCGACCTCTATCAGGAAATTCTTCAATCCGAGTCCTTCGAAATAACGGCAGAGGACATCCGATGAATATCCCTGGGCTATTGCATTCATATCGAGGCAGATTCCAGGATCAGATTTGATCAGATGATTATTCTTTATCGTAACTTTTTCGAAACCAACAAGTTTCAATAAGCTATCCAGTTTGGATTTATCAAAATTCTTATGCCCATCAGGGCCAAAACCCCATGCTCTCACAAGTGGCCCTACGGTAATATCAAAAGCCCCATCTGACATTTTTGATATTTCCTGTGATCTATTAAATGATTCAGTAAAAAACGTATCAACAGTCACATTTTCATTACGGTTAATCCTTGAAATGATAGAAGAATCGTTATAAACTGATAATGACATATCAAAATCGTGAAAGATCTTCTCAACGATTCTCTTTAGTTCTTCAGGTTCAATTTTTGGTTTGTTTTCATAAACTATGCTATAAGTTGATCCCTGAATCATACCGGTTATTCTTTGTAATTCAATTTTATTTTGCTTACAACCAGAAGTTAAATATCCGAAAATGAGGAGGATCAATAAAACTTTTTTAATCATTGCATTAAATTTATATGACGTAAAGTTACAATTATTGATTGATCCTGAAGTGAAAAGCAGATATACAAATTGGACAAATCTTTTGACAAAAATTATAAGGATTTAATCAATAATTCTTAGACGAATCAGAAAAATCAATGAATAAGATATTCATTCAATGTAGGATTAATAAATGTCAGTATGACAATTATTAAAATCATCCGGGCACAATTATTGTAGTCTGGTCCTATAATCGTATTTTTATTGTGTAAACAATCTTTCTCTTTACATGAAGCAACTATTGCTGACCGCTCTGCTCTTTAGTGTTTTTCTTCCTTCATTTTGTGAAACTGATTCAGATTCATTGCTTTACACAAACCACGTTTTTTCAGATGGAATAAAAACAGTTGAATTATTTAAAGAGGGGTGGAATCTTTCATACCCGGTAATGAAACTGAATAGCAATGACAAGCTTCTGCTTCAATTTGATCTGTTGGGAAATGAAGTTGAAACATTCTACTATTCATTTATCCATTGCGACAAAGACTGGAAAAGATCGGGAATTTCCCCTAATGAATACCTGGAAGGATTTCCTGAAAATCAGATTGAGGACTATAAAGCCTCCTTTAACACAACTGTCAGCTACTATCATTATAAGTTAAGTTTTCCAAACGACAGAATAAGTATTAAGCTATCAGGGAATTATATTATGATAGTTTACCCGGCAGGTGAACCGGATAAACCTGTTTTCACGAGACGATTTATGGTGACCGAGGATGCAGCAGGTATAAGTGCAACAGCACAGAGGCCTCAACTTACAGATTTTTATAACACAGGTCAACAGGTAATTTTTACTATAAACTTTGCAGGACTGATTGTTATCGATCCCTATCATGATATTTCCTCCTTCATACTTCAGAATGGTCAATGGACCAATGCGAAAAAAAATCTTAAGCCGGATGTTATCGGCAGTAACGAAGTGAAATATAATTCATTATCTGATAAAAATATTTTCCAGGGTGGTAATGAATTCAGATATTTTGATATAAAAAGCATCCACTACCAGTCAGAATATATCCGGAAGATTGATTTTACTGAGAACAATTATCACGTGTTTCTTCATCCATCAGAAAACAGGGAATTCAAACCATATTTTTACTGGCCGGATTTTAATGGTAAATTTTATGTTGCTATCCAGGACGGACACGATATGGAGACCGAGGCGGATTACTTGTGGGTCTATTTCACCCTTCCATCAAAATATAAGATTACCAACGGGAATATATATGTAGCCGGAGCTATGACTGATTGGTCGTTTGATAGCATGAACAGGATGACCTATGATCCTGTAAATGCTGAATATCAATATTCTATATTACTAAAACAGGGTTGGTATAATTATGAATATATCTTTCTGAAGAATGGTGAAAAAACAGCCGAGCCGTCAGTTTTTGAAGGGAATCATTATGAAACTGAAAACGATTATCTTATTCTGGTTTATTACCGTAATCCCAGGGATCGTTATGACAGGATAATCGGATCCCTGATCGTCAATAGTGCGAGAAAAAACCAGAATTAATTATTGTGATTATCAATCCCATAAAGCATTTGCAGAGTATGTAAAAGTGTTTTCAGTATCTCTGTCATATATTCGTTTACTGCTTTTACTGATCCGGGCAGAGTATAAATAAGCGTATTACCTATTAATCCTGCCACGCCCCTGCTCAAAAGGGCGCCGGGTTTATCAGCGCCATACTTAACTCTTATGTATTCCATTATCCCCGGAATTTGTTTTGTAAGTAAAGGTGCTATGGTATCTACAGTTATATCCCTGGGTCCGATTCCAGTTCCTCCGGTTGTAAAAATAATGTCGTATCCGGATCCGGAAACATTTATTATTTCTTTGAGTTCTTCCGCATCATCAGGTATAAGAATTTCAGTCACATAACATTTAATATTAAG
>Ga0182027_10015748_pt1 | contig 10370 bp, 5 predicted proteins | sample 712E1DmetaG_FD_121300 | JGI IMG/M metagenome (GOLD analysis project Ga0182027, IMG submission 121300) | Permafrost microbial communities from Stordalen Mire, Sweden - 712E1D metaG (Illumina Assembly) | ecosystem: Environmental > Terrestrial > Soil > Wetlands > Permafrost | place: Sweden... | reverse complement strand
TTATAAAAAAACTACCTCACAATTCTATCTTCAAGGTAGTTTTCATGAAAGCTCAATCTTTTCTCAATTCTACAATAGAGATTAAAAATATTTTTAGTAAATAAATATTTCCTCAAAATTTAATTTACCGTCACCTTCTTCTTCCACCGCCACCGCTTCTTCCTCCTCCGCTTCTGCCACCGCCTGAAGAACGACCCGATGAGCCATAGCTTCTTGGTGCAGAGTAAGAACTACGCTGTGGTGCTGATCTTGAGTTTCCTCTGGGCGAGTTACCGCTGTTATAGTATCTTCCTTGCATCTGGGATGTTTGACGGCTCACGCTACGGCTGTTTCTGCCGTTTGATCTCGATATGTTTCCAGCGCTCGATACAGTACGCGAAGTTCCTCGCTGTAAAGTTCTTGCAGTGGTTGTCGGAACACGCTTATTAGAGTTGATGCCTGAAATATTTCTGAATCCATCGTTATTTCGTATGTTTCCTGTACCGCGTGTTCCTATAAATCCACTATGCCCGTAACCATACCCATATCCTCCATAATAATGGTTGTTGTAATAGGGATAAAAGCCAAAGGCGCCATAATAAAAACCGGGTGCAAAAGCCCATGTTCCATAAGGATCCCAGAAGAATGGATCGTAAAATGGTGAGTCCCAATAAGGACTTGAATAATTATTTACAATATCATTATTGTAATCGGGATAATTTTGATCTCCATAACTGGAATCGGGATAATTTTGATCTCCATACCGGTTGCCGTAATTTGTATCAGCCTGGGCTTGATTATCTTGTGTACCTCGTTGATAACTGTAACCATAACTTCCGGCAAATAATATAGCGGTAGCCATCAAACAAACCCCGCTTAAAAATTTCATTCTTTTCATCTTAATCCTCGCTTAAATAATAATTTCCTCTAATATACATTATAGGAGTTCATGCTGAGAAATTATGTAAATTTTACGAATATATAAATCGGGCAAATGGATGAAAAAAGGACTACATCTTTCGGATGAGTAATAAAATGACTTGGATAGAGTGAAATTGTATAAGAAAATATTATTTCTGTCACGTTCTTATGAAAAGGTAACCGACTTCTATGGTAAGGCGAAAAAGAAGTACCCTAAATATTTGTTGGGCTGTTGCCGTTACCAGGAGGCTCAACCCCTATCAAATCCAGATTACAAATCCGCGAACAAGTACTTTCCTGTCACGAATTCAAGTAAAATTTTTTTTTTGTGAATAGTTTTTGTTTGGGCTATATAGGCGAGGATGTATAACAGACATGCTCAATCACTTTCAAATACAAATATTTCAATTTTGTAAATATTTCTCATTAACTATATGTTCATGCTTCATCTGAAGAAGGAGTTGCAGAACTGGATGGACTATATAAAGGCTTAAATTGAAATATATATTAACAAGAGGGCATTCGTTTGGAAAGTAAAATAGAAAATAGAATTTGAAAATTATTTTCTCTTTCTTGACTTAAAAGCTATATAGGATCCCCCGATTACTGCAGCAGCTCCGGAGAAAAATATACCCGCTGAGATAACAATTACAGACGACAGATCCATATATTTTACTCTCCAATAATCATGAAATAAATTATGATATCTTTCCTATAATCTACATTATAGAAAATCAATCTACAAAAAAGCTCAAGTTTCTTAGAACTTGATAGTTTAATAAGACATACCGGGTCTTTTTTTATTTACTATTCAGTCAAAAGATATTTTATTGCATCTACCGCCCAATATGAATCATTTTCATCACGCATCAGATGACTTAAAAAACTCACATCGTCACCCATCGTAAAAATTGGTAATTCATTAGGATTACCAAACCCGGCGGCTGAGAAGAGGCCATTACACAGACAACGTGCTTCTTTAGCATCTTCAAGTTTTCCCCCTTTGCGCAGATAATCATTAATGGGCTCACTTGAGCAACGAAACCCAATTTTATTGTCAGACCGTTTATATGGAACAAGTAGTGCAGATAAATCGCATACTCGTTTCCGTTCATTATAAATCGTGGAATCGGATTGTGTCCCATTTAGTTGAACTACCTTAAAAGGGAAACCTGTTGGTGATGCTTTTGAGTCAGTTCTGATAACTAATTTGTCGCAATAACCTAAGCGTCGCATCTCATTACGATAAGATGATTTCATACCGGAATTGTCGCATAATGCAAATATAGAACCAGCCTGAATACCGACAGCGCCTAATGCCTGCGCTTCTGCCAAGCCCTCAGGTGATGCAAGTGAGCCGCCTACCCAAAATGGAATACTAAGTGATGCAAGGTTTTTAAAAGATACTTCATCTTTTTGACCATAAACGGGTTGACCTGTTTCGTCAAATACTCCGTTTTTTCTGGGAGGTGCGTTATGGCCTCCGGCAGTAGGCTTTTCTACAACAAATCCCTGAATACTATTAGCCGGCAGGCGTTTAGCCATTAGCGATGCCAAAACATCTGTTGATACAATCGGTAGAAATTCAGGGCGCTTTAGCTCCGGAAATTTTGTCTTAAAGAATGTGCTTGGATTGAAACTGATAGTCTCAGTTCCATTTTTGCTTCCCTCGACAATTACGCGATAACTTGGGATACCTCTCGAAGCTATAGCATCTAATACACCGGGAATCTGAAGTGTAATCCCGGCTCCCATTGTTACAAAATCTACGCCGGCAAGCATTGCTCCGGTGATATGATAAATGTGTGGAATTTGGATCTTCTCGAGATAATTTACACTGATGGGACCTGAGTGACCTTCCTTTGCGAGCCAGACAAAGCTAAAGCTAGCCGCTACCGTAAGCTCAATAAGATCACGACGGGATTGCATACTGAAAGCAGGCAACTTTTTAAACTTATAATCAGCAGGAATTCCATTAGCAACGAAGTATGTTTTGATGATGCGTTCAGCTATTTCCGGAAATGGGAAATGCTCAAGTGCCCGCCGGTAATGTCCGTGCGGATCTCCTGACTGTAGAACACGGGCAAGAATTCGTTCTGCGGTAACACACGAAACTGTGCCGAGCGCTCCGGCACGGGAACAGGCATTAGCCAGAAATGGGGTGGATATGTACACCCCCATCCCGCCTTGAATAATTTGGGGTAGACGAATTTGAACTCCTTTATAAACGAATTAATAAAACTAAAACAAGTTAATTTGACGGATGAACTGTAATTTTGCTCCCTATATTATATATTTTAGGAAATCAATTTTCATTAGTAGGATGTCTTACTTTTCGGTGTGCTATTCTTCAGTAAGGAACTCAAAAAGTTCGGGTATAGCATTGGTTGCTTTTAATAATGCCATTCAAATTTCCTAAATTTAGTGATGAGGAAAATAATTTCATTGATCCGTAATTCCTACTATAAATGTTGCGGAGGGAAAGTATTACAAAAGTATTACAATTAGAATACTTGAAGTTATAATCCGTCTATAAATTTTAATAATAGGCTAATGAATCCTTATTATAGAATTTTAAGTCAAAAATTGAAAACATGACATTTTTACTAATGAGAGCGAAACGAAGGTGTGTGGGAAACCACGACCGTAGTGAAGTGACAATGTCCAAGATGAACTGAAGGAAAAAATGTAAGGTGGGTTGGGAGTTTTAAGCTGGGATTAAACGGATTAGTCTAGTTTTAGGACAGCTCAAATTTATCCAGGACTACTGCACTTTTTACAGAGACATTAGTATTTTAAAAGAATTATTATTACACAATGCTTGACCATGATTCTATTCTTGATTTTGGAAGCGCCATTTAAATTTTATTTTATCTCCACTTCAACCACCTGACTTGTATCTATACCTAAAATGTCAACCACTTTTACCATTATTTTGTGTTTCCCTTTTTCAGTGTATTCGTGTTTTGTGCTGGTTAATTCAATGTTGTTATTCTTTTTTGTTCTGAAACTTTGCCATTCGTTTAAAAAAATGAAATTTCCTGTCTTTTCTTGTTTAAAATTTCCGTTGCTGCCAATTGAAATAAATTCGGGTTTTTCTTCGCAATTGAAATGTATTGCCCAGTAGTCAATCCAGTCTGTCCAATTTTTTGTGAGCACTTCACGGGTCATTTTGTTGTTTCTCTCTTTGGTGATTTTAACAATTTGACCGTTCTCAATACCAATACTGCTGCTGCCCTTTTTCAGTTTGTCCTCTAATACTTCTATGTCGTCTTGTGTATAGTAAGTGGCAAAGTTGGTGAGTTGAATTTTTACTTCTTTACCTTTAATAATGGGCTTTGCCTGAAGGTAAGCCACATCAAAAAACTTAACTTGCTTTTTGTCAACCGCCCGCTTATCAAAAATATCCTGAGGAATGTAGCGCAAACGAATATCAACACCTTTCTCCCGGAGTTCTTCTTTTATGTAGCTCTTATCGCCGGTTAAACTCATTTCAAACTCAAAGCCCAAAACATCAACCTGAGTAATCAGGTTGGTTTTGCACTCCTCAAAAATTTCATCAATTAAAGTTTTAGTAACAGGATAACTTAAAGGACCAATATGAACAAAGCGACCTGCTTTCTTACCATGCAACATTTTGTAACCATCGATTCGGGCTGCACCGTAACCGTCAATAATGAGAGCAATGTATTTTTCCTGTTTTTGCTCAAACAATTTTTCATATTCCTTCTTAGGTAAACCAGCGGGGATACCAAAGAAATGCTGCCTTTCATATTTGCCAAGATTGAGAACTTCAAAAGCATGGTAGGGCTTGTTTTCTTTTTTTAGTTCACGCTGCACTTGTATCAAACGCTTTCTGGTAGTGTGAACGGAAAATCTTCCAATGTCTGTTGTTATCCATTTCCGTTTCAGTTTTTCTGCTACGGCTGCTGTAGTGCCGCTACCACAAAAGAAATCAGCAACTATATCACTTTCGTTTGAAGAAGCCGAAATAATTTTTTCTAAAAGTTTTTCGGGCTTTTGTGTGGGATAATCAAGTCTTTCATCAGCTACTTGATTGATAATTTCAATATTCCAAAAATCACTCGGAGCGAAACCTTCTCTCAAATAATCTCTGACTACTAATTCAGGATTAGTAATTTCCCATTTGTAATCAACATCTTTAGCAGATTTAATTGGACTTCCTACAATTCCACGACCACATAAACGATAGTAACCATTTTCATCTTTAAGTTTGTATTTTTTTATTGTTTCAGGAGAGTATTCGGACAAAACGTTCTTATCCTCCCAGTTAAAAATATGATTGTTAATATTTTTAGCATAAACGATGATATCATCGTGTTTTCTATTCCAGTAAATTTTAGAAAATTGACGAGTTTTATAACACCATACAACGTTATTCATAAAATTTTTCGAACCGAAAATATCATCAAGTAAAAATCTTAAGTAGTTATTTACTCTCCAATCACAATGCAAATAAATGCTTCCATCAGCAGCCAATAAATTGTGCATAAGTTTGAGGCGTTCGTACATCATTGATAAATAGGATGAAATGCCCTTACCCCAAGTATCACGATAGGCAATTTCTTCAATAATGTTTTGTTTTTTTTCAGCAGTTTCACCCCCAATTTCAATGTTAAAACCGAAATCTGCACCAACAGCAAAAGGCGGATCAATGTAAATGAGTTTAATGCCTCCTTGTTTTTCTATCTGTTCTCTTAGCGGCCCGTTAGCAAGCGATGAAAGAATAAGTTTGTTATCGCCCCAAATAAGTTTGTTAGTCCACCCTTTATTTTGTCTGCCTTTTGCATCAACAGAAAAAAAATCGGTTTGCTCTACAAGCTCCTTACGCGGTTCGTCTATATTTTCAATTGAATGAAAAGGCAAAACCGAATTTGTAACTTCTTCTTTTCTTCCGTTCCAAAACAGAAAAACATCTTCATCGTCAGCAAAGAGTTTGTAGATGTATTCTTTTGGCAACGGTTGTCCTTCCTGAATATAGCGGAGGATGGTTTGTTTATCGTTATCAGATAAGTTCATAATCTACTCTTCAATTTTTTTGTTATCCTTGTTAAGTTGTTTGAAATTTTTTGATGTTACTACTTTCTTACCTGATTTGTGTTCCAACTCCCGGCGGGCATTGCCTGCAACGGTGCCGCCTTCTTTAGCTGCATTCAGGTTCTTGTTAAATCCTATGGCATTTTTGTTACGGGCAATTTCCGTAGTAGATGCTTCCCCGAGCATAGAAAAAATAAGTTCAAGGTCGGTCATGTGGTCACGCAAATTCTCTGAAGATTTTGTTAGACCTTTCAGATTCTTGTATTCGGAAGGTGCAAGCCCGAAAGTGGCTCTACTGATTTCGGCAGTGAGTATGGAATATTCTTTCCCTTCTTTCACCTCACGCTTATTCCATTCGGATGTTAGCTCATCCCTAACCGCAATACCCCTCATTCTCTTTTCAATCCACTCGTCACTGTAGCCCTTGGCTTTGTATATCTCCCGCATCCGTTGTGCAGCAAGTTCAGGGTTTTCAATTTCATTCAGCCGTTCCTGGCCAACTTTAGCCAGCCAAATCTTAAAAGGTTCGGCTTTGGGAGAAGGGATTGTTTGTATAAGTCGCAAAAGTTGTTCAGTATCTGCCACATCAGTCAAATAAAATTTACCATCTGATGATTGCATTTTCAGTTGACTACAATTTGTAGCCAACTGGCTTCCTTCTTTTTTTAATCGTGTTTTAAGCACACTCCAATACTTTCGCGGATTGGGGCTTTCAGTTAATATTTCAATTACATCCACTATGGAGAAATACCATTTCTGTTCCTGCTCACCCCATTGCGAGCGAATTTTTTTGCTTTCAAATAATTTGATGTTGCTCATATTTCTTTCAAAACTTAATTCTCTTGATATAATTAGCTTCCATTTTCAAAATATGACACTTTCACACGGTTTAATTTCATTCCTTTTCTAACCGCTTTGACAATATCATAGTTGTTTGCCTTAGGCGGATAGAAGCAATTGAATCATAATTTGGACTTAATAGTAAACAGTTTTACTACCTGCTCAAAAGTATTAATTGAATTGCGTTCTCTTTTCCATATATCTTCTTCAATGTATAGCGGAATGTACTTTACTTCGCTTTGTTCACTGTTCACATCGTTGCACCAAACAACAAGTCGCTTAATTTTTCTGATGTCGTCTAAATCTTCTCTGCCTTTTGTTTCAATTATAAAAATTTCTTTCTCTGTTTTTTTCACAATGAAATCCGGATGGAAATCGTGTATGTTTCCATCTTCACCTTGATACTCAATTTTGAAATTGAGTTGAAGAAAATTTTTTGCGAAAGAAATTATGTCAGCATCCTCAAAAAAACCCGCAACATCTAATTCAAAATCATTATCGGCAATAACTTTGTTGAACACTGATTTTTTTGCTTTTATGAAACCCTGATTCTTCACAACAATAGGCCGTGCCTTGCGAAGCTGAATGAATTGTTTTATTTGCGCGCTGCCTTTATCTTTAATTGTGAGATGGTCAATAGCTTCTTTAAACGAAGTGAAAATTTTCTCTTTAACATCAGGCTCTGAGAGGTTGCGAATTGTTTGCGGATTATTGAGGTCAACCGTTTTGTCGAAAAGTTTTTGCGTGATAAATTGTTCCACTTTCGGAAACAGAATGTGGAAGCCACCGAATAAACCTGACTGGCGCAAAATACTTTTTGCAAAGAAGCCGACCACATTACGGTAATCGGGAATGATGTCTTTGAAAACGGTTTTGTGTGCTTCATAGCCGTCAATGTCAACGAACACAATTTCTTTTAACTGATCTGCTGAATATATTTTGAAGGCTGCGGGTTTTACTTTCAATGCTGCTTCGTCAATATCCTCTAAATTTTTGAACTCACGGTAAATGCGTGGAGATAAAACAGGGAGCTTGATATCTAATTCATCTAAATTCTTTTTTGTATTTTCATTATCTACTTCAACTATCAAAGGTGTTCCGGATATAGTGCCTTTGCCCATTGCTCTGTAACCTAATTCAACTCCCTCAGTTTTGATGCGTTCAACAAAGTCAATGAATGCTTCGGTGCCAAGCACAACTAATTCTTCTTTAAAATCCATTTGTTCAGGAAACATTTTCCTTAATCCTCTGCCAATGGTTTGCTCAGGTAATATTTTTGATTCAGCGCCGAACGGACGCAAGCCAACTATGGTAGAAACATTGCGAACATCCCAACCTTCACGCAACATCAACACAGAAACAACGGCTTTGTAGGGTGAAGTGTCGCTGTCAACTGCATCAGCGGCTTGACGAAGTATATCTAATTCTGTTTTAGCAGCTTTGGTAGTTGCGTTTTCATCTACATCACCTTTTTTGTTTGTATGAATTATCAACACAGCATCTTTCAGTTTTGGATAATTCATTTCAAGGAACGATTTCGTTTCGTTAGCCTCCGCTGTGGTAGTTGTCATTACAAACAACACGGGAGTTTTCTGGCTCTTTAAATTTTCATATTGTTTCTCCCATTCAATGTAGCCCAAGTGAATGTATTCACGATAGCGTTCGGTGAATTTGTCGGAAGGTTTTTCTTCCAGTTTTGCTCTTGAAGGACCATCAGGCAGCACAGGTGTTTTCACTATGTTTTGCCGAATGGCTTCCACTAAAGGATAGTCGCAAATTGTTTGAACAAAGATTGAACCATCATTGTGCTTTGGTGTTGCTGTGAAGTCAACCTGAATACCTAAACCATGCTGCGTTTTTAATTTAAGTTGATTGTTGATGTCCTGAATGCTTTTGAACCATTGCATTTCCGGATCGTGAATATGATGTGCTTCATCATTGAACACAACAATGTCTTTTATTTTATCGCTGCGAAGAATTTTGCCTAAGTCAATTCCGCGATTGGTGTCTGCATCGGGTGCGGGTTTGGTTCCTAAAAATTCTTCATCAAGCGTTGGTTCTTTTTCTTCATTCAGATAAACGCGGTGAATGTTTGTGAGAAAAAAATTTCCGTCTTCTGTAATGGGCTTTACATCATCCTGAATGTGAAGCGTGAGTTGGAAATCATTTTTCCAGTCACGATCAAACATTCCGTTGTCAGGAATAAGCGGTTCCGTTTTAAAAATTTTCAGATAGTCAAAGTCCTTGCGAAGGCGGTTCAATACAATGATGTTTGGAGCAATTACCAGAAAATTTTTTGATAGCTGTGAATTGTTTTCGTAAAGTTTGTGAAAGTAAGACCACACAAGTGCAAGCGCAATCACTTTTGTTTTGCCAGAGCCGGTTGCCATTTTGATTACATACCGTGTCCAGGTTTCATCAAACATTCCGGGGCTTACTCTGCCAAGCGAATCGTATTTAATCAGTTCATATTTGTCTCTTGCTTTTGCAACTTCATAGAGATAGATAATGCTTTCAATAGCTTCCTGTTGGGCAAAGTAGAAGCGAAATTCATTTCCTGCTACCTGGTGCGGTGTGTTGAACCAAAATTGAAGAAGCTGTTTACTTGCTACAGATGCACCTTCGTAATTCCTTTCACGCCACTCTTTTACTTCTGTCCTGATCTTATGCACCATAGGAGGCAACAAAGTTTCATGTGCTGTATTGAAAAGGTCGTCACCTGTTACAGCAGGTACCCAACGAATAGAAGGGTCAAGAATGGTGAAAGGGTTTTTCGGAAATGTGGGCATTGGTTAATATGCTTTCAGTTTTATAAAAGTTTCAAATTCGTTTTTAAATTAAATTTAGTATTATTTGTAAGGGAAGGGCTATTTTTATAAGTAGGTTTTTTTTTCCGTCTTTAGATTTACCTGCCCAAATAAGTTCAGTCATTTAATCCCTCTGCTTGGTAATTTGGATTGAAGAAATATTTCTTTTACTAATTTATTAAAAAGAATAGACTTATAAAAGGAATTGCCGGAAAGTTATCCATCCTTAAAATTAAAAGTAAAATTGACCGGTTAATAAATTAGATCACATAATTACAGAAGGACGATATTTTAATAAAAAATATTATATATGATGCTGAAAAAGAGATTAGTTGCCCCTTGTTATCTATTTGTGTTGCGAGGAGATTAAATTCAAAAACAGATTTGGAACCTATTAATTCGTTGGTTCATTGGATTGCACTTTCGATTTCCTTGCCGCTAAGGTCGTCTGCAACTTTCGCTTTGCGTTCAATATCTTCAGCAGATTTGTCATATTCTGCTCGATTTGAAGTTTCGTCAATTTCTTCGGCTTTTCTATTTGTATTACCTTTTATAAAATGTTATCATCAATATAATAAAGTATTAAATGTTAATTATACTATAATGAAAGCCTACAAAAGTAGGTTTTCAGAGGATATTACCGTAAGAATATTGTAAATAGTTCCCCTAAGTTATTATAATGCAAGCACTATAGCGGAGAGACAGGGATTCGAACCCTGGTACGCCATAAGGCGTAAACGGTTTTCGAGACCGTCCCATTCAACC
>Ga0182027_10015747_pt1 | contig 10370 bp, 3 predicted proteins | sample 712E1DmetaG_FD_121300 | JGI IMG/M metagenome (GOLD analysis project Ga0182027, IMG submission 121300) | Permafrost microbial communities from Stordalen Mire, Sweden - 712E1D metaG (Illumina Assembly) | ecosystem: Environmental > Terrestrial > Soil > Wetlands > Permafrost | place: Sweden... | reverse complement strand
TCCGCCGTACCGGCGTCCTGGGTCAGAACTGGCCCCGCCAGTCCCCTGACGGTATAAGACACCACCGCGCTGATGTTGGAACCATAACTGTTGGTGATAATAACATCAAACCTGTAAGTACCAACGTTCGTCGGAGTCACCACCGTCAAGATGTTCGTCGAGAAACCCAAGTTAATGTTGGTCAGGGTGCCGCCGCCACCGCCATCGGTTTGCCATTGATAGGTTATCGGCAGGGAACCGAAGGCGTTTTCACCCAGTGTCAACGTCTCACCACCATAAACACTGTTCGTGGGCGAAATCGTCACCGGAGCGGCAATCGGCGGGATGCCGTTGGTGGGGACCACCACTACAGCGTCAAACTGCAGCCAGCTCTTCGTCGCATCAGCGCCGGAGTTGTATTGTGTCGTGCTTTGCCAGATATCAATGCCGATGGGCTGGCCGATGGCGTTCGTCGGAATCGCATTCGTAATCACGCCAAAGTAATAGTTTGTCCAGTCGGCGTAAGCGGTATGGATCGACGCAGGAGAGGGAAGGATGTTAAAAGTGTTTGTGAAAAACGGCGTTCCCGCAGTTCCCAAAGTTTGATTGGTGTCTCCATTGACGCTCCCCACGACAATATTGGTTGTTCCGCCGTAATACAACACCACCGTCAGGTAACCGTTGGTCTGGGCGTAACTGGCAGTGTAAACAAAATCAGACTTTGACGCCACACTGACCAGGAAGCACTCGCCACTCTGAATGACATGGGTGGTGGTTTGTTTCGCATGGAAACCATCGGACTGCTTTAAAAAACACTCCCAGATGCCATCATACTCAGCTTCAGGCTGTCCAGGGGCTTGGAAAAACTCGATTCCGGAGTCGCTGCCGACAACCGTCAAGTCGCTAAACCAATAGGGGATGGTATCCAAGCCGGATTGGATTTTGGTCACAACATTGGTGTTTTCGTCTTCAAAGCTATAATTGAGTATCACATTCCCATTGGTGCCGAATGGTGCTGTATTATTCGCCGCTGGCACTTGCGGATTTTCAGCTTGAGCAACGCCCATGCTCAAGACCGCTGCCAAACAGAACAGAGTTGCTTTTAGAACGAGTTTTATTCTTTTCATAATCTTGTTTTTTAGTTGGAAAGCCTGGTTGATCATGGTTTTTTACTTCGATTTTTCCGATCATTTCTGCATGGTTTTCAACTCCTGCGCCGCCCCCCCAAAAAAAACCGCCGAGCGTCCAGATAACACTGGACCGCTCCACAAGAGTGATTTGTCATATAATGCTACTGGGAACCCCTGCAATTGTCATGTCACCAGTTATAATTACATGAAAACGGGTTTTTATATAAAAAATCCAGAAAATCACGCCTCAGATGTCTCTAATTTCACCCTGTGGTTGTGAGCCATCAATCCCGCAAAGCGTCCAATGGCGGCTTTCCCCACGGCCATAGCCGCCAATGTCGATTGCTTACCATTGATTTCCCCTTCAATCTGGCCCAACGATCGGTGGTTGCCGTGGCTGCGGGGGAATCGTGTACTTGGCGATGGCTTGTGCGCGGGAGCGGACGTGGAGTTTCTCGTAGATGTGGTGAATATGACTGCACACCGTATGCACACTGATGCCGAGAGCGTCCGCGATCTCCTTGTAATAATCGCCGTGCGACAGCAACTCGAGCACGTCCTGTTCGCGCGGCGTGAGGCCGTGCGGTTCCGGTTTTTCCGGCTGGGGTTGGTGGAACGATTGCACCACCTTGCGGGCAATCTGGCTGGTCATGGCGGCACCACCTTTATGGGTCAGTTTGAGCGAAGCGATTAATTCTTCACACCCGGTTTCCTTCAGCAAATAACCGCTCGCGCCGGCCGCCAGCGCATCGAAAATGTGTTCGGTGTCCGCATACACGGTCAACATCAGAAACTGGGTTTCCGGCATTAATGGCTTCAGGCGGCGCACACACTCGATGCCGTTCATGCCGGGCAGGTTGATATCCACCAGCAGAATGTCCGGCGCCTCCCGCGGCAATGACGCCAGTGCGCTTTCGGCGCTGCCGTAGGCGCTCAAACAACGAAACCCCTTTGCCGTGTCAATCCATCCGGTCAGGATTTGTCGCACGGGAGCATCGTCTTCGATTATTGAAACAGTGATACTCAAGCTGGGTCCTGGTAATTTATCAGCACTTGGGGAACGGGAGGAGTCCCCATTTCTGAGGATACGCCGGTTGACCAGCAGTGAACGGGTGGCGCCGCCGGCTCCGGGCTTCTCATGCGGAAAGCCCTTTCAATGCGACCGTGAACGTCACCTTCGTTCCTTTTCCTCCCGCACTCTCAATTTCGCAACGTCCGCCGATTTCGGCAAGCCGCTGGCGCATGTTCGCCAGCCCGTTGCCAGCTCCGTGGCCGGGCTGCCCGTGTGGTGTCCTGACCAGCAATGCTTCCGACTCAAACCCATTCCCGTTATCCTCGACCACCAAGGTGAAGGCTGCCGGCTCCACCGTGAGAGAAATCCGCACTTCGGATGCGCCTGCGTGCTTGATGGCATTGTTCAACGCCTCCTTGAAAGCCAGAAACAAGTTGTGCCGCATTTCGGCGGTGACCACCCGGGCCGGGAACTGTGATGGCATGTCCATTTTGCACCGGATGCCGGCGGTTCTCAGCAAATTTTGCCCGAACTCCTCCAGATAAGCGCCCACACTGTCGAGCGTATCATGCCGGGGATTGACCGCCCAGACCACTTCGCTCATCGCCCGGGTCAACTCGCGCGCGGTGTTGTGAATCTGATCGAGATGGCCGCCCACCTGCCGCGGATTATTCAGATCACTCCGGGCCGACTCGCTTAACATCGTGATGCGCGTCAGGTTCGCGCCCAGGTCATCGTGAATGTCTTTGGCAATACGGGCACGTTCGCGCTCGACGGCTTGCTGCCGTTCCAGCCGTTCCAGCTTGCGCCGCATCCGCCGCCGCGCGTCCAGCCACACAATCCCGCCGCCAGTCAGCGCGATCATCGCCACTCCCGATGTTCGGAACCACCACGTCTGCCAGAACGCCGGCTGCACCGTGAACGCCAGCATCGCGCCCCGCTCATTCCAAACCCCGTCGTTGTTGCAGGCCAGCACTCGAAATCGGTAGTCGCCAGGAGAGATATGGCTGTAGTACGCCCTACGCGGCGATTGCACATCAACCCATTCGTTCTCTACTCCTTCCAGCCGGTACCGAAAACGCACCTTTTCCGGCGCGTCAAAACTCAATCCGGTAAACTGGAATTCGTACCGGTGCCGGCCCGGTGCGATTCGCAGGGGAGATTCGGGTGCCGCGCCTTCACTCACCACCTGGTCATCCACCAGCAACCGCTCGATGACCACCGGCGGAACCAGGGTGTTGGTTCTGACCTTGCCGGGGTCCACGGCCACCAGTCCTTTGCCGGTTGGAAACCACAACTGCCCGTCTTCCGTCCGGCAGGAGGCCGGCTGGAATCCACCCGAACATTCCAGTGTTGGCAAACCGTCACTCAGTCCATACGTCAGGCAGTGCAATTGCTTGATCTGGCCGTCCGCGCAACGATTGAGTTCGGCCTGGCTGACCCTCAGAATGCCGCCATGGGAGCTGATCCAGAAGTATCCCCGGCCATCGTCCTCAATGTCACAGATGATGTCGTTCCGTAGTCCCTGTTCTTTTGTGATGGCAACGAAGTGGCCATCCTTGAGCCGGTTCAGCCCATTGAACGTGCCAATCCAAAGCGTTCCGTCGCTGGCGAGATGGAGGCAGCGCACGAAATCGCTCAACAGACCGTCGCTGCGGCGAAATTGTCGCAGGACTCCCTGCTGGAGGCGGCCCAACCCGCCGCCGGACATGCCGAACCACAAAGTGCCATCCGGCGCCTCGATCACCGTGCGCACGTCCGGCAATTGAAGCTCCGGCTCGCGGGCCAGCCAGGTGATCTTTCCCGGCTCATACCGCATCAGGCCGATGCCGGTGCCGATGAGCAATCCTCCGTTGGGCAGGGCCAGCAGGGCGGGAATCGGGGCGTCGAAATCTTTCAATTCCGGCGGCAATTCGAACCGGGATCCGTTCCACCCAAACAAACTGCCACCCCATGTGCCGGCCCAGGTTCGGCCTTGCGCATCCAGCACGACCGACCAGACATAGGGATGCGTCAGGCCGTTGCTGTCACCCAAGTTCGTCCAACTCCCATCGTGAAAGCGGTACAAATGCGCGCCTTCCGTGCCAATCCACAACGTGCCATCCGAACCGGCGGCAACGGAGAGGACCCTGTGTCCCTGCCAGTGATCGGGCGGGCTGAGGGTGGTGACGTTCCCGGGACGCAGCATGGCCAGGCCGCTGTTGCCCGTCCCCACCCACAGATTGCCTTCGCGATCTTCGCAGAGAGAACCGGTAATCCAATCATCCGGAAACCCGTTCGTGCGACAGAACTGTAAAGTTCCCTGGCCGGGAAAAATAAGATAGAGACCATGGTCGGCGGTTGCCGCCGCCAGGGATCCGTCCTTCGTTTCAATCAACGTGTGAATGACCGTCATATCCCAGGGCGCCGGCCCCAGGTCTTCAGTCCACCGGTCGTCTTTCCACTTGCGCATCCGGCCTTGCGTCATGACCCAAAGACCTCCGTCGCGGCTGGCACCGATACCCTGAATGTAGCGATCGATAGGAGGCTCATCAAAGCGCACGGGTCGCAGTTGGCCGGCCACCAACTCCCACACCTCACTGTCCCGTTGGATCCAAAAGCCGCCGCCGGGTTTCCTGACCATGGCCAGCCGCGTCGCTGTCCTGCCGGGTGGTGCCGGGATGACAAACCAATCCTTTACCCGTGCCAGTTCGCCATTGCCATTCAAAAGCCAGACGTCGCCCGCCACATCGGCGCCCATTCCGTAAATTCTCCCGGCGTGCCAGGCAGCCTTGACGGGAACCGCACGAAATTTTCCATTCTGATAACGGGTCAACTCTCCGGTTTGATGCCCGATCCAGATCGCGCCTTCCGCATCTTCAAACAGGCAGGTCACGTGCGGGCTGGGCATCTCCGGCGCGTTGCCGGCGTCAAAAACCGTGAAATGCACACCATCGAACCGCGCCAGACCGCTGTACGTGCCCACCCACAGATAACCATCGTGTGACTGGATGACGTTCATGACGCTGCTGCCGGGCAGGCCGTCGTCCATTGTCCACACTCGTGTGATGTAGTTCGGCAGTGAGGCAGCCAGGCCGGTTGAGGCCAGGCAGACACAACAGAACACATGGAACCACCTCCCTCTCGCTAACAACTTGAGCACACGACCGAGCGGCGGCATCGAACCGGCGTGCGACGGCGGGGAATCAACACCAGCACGCTGTGCCCGGTTCTTCGTCGCGTCAGGGTCGCGCCGGGAATCCAGGCTTGAAGAATTGTCTCGCGTCATGTATGGCGTCACGTATGGCAGGCAGCGTCACCGCCATACGCACCGGGAGGAGTCTGCCAATCCCACTATTCAATGTCACTTGTGAAAAGGTCGCTGAAATGCAGGTGACGGTCCCCAGCCTTCGGTAACATTTAATTTGAGTCAACTCGCAGTTGACGCCATGGCCGGCGGTTGGCCCGATTCAGCGGGCCTTCATTGCAAAAAAGAAAGCATGTCCGGCTGGTCAAACTTGGCGCGCAGTTTGGTGGTCAGGTCGCTCAACTGATGCCCGACGGTTTTTGCCAGGTGAAGTAAAAACCTGGCCGCCACGGCCGGTTGTTCCGACACGAGTTTTTGCAGCGAGGCGGAGGTTATTTTGATCAAAACACTTTCCCGGACGGCCTCGACACTCGCGGAGCGGGCGGCCTGATTCAGCAAGGCAACCTCTCCGAACGCGTCACCCACCCCCAGCATTCTCAAAAAAAGAATTTCTCCATTTTTTTGTTTCGTATAAACGCGCATCTCCCCTTCCAAAATCAGGAACATGGAGTCACCCGGCTGGCCCTCGCGGAAGAGGGTCTCCGAGAAGCCGCAAGTCACCACCTCCACGCAATCTAAAAAGGCTGCCAGTTGTTCGTCGTTGAGGAGTGCCAGACTTTTGATCCTCCGCAGGTGTCCCGGCTTCAAGTTCGAAGCGACGCCAAACCCGTCGTGTTGAAACAGCTTGGAATACTCCTGCTGCGAAACGTTCTGCGAAAGCGTGCCGGCGCCGACCGGCGCCAGGAGGTTGGCCAGCAAATACTCGTTCAACCACGGCGTTTCATAGCGCAGATTGATCTGGTTGGGGTCGCGAAGCTGGTTGTAGCTGTTGGCCAGGAAAAGGTGGGCCGAATAATTCGCATAATCATAGTTTACCGCGCGCGTGGCTTCGCGAACGCTCACATCGTCCATGCCGGCATCGCTGTAAACGCTCGCCAGGTTGGCGCCGCGCACAGCCTCATCCTGATCGAGCAACATGCGCGAGCGAAAAACCGACCGATTGTCGTTCAGCTCCTTGGATTTTTCCAGATCACGAATCGCTTCGTTGATATGGTTCTGCTGCTGGTGCAGCAGCGCGGAGTAAAGCCAGCTGGTCGGGTCGTTCGGGTCAAACTTGCGAGCCAGCTCAAGTTCGTGGTTGGCACGCGCGTCATCGCCCGTCTGGCTGAAAGCCTTGCCCAGGTAACTGCGGAGGACGGCACGATTCGGTTCCAAGGCGGCGGCGACCTCCAAATCCTCACGGCCGGATTCAGCGTTGCCTTGACGAATTTTGCACAAACCCCGGCCGAGCCATGCATTGCCCAGCGAACCGTCAATGGCTATCGCCTCGTCAAACTGTTGCATCGCGTCGCCCATCCGGTTCTGCGCGGCCAAAAGAAACCCTTTCAAGGCAATCGCCTGCGGATTGCGGGGGGCCAGGGCGAGGCTTTTGTTTAACACCTCCAATGCCGCATCCGTGTGACCGAAGCTGAATTCCAGCTCCGCCACCCGCTCCCATGCAAAACCGAACGTGGGTGATTTTTCCGCCGCCTTCCGCGCCGCCGTCAGTGCTGCCGGAAGATTTCCCCGCGATTGCTGGTAGTAAGACCCGGCCAGGAACTCTGTGGCCAGACTTTGCGTGGACTGTTCGGACCAGGTCTCGAATTTGACCGAAGCAATGATTTGTCGCAGCGCGTTGGCCAGCGCCGGATTGTTGCCACCACCCGACGCAGCGGCTTCCAAATGCGGCAACGTCTGATCCACCAATCCAACCGACAACAGGAGCGCGCCAAGATACAAATGATCGGCCGGCGAATCCGGTTGATGATCCGCTGGATATTTCTTGAGGGCCTCGAGCAGTTCCCCCCGCTGATAGGCGGCCAGTGATTCCGCGTATTGCCCGCGTTCGCGCTCGCTTCAAATCCAGTTCCGCCAGATCGAGCGCGCCCGGGTAATAGAGATTCCACTGAATCACGTTCACCGCATTGAGCACCGCGATCTTGACCGGCGTCCGGCCCGCTTCCGCAACGCCTTGTTCGCCGCCGCTCAAAGCCAGCGAGCCAAAACTGTTGGTCAGTTCGACTTCGCCATCAATCATCGTTACGGTGGTGCGGCCTTCCGGCCCAACCAAAACGTTGAATTCCGTGCCGCGAATCGCGCCGGTCACCGTCGGCGTCCGTATCTGGACCTCCTGCGGCCGGTCGCGGCTGAAGAAATAGGCCGAGCCGGATTTAAGATTGAGCGTCGGCTTGCCCGCGGCCGTGTGCGGCGGTTCGATTTCGTAAGACATCAGTTCGCCCACGCGCAGGACGCTCAGGTTCGAAAGCCGCAACGTGGCACGGCTGCGCCGGCCCGTCCGCAGTTGATCACCAACATCCAGCTTCGCGCCAGTATTTGCTGAAGTCCAATTCGTCGAGTTTGCGCGAAGCAATTCGACCGTCCCCTCCACACTGATCAACACCGCAGCCTCCGGAGGCTGTTGCGCCCGTGAAATCCAGGGCGCAAAACAGGCCATGGTAATCAGCAGGCAATACAGCCCCAGTCGCCCGGATTGAATCATAAAAGCAGGACCGCTCTGACTCACGTATTGAACAGTAGTCGAACCGATGGTGACAGGGCAAGGCGCTATCTGATGAAATTCCGTCACGTTCTATTTTTGGCAGCCAACCCAAGAGGCTTCTTTCTTAAAACCGTTTTATACCGCTTTCGACCATTAATACAAATAAGGGTCCGATTCCCTTCACCCGCTCCATTCATAATAAATGAGTTATGAATGTGTGCAGTAAATTGACCTCTTCGGACTTTTCCTGTGCGCCTTGTCGTTTCCCATTCCCCACAGAGGCAATGATTATCACGCCGCCGGCAAAATTTTTGCGGCTCGCGGTGGCAGGCTGGCATCCGGGGCCGTTACGGGTAAATCATCCGGAAGAACACCGTGCCGTTGGTTTTGTCAATGGGCATGACGAACTGGTTGGTCAGTGAAACACCCGCAAGGATTGCCCAGTTGGAGCTGATACCCACCGTCACCGGATTCGTCTGAGCTTGAATCCTCCAGCCGGTGTGGTCGCCGGGCCACTGAAGGAGGATGTTGGTGGGGCTCAGTGTTGAAATAGACATATTGGTTCGCGTCGTATTGGTGGCAATGTGCGCGACGACAGAGAGCACGAACGCCGTGGCGTTGTAATTCGTCTGCCAGGTGATGTATCCAGGCGCGGGCAGGGTCGTGTTGGTGAACAACACGCCGGTTTCGGAAGTGTAGTTGAGCAGATTGAAGGAACTGCCCACCCCCGGCCAGAAGAAGCCGTTGAGATTAACGCTGAGGCTGCCGGCGAATGATGCCGCGCCGGAAAGCGAGATCGAACCGTTGCCGGTGGAACCGCCGAGGCCGAAGCCCATCTTGGTGCCGTTGGCCAGAGTATAAGCGCCCTGCAAAGCGATGTTGCCGTCTTGCGCGTCTATTTTGCCGGTGTTATTAAAGGTGACTCCACCTGCAAAAATCGTGTTGCCGGTCCCCGCCGATTTGCGGACCGTGCCAAAGTTGTTGAAGACGGTGTCGGGACTGCCGTAATAATCGCTCAGGGTTTGGTTGTCCTGCGCGTTCCACAAGCCGTAGTTGTAAAAGAACGCGCCATTACCGGCATACAAGCCGCCGCCGCTCCAGTTCACGGTGCCGAAATTGGTGATGATACAGCCACCGACATAGTGATTGTTCGCGGTGGTGATGTTCAACACGCTGTTGGTGGTCACGGTGACCACCGTGCCGTTCCACAAGCCGTTCTGCCAGGTCAAACCGCCGTTGATGACATTCGTCCCGATCAGATTGCCGGCGCTCTCAATCACGTTGTTGCCGGTGACGGTGCCGTTGATGTTGAAATTGCCGCTGGAAAGATACGTCGTCCCCGGGCTGTTGGTGCTCAGGTAGCCCCCGATGAAGCTGTCGTTTCCCTGGAACACCAAGTTTCCCTGCTGCACGTCCACAATACCGGTGTTGGTGAAATTCACCGGGTTCCCGAGCAAGGTCTGACCGGCATTAATTCCCCCCGATTTGCGGAAGGTGCCGAAGTTGTTGAAGACGGTGGTGTTGGGACTGGGAGAATAATCGCTCAAGAGTTGGTCGTCCTGCGCGTTCCACAGGCCGTAATTGTAAAAGACCGCGCCGCCACCGGCATACAAGCCGCCGCCGCTCCAGTTCACGGTGCCGGAATTGGTGAGGAGACAGCCACCGAGATAGTGATTGTTCGCGGTGGTGATGTTCAACACGCTGGTGGCGGGCACGGTGACCACCGTGTTGTCCCACGAGCCGTTCTGCCAGGTCAAAGCGCCCTTGATGACATTCACCCCGACCAGATTGCCGACGCTTTCAATCACGTTGGTGCCGGTGGCCGTGCCGTTGAGGTTGAAATTGCCGGCGTCGAAATAAGTCTTCCCCGTGCTGTTGGTGGTGATGTAGCCGCCGGTGAAGCTGTCGTTTCCTTGCAACACCAAGTTTCCCTGCTGCACGTCCACGACGCCGGTGTTGGTGAAATTCACCGGGTTCCCGAGCAAGGTCTGACCGGCATTAATTCCCCCCGATTTGCGGAAGGTGCCGAAGTTGTTGAAGACGGTAGTGTTGGGACTGCCGGAATAATCGCTCAGGATTTGGTCGTCCTGCGCGTTCCACAAACCGTAATTGTAAAAGACCGCGCCGCCACCGGCATACAAGCCGCCGCCGCTCCAGTTCACGATGCCGGAATTGGTGAGGAGACAACCGCCGAGATAGTGATTGTTCGCGGTGGTAATGTTCAACACGCTGGTGGCGGGCACGGTGACCACCGTGTTGTCCCAGTAGCCGCCCTGCCAGGCCAAAGCACCTTTGATGACATTCGTCCCGACCAGATTGGCGGCGGCGCTTTCAATCACGTTGGTGCCGGTGGCCGTGCCGTTGAGGTTGAAATTGCCGCTGGAGAAATACGTCGTTCCCGTGCTGTTGGTCGTGATGTAGCCG
>Ga0182027_10015745_pt1 | contig 10371 bp, 14 predicted proteins | sample 712E1DmetaG_FD_121300 | JGI IMG/M metagenome (GOLD analysis project Ga0182027, IMG submission 121300) | Permafrost microbial communities from Stordalen Mire, Sweden - 712E1D metaG (Illumina Assembly) | ecosystem: Environmental > Terrestrial > Soil > Wetlands > Permafrost | place: Sweden... | reverse complement strand
GTCAAACCCGCCTAATTCCTCTTTACACCAACAATTTTTTCATTTAACATTAATTTATGGCACAAAATAAAAAGGGTGAGTGCGATTGCCAATGCCACGGGATGTTCGGCGGGAAGCTGAAATGCCCAAAGTGTTGGTTTTTCTGCCCAAACAAGAAGAAATAAAATTAAACGGTAGCTTCTAGAGGTTTAATTGCGGGTAACATACTTGATGATTTCCAAGCTTTCATTAATTTGGTATCAACAGAGGGCATATCTCTGCCGATTTTTATACCATTTTTTTTCATTAAAGTAAATAAATCACCGATATCCGAACTAATATCATAAAGTATTACGGTACTTGCCAAACGACTGTGCTGTGCATCTTCATTTAAACTCACTTGAGCTGTTAAAGCTTGATCTATTGCCCCCGGATGTTTAGGGTCAACATCTTCGGCCAAAAGCCATTGAATTACGCTTCCTCTAACTAATCTTAGATAAATAATTCTTTTGGCCATATCAGGTTCATTCTCAATTCCCAATAATTGTATTAATTCATTATTTAGGATAAAGGCTTTTGCTCTTTGCCTATAAATGCCTCGATATTCTTCTGCTGTTTTTTCGTAGTTTTTGATACCTTGCTCTAATCCCATAACGCCAGCATTATAGCACAAAATAGCTTCTCCGAGGCTAAGAGTGTTGATAGTAGGAAATTTTTACAAAATTTAGCTTCAATTAGCCTCCAAAAATATTTATTTATAAACCCCATAGTAGGGGAGGGTCCAGGAAATCCAAACCGGGGAAAATAAGTGAAGAAATTCGCATGGAGAAGATAGCCGCGGTAAAACTTTTTAAATATATCGTCAAAAAATAACAGTCCGGGAACCACTTCTCCCGGCAACCGTGCCTGAGTGATGTCGTAAAAGTATTATTGTGCGACATAATCACTCACGCTCTCCTAGAGCCAAAACGGCGTCTATTTTTGTCCGGGGTTAACTACCGGAGGAATCAAAGGATTTATAACGGAAGATATTAGCGCGTTACTGCTCCCTGTAAGTCTTTACATCAAATTATTTATGTAAATACGACCGGTTACAACTCTCCTCCGAGGAGAGCGTCCCTGAGGAGGCGTTCGTATTTTTTTCGTACGGTTAGCTACATACGCTGATGGATGGCCTAGATTGAGCAGAGCAAGCCTGCCCATCCTGTGAAAAGTCGAGCATAAATCCCGTGAAAACCTAGAAGTTATCCACATTAAGCACAAAATAATATCCTATAATTATAAAAGGTTTATGTATCAAACTATATCATGTCTTATAGTTTTGCTATTTCCCGACCTCCGACTAACCCTCTCCATTTCCCTGTTCTCCGGTCAAGTCCTTAGAAAAATCCGAGGCTAAAAAGTGAAATTTGAAGCTAAATTTCTGTAGGAGTTGAGTATGCTTGGGCAAAAATTTCTCCAAATTCGACCGCCATTCTTTCGGATACGGTTTTGCACCATCGCTTCTTACCATCCGGCAGATTCAATACGGCTGTATCTTTCTCGTATACATCCGGAAAGCTACTATGCTGGTGAACATGAAATGACTCATGGGCTGTAAAATTTGCCAGAGAAAATATAACATCCTGATAAGTTGCATTGCCTACCCCTTCCAGGCAATCTGCCATTCCTTTAAGCTCGTAGGGCGAATATTTAAAAGTTCTTTCCAAAGAATCCTCATCGATAATGCAGGTCGCCCGCGTATGCTCTTGTCCCTGGTCCGGGATTCCCCCTTCTGCTTTTGTTAAAAACTCCACCTTATCCGGCGGCGGCTGATTTAAAAACTGCGAAGACAAATAAATGACCTTACTTATCTCTCTAATAATAACCATTTCCGTGGATGGAGACACGATTAATCCATGTTTAATTCTCAAACTAATGCCTGAGAAAACAATCCTCTGGATGCGATGAAACTCGATATCGTCTATCTCATGTCCGGCGATGAATTGTTGTATTCTCCCGACTGCTAAATCGCGGGGGGACAATCTTGGCTGGGCTTCTGTAACCATAACAACACATTATATAGTTATAGGCTTAAGAAGACAATACTCTCCCCTAGCCGAGGTTGGTAAACAAAATGAGGAAAATAAATGACACGACCGTGACCCAAAAATATTCCAGGATTACGCTTCTAAACAGCCTTTTCTCAAACCAGGCCTGGGTAAGACCGATTAAAACGTAGAAAATTGCGGTTAAAAAAAGCGCCAAAACTGTCGGCGAACCCTGTCTAAACCATAAAAACACCGCCACCTCGACCAAACAAAAAGTTAAAGACAATACCCAAAAAATTTCGGCTAAAGGATTCTTTTCCAAAGTGTAAGTCCAAACCGACTGCAAAACCAATAAGAATGAGTAAATGAAGATTAACAGAAGCGTGATAAAAACATTGATATGAAAGGAGAAAACGACGTTAGAAAGAAAGAAGAACGATAAAAGCGCCAACACCAAAGACACGGTTCTGGCGCCAGACAAAAGCGCGATGGTCCGAATCGAAGAAACGGTAAAAATATTCTCCGTCAGAAATAAAGAGTATAAGCCAAGCGCGTAAAGACTGGTTATACCAATCCGGGTGAACATTCTGGCCGGAACCAAAAGATAAAACAGGCCGACCGCCAAACTATAGAAAAAAGGCAAAATAAAGACTTGCGGGCTAAAATTGTCTTTTAAATCTTCACGTAAGGTTATGAACAAAGAGCCGACAGTTAAAAGAGAGAGGACAAAAACAATCGAAATGGCCGATTTTCCCAAGATGTATTCGGAAACGAACAGCCCTAGCGATAAGATAATTACAGCCAAAATAAAACGCTGCCTCTTGCTAAATAGGACTCTAGACAGGAAACTTCTGATTTTTTTGCGCTGCCCTTTCCCCAACTTCTGGATAGTCTGCATATTTTATTGAAGATTAGTATAAACTTTTTGGACGTCGTCCAATTCTTCGAGAGTATTGATAAAATGCTCTATTCTTAAAAGCTTCTCCGGCTCCCCTACCTCGACCGTCATAATCGGCTCCCGGATGAGCTCTGCTTCGCTGATAACCACTCCGCCTGCCGTTAGAGCATCTTTGACTTTGGCTAGGTCCGTAAGAGGCGTATAGACAAAAACCTCATCCCCTACCTCTTCGATGTCTTCCGCGCCTTGTTCCAAGGCAATCGCAAAAATATCGTCGAACGACTTACCGGTTTTTTGCGCGATAATCCGTCCGACATGTTTAAACTGATACGAAACGGAGCCGGGTTGTCCGAAACTGGCGCCCGCTTTATTAAAAATGCTCTTTACTTCCGAGGTGGTCCGCATGGCGTTGTCGGTGGCCGCTTCCACGATAACGGAAACACCTCCCGGTGCAAATCCTTCATAAGTCACTTCGGCGATGTCTCCCGCGTCTTTACCCGCCGCCCGCTTAATCGCCCTTTCAATATTTTCCTTGGGCATATTAAAGGTCCTCGCGGTGTCAATCGCCAGTCTTAAACGGAAATTAGAACCGGGGTCGCCAATTCCCCCACCCTGTTTTACGGCGATGGTAATGGCGTTTGCAAGCTTCGTAAAAGTCTTGCCGCGTTTTTGGTCGTTAAGTCCTTTTTGCCTTTTAATTTGTGCCCATTTTGAATGTCCGCTCATAGCTACAACGCCCTATTATACAGTTTCTGTATTGACTTTTGCAATAAACTCAGGTAGAATTTTCCAATCATTTTTAATCCGTTTTTTATCAAATGACTTTAAAAAATCAAGCCATCCAAACAGCGCTCCAGGGAAATTGGCAGGAAGCAATTACCATGAACAAATCCCTCATTACGGAGAATCCCGAGGATATCGATGCCTTAAATAGACTGGCTTTGGCTTACACTATCACCGGCAAACTGAAAGAAGCAAAAACGGCTTACCAAAAAGTGGTTCTCATTGATCCTTTAAATCCGATTGCTTTGAGAAATCTTAAGAAAATTAAGGATAAGAAATTCAGTACGACTGCCGATCTTTCCAATCCTTGCATCAATAATAAATTTTTGGAAGAGCCGGGTAAAACCAAGGTGGTTGAGCTTGTCAATATCGCCCAGCCGAAAATTGTCGAGGCGCTTCGCACCGGCCAATCTTTAGGGCTTTCGATTAAAAGGTTAAAGATTTTTGCTTTAGAGGGAGCGCAATATGTTGGCGTTTTGCCGGACGACATCGCCAGAAGATTGATTAAATTCATGAAAAGCGGTTGTAAGTATGAAGCTTACGTTAAATCTTCCAACCAGCACAAAGTGACAATCTTTATTAAGGAAATCAAAAAAGCCGCCAGATACAAAGATCAACCCTCTTTCACCTCGATAACCGACTCGCCGTTGGTGCTGGAAAAAAGCGAGAAGATAAAAAATCTCCCCCAAGACCATGAGGAGGAAGAAAAAGAGGAAGATTACGTTGAAGAAGAAGTCCGCGAGTGATAAATTATCTTACTTTTATCTAAACTCTTTTTTACCAAACCGATTTTAGGTTCTTCATTAAGCGTTTTTAAAGACCACAGCGCCAGTAGGAATGAGACCACCAGGATAAGTAAAATAATTAACCAAAACATATTTAAAAATTCCGTTTATCAACTTTATCGGTGCCAATGATAATCGTCACGTCGGCAATCCCCTTTTTGTCCGATTTTTCCGCGGGAAAATTAAGATAGCTACTTAATTTCCTGACTGTATAGGACTCTTGTTGGTAGTAAATGATTTTGGAAGCGGTTTGTGGATTATCGGCAGTAGTCACTAAAATCGGGCTGCCGCCAATATTTGTCAGCAAAGCGGCCAGTCTTGAACCGACGCCGGAAACGTTCGAGGCGTTAATGATTTGGATCGCTTGGTTTTCTTGGTAAACGGTCGGGTCGGTAAAAGAAAGTGATAACACTGTGGCTTTTTGTGAGTCATTTAAGGAGGGCGGAAAATCCCGGTCATAAATCGCGCCCGCTTGGACGGTTTTGGCAAAAACCGACAACCGCAAAGCGTCAATAAAAGTCAGCCCTTCAAGAGAAGACGAAAAGGGAGAGGCGGATTTTAAAAGCGTTTGAGAGATATCTTTATCCTGGATATTTTGCCTAACTTTTACAACCCCGTCTACGGGAATTCCAAGCATCCTTTCGAGCGAATTTTTATCCGAAACGCCACTGACGTTAATTATAGATAGCGTCGCCCCCTGCGGATTAAAATCCACCAGCTTAGTTTGACTTTGTCCGATAAACCCCACGACAAAACTATGCGAACCGTCAAATTTACTATCCCGGAACACAAAAAGCACTTTTAAAAGCAGGGATAGAATTATCAAACCGCAGACAAGCAGAACGAATAATCCCGCCAGCCGCAGATTGGTTTCATTTGTATTTCTAGACATAAAGTAAATCTACTAAGCGGGTTTTTTCTTCGAAATTAATTCAGGCATGGTAAAAACCGGAGCGCTTCCGTAACTCTCCTTATTCTGTTTATCTTTTTTGGCCTTTTTCTTATCCCCTTTGTAATATCCCCCGAAACTTCCCATAAAATCACCTCCTATAACATTAAAGAAGTTCTTAGCTTCAAAGTCAACTCTTTAAAGAACCTAACACATTTTGTAATTCATCGGGCAGCTCACTTTCGAACTCTACCCTCTTCCCCGTCTTTGGGTGGAAAAAACTTATTTTTTTGGCGTGCAGAAAAAATCTTTCTAAAAATTTCCGGTCATCGCGGGAAGTTTTTCGCCCCGCGTATAGTTCGTCGCCAAAAATCGGATGATTGATGTGTTTAAGATGAACTCTAATTTGATGCGTCCGGCCGGTTTTTGGATATAATTCAACAAGCGTTAAGTACTCACTTTGTTTTGCCGGAGATTTAAATTGAGCAATTACTTTATAGTAGGTTGTCGACTCTTTGCCACCGGCTAAAACGCCAAAGCGGGTCCTGTTCCAAGGAAGCCTACCAACCGGAACGGAAATCTCCCCCTCTGTCAAGTCTATTTTCCCGTGCGCCAGCGCGACATAGCTTTTCTCCACTTTTCTTTCTTTAAATTGTGCCTGGAGATTTTCAAAACTCGCGAGATTTTTTGCCACAATTAAAATTCCCGATGTTTCTTTATCAATCCTGTGGACTATTCCCGCCCGCTTATGAAAATCGTGCTCTTCGGTAGATAAGAATTTATCCTTGAATCTTGCCTCTAACCAATCCTGAACAGTAAACTCTCCCTTAGTGGTGTCCGCCTTATTCACAATTACTCCCGAAGGTTTGTCGAGAATTAAAATGTCTTCGTCTTCGTATAATACTTTTATTTCGTTCATTTTTTCGCCAAGAATTTGTCCATCATTTCCTGGTTTAAAAGTAGGATTAATGAGGAAAATAATAATATCAGTAATAAAATATTTTCCGGATTAAGAAAAGCGAAATCTTTAAGGTTAAGAAATAACTCCGTTAGGAAGTACACCAGGGAAAAAATTGCCACGAAAATAAAACCCAAGCTTCCGTCTTTTATCTCACCTTTGGTCGAAAACGGATAAATAAACTTACCGAATAAAATGAGTAGGAGAAGCGAAAAAACAAACAGTAAGTTGACGAAAAGCCCTACTCTACCTAAATTAACGATAAAATTTCCAATTAAACCAACCGGCAAAACGCCGAGGAGTGACAGCGTAAATAAATCAAAGATTTTCCCGGCCGGCATTTTTTGATATCGGCAATAAGCATAAATCAGTATTTCCACTCCGGCAATGGCGCCAATTAAGGAGAGCCCTGCATAGCGATAAAAGGCTAAAAAACCCAAAGGATTTAACAGTACCGGCGTTGGGTGGGAAAAGACAAAAATAAGCCTAGCGGACAGTAATGCTATTAAGCCGGACAAAACGCCCAGACTGAAAACCTTTGTCACCGGGATATCTTTTCGGGTCAGCACAAAATCATCTCTCGAAAGGTAGTAAACAATATATAGAAACAGTAAAAAACAAAAAAGGCTTACTAACAACATATTAATTTCTGTCGGTGATAAATATCCTGATTAAAGCAATTATTATAACCACAATTCCGGTTCCGGTAATTACCGCTTTAACGCCGACTATGTCGGCCAGCCCTCCGACTACAACGACCGGAATTATCGACATTACACCAACCAATGAACCTAAAACTCCATAGACTCTCCCTCTCCACTCGTCGCTGGTTTCCTCCTGCAGAAGCGCGTTTGATGGCACAAAAACAAATGAGGTAGCAAAACCAAGCATAAAAGCCAGAAAAACCGTAACGTGCAACATAGTTATTCGTAAAATATGCGGTAGGTAAAAGTTAAGAAATTGGACAATCATTCTCGACTCCACCCTAGAACCATACGGAAGCAAAAGAATGGAAATGCCCATCAGTAACATACCAAATTTAGTCAAAGCGGATTTTGATTTCTTGTGCAAAAAGCTACCGATAATTAAAGCGCCCAGCGCAATTCCGACTACGGCCGGAATCATAAAAACAGTCGGAAAACTCACGACCTTAATTCTTAGAACATGCTCAGCGTAACCTGGCCCGATAACAGCCAGAACTAAAATCATAATCTGCGCCAGGGTTAAAGAAAAAATCGCGTGCGACAAAGTTTTTGTCTTGGAGATCAGTTTCAGCACTTCGCTAATTTCTACTCTAAATCCCCGCGCCACTTCCATTTTTTTCGGTTCTATTTTGGCTTTACTACCTTTAATCAGAAAAGCAAAAAATCCGGCGATTAAAAATAGTATCGACAAAAAGATGAATAGATTAGATTGCCCGAAAATCGCGATAAATGGGCCGGACAGTGCATAGGCCAGAAAAATTGAAATATAAATCCCCATCCCAAATAAAGCGTTGGCCGAAAGAAGCAGCGGTTTTTCGACCAAAAGCGGAATAATCGGTGTTTCGGCCGGGACAAAAAATTGCGTCACTACCGACACTCCAAAAGTAACCGCGTAAATCACGAGCAAGTTTGTGTGTAAAAGTGCCAGCGGGATTACCAACAGAGCCCGGATAATATTGGTGGCGAAAAGTACGGTTTTTTTATTCCATCTGTCCACCAACACGCCGGCAAAAATTCCGAACAGTATCGAAGGAATGGTAAAAGCCAACACTACGCCAGAGACGGCGCTGTTACTATTGGCAACGCTAAAAACCACAATCAAAAGCGAAAAATTTAGAAGATTCATGGAGAATTGGGAGAAAAATTCCGAAGCGATGAGATAAGCAAACGGCCGAATACGAAGAACCTTTAAAATAAGATTATCTTTCATTTTTTATTGAGCTTTTTCCGTGTACGCTCCGGTTCTGGTATCAACGCGGACCTTGTCTCCATTTTTGATAAAAGGAGGAACTTTGGTGGTTAATCCGTTTTCCAAAACCGCGTCTTTAAAAACATTGGTCGCGGAATTACCTTTTACGCCCGGGGCGGTTTCCACGACGACTAAATCAACTTTTGGCGGGAGCATCACCGATAAAGGTTCCTCGCTTAGAAAGCTGATTGAATAAGTATTGCCTTCTTTTAGAAATTCATCTCCATCAATTACTTTTAAAGGCACGCTGATTTGCTCAAAAGTTTGCGGATTCATAAAATACGCGGACTCCCCATCTTTATAGAGATATTGATGCTCTTTTTTTAGAACCGACACATCGTTTACTTTGGCTGTATTAATGAAGCTTTTTTCGGTGGTTGAACCGCTTCTTAAATTTTTAATTTTGACCCTTATAGTAGCGCTTCCCCGCCCCATCTTAACATGCTCGTAAGATAAAACCTGTAATAAATTTCCGTTTTCTTCGTAAATTATTCCTGACCTCAATTCTTGAACTCCAATCATTTCGTTCTCCTTACTCTAATTAGACCGGAACATGGAATTACTTTTATCCCCTTTTGCTCTAAAACGTCCAGGAAAAGATTAGCGCCTATCGAATCGGCTGCCATGTGTCCGGTATCAATAACGTTCATGTGCAATTTTTTAAGCTCGGTTAAGGTTTCCTCAGGAACGTGCATTTCGACTAAGGTTCCTACTCCGGCTCTGGCTAATTCCGCATATAATTCTTTTGAAACGCTTGTTCCGCCGGTAAATCCAACGGCAATTTTACCTGCGCGGCTGTTTTCCGAACCGGAAGCTAGAAATGGTCCGGCTTTCCCTTTAGTGCTTTCGATAAATTCCGGAATATCATTAACGAAATCCAGAACTTCACCCGCGGTATGGAAAGTTTTTTTCGCCAGATAGTCTTGCATGAATTTATTACCTAAATTGTCCCAAACAGTATGCAAAGACATTAACGGAACGTTTAAAAGCCTGGCGGCATCAATTGCCTGTCCATGGTTTCCCGGAGAAATTTTTCTATGGACTTGCCCCATTCTATCCTGCAACATCGCATGTGAAACATTAATTGGCACTCCGGCCTGGGCAAACATTTCCGCCTGCATTTCCATTACCTCATAAAGTCCGGCCAATGCGTGTCCCGATGGATGATGCGCCAGAAGTAAATCAATTTTTTCGCCTTTTTCCCTTAACCTATCCATGAGAAGCACTTCGGAAGCATCAGCGTCGATACCGGCGAGTAAAGTTTTGACTTCGATTTTTGGGTCACCATTTAAAATTCTGGAATCGGCGTATGGATTAGTTAAAGATTCTTTATCAAAATATTGTTTCTTTTTTTCGGGGAGTCCCGCATACTGTGTTTTTAGTCTTAAAAGTTCGTCTTCTACCTCTTTTGGGCCCCGTGGGTCGGCCTTTTTGGCCATTTCTATACCTAAGTCGTATATTTGTTGCAATGTCATAACTGAAAGTATATCTTACTGGAGCTCAAAACTCAATATTGTGGGCGAAGAGGGATTCGAACCCTCAAGACCTTGCGATCAATAGTTTTTGAGACTATCGCGTATACCGTTCCGCCACTCGCCCCTAAAGCATATTATACCAAAAAATTAAACTAACAGTTGTCAGATGCTAGTTTAATTTTGCATTAAATATCCCTTTTAGGAAATCTAATGTTATACCACTGGTTGCGGTTCAGGTTGAACCGGCGCGACTGGCGCTGGTTCCGGCATTACTGGTTCAGCTGGAACTACTGGTTCTGGCTGAGTCGGTTCCGGCATTGGCGCTGGTGTTGGTTCGACAACCGGTTGAACAGGTTCAACAGGTGCCTGAACTGGCGCTCCCATCGGATCTGCTACTGGCTGTACTGGTGTCTGATTTTGATCGTCCATTAAAAATATCACCTCCTCTACTTATAGTTTTTCTCTAAATTCATCATACCCAAAAATTAGGGCCGAAAGCAAGAGGCTTATTTACATTTGGCTCTGCGTTGGGGCTTCGTGCTGTTTTTCAACGTTATAGAAACGGATTCTGTCCCCACGGAACAACAGGTCAATTTCGCCCATCGGACCGTTTCTGTGCTT
>Ga0182027_10015744_pt1 | contig 10371 bp, 11 predicted proteins | sample 712E1DmetaG_FD_121300 | JGI IMG/M metagenome (GOLD analysis project Ga0182027, IMG submission 121300) | Permafrost microbial communities from Stordalen Mire, Sweden - 712E1D metaG (Illumina Assembly) | ecosystem: Environmental > Terrestrial > Soil > Wetlands > Permafrost | place: Sweden... | reverse complement strand
TTGGACTGAAATGAGCGGCTACGTGTCAACTTGGGACGCAGACGAAGACGGGATCGTCGACGTAGTCGTAGCCGTAGTCGTTGTCGGCCTTTCTACGCGCGAATTTGAAGACAGGCCCTAGTCTGGTTTCTGGGATGTCACATGAGGCCATCATGGCCGATTACCCTGAGCTCACTGAGGGCTTTTGGTCAGGGAGTGTTGTGGGAAATTGGCGTGTGATCTTCCGGCTCGAGGAAAGCGACGCCTGCGAGGTGAATTATGTTTCGCATGACTACAGATGAAAGTGAACGGCCGCGCAAGCTTTTTTGACCCACTTCATTATTGTGAGCGAGCCCATTTACGTCTCCGAGATCTGCGGCAACGGCAATGAGCTCCGCTTGGAGGTACTCGACCGCTCGCCGAACCCTCTCACTCCACGGTAATGGGTGCCGGCAAGCGGCACCCGTCGCTACTTGGTCGGCTACTTCGGCCTGCAGTTCATGCTCGCGCCCAAGCCCACCGACTTGAATCGATCACTCCGGCGCTTGCCACCGGGCCGGGATCAGCACCCGGAGGGATTGGTCAGCTGCTTATTACCGGCAAAATTCACCCCCGTGGCCGTGCCGCCGCATATTGGGGCGGTAAGTGTCGCGCCGGTGAAAATGGCGTCAGTAATGTCAATGTTGTTGAAGTTGACGTTTGTCAGCGTGGCGTCGGTAAAGTCCGGGTCAACGAGGCCCGGCCAAGCACCAAAATCCGCAAACGAGACACCGCTCAAGTTGGCGCGCTGGAAGTTGACACTGTTCAACGTGGCACCGGTAAATTTGGTGTCGGTCATCGTGGCTCCGACAAATTCCTCGGCATCGTCGTGGGCCAGGGCAAATACCAACGCCAAGCGTGTGAATATTTGTCTGGGGATCTTTACGGCGAGCTCAATTGCTCAAGCGCCGCGAATCGGCATCAATAGCCGCAGTCAGAGCCGCTGATGATGCTGGTGGCGCCGGTGAAGTTCACGCCGGTTGTCCCGCTGCAGGTCGGAGTGTTGATCGTTGCGGTGCTAAACGTCGCGCTGGTCAAGGTGGCTCCGGTGAAATCCGCAGCGTTTAGCGTGGCGCCAGTGAAGGTTGCACTCGTCAAATTGGCGCCCGTGAAATCGGGGGAGTCTAACACGACACCGTTGAAGCTGACGCTTGTGAGGGTTGCTGCGGTGAAATCTAGGCTGCTGAGGTACGTGGCTCCGTGAAACGAAGCTCCCGCCAAATTGGCGTGCGCGAAGTGGCCTGAGGGTATTGACGCTCCACTGAATGTGACACCGGATAGATTGGCGCTCGTGAAATCGGTACTGGTGAGGGTGGCGCTATCCAGCTTCGCGTTGGTTAGGTTGGCGCTCGTGAACGTTGCATCCTGGAGGTTAGCGTGTGACAGGTCCACGCCCGTAAGATTCGCCATGGTAAAATCGGAAGCTGATAGGTTCAGGCCAGCCATCGAGCAAGCCGTCAGATTCATGGAGGCGTAGCTGCCGTTGGTGCCCATGACGGGGCAGGTGGGGGCGTCGGTCCCGCCGCAGGCGACCAGACAAAGCGCGATTGTCAGAAAATTGAGTCGTAATAGCATAGTCCTTCTCCTAATTAGAAACTCACCCGTAATGAGTGAGGATCAAACAAATCTATGTTGTGGGGTCCATTGCGGCTTGGCTTTCGCCAATACCGTCACTGGCATTGGTAGTCAACGCCGTCGACTATCGTGTAGAGCGTCGTGCCGTTGGTGCATGTCGGGATGGCGCCTACGACCAAGCAGGGTCCCGTGCATGTCAGGCTGCAGCCTCCAGAGGAGCAGGTCAGCTGGGTGTTGGCGCCCGCATTGACTGTGCATGCAGTACCCGAGCAGGTCACCGAGCTGCCGGCGCCCGCGTTGACGGTGCATGCCGTACCCGTACAGGCCACGGTGCTGTTGCTTCCGGCCGTCACCTGGCACGCCGTGCCACTGCAAGCCGCGGTGCAGTCGGCCCCGCAGACTCCTGTGCAGCTCGAGGTGTCGGTGCAGGTAAACACGCAGCCGGAAGTGGTGGCGTTGCAAGCGTCGAAAATGCATGTGTCCGACCCGCCGCAGGTGCACGTCGTACCAACGCAAGCTGCGGTGTAGCTGGGCAGGTTGTCCGAGTTGAGGTCGTAGGAGGGCGAGCCTTGGGCAGGCACGGTGATGCTCAGAAATACGCCGCCGTCCTGGTTGGTCAGGGTGACTTCGCCTGAGCCTACCCTGACACCCACGCTGTCGAAAATCACGTCAACGCCCTGACCAATAGCGATGCTGCCGTTCAGGAAATCGACATCCGTCAGACTATACTCGGCATACAAGCTCGCAAGGTTGGTGTTGAGCAGGGTCTTGGCCGTGGGGATTCCGCTTTCGATGCCTGTGGCCGTAGACCCGACAATGAACCCCGTAGCATAAAGCCCATTGAGATTGGTGCTGTGCGCGGCGCTCGACACGAGCACGGTTGTGAACGGATTGATATTGGTCGTGCCCCCTGCGCTTGCAAACGAATATTGGGTGCTGCCGGAAGCGGGGACAGCCTCGAGCAAGAAGGGTGCGACCAGATTGTCTCCGCTAACCGAGAAGGTCCCACCGGAGCCGATGGTCGCGTGCACCTCGGTGCCCTTGCTGTCTTTGAGATTGACGATGCCGCTCATGGCTGCCCCTGCCGAGGCGACACCGGACACCGTGGCGTGTTTGCCGGCGCTGCCAGTGCCGGTGTTGTTGTCATTGTTATTGTTGTTGCTCGTGGCGGGGGCATCACTGCCTCCGCAGGCTCCCAAAAAGAGGCCGGTGGCAATCAGCAACGAACGAAACGCGATTCTCTTACTCATGACATTCTCCTGGTGATGGGGGTCTCCACTCTCGCGGAGACCGATTTCCTGCCCTTTACTATTCAAGCGACGTGCCAACGCCGCCGTGAGGCGACGCCTGACTGAAAACCGCAGGAGACACGAGCAGTTGGCGCGAAAGTGAGCCGCGGACGTGACCAGCGGGGACTTTGGGTCCCTGGCAGCTTTGGCGCGTGAGGGGGACGGCTTGTCCCTTTAGCCGCGCCGCGGCAGTAAACCGTGGCGCCGCAACAATCGCTTGAAGTAGCTGCGATCGAGACCCGCTAGCCTCGCGGCTTGCGCCAGGTTTTGATTGGCGCGGGCTAGATGGCGGCTGAGATAGTCTCGCTCGAAGGCGTCGAGCAGTCTCTGTTTGGCTGCGGCGAAGGTTTCTTCTTCGCCGGGAGGGGGACCGGCGGCCCTCGCCCCCACGACCTTTTCGATCTTTTCCGGCATGGTTCCCAGCACGAGCACGCGGGCCAGAGCATTGCGAAGCTCGCGGACGTTTCCTGGCCAATCATAGGCGCAGGTGAACAACTCCATCGTGTCGGAGCTCAGCCCCGCGTCTTCGTGACCCGCTGCGCGCAAGAACTCTTGGACGAGCAGGGGAATGTCTTCGCGGTGATCGCGCAGGGGCGGCACGTGCACCGACAAGACCTCGAGGCGAAAGAGCAGATCTTGGCGAAATCTGCCAGCAGTGACTTGGGTCGCGAGATCTCGGTTGGTGGCGGCAATGACCCGCGCATCCGCGTTCAGCACCTCAGTGCCGCCTACACGCAGCACTTCGCCGCTTTCCAGCACGCGCAGGAGCGCCGATTGTGAGACGAGTGGCAGCTCGCCGATCTCGTCCAAGAACAGCGTTCCGCCCGCAGCACGCTCGAACACTCCCGGCCGCGCTTCGTGAGCGCCGGTAAAAGCCCCTTTGATGTGTCCGAAGAGCTCTGCCTCAACGAGACCTGCCGGGATCGCTCCGCAGTTGAGCGCCACAAACGGTCCTTTGGCCCGCGTCGAATGCGCGTGGATCTCACGCGCAACCAATTCCTTGCCGACTCCGGTTTCGCCGGTGATGAGGACTTTCTCCGCACAGCCCTCGATGCGCTCGAGCATGGCCACCAGGCGACGCATGGCCGGGGTCGTTCCGAGGACCGCGCCATAGCGCTCGCACGGCGAAAACTCGGGGCCTGCAGGGGGCTGCAACGACAGCAGCGCGAGCTTCGTCCTCCCCACGGTCAGCACCGCACCATGGCACAGAACCGCAGTATCGAGCTTGGTCTGCAGATAGAAGGTCCCGTTGGTGCTCTCTAAATCCGTGGCGCGAATGCCGCCGGCAACGACTTGGATGCGCAGGTGCTGCTTGGAGACGGCCTCATCGCACAGATGCAGGCCACATCGGCGGCTTTTGCCGACGATGACATCACCGCTCACAAGATTGCATTGCGTGCCGGAATCCGGACCGCCGACGACCACGATGGAGACACCAGCAGTCTCGGCCAACGGCAGACCGAGCACGTCCGTGGACTTGGTCTTGGCGTCCGTCGTCGTGACCGTGGGCATGCGTGCATCATAGTCCGGCGATTCCGGCGTTGCCAGCAAGCCTCGGACAGTGGCACAATCGCGGCTCGGCCGTGGGGACGGCCGCGCGTGGAGGTCCCTCGATGAGAGTTTTCTTGGCTGTCGCCGGCGCATTTGCGGCGAGCGTCTCGCTGACGGCCCGCGCCGATGGCGCAGACGATCTGACACAGGGGCTGAGCTTGTTTTCCGCGCTGGAGTACACAGCCGCGCTGCCGCATTTCGCCCAGGCGAAAACAGATGCGAGCCTGCCTGCGGCCGACCGGGCCCGTGCGGCGATCTACATAGGCATCATCCAGCTCTCTCTCGGCGATGAAGAAAACGCCCAACGCAATTTCGCGGATGCCATCCGACTTTCTTACGACGTGACCGCACCCCCCGAAAGCTCCCCGCGCGTTGCTCGTATGCTGGATGCAGTCCGGGCCGAGCGGGCCAAGCCCGTGCCCCGACGCATCGAGCTGCGTCACATCCCCCCTGCCGCACAAAGCCCTGCCGTCGAGTTGTTGGTCGAGGCGGATCCGGAGCAGGCGGCCGAGATCCGAACCGTGACGCTATATTTCCGCAGGACCGGCACGAGCGAATGGAGCCGTGTGGAGGCGAGTCGCGTGGGCGCAGTGGCGTTCGTGGCGACCCTGGCGGAATCGGGCGACATGGCGGCAACCGAGTACTTTTTTGAGGCGTCCGGCGAGTCACACGCCGTCCTCGGCCAGGCAGGCTCGGCTTCAGCCCCTTTGCGCTTGCGGCCGGCGCTTGCCTCTGGCGCGCTGAGCACACCGCGATCGCCGGCGGCGCCGCCAAAGAGGTTCTACGAATCGTGGTGGTTCTGGGGCGGCGTGGGGACAGCCGTCGTCGCGGGCGCGGTCGGCGCCGTCTGGGCGGTCAGCTCCAGAGGAGGTGTGCAAAGATGCGGCGACTCGGGCTACGGTTGTGTGGTGGTGACGGTCCAATGAAACGGCTTTGGCGTGCAGCAGCAATCGCCTCAGCGTTGGCTATCGCTGGTTGTGCGGGTGCGCCTGAAGCTGCGATCAGGCTGGAGATCTCCCGCACGGATGCTTTGCTGTTGACACCGGATACGCTGGACATTTTTGCCTACGGTGAAGGCGCAGATTGCGTTGCGCTTCTGACCAATATCGCGGCGCGCAATGACCCCCAGTGCACGGGGTCGAACGATGCGGAATCGGGCACCTGCTATCTCACACGCGTGGTCATCAACTACGAGCAGGGCGCGCACAGCGAGCCCATCGAGATCAGCGTGGGAGAGCGCCGCATTCTCGTGGTCGGCTATTTCTTTGGCGGCGTGGTCGCTGCCGGGTGCGCGGACGCCAGCGTCCGCGACGGCCAAAGCACGGCAGTGGCCATCGTCCTCGCGGCCCCTCAGTGAACGGGTAGTGACTGGTCGTCGCGACTGAGGTCGATTTTGATTGTCACCGACTGACCCGCGCCGATCGTCACCGAGCGCTCGGCGCGCCGCCCGGTGTCCGGATGCACGGCGAGAATCTCATGCCGGCCCGCCGAAAGGGTCACCGGCGGCAACGGCGTGGTGCCGTACCGACGGCCGTCAATCCATACATCGGCCCAGGGATTGACGAGCAGCACCATGCTCCCCGGCGTCGCCGCGACGCGGCCGTGGGCGATCGTTCGGGGCACAGGCGCGTGGGCGTGCTCCGCAGGTGCAGCCTCCTGGGCGGAAATGTTCTGTGTCGACGGCGCAGGGCCGGGACTCGCGTTTTTTTCCGACGAAGTGTGGAGCGTGGCCGAGCCGACGCTCGGGGTCTGTGTGGGCCGCAGCAGAAAGCTCTGAACAGAAAAGAGCGCCACCAAAACCACTAACGCAGCCAGCAGGATCAGGGTCCAGCGGCTTGCCGGGGATTGGGCCCCTGTCTCCGGTGCCGCACACAGAGTCTCCGTTTCCCGGGTGGGACTGTTTGGGGACAGGACTGCGCTGCTGGGAGCGTCAAGGGCGGTCAGCGGCCTGCCGTGGGCCTTTTCGAGAGCATCCAGAAAGGCGGCGACCGCATAGGAGTCGGTGACGTGGCCGTCCTGTTGGCACACGCGATCGAGGTCCATTGCCATGTCGCGGGCGCGGCTATACCGATCCTCGGGATTGACGGCCATCGCCTTGGCAACGATCTGCGCGAGGAGGTCGGGAATGTCCGGACGCAGCGGGCGCAGAGGCGCAAAGTCGCCCCGAGTGATGCGGTTCATCGTTTCGAGCTCGCTCGGTGCCTGGAACGGCGGCTGTCCGGTGAGCAGGTCGTAGAGCACGACCCCTAATGAATAGATGTCCGTGCGGCCGTCGAGCGGCCTCAACATGACTTGCTCGGGCGCCATGAAAGCAAGTTTGCCTCTGACAACGCCCGTTCGGGTCAGATGCGACTGAACGGCGGCTTTGGCAATGCCGAAGTCCAAGATCTTCGGCATCCCTTGATAGGTCAGCAGGATGTTCGACGGGCAGATGTCACGGTGGACGATATGCAGCGGCTGTCCTTGCTTGTCGGCGAGCCCATGGGCGTAGTCGAGCCCGGAAGCAACGCCCGCACCAACGAAAGCGACCACCCCGGCAGGAATGTCCCTTCCCATGGCCAGACTCGCTTTAATGACCGCACGCAAGCTGGAGCCGCAAACTAGCTCCATCACCATGAAGTAAGAGCCATCGGCCTCACCGAAGTCACGCAGTTGCACGATGTGCGGATGGGCCAACTGCGCGACGAGACGAGCCTCGTCGAGAAACATGGAAACAAAATCCGGCTCGCGGTGGTATTCCGGCAAGATGCGCTTGATGACGACATCTTGCTCGAAGCCGGCAGGGCCGGCCAAATGCGCACGATACACCTCGGCCATGCCGCCCAAAGCGAGCAGACCGTCGAGCGTGTAGCGACCAAAAGCCCGCGGAAACTCAGGCGCCATCGCGGTCTCTCCTGTGCAGCTCGTGCTAGTGAGCAGTGCCAAGAAAATAGCAGCCCAGCTCAGATGGTCGCAATATCAACGCGCGCGTCGAACAAAAGAGGACACGAGCGACGGGCCACCGCCACGCCTACTCGACAACTAATTGCCATTGTCTTGCGGTGATTTGAGCATTACCTTGCGCGCGTTAGTGAATCGTCAACATCGATTGGAGAAGACATGAGATTGCCTATTTTTTCTGGACTTGCCTTGATTGCCGGGGTGGGGCTTTGCGCCTGCACCGAAAACACGACGTCGACCACAACGGCGCCTGCCGCTGCGGCCATAGCGCCGACCGCCGCGCCGAGCGAAGCTGCTGTGGCCGAGGCGCAGCCCGCCGAGGACCAGGCCGCCTCCGAATTGAAAGAACATCACCGGCACCATCATCTGGGCGGCGTCACCCAGTTCGTCGCGATGAGCTTGGACACCCTGGGCACCGACGAGGCCAAGCGTCCCCAGATTGAAAAGCTGCAGAGCGATCTGCATATCTGCATGGCGCCGGTTGCAAAGATCGAGCATGAGCTGTTGCTGACGTATGCGGACGGTGTCGCCGCCGGCAAGATTGATGCGGCCAAGGTCGATGCAAGCCTTGCCCTGTTGAGCACCACGGCTGCCGCAGTGCACGGATGCAGCGTCGCCACCCTGAACAAGCTACATGCGATCCTGTCGCCGACCGAGCGCCAGGCCCTGGTCGACAAGACTCAGGCTCATTGGGAGGTCTGGCGCAACGTCAATCACGAAGCGGAGGTTGGCGGCAAAGAGAACGGTGGACGGCTCGCCGAGCTCATTAAGGAGCTCAGTCTCACACCCGATCAGGTCGAAAAGATTTCGGCTACACTTCATACCGGAGCGACGAGCGGCCCAGCCAAATTCGACCCCGCCAAGGGCGAGGCGCACATGCAGGCCTTTGCCAAGGCTTTCGCCGGGGAGAAATTCGATGCCAAGTCCGTCACTGCGGACGCCAACTCCCACCTCGTGACGCACGGCTCGAGACGAGCGGCGCACTTTTATGAGACCGTGACGCCCCTGTTGACCCCGGAACAACAAAAGACGTTGGCAGAGCACCTGCGGGAGCATGCCGCTCATCAACCCCAAGCCAACCAAGCCAAGTGAGGAATCCCATGAAGAAAGCTTTTACGACGATGTTGCAGGGTGCCTTGTGCGCGTGCACAGTCTGTGCGAGCCTGCTCTCTACGCCAGCCACGGCTCAAATCGAAGTAGTGATCGCTCCGCCGGCAGAGTTTCTCGCTACCACCACGCCCGTGTATTTCGAGGGCCACGCCGCGTATTGGTATGGCAACCGTTGGGTTTACCGCAATGGCCCCGCCTGGGGCTACTACCGCAACGAGCCCGGCTTTTTGCACGACTACCGCGGGCACCACTCTGCGCCGGCCCGGCAGTTTTACGGTCGCGCCCACGAGGGCGGTTACCGCCGCCGTTAGCTTTTGGCAGCCACGATCAGCGCATTCGCCAACGGCAGATCGCCATAGCTCGGTGCGATGGACACGTTCAGGCCCAAACGCGCAAGGACCGCGGCGATATCGGCGGCCGGACGAAAGCACAGCGTCGCACCGCGATTGAGGCCAAAGCCGGTGCCCAGCCGCTCTTGCCAGATGTTGACTCGACTGCGCCAGCCTGCGGCGGCATCGAGCTCCCGAACCAGCAACCGGCCGCCCGGCAGCAACGCCCGGACCGCGCGCTCGAGCAAAACGTCCTGCGCGGCCAGATCACTGTAATGAAGGATATCGAAAAGGATCAGCGTTCCCGCCGCGGGCAGGTCGGCCTCGCGCACATCTGCCCGGACAAACTTGATGCGCTCATTGGGCGTGCATGCCGCGCGCGCCAGGTCGAGCTTCTTTTCATCCCAATCCAGGCCGATTTGCGCAAGGCCCGGCTGCAACGCGTTAATCAAGAGAGAGGCCTGACCGCGGCCGCAGCCGACATCGACGACTGGGCCGACTAGAGGCAGCAACTGCGCGAGTTGGCGAAATACGGGATCGGTGCGCAGCTTGCCCCGCACATAGCCGTGTACGAACCGACCCTGGCGACGATAGCGCCCTGCGACCGCGTCAAAAACGGCGAGCAACGGATCGACGGCAAGCGGATGGCGGCGGTGATAGACTCGCATCAGAAAAAAAGTTGCGACCCCGGCCGCCGCGCCCAGAGCCGAGCCGAGCAGTACCGATCCCAGAAGCCAGGCCGAAAAGAAACTGTGGGGGTCGAGCACTCTCATCGATGCCCAGTCGACCGGCAGAAAACGACCGGTCAGGGCAAAGGTGCCCAGCTGAATGCTGCCGAAGATCAAAAAGGGCGCGATCACCGGCACCGAGATATTGGCCGCCAGGTACATGACGAGACGATTCAGGCGCAGGAGCGTGCCGACGACGATCGTAATCGCCAAATGCAGGCCGAAAAAGGGCGTGGTGCCGATCAAAACGCCGATCCCGACCGCCAAAGCCAAACGCGCCGGTGTGCCCTGCTCGGTCAGCAGGCGCGCGGCCAACCGATGTACGGCTGTCGGAAGACCGAAATACCCGAAACGCGCGGCCATCAACCAGCCAGAGCCGCAATCACGTAGACACAGCTCAGGATCACCAGTCCCGAGCTGATCGACCACGCGGTGATTACGCGGCGGCGCAACAGTCCCACAGTGGTGGCTCGCCAGGCTCGCCAGCCCCGATGCCAGATCGTGGGGCCCAACACGATCGCGTCCAAGATCAGCGGCACCAGCAGAAAGGCACTCGGTGTCAACCAGGCCCGGGCCGCCAGCAGCGTAGACAGCGCCGACGTCGAGGCGGCGGCGTCCTTGTGCGCCTGCAAGACGACGTCCAGACCGTGCATGAAAAACAACATCGCCACCCCTGCCACGTAGAGCCAGGCGCTCTGGTAGCAGGTGCGCGCGTCGTGCACGGAAGCGTCCTCGGCCAGATGGCGGCCCGTTAAACGGCTGTGTACCGAGCCATAGGCCGCGTACATCAGAAAGCCGAGGTTCAGCCAGGCGGCAAAGCGCAACCAGGAG
>Ga0182027_10015743_pt1 | contig 10372 bp, 11 predicted proteins | sample 712E1DmetaG_FD_121300 | JGI IMG/M metagenome (GOLD analysis project Ga0182027, IMG submission 121300) | Permafrost microbial communities from Stordalen Mire, Sweden - 712E1D metaG (Illumina Assembly) | ecosystem: Environmental > Terrestrial > Soil > Wetlands > Permafrost | place: Sweden... | reverse complement strand
TACAGGCACGAACGTTTCCTCGCGCAAGGGCTTCCTGGCGCCAGGTCGCACCCTCGCTCCGGCGTCGTGAACTCTGGAGCCACCATGCGAACATCGTGGTGGTACGGCGCCGGGTCGGGTCGCGAAGCCAGGGCACGGTAGCCACTCAAGGTTCTGTTGCGACCACGGCTTGGTGCCCCGACAGACGCATGGGACGGTGGGCTACCATCGAAGGCATGCAAGGGCCTTTTCAACAGGATGAGGGCAGGCGTGTCTCAGCGTAGGGTCGTCAGGGTGGGCGCAAGTCGTGCAACGCAGAACGGCCTTCCCCTGGCTCTCGACCGGGATGCGGTCTCGGCTGATCCCGACAATGTCGCTTTCATTGCCCGACCGAAGGGGGCTCCCGTCTACCACGGCTTCACAGTGGTTCCCGACGTGACGGTGGACGGCTTCGTGCTCGGCTTGATCTCAGACTCGTTCGCGTCCCCTTCTGACTGGGGCGACGCCTTCGTCATTGCCCCGGATGGACGAAGGGCGGGCCTTGTTTGGTCGATAGAAGGCGGGCGCTACTTCAACGTGCTCCTCCCGCCAGACGCTACACGGTTTGGCGTATTCGGGGTCGGCACAGAGCACGCGCCGACATCGACAGAGAACGCTCGGCTCTTCCTCCAAGAGATACTCCCGCGTATCCGCCAGGAGTGGGAGCGAACCGCCTGACCAAAGCAGGCCAACGCGGATCACGCTCCAGCGTCTGCTTTCCGGCCTCCAGCGACGGCAACAAACACGATCCCGTCGCTCAGGCGCCGCGCCTCACACCGGACAACAGTCCCGGGCAAGAAGGCCCACGTCTCGGTTTCGGAGTCGTAGTCGGGCGGGGCTAGCAGCCGGTACCTGCCATCCCCAAGGACCTGGGCCTCGACCGGCCGCCAGACATCCACTCCCTCTTCGAGGAGTTCGACATAGATGGTCTCGGTCGCCATCCCGTGAATGTACCTGCTCCGGGGCGGACAGTTTCGGCTGCTCGCGCCCACTACGCGTGCGTCGTGCACTGACGTTAGGCTTCCGGCGCGCTACGCGGCGAGAAGGGTGCTCGTCTGAGGCTCGGCGCATCAAGGCCTCAGTCGGCATTGCCGAGTAGTTGGGAGCTAAGACGATCCGCGCATCCAGGGCCGGCGGTGAGGACCTCTTGAGTCGGAGCGCGCAGGACGGCCACGGCCACGGCGAGATTGCTCAATCTGCATACGCTCGGCCCTTAGAATCGCACCGACGGGCCCGGGCTCGATGCGCTACGCTCGAAAGGTCGGTCTGGTCCGCCGTGCCGAACAGAGGCGATTGGGTCGCAGAGGTTGAGGCGCGACAGCCGATAGGGGTATCGCATGGACTATCGCTCGCTTACCGCAGCATTGAGCCCAGCGTACGACTTTGGGGACTGGTTCCGCTTGGACGACGGTCTGACGGGATTTTCGGGCAAGCCTGGTCCGCGCCCTTGGGTTCTCCTCCATGCGATCGCCGCCGACGCTCTAAGGGCAAAGCTACAGCCCCGGAGCGTGACCGGGTACGAGGGACCCATACATTCTGCCCATCCTCAGGTCGCACCTCATGGCCCCTGCGGCGTCAACAAGGATGCTCGGCTTCCGAGAGACAGAGTTCGGTCTCTGGCGCGCCGCGAGCTTACTCCCGACCGCTACGGCTGTCGGGAGCCTGACCTGGGCGCTCTGCGCGCCATTCTCTCCGGGTCAAGACGATGACTCTCAATGATCTCCGGAGAGAGAGGGACGAGGTTGGCATCGGGCAGGAGATTCTCCTGGTAGTCGCCGATGTCTCCAGGGCGGTGGTGCGATCGTACGATCCGACGGTCTACGGGGGCGAAGCGAGCTGGGGCGCGGGCTTAGAGGATCTGGTTCAGGAGGTGGTTCTCGATCGGCTCCTGCGCGAACGCCAGCTGGACTACGCGCTGACGGTCGCTTCCTCGACTGAGGATTTTCGCCGACTCATGACGCGACAGGTAAAACGCACGCTGGCGCACCGCAGGCGCAAATCGGTCATTGACAACCTCATCGGACGAGCCCTACCCATTCTTGATGGCGAGGGATTTGCGACGAGGGGTGACGGAAGCCAGCGTCGGTTCTGGCTAGCCAACGCCGACGTGCTCGATCGTGAACCGGCCGACACGGAGGTGTATGAAGCGGCAGTGGCCGCGGCGGTGATCCCGAAGACGCCATCGCACGGGTTGGAGAGAGCGCCGGTCGTCTACAGCCCAGCTGCGTTGCAGGCGCTGATCCTGGTCGTTGCCGAAACGCTCTCGACCGAGCTGTCTGTCCCCACGCTGGACCGAGTTCTGCGCCTAGTGTTGACAGACTGGGTCGCTAGCGACCTTGTGGATTCACGAGAGGCCGAGTACCTGCCGGCAGCAGGCGCTCTGGGACCCGAAGAAGCAGCGCAGGTGGACGCCGTCGTTACCGACATACTGCAACAGTTGCCCGCGGGATCTCTGCCGGTGCTCCGGTTCAAGTACGCGGGACTCAGCGACCAAGAAATCGGGGGTCGGCTCAATCTGAGCCGACCGACCGTGGCAAAGCGCAAGGAGCTCGCTCTGACTCTGCTACGGCAACATCTGAGCGACGAATCCGAACCGGTGCGCGAGGCGGTCGTCTCCGAGCTTGGCCTTCGAATCGCGAGGGCTACGTGACGGATCGCGACCAGATGCCAGCCTGGCTAGCTGTCGCTGTAAGCGCGCCTGCTGATCCACTTCCGTCACCGGATCACCGCTTGCCTTCGCCGGGCGACATCCGCCTTGTCGATCTTGGTGAAGAACGTCGACTCGCGGTTCTCTTGAGCCAGCCGGAGGCAGGAAGAGTTCTCCTGGTGCTTCTGTCCACGGAACTAGAGCTGGCGACTGACGAAGACGTGCTTCTTCGAGCCGAGGAAACCGGACTCGCGTACCTCGTGATTGCTGAGACGGATCTCGTCGGGCCTCTACACCTGTCATTCGTCGGGCCCGCTGTGGGCCGCCTCGCTGAGGACCTGCTGGGAGCCTTGACTGACGCCGCCACCGAGGATTCGTTCGGTCCAGCCCTGGCCGGGCGACGCGGGCTCCCGCTGCAGGGGCTCGCGGATCCGCGTCGGGTGTGGAAGGAGGCTGAGGGTGGCGTCCTGGACAAGGCCCTCGCTACGTATGTCGAGGACTGGGCACCAGCACTAGCGGTGGACCCTTCGCTCTTCATGCCCGAGTGCCACGTACCCGAAATAGCAGCCAGAGAGTTGATCCTGCAAGTCATCACTGGGGGTGCTGCCATGGGGGCTGCCTCCACTCGTTACTTCCTTATGACCGCCAACCACGCCGGCGAAATGTCCGGTTGGCTGAAGGACGCCGCACGCGCAATTGGCGCGAGCGCGTGCGTACGGCAGACCGTGCCGCCCACTCGCGAGCACGTCGAGTGGCATGGACCTCCGCGTTCGGAGATTCAAGGCGCAATGCCCGCCGCCGAACTTATTGCCGACGTGGCAGAGAGCGCCGCAGGCGACATACATCTGGCCACGACGCGGGCTCTGTGGACTGCGGGGGTCGACGATCCGGTCACTGCCCAAACCTTACGAGCCTCGATTGGGGGCCGGGACATCAACATCCACATGCTGGACTACGCTGAGGCGCTGTGTGCTTGACGCAACCGTTCCGATTCGCCGCTGGCGAGTCCGCAACTTCAAGTCGATTGAGCAGGCGGATCTCCCCCTAACAGCGCTGACCGTCCTGGTTGGACCTAACTCTGGCGGCAAGAGCAGCGTGCTTCAGTCGATTCTCCTTGCATCGCAAGCCGCCCAGGCTCGAGGCCTCGGTCCTACCATTCCGCTAAACGGAGGGCTTGTAGAGCTCGGCGCGTACAGCGAATTGAAGTCCGCGTTCGCGGCCGACCAAGATCCGATCTCGGTCGGGGCGGTTTTTGACCTGGCGACACCTTGGACAGACTCCCGTCTTGAGAATCGTCATGGGCAGCAGGCCCTGTTTGAGCCAGAGGAGTCCGACGAACCTCGCTTCGCCGACTGGGCCGTCGACCTGACCGGCGAAGCGCCCTTGGAGCCCGGAGCGGCTGCCATCGGATCAGTCACAATAGAGCTGCGACAGCGCGAGTCCTTGCAAGGCAAACGGGCGGCGTTCCGCCTTGAGACCAAAGCGCGTGCCGTGCCGAACGACGACCTGCATAGGCCCGACCGCGTAGTCCCGCCACCTCGGATGTTCCGGAACGTCTACAGCCCGCGCGAGACGTTCGGCGAGTATTCCACCTTCTGGACTGGGTCAGTTGTCCGTGGAGGCGAACAATCGGACGAGGTCGAGGGCGTCACGCTACTCGCAGGTTTTCCGAGTCAGTACCTGACGCGCTCCGACGAGAACCGCGAAGTGGCACGCCTTTGGATAGAACGTGCCCAGCAGTTTCCCTCGCGCGACGAGAATCGGACTAGAAGTGGATCCGAGCCAGCGTTCGAGTCTATTGTCGCCAAGGCAGCTGAAGAGATCGCGGATTGGCTTAAGAGCACGCCCGAGGCGGGTCTCCTCACGTACTACCAACATGTACGGCGGACCTTGCCCGGACGCGGCCTTGGTGTCCCGGCGAGCCTACTTAGGCAGATAGCGTTTGATCCTGCATTTACCGAGGAAGTCGTCCGCCGCATCGGACCGGGTCGCGGCGTGCTTGCCACGAACCCGGTCCCTAGCGAGGCATACGAGCAACCCCTTGAGATTCTCGCGAGTAGCGTGTCCTATCTCGGTCCCCTTCGACAAGAGCCTGAGATCGTGTACCGTCGGACCGCCCCTGGCCGACCCAGGTACCTCGGGAGCCGCGGCGAGTTCACCGCACCCGTTCTGCATTCGTTGAGGAACTCGCGCGTCGACGTGCCGCTGCCTCGTTCGGAGCAAGGCGCGACCGAGACGGTGTCACTCGCTGCAGCAATGAACGAATGGCTGGCGTTCCTCGAAGCCGCGTCGACGATTGAGACTCGGGACCGCGGGCGGCTCGGCTTCGAGCTCACCGTGACCCAGCCCAACCTACCTCGGGGTGTCGACCTGACGAGTGTGGGAGTGGGTGTCAGTCAGGTCGTACCCGTCGTGTTGCTGTGCCTGCTATCGCGACCTGGCTCCGTTCTGTTGCTTGAGCAGCCCGAGCTCCACTTGCATCCAGCTATGCAGCAACGCCTTGGTGACTTCTTCCTGGCTCTCGCCCGCACCGGGCGGCAGCTCCTCGTCGAGACGCACAGCGAGTACCTAGTAACGCGCCTTCGGCGTCGCATTGCCGAGGACCCCGGCCAGCAGACCTCAAGTGCCGTGTCGATATTCAATGTGTGCAAGCAGGATGGCCGAACGAAGTGCACCAGCGTCCCCGTCAACAGCTTTGGGTCCATCGAGGACTGGCCGACGGGATTCTTCGACCAGGCGACCACGGACGCAGAGCAGCTGCTTTGGGCAGCGCTTCATAAGCAGCGGGAGCAAGGCCAAGCGTAAACGCCTCCGCTGACTTGAACGCCCTCGCCGCTCATGCGCCGCCTCGCTGGCGTGGACTGCTATGTCGATTCCTTGGCACGATGTGGTCATCGTGCGGGGGCGACTTCCCGCGGCCGCACGACTCTCAACGCAACCATGACCGGGCGCACCGGCACGCCGCTACAGCCAGCGATGCACCCGTGCGGAATACTCGCCGTACCCCTCGATCCTCTTGAGGCTAGCTTCCTCGACAGGAATGACGAACCAGTTGACGTACGCCAGCACGAAGGGCAGCACGAGCACGGGCCACAGCTGAACCAGCGCGCCCGCCTCGCCAAGATAGGCGATGGTCAAGCCGACGTACATCGGATTACGCGTGACGCGATACGGGCCGTGCGTGACTAGCACCCGCGACACCTCATCCGGGACGGCTGTCGTTTTGGCTTGACGGAAGAGCAACCAGGCCCAGCCTGCCAGACCGGCGCCGACCAGGAATAGGATGGTCCCGGCGATGCTGAGCAAATTCGAGACGGACGACGAGGTGGGTTGGACCGGGACGACGGCCTGGAGCCCATAGCCGATCACATACCCGAGCACGAACACCCACGGCACCGGGATGTGCAGGAACGGCTCCCTCGGAGGCGTGCGCGCCGGTCCTCGTCGCATTGCTGCCATCGCTTCCGAGTCTACCCATTGGCGGGTTCGTCGCTCGACGAAGGTCGCCGGCGTGCGCTGGACGCTCCAGCCGCCATCCCTAACGATCAAGCCGTCGTGACGGGTGAATCGCAGTCAACCTCGCACCACGATCCTGCACGATCGGTCGGAGGTTCTACTCCTCAGAGGGCTCCCTGCGCGCACGCTCGAATAGTCGAATCCGAGACCGCTAAGATGACCTTCCGGTGCGGCAGTTGCCGCGGTAGCACTGGCTGAAGAAAGGGGGCTGGCCGAATGTCTGTGGCAACCTACTGTCCGACATGCGGCGAGGGTCGCGTTTCGGACAAGCGGTTCTGCGCAGGTTGTGGCTACGACTTCAGCGCGGGTGGCCAACCTACAGGCCGAGTTGACCCTGTGCCTGCGGACTACCGGCCTCGCCAGCCCAACGCAACGCAGGGTATTGACTGCCCGAATGGATCGCACCCCAACTTCGTCAGATCCGTCAGCGCTGTGTACCACGAGGGGCTGTCAAGGACACAGATGTCTGGCCCGACATCGGCCTACACCTACGACGGAGATAGCTTCGCCCATACGGCTGGCTATTCGAGCATGTCGGGCACGAGCCAGACTCTGCTCAGCCAGCGGCTGACGCCGCCGATCGAGCCCGTGTATGTGAACCCCTATGGCTCAGGGACCAAGTGGTTCTTCGCCATCGGTATTGCGACTATCTGGATCTACCTAATACCGCTGCCGTTCATATGGTGGGTCAACCGCGGACGGGGCAAAGAGGCTGCGGCCCGACACGCCTATGTCGACACCTACCATCCGCGGTGGTTGGCTGCGATGGATCGATGGAGCAGGGCTTACTACTGTTCGAAGTGCGACGTTGTGTTCCTGCCCGGTGAGAGCCAGTTGATTCCCGCCGGCCAAGCGCGGGGGACCATCTTCGCCATGACAGCTTGAACGAATTGGGCTCAGGCCGAGGCTAGCCCCGCGCCAACAGGCGGCCCCCTACGATTGCTGTCCACCGCCACGAGTGAGGCTGGCCGCCCATTCAATAGCGTCGAAGAAGCCGCGTCGGGCCGCTTCCGAGAAGAGGGCGGACGTTGGGAACGTTGGGTAGGCGCTCAGTCGACCTTCGGGAATCTCGAACCTCAGAGTCTCGGAGATGCGAGCCGCCAGGTCGCGGCGAGCCTGGACGGCGGCGAACGCCGGCTCTTTGAGAAGGTACCCAAATTCCGCCTCGACCTTTCCTCTCGTCCATTGTGAGAAGAAGAACACGCGGCGCCCGTCGGGGGCGAGAAGGCTGACATACATCGACCCAGCCGTCGCGCCGTGGCCGAAGGAGATTGTCAAGCCGGCCGTCGGTGCCCATTCCAGAATCGCTCGGGCCACAGCCGCGTCGTCCGGCCCAAGGGCCGCAAGGAACGAGGGCTCGTCCCAGTCGCGCCCAGGCATGGACGACCTAGTCCCCTTAGAGCGTTCGGCCTCCGCCGTGCGCCCGACGACGCGCGGAACCAGCGTCCGCAGCTTGCCCGCCCGGTCGCTGCTCACGTACTGCGGCAGCTCGATGCCGACGATCTCCACCAGCCTCATTTGGCCATTCAGAAACTCGATGACCCGGCGCAATTCCGACGGGATCTCGTCGGCCACAAACACGAGTCTCAGCTTCTCGGCCTGGAGGTTGGTCTTGACCGTCTCCCAATAGGTGTCGGGATCGACTTCCTGACCGAACGCGGTCGATAGCACCTCCCCGGGTTCCCTGGCTCCCTGTGCACAACGCTCTTCGAACCAGGCGCGGAGCTTCTCGACCGGCAGGTATACGACGGCGTTTGCGGCATAGTCGAGCATCTGCCCAACAACCTCGCGCCGAATTCGCGTGTCCGAGCTTCGCTTGACCTCGACAATCGTTGGGATGCCGTCCTGATCGAGAAAGAGGTGGTCCATGAACCAGCGGTCGGTCCCAGCCTCCGCATCCGCGAGGCCGGCCTCTCGCTGCACAAGGACCCACCGCCGCGGCGCCGCTTGATTGAGCAACTCGCCATCAAGCAAGCTCGGGTAGCGCTCTAGCAGCGTTTGAAGATCGTCCTCGGTCAAGTAGCTGGCCTGTCGCATCGGAGTCAAGGAATCGTCGGCTCCCACAAGGTAGATCGCTCCGCTCATCACTTCTCCTCAGGCTCAGATCCAGCCTCGGTCCATCGGGTCGCTCGAACAGCTGCGCGCGCCACCGTCGCCCATCCATTCTGGCAGCCTAGTCTGCGCCGTGATCGTGTCACCTTGCCTGTAATCCGGCGGTCACCCAACGCTCACGAGCGGCTGATGGTGCCGCATTCCACCTCCTCTCGCCGGAAGTGGCTTCCTGGCACAGGGGACTAAGATCGGCAGAGGGAGTGGCGAGCAATCGCCCAGGCTGTCTCGGTGTGCTCGCGCCCTAGGAGCTGAGTGACATGACGAAAGTCGCTGTCGTGTCGTGGAACATCCATCAGGCTGTAGATCGCCGGCCCGCCAACATCGAGGCGACGCGGAGGTTCTTGGAGGAGCAGATCAGACCGACCGTCGCGCTGCTCCAAGAAGTGGCCGTCGGCTCGGAGACGGCCGCGGCAGGCTCATTCAACCAGGCTGACGATCTCCCATACGGGACCGAGGTAGTCGTTTATGGCGGAAGGCTGGAGCCTCTGCCCGACGTAACGACCAGGTACTCGGCGAAGACGGCGTTCAAGATCAGCCCACGCGTTCAAGGCACCTTTGCTGCGGCTCGAGTACTTGACCTCCCTGATGTCGAGCCTTTCGTGGCCATCAGCCTATACGGCCGGATGGCCCCGCTTTACGCCCAGACCTCGGTCTTGCGCGCGGTCGCGGATCTGATCCCACTTTTCGACGCGTCGCCGTTCAACCGCCGGATCGTCGTCGGTGGCGACCTGAACGTCTACGACCAGACCGACGACAAAGTGATGAGGAGCCGCTGGACGGCCATCCTCGCGCTGATCGACTCGCTTGGTCTTGTCAACCTGCTGAAGCTAACGCAACCCGAACGCGGCCCACTTCCCGGTTGCCCTTGCGGCGAGCCTGCCTGCTGGCACGTCGAGACGTTCCGCCATCGCAACCGTCCGGCCGACAAGCCAGGGTTCTTCACCACGGACTACATCTTTGCGAGCCCAGAGCTTGCGGACCGGCTTGATCATCTGGAGGTGGTGGGGCGATCGGAAGCATGGCAACTCTCAGACCATTGCCCGGTGGTCGCCCATTTTGACCTCTGACCCGGCCGTCCCCCGGCGGAGGGCTGCTGACACGATGCCGCGATGGTGCTTGGCAATGGCTGAGCGTTTCATTCGGTCGGTGGATGACATCGCGCCTGGGAGCGGAGATGATCTGGCGATGAATCACAGAGCGTCAGGGCTGCCAAGCGAGCGCGCCGGGGTCGACCTTACGGCGCTGTCGGACCGCGAGCGAGAGGTACTTGAGCTCGCGCTGCAGGGTCTCTCGGCCCGCGCTCTCGCCGAGCGGCTCACGCTAACGGAGGCCACGATCCGCAGCCATCTCTCGCGCATCTACGCGAAGCTGGGGGTCGGCGGCCGGGTCGAGCTACTTGCCCAACTGAACTGGCAACCGCCCGCCGAGGTTGATCGGTCATGGTCGCCGTCCGTCGAGACCGAACCGCCGCGCCGGCGCCGAGTGTGGCCGGTCGCAGCCCTCCTGGTCCTGCTCGTGACGCTGGGCGTGGGTGCGCTGTTCCTCTGGCTACGGCCCGACCTGCCGTCTGCGACGAACCTCGCCACGGTCTCCCAGCTCGTCGCTCAGGGGCAAGCGACGAACCTCGATCTCCGCGGCGACACCCTCTACCTGACGACCGCAGACGGACACCACTACCGCGTTGATGGCGTGAGCGAGGCCGCCTTCCACGAGATCCTGGCCATCAAGACTACGGCTGGGGAAGAGTTCAGTATCTCCAGCAGCGACGACACTCCGGCTCTGGTGTCCATCATCGCGTTCGTCTCCGCGATCCTGCCCCTAGTCGTGCTGGTCGTCGTGGCGCTCATGGCTTTCCGCTGGCTCCGTCGGCCGCCGCACCCAGGGCCCGCCGGCTGGGCTTGACGCTCGTAGCGGGGCTGAAAAGGAACCCGAGCAAGTGCAGGCGCGCGCAACGCCGGTCGGTCGCGATTTGGTCATGGTGTTGCTATCCGGCGCCGGCTGAGTGAGTGATGTGGGCGACCATCCCGTACCCGAGGCGCTCCCCATGACCGCTCAACCACTCCCCGCCCTGACCAGCGG
>Ga0182027_10015742_pt1 | contig 10372 bp, 4 predicted proteins | sample 712E1DmetaG_FD_121300 | JGI IMG/M metagenome (GOLD analysis project Ga0182027, IMG submission 121300) | Permafrost microbial communities from Stordalen Mire, Sweden - 712E1D metaG (Illumina Assembly) | ecosystem: Environmental > Terrestrial > Soil > Wetlands > Permafrost | place: Sweden... | reverse complement strand
CAGCGAAAGGACAAGTAAAGTTTTTTTCACGGTTATTTCCTTTATACGAAAAAAAATACGCCATCCTCCGTTGAGGGGGAGGCGTATTTAATAAGTCTTATTCAATCATACAAACATCTTAGAAAGATACTCTTAGACCAACAACTTGATTTCCTTTGAAGGATTTAAGTGAACGATATGCATAATCTACATTCACGATGAGATTAGAAACATTATATTCCAAACCAGCGCCAAGACATAATCCATATTCAGAATCACTCTGGTTTTGTGTGAGGTATTCATACCCCCCGCGGATATGAATCATTTTTATAACAGTCAGATCACCGCCGACACAAACTTCATCTTCTAATGCATTATTATTTCGGTACAATGCTGCAAGCATGAGAGAATTATCCTGTGATATTTCAAATAAATAACTAAAGCTTAACTCGAAAATGCTGGGCAGTTCAAACGATTCGGTCACCGGCTCATATATACCTGATCCATAGCTTGTGGGAGTCGCATTGGGAACCTGCGTTTTTGATTGCAAGTCCGTTCCCGTATATCTCATATCGCTCCCGATGTTTTTCAAAGCTACACCGAGCCACAGATTGCCAAGGAACTTATATTGGACACCGAAATCGAATGCCAAACCATTAGCGCCAGTAGCCATAATGCTTTCATTGATGTATTTCATATTCACTCCAGCCCGCACTCGATCTGTAATTGCTTTGGAATAAGTCAGTCCAAGTACAAAAAAACTGGGGGAGTATGTGGCACCAAGTCCATCCGGATTCGCAGCAGTTGTAATTGGTATATCGCCAAAGTTGAGATTTTTAAAACTGAGCCCCACTGAACCCAAATCACCCATGTAATACGCGGCAGAAAAATATGCAAGTTTCATCCCGGCGATATAATCCGTATAGCTAAAGAGTGCTTCTGAACTCTCCGATCCGGAAAGGCCAGCGGGATTTACATAAATCGCCTCGGTTCCAGTAGTATTTGCCATAAAAGCTCCGGCGGTCGCAACCGTTTTTGCGCCGACTGGAATAAGAAGTTGATCGGCACCTGTTGTCCCTTTTCGCGAAGTGTCACCTGCGTAAAGCAACCCACATCCAAGTAGCATCGATAAAATTATTTGAATTCTTTTCATTGTCTCAAGCTCCTTTCAATTGAGGCATATCATCATTCAAAGTGGTTAGTACTGACCAATTTGTTTTTGCGGCATGATGATTCCAAATTTCAGTACTTTTTCACCCAACCCTGGTGATGAAACGACTGCAATATACATTCCAGATGCCACTCTAAGACCACTTTGATTTAACAGATTCCAGTTTAGGAATGGAGAAGTTGGTCCCAGCGTTTTATCGGTTGTGGAGAGAACACGAATGAGTGATCCTGATATTGAAAATATTTTAATGGTCACATCAATCGGCAAATTGCTGAAGGTGACGAATGAATTATCAGAATTCGCTCTATCATAACTTGCCAATGGATTGTACGCAAAAAGTGGATTCGGATAAACGGTAACTCGATCGAATGAAGCTACCTTATCTGTAGCTGACAGTCCCTCTCCTTTTTTGTGAGTAGTAAAGACGAATGAATCTGTCGGGAGAATAGGATAATTTGCTACATTGATGGTCACTACATCACCATTCTGCCACTTTAATGTATCAACTTGTCCGGTAGAAAAATTGAAGGCTGTATCTCGTGCAAGACCCACAATATATACTGCATCAAACCAAGCGTTTTTTGCAATAGTACTATCCGCTGAACTTAAATATGATGAAGGCCATGAGTCAGGTCTTGTCCAGCCAAGTGAAATATTCGCCCAGACAGGTGATGTTCCTGTCGGTGTTCCACCTGTATAGACAACAAGTGAATCCGGAGTATAGAGTCTATCAAAAATAACTATGTATTCTTTGGTGGAATCAAGACTAAAGCCCGGGTTCCAAACACCATCCGCATTTCCTCCTCTTGTGGTTGTTTCTAAAAACGCACACGCTAATTGTCGTTGTTCTCCATAGCGGTCATCCTTGACCCATACCTGGAAGGGGACATCGACAAATCCAGGTAATGAATTCTTCGCTGCATATACCCATCCACCAACAGTTCCCTTGATATACCTATATGCTTTTTGAGTAACTCCAAATCGAACTTCCACTTTTCGCAAGCGATCAGCTTTCATAAGTGCACTCTTATTAGGAGGAAGCGCTCCATTTCCCTGCGACACAGTTTGATCTGTGCCTGTATAGAATGCACCTGAATTCACTGCATCAGCACTTATTGACTTGTACCATTGTGTGTGTGTGCTATTCTTGACATAATACGGAGAACTTGTATATGATTTACCGGTATATGTTACCGATCCTATTGCGGGATCGGTTTTACCGACGTGAATCAACATACCTTCAGGAGTTTTCTGTGCAACAGAATCCTTCGGTGCATTATAGGCACGCTGCGAATCAAGAAGGACAGTGTTCATAGTTGTATTAGTTAATCGCCAGTACATAAAGTACAATGTCGAATCACTTTTCTTGAAGAAATTCACTCGATATTGATTTCCCTTCAGTGAATCTTTGTTTATCTCATCATAAGAAAGAGTCAAACCCGTTCCAATGTTTCCCGTTGTCGGTGTGATTGATTGATTAATGACATAGGGATCATTAAAATCTATGCCGGGTCGTATACCTCCATTGAAGATTATCGGGAATGTTCCGGTTCCCCCCACTGCGGATTTCGATGTTAATAAATAATTCCCCGGTACTTTGGTGCTATCAACAGGCTGTAATCCGGGATTATCCAATGCGTATGCAGTGATAGCAAAATAGTAGGGCTTTCCTTTTATTAACGGGCCATTCGTGAATGGGTCTGTCGTTATCTGTAACGCAAGACGTCCTTTTACAGGATCTTTATAAACGTTAGAATCTAATTGCGTGCCTTTCTGATAAATGATTGTTCTCTCTCCCGTCAAAGCATTCTCGCTCAGGATGTCATCCATTTTATCTGCGAGATCATATTTCGCAAGAAGCATAGAATTTTGAATGCCTCCTTCTATATCTGAAGTCGAATTTGTCCGATACATCCATACCTGGTATCCGACGAAGTTCATATCCCACGCCTTGACAGTATTAAACGGCGGATCCGTATATTGGAGGGCGTGATATGTTACTTGAGGTGCCGTATTCCAAATCAGATCGATGGAATTTTCAGTCGTACGGATGATCGGCGTTACGTCTTGTGGGGGAGCTGGAGCAGCAAAATTACGATTGTAGAGGAATTGTGCAAAATCTGAAATTTTCTGTGCTTCTTTGACACTTGATTTTGCATCAGATCCACGACCAACAACATAAGCAACGACCACATCTACCGGTTGATCTTTATATAGTGTAAACGGTCCAATGTTTTGCATGATCCGTATATCGCTTGGAGTGGTATACATCCAACCCGTATTCGTTTGCACATTTCCAGAATACCAGTATCTTGGATTCACATTTGTACATGCCAACCCCAAGACTGATCCGAAATTGTCCGTGCAAGGATTCAATGCTGATCCGTCTTTAAGGAGGCCACGCGTATAATTCATTGCCTGGAAGCCCGTAGCGGGATCGCCTCTATTGGGATCGCTCTGAATATAGTTCACGAATGAATGAATTCCGAGGTTCTTTGATCCGGGAATTTTTTGCGCTCCCATAAGCGGACCTAAGATACTGACGGCGGTATCAATCGGAGTGTCTCCGGCATTAAACACACCGTTACCATCTTTATCAATAAATGTCTCTCCCGGAATGGATACAATTGGCCCTTGAAAAAATGTTGTGAAGAAGCATGGAGGGTTGGTTCCCCAAATATTATCAGCACCAAAATTATATGCGAATCCGCCATTCCGTACAGTATCAAATCCACAAAGATCATCCGCGGAATTTCCTATATCCGGATCAGCCCAGATCGAGAAAAAGACAGAGTCCATCACTGGAGAAGCGGCATTTCGATTTATGATGCGGTACCTGACGAATAACATATTTCCAAGGAGTCCTGCAGATTGAAAACCAAATACTGTACGCTGGATATCGATTCCCACCGGTACTTGATCTTTCCAGTCCCGTTGAGAGCCGACGATCTTATCCGTGAATACACACCACACTGCTTGATCGCCTATGAAATCGGGGCGATCCTCATTCGCATCCCATTTGCCATTGCCATTTTTATCAACGGGATTATAAACGCCATCGCCATCGCCGTCGTAGAATGAAGCTCCCATTTTAACTGCATCAGCCCAATCTTTCCATGATTGCCCAAAGTCCGGATCTTTTCTAGTCACGACATATAATTGCGGATCATCCGATGGGTCGGCATTCCATCGACCGGGAGAATAATCTTGAATCCGTGATGCCGGCGCAACGGCATTTGCAAAAACAGTTTTCGCTTTCGTAACGGTGTCTACTAAATACCCACTCATCATAAAGCCACCGGCAAAGAGTACTCCCTTCCCTTGAAATTCTCCAAGTGTCACATTCCGTGATCCATTATTAATAGTCACCTCTGCAAGAATTCCCTGGTTATTCATAGGAAGAACAAAATTATTGATATTAAAGAGAAAAGAAGCGCCCACCTTGCCAGAGGAGGCGGTTGTTGAAGAAGTCTTTTCAACAGCAACTGTTTTTTGAACAGTACTTCCCTGTTTGTTCCCGAAAAAACCAAAGCTCAGAACTCCCACAATCAATACCAGAATTAATCTCGATACAAATTTATGTCGTTTCATTTTTTCTGACTCCTCGTCTATACATAAAAGAAACTTTCAATCAACAATTTTCAATCATATAGATTCATAGTTCATTGTGAGACCAAGTCGAATCATTCGTGGTATACCAAAATATGGCAGACCGGTGTCAGTATTGGTTGAAGGATTGAGTTCGAGAGTATGATAATCATTCATCCAATTAGGTGAATTCTTTGATGCCGCTTGTCCTTCCGGTGTATTCAAGAAACCTGTCGAATATGCACTTCCGGTGGAACGATAAACAGATAATTCGTTTACAGTATTTAGGAGATTTTCTATCCAGAGGTACGGCGTAAACTTCAGCTGTCCGATAATAAATGATTTTTCCACACGGAAATTGACCAATAACGAGCCCGGTCCATATGCAGAGTTTACATAACCCCTCGAATCTCCATAATTAGATGATCCGGCAACCAAGTTCTGTATAAAGAGTGGTGTATAAGGTCTTCCACTATTGAACGATGCGAGAACACTAGCATTCATATTTTCAAAGATGCCAAGCTCTCCTTTGTGAGTGGAAAATCCAACAGAGATTGTACCAGTATGTCGCTGATCGAAATCGAGCGGAGCAATAACCTTTGGTACTTCGCCGTCGACGTTACGAAATGTTGCAATCGTAGACGAACTTGTGGATGAACCGGTGCCTTCCGCTTTTGAATATGTATAGTTGATTGACATCGTATAATAGGACATGCGTGCTACATCCAGCGTGAAAGCGATCCCGCGGATCGTACCAAAGTCTGTATTGGCTGGACCATAATAACGCAATATTTCGCCGCCAGATATTCTTTGAAATAATCTTGTTGTCTGATCAATCAAACCTGTTGTGTTTTTGTAGAACATGGTTATATTCAATCCCGCTTTATTATCGCCGAGCACTTGCATAAAACCAAGTTCATATTGAGTGGTTTTTTCACTGGTTAAATGTCCAGTATTAATCTGTAAATTTTGACTTTGAAGTAATGTCTCATCTGCAATTGGTGTTGAATAAAGATCTGTTAAGCGCGGTTGTTGAATGAATGTTCCAAATTGAGCATGAAATTTTGTCGATCTCGTAACCGGGAAAGCCAATCCAACTCTCGGGCTGATATGGAATTCATCGGGAGCTTGTACAAAATCGGCGTCATCAAAAATGGTGGGATCACCAAAAGCATAGGGAAAGGCTTCATCGCGCAGCATTTCAGTTTTTGGATTAAAATAATCTAACCGTAATCCAACCTTAATGACAAGATCCTGAATTTCATACGTATCTTCGACATAGGCATACATGGAATAAGGCTGTTTGGGGCCAACATTCTGTGTGTTTCCTAAAGTGTCAATGATGTCTACTTGGCCGACAGATGTTTGTTTTTGCCCGAAGATGTCATACCCGAAAAAATAAGGACGCAAATCTCTATAAACCCGGAGAGGATTATAGCCCAGTACCGTGACATTCTTTGCAATCATTCTGGGGTTAATACTATAATAGCGAAGTGTATTAAACTCTCCGCCTCCCCCTGCTTCGATGAGATGGTTTTTTGCTTGAATAGATATCTGTGCATCAGCTGTGAAGGCTTGATTATTCATCTTTGTATAAATATTATTTAAACCTTTCCCGTAGAAAATGCCAGTCGCGTCAGTAGTAATAGGTTCACTTATTGTTTTAATTTCTGAATTATATGCGGGATCTCCCCATTCAACCAAGGGTTTATCCCTCCATATTCCATCCCCCGACACTTCATAGATGGAGCGATATCCCCCGTTTAGAGTAGCGACGATATTAGATGATATCGGTGCGTTCAGTTGAGCACTGAAAGACCGATTCAGCCGGGTCGTCAAACGATTATGAGCAGAATTCCATTTCTCATACAATTGAGTGAATGTTCGAAAATCACGATCGTTTGAATTGAGTTTGAGAGTGAGGTATGCCCCACCCGCCAGCTCGTGTCTCGTACTGATCGAGGTTTTATTAGTAGCAGCATCATTGTCCGGAAGAGTCTTCCGACTGAATACTGTATCAGAATTAAAAGAAATACCTATAGCACTGGGAGACTGATCTGCAAACCATCCGCGTTCATAAGACACAAAAAAGGTTTGCCCTTTCCATGTCGGATAAAGAGGACCGGAAAGCGTCATATCATAAATGTTATATCCATAATCGTCTGTGAATGAACTTGTTACCGCTTCCGCCGATGCTGTATATTTGCTTCCGCCGGTTTTCGTCGTAATATTCATCATACCGCTTCCAGCTTTTCCATACTTCGCTTCAAAACCGCCAACTTGTAACGATGCCTGTGCGATTGCCCCTTGACTGATTTGTGAATAGTTGGTTCCGGTATACGAATCGTTTTGCGGAATACCATCCAGCACATACAACACCTCGGTACCTCGGCCACCACGGATATAAAGAGTAGGATTACCGGTTGCGCCGCCGCTTCCTTCGGTCATCACAACGCCGGCTTGCAATGCCAGAGCTTGTACGACGCCACGTACCGGAAGAGCACCGATGGCTTCGGCATCTAAAACTTTTACCGTGTTTGTCGCCTTGGCTTCAAAGAAAACTCTTTCCGCTTCTACGGTTACTTCCTGCACTTCCACTGCGGAAGATGTCAGATTAAAATTTACTTCCTTGGTAATTCCTGCTACAAGCCTGACATTTTTTATCACCTCTGCCCGATACCCAATGTAGGTAGCTTTGATATCATAATTTCCCGGTGAGATATTAAGAACGACAAAGTGTCCGTCAATATCAGTGGGGGCGCCCATACTCGTACCCAACACCGTCACGATGGCACCAATAAGAGGTTCTTTCGTTTCTGCATCAAGAATAATTCCTGATATTTTTCCTCCACTTATTTGTGCATGGACAGTATTGACAAAGCTTATTCCAAAAAGAATAAGAAGAAGATAGAAGTTTTTTCGGTTCATACTATCGCCCTTTATAAAAACTTTGAAAAGATATTTCTACGAACCATGTACCTCGCTCTCGTGAGCACACAAGAATGAATATGATGGAACGAATATCCTTCGACACTTTTTTGGGGAGACTGCGTTTTTATGTACTCTTGCGCAGAGGAAGGAATCAGGCATTGCTTCCCTCCATAGAAATGAGATGAGTGTGAAGAATCGTTCTGAAATAGCAGCGCCGCTCTCGCGGCGCTGCTCTCATATTCCAGTATCGTTTATTTCATCAGCATCATCTTCTTTGTAGATGTAAACTTATCTGCCGTGAGGCGATAGAAGTACACACCACTTGCGAGAAATTCTGCATCAAAGGTATAGGTGTGCTCACCTGCGGCTAAGGCGGTGTTGTTGACAACCGTTGCCACCTCTTGTCCGAGGATGTTGAAGATCGATAACTTCACTGTAGAAGCTAACGGAAGAGTAAACCGGAAGGTCGTTGCCGGATTGAACGGATTCGGGAAGTTCTGGTCCAATGTGAATGCACCTGGAAGGTTCACATTGTTATCCACGCCGGTCAACGGAAGATCAATTTTCTGATAGTACCAATTAATTTGTTGGGTCGCCGTTGCGCTCGCTGTCTGTGATCCTCCGACGGTATCGCATTCGTACACGAGATGCGCCGATTTCACAGTTCCGGCGGTTGTAATATTTCTGCTCGCATAGGGGAATAATCCTTCTTCGGTACCGGCAAGTTTCGTTGCCGCGCCCCATGCAGCACCGCTGTTTTGCGAGACTGTATAATAGATATCATAATGGATATATCCGTTCCACAGAGTATCAAAGCCTGTTTTTGTTGCATTCACGCGCGGCTGGGTCCATGCAGCAAAAACCATATTGGTCAAAGTATCTACAGAAATTGTCGGCCAGCAGAAACCATAAGAATTTCCGTTTCGTTTTGTGGTTGCGGAATAAAACGTTTGATCATAAATCGATGATGTGTCTGTGTAGAGCGGGCATGCAAACGCTTTATCAGAAATCCTCTTCCATTGACTTGTAATAGAATTCCAATACAATACTTGATGGGAAGTAGCCAAATATGGCGCGTTGGGACCAGTCCATTTTACAGGGGCAAAGGAATATCCATTCACAAGAACATGCAGTTTGCTATTGCCGTCAAACGACCCGCTGAACTGACCAAAGTTTGCAAACAGTGGGTAAATCGTATCACCAACTCCCAACACCACCGTCTGACCGGTCAAACCTAGATTATTCCATGTCCAGGTTGACCCGCTATTTGTTGATAGGAAGTATCCAATCCGGCTAACACTATCCACTACTCCGGTTCCCAATGGAGGCAAATAACTTTTGTTAGTGTTTCCGCTGGCTGAAGTATAAGAAGCATCGCGAAGTGTGACAATGATTGCAAGATTGCCATTCGGGGCAACAAGCATGGGAATATCAAGTGTACCTATTTGGAAACCTTTTTGCGGAAGAGTTGTCTTAGTTGACCAGATAAGATTCGTATCAACATCGACGAAGGTTGAACCGTAATCCGTTGATTTCAGTACAGCATAACGCCCTCTTCCAGATGTAAATGGAGCGTCAAATGATCCTGATGTTGTTATCCAAATTGTTTGACGCGCATTGTCAACCAACACCTCCGGATCGTCTGCCGTTTTTGTTCCAATATTTTGTTTTGTGAAACTCGCAGTGCCCGCGCCACCATCAACTGCAGCAAAAGGCGGAGTGGAACCAGTATGTGCGCAAACAACGCCGAAACCCGCAGCATCACCAACCGAGAATGCATCTACACCGCCAAAACCGGATGATGCAGTCGTCGCTTTTGAAGAGGGGTATCCAGAAGTCAGTGTTGTACCATTAATATACACATACTTTTGTGCGCGCCGATTATCGGGAGCTGCTAGTGTATAGAACCTTTCCATAAAAGTGAAATGGATTTTCCCGCTTCTGTCCACACGCAGCACTTGTGACGATCCTGAGTTATAGCTTACATCATAGTCAGTAGTGCCAATAATGAGTGGTGTTCCTGCAACTACTTTGACTTTTGATACTTTGATTCCTTCAAGACTCCGAGATGAGACGGGGCCTGCGACTTCCGATTGAACAGCCGAATTATCGTCTGCAACGATCTTCGCCACCTGTTCCCTATTTTTTATTCCTTTACTGATATCGCCTGCGTACGATACAAGGCATATCATTAAGATTGCGATCGTGCAAAAAAGTATCCGTTGTCTCATGGTTTCTCCTTCTATTGAGCTTTTGTTTTTGGATAACATGCTGTGATTTATTATGTAAAGAAATTAACATCTTTCTCACCGTTTGTCAAGTGTTGCGTTGAATAATTAAATTTTTTCGAATCATAGTCCAATCGGGATGAAAAGTCAGAAAAGGATGAGCCCTCTCAGTAAGAGGCGCGAATGTATATCTATCAGACACTACAGTCAAACAATTGGTAACTGTTATATGCAGCCATGACAAAATGGATAAAAAAAGACCCCGAGTAAAAAGATCGGGGCCATCTGAACAGGGAATATTGTGCAATGTGCTAAACTGCTTCTTTTTTCTTTTTCGGGGATGTTTGCAGATTGAAATCAATATATTTGAGCAACTCCGATCGCCCATCGCCACTGATAATCGAGAAAGGCACAATACCACGACAACACCCATCGGCCAATTGGCTTTGGAATCGCTCTTTATATGTTTCAATTT
>Ga0182027_10015741_pt1 | contig 10372 bp, 7 predicted proteins | sample 712E1DmetaG_FD_121300 | JGI IMG/M metagenome (GOLD analysis project Ga0182027, IMG submission 121300) | Permafrost microbial communities from Stordalen Mire, Sweden - 712E1D metaG (Illumina Assembly) | ecosystem: Environmental > Terrestrial > Soil > Wetlands > Permafrost | place: Sweden... | reverse complement strand
CCAGCAACGGCGAGGGACAGGATCGCTTTCTGGCTGTGTATCCGACGGGGAAGACGAATCTGCTGGTGACGCCGCCAGTGAAGCCCAGGAGCTTTGGGCGCAGGTAGGCGGCTCGGTAGTATTAAAATACCTTGCGCAAGATGGGCTTGGTTGAATCTCCTTTCTCAAAAGTGAGACATGGGGCAGCCGCGATATATCCACATGGTTGGGCTCACGCCTTTGATGTGTCAAAATAACGAACTATGAGAACAGCAATTCTATTTATTGTGATGGCGCTGACGGGATTGGTCTCTTCGGCGCAAAAGCGGCTGGTGCTGATCGATCAAGACGGGTCCGGGCCGGGCGGCTCGAACCAGATGGCGATGTTGGCGCTGCTGGAATCGCCGCAGGTAAAAGTGCTGGGCATCACGATGGTGACCGGCGACGCCTGGCGGGACGAAGAGACGCTGCATACGCTGCGCATGCTGGAGTTGACCGGGCACGCCGATGTGCCGGTGGCGCGGGGAGCGGTGTTTCCGCTGGTGCGCACCGAGGAGGAGACGCGGCTGAGCGCGGAGCTGGACGGTAACGTGGCCTGGCTGGGCGCATGGGGACAGCGCCAGACGATACTCCAGAAGACGCCGGACGGGATGAAGCCGGTGACGGTGAAACACCCGGAGACGCATGGGGCTTACGAGATTCCGCGGATGACGGAGGGACAGCCGTCGATCAAGCCGATCGACGAGGACGCCGCGCATTTTCTTGTTCGCCAAGTGCGCGCGCATCCGCACGAAGTGACGATCTACGCTGCGGGACCGTTGACCAATATTGCACTGGCCATTGCGATCGATCCCGAATTTGCATCACTGACCAAGGGAATTGCGTTGATGGGCGGGAGCTTGAATCCGCAGACTGACGATCCGGAGTTTGCAACAGACCCGCGCCACGAGTTCAATTTCTGGTTCGATCCGGAGGCCGCGCATATTGTGCTGCGCGCGGATTGGCCTCGGATCGACGTGACGACGACGGATGTGTCGATCAAGGCGCCGTACACGCAAAAGATGGTGGAGGAGATCGCGAAGTCGGACAGGCCGTCGGCGCGCTACATTGTCGAATGGAGCCAGAGGCGCCACTACTTGTGGGACGAGTTGGCGGCATGCGCGTGGATTGAGCCCAAGCTGATCACGAAAGAGAAGCTGCTCTACATGGACGTGGACCTGAGCCACGGGCCGAGCTATGGCGATACGCTGACATGGAACGAAAGCATGAAGCCGGCAACGGGCGTGCGGCTGGTACATGCGCAGACGGATCTGGACTTGGAGCGGTTCCAGCAGATGTTTGTGGAGCTGATGACAGGGGCAGGGCGGTAGGGAGCGTTATGAGCGACGGGGAAGAGGAGCGCGCGGAACGGGAGAAGCGGCGGGAGCTGGAAAAGCAGCAGGATCGCGAAGACCGGCTTGAGCGCACTCCGCGAGACGAGTGGGAACCGGAGCGGGATGACTCGTAAAGGACTGTTTTGAGAAGTCTTTTCCTGGTTCTAGTCCAGCCTGGGGTGAAGTTTGTGGAAGCCGGTAGCTTGCTGATAGGCGCTGGCGAAGGCGGCTAGTTTGGCTTCCTGGTAGTGGGCGGCGAGAAACGTGAGCGAAACCGGGGTACCCGGGCCGCCAATGTCGTCGTGGTCGCCGTCGTCGATGGCCGGAGGCTTGGGGGCGTCGGCGCCGCGCAGGCCGTTGGGTACGATGAGGGCCGGGTGGCCGGTGAGGTTGGTCGCGATCAATTGCGCGTCGGTGGATGGCGTGACGATGATGTCTACCTTCTCAAATAATCCTGAAACCTGACGGATGGCGAGGGTGCGGGCGCGGTTGGCCTGGATGTACTCGACCGCGGGATAGAGGCGCGCGATGCGGAAGTCGTTAGGCCAGTCCTCAACGCCCTGTTCGGTCAGGAGGCTGTCGCGGCCGGTCATGGTGAGCGAGTCGAAGGCGGCGGCGGCCTCGGCCGTGAGCAGCGGGGTCATGGCATCCCAGGGCAGCTTGGGCAACTCGACTGGGATGAGATTAACGCCCATGGCCCGGAGCTTGTCGAGGGCGGCGAGGTCGAAACGGCGGTCGTAGTCACGGCGGGCGCGGGCGGCCTGCGCGGCGACGTTGTGGTTTTCCCGACTTTTCTTATCTTCCGCGGTTTCGTTGGGCGGGGCTTCCTTGAGCTTGAGCGGCGGGGGCGGGTCGAATTCGCTTTTCAGGTAGCCGATGCGAAGCCTCTTCCAGTCGAGGCCCGGGTCCCAGCGAAACTGGGCGGGATAGACCGAGGCATCTTTGCCGTCGGGGCCGTGGATGGTTTCGAGAACCAGAGCGCAGTCTTCCGCGGTGCGGGCGATAGGGCCGAGCTTGTCCATGGTCCAACTGAGGGCCATGGCGCCGGTGCGGGGGACGAGGCCGAAGGTGGGGCGGAGGCCGGTGGTTCCGCAGCGCGTGGAGGGCGAGGAGATGGAGCCGAGCGTCTCTGAGCCGAGCGCGAAGGCAACGCAGCCGGCAGCAACGGCACTGGCTGAACCGGCGGATGAACCGCTGGAGCCTTGCTCGGGATTCCACGGGTTGCGGGTGCGGCCGCCAAACCACTTGTCGCCCATGGCGAGTGCGCCGAGGGTGAACTTGGCAACGAGCACGGCTCCGGCGGCATCGAGGCGCTGGACGACGGTCGCGTCCTCGTCGAAGGACTGGTGTTCGAAACCGCCCGCGCCCCAGGTGGTGGGGTAACCTTTGACGGCAAGCAGGTCTTTCGCACCCCAGGGGATGCCGTGGAGCGGGCCGCGATATTTGCCAGCCGCGATTTCTTCGTCGGCGGCCCGGGCCTGCGCGAGGGCGCGGTCTTCAGTAAGCGTGATGACGAAGTGGAGTTTGGGGTCATAACGCTTCAGGCGGGCGAGGTACATTTTCGTGAGAGCAACGGAGGTGAGCTGGCGGGCGAGGAAAAGGCTGGCTAACTCGGAGATGGTGGCGAAGGCGAGATCCTCAATGTTGGCGGGAATGCGGACAACGTGCGCTGGCTTCCATGCGAACGGATCTACTTTTGCTGGAGTTGCTGGCGATATAGCGGCGCCAGCCTTGACGGGCGCTTGCGGATGAAACACATACGCCGGCGGAACGGAGTTGGGAATGTTGAGGGCGCGGATGGCATCGTAACTTTCGCGCTGGCTGTTGAGGCCGTCGAGCATCATCTTCTTTTGTTCGGCGGTGAAGGGGCCGACGCCGGCAAGAATGGCGGCCTGGTCGAGCATCTCGGAAGTGATCTTAGGCAGCTCGCGGGACTTGGCTGCAGGTGAGGAAGCAGGCTGTGCCTGCGCGGCGAGTGTGTAGAGGATGCCGGGAAGCAGCGGCGACGCGATGCCGACGCGGGTACAGGCGGCGAGAAAATCCCGACGATCAAGAGTCATGCCGGTTGGTCCTTTTCTGAGGGAATGTCCTTGCGCAAACTATAACGGACGCGGACGGCCCGTGCCCCAGGCTTTCCGTAGAAAAGAACGGAAGCCATGGGGCACGGCGCAGTGCGCTTTCAGAACGTGGCCTTACTTGCCAGCTTCCGCAACAAGGCGCTGGGCGCGGCTGAGAGCGTCGAGGCGGCGCTGTTTTTGGGCTGCCAACTCGGCCGGAGTCAGGCTGTTGGCGGAGATGCGTTTGGCTATGTCGTTGAGGTGCTTGGCGAAGTCTGTACTGAGCGCTTCAACGGAGGATTGCGCTTTTTGGAGTGAATCCTGGAAGTGGGCGATCTCTTCGATTGCGCGTTCGGGGTGGTAGCTTAGGCGATCGCCGGTCTGCGTGGCATCGGTGAGCGGATCGGGAGGCGCGGCGACGGGCCATGTCTGCTGGATTGCGTCGTAGGCTCCGCGCAGGCGGGTCATGGCGCCGGCAAAGCCGTCGAGTTCGGCGCGGCGGGCGGTGAGGCCGGCGGCGCGGCGGACTTCGATGGTGACTTTAGCGGCGGCGCTGCTGGTGGGCACGGGGACGACTGTGGTCAGCGTGTTGCCGACGAAGGACCAGCCGCCTTTGCCGGAGGGTCCGGCCCGTTTGACCGGTGCGCCGTTGACGGTGACGGAGGCGGGCGGCCAGTCGGCGGGGAGACGCAACTCGTAGGCGCGGGTCTTCAACATGCCGGGATAGTTGCCCTGGACAGGACCGATTTCTACGCGGAGTGTGTCGGCGGTTTGCGAGGCCTTGATGGGGGTGCGGGCGAAGACGCCCTTTTGATATTCGACGGCGACGCCGGAGTCCTCGTAGACGGAGTAGGTGGAGGATGCGCCGGGGGCGAGCGGCCAGACGTTGACGATGAGCGGGTCGACTGGCTTTTGGCCGGTATACAGCATGGGCGGCTGCATGGGAACGATGGCGCCGGCGCGCAGATAGACGGGGATTTGGTCGATGGAGAAGCTGCGCTCAACGGAGGTGGGGCCGATGAGGTGCTTGCCGGTGGGCCACTCGATCCACTCGCCTTCGGGAAGCCAGACTTGCTCAGTGGCGAGGCCGCTGACTCTATCGGATGGAGCGGTGACGGGAGCGGCGAGCATCTGGTCGCCGAAGATGTACTCGCTCTTGCTTTGGTAGGCGGCGGAGTCCTGGGGCCAGTCGTAATAGACCGGGTGGAGGAAGGCTACGCCGGTGTCGTAGGTGCGGCGCGCCTCAGTGTATGTGTATGGCTCGAGGGCGTAGCGGAGCTGGAAGGTGGAGCGCAGGACGGAAGAGTAGGGCTCGGGATAGGCCCAGACGCGACGCTCGGCATCGGGGTTCTTGGTGGTGTGGGTGCGGAGGATAGGGCTGAAGGCGCCGAACTGGACCCAGCGCGTGTAGAGCTCGGGATCGACTGCGCCGGGCATGTGGCCGCCGATGTCGTGGCTCCAATAGGCGTAGCCGACGTTGGCGGCAGTGGCCGTGAACCAAGGTTGGAAGGCAAGCGAATCCCAGACGGAGACGGTGTCGCCGGAGAAGCCGATCTGGTAGCGGTGATTGCCGAGGCCGCCCCAACGATGGAAGAGCAGGGGGCGCTTGCCCTCGCGCTGCTGATCGGTGAAGTGGACATAGTTGAGCCACCAGGTGGGCATGACGCCGGGCATGGAGGTTTTCTGCTCCTGCTGCCAGTCGAGCCACCAGAAATCGATGCCCTGCTTTTCAAGCGGATGGTGGAGAAGGTCCATATAGTTGGTGGCGTACTTCTTGTCGGCGATGTCGAAGGGGATGTATTTCCGGGTTGCCGGATCGATGCCCATGGCTTTGGCCATGGCGGGATAAGCCAGCTCCCACGGCTGAACACCGGAGGCGGGGTGCATGTTGAGCGTGGTTTTGAGGCCCTCTTCGTGGAGCTTTTTGAGGAAGTCGCCGGGATCGGGAAAGAGGACCTTATTCCAGGTGTAGCCGGTCCAGCCGAGCCTGTGATCCGACTGATCGGTCTCGCCGGCGGCCTGAAGCTGTTCCATGCTGGTGTGCCAGCCCATGTCGATGACGAGGACATCGAGGGGGACATCGTTCTCGCGGAAGCCGCTGACGAGTTCATCGAGTTCCTGATCGCTGTAATCCCAGTAGCGGGACCACCAGGCGCCAAAGGCGAAGCGCGAGGGCAGGGGGATGCGGCCGGCAACCTTCACGTAGTCGCCGAGGGCCTGACGGTAGTCATGGCCGTAGCCGAAGAAGTAGAGGTCCTGACGATCGCCGGCGGGGCGCTCGATTACCCAGGGCCAGGGGCTTTTTTCGCCCTGGAGAAAGCGGAAGTCGGCGGAGTCGAAGAGGGGGCGGGTGGAGTCGTCGACCAAGGCCCAGCCGGAACGGGAGACGAGGCCGGGTTCAATGGGCTCTTTGGTTTTGTCGCCTCGGGCGCCATCGAGCGTGCGGGTGGTGCCCTGAAGATTTTCTGGATCTTTATCGCCGGGATGCCAGACTACCGGTTGGCCATCGACAGTCATCGTGATGGAGAGATTGTCAGCCGTAAATCCCTTCTTCGTATCCGCCCCATCAAAAAGAATCGTCAATGCTTCAGTCTTGATCACGTGTCTGAAGTTTGTATCCGTGTAAATGACCTTGTTTTCAAACTTCGGGACGGGGAGGCGGCGATTGAGGAAGACGAAGGAGGCGTGGTCTTCGAATTTGCCGTCGGAGGCCCACTCCATGCGGATGAGCTGGGGAGTGAGGATGGTGAAGCGCGCGTGGCCAAGGACGACTACGGCTTTGGGGTCGGCTACCGGATTGGTGATGGGATCAGAGGCCGCCTCCGTGGTTGCGGCGGGGACCGGCTTGGTTGCGGGCGCGGGCGGTTCAGCTCGTAATCCTAAACTGTATGCGGCGATAAGAATGACCAAGGCAAAATGACGCAAAGAAATACGCATAGTTCCTCCGGTGCCTATAACTCCAGAGGAAAGGCTACCATTTGGGCACGGAAATGAGGTGGGGCTTCGGCAGGCTGCGGAAAGAGGAGTGGATTTGATACTCTGTGGAGGAAAATTTTACAGAGGCTAAACAGAGGCTAAATAGGCTGCTGAAAAACCCCGGTATCCGCTGAGCCAAGGTTAAATAGCTGAACATCGCCGTCTGCTTCTGTACGTCGCCACGAATACTTCTTGGATAAAATCACCCCCCCAAAAAACTGCGACCGCCATCAGACAAAGAGTTTTTCCACAACCTGTAAAGCCCGTGAGGGATGGTTTTAGACCGTTTCAACTTTCACCACGGGCTCCTACACCCTCTTCCTGAAACTGCTCCAGCAAACAGACTTTCCCTCAAAGAACCTGCGTCGCGGCGTGCCCCCACACCGTTTTGAGCACTGCACGGCCCCAAACCCACCCTTACTGTCCCGTTTCCAGACACTCAGTTACCCAAGTCCTGCAATTTCGTAATCTGGCGACACTCATGCCTCTTCGCTAATATCGACCCAAGCAAAAAAAACTTGAGGCCTTTTCTAAAAAAAACTTTAGCCTCAGTCGCCAAACAAAGGAGCCGGCCATGATGACCAACTGCACCGCCAACGAAACTTACGAGATCAGTCCCAGGTTCCGCCTCACTGTCGAAGAACGCATCGCCCGGCTCGAAAGAGATGCCGCCACCGACGAAGCCTTCGTCGAGCACCTCACCGACGGAGACCACATCCGCCGCCAGATGCGCTTAGTCGCCGTCCAGCGCGCCGAGTCCCTCCGTATGAGATTGTTTCTTGATCGCGCTCACACCCGCCTCTCCCGCCCGCTCATTGAGATCTAGTCTTTCCGCGCTGCGCATGCCGCCGACACAATAGGGACCGGCGTCCGAGTCAACTCCATCCTCCCCAGCATCATCGACACGCCCGCAAACCGCCAGGCCATGCCGGACGCTGATTTCACCGCATGGCCCAAGCCCCAGGACATAGCACAAGTCATCCTGTTTTTGTGCAGTGATTTGGCCGGCACAATTCATGGAGCGTCGATTCCGGTCTACGGAAATAACTGATCCTTGCTCCACAGCAGCATTGCGCCTGCTTGCACTTCAAGAGCATGAACCGCTTGTTTCAGGGGAAGTAGAACAAATCTTTGATCTAAGCTGCTGATAAATATGGTAGGCACGACTGGACTCGAACCAGCGACCTCTTCCGTGTCAAAGCAGCAACACTTATTGCTTTCAACGACTTACATGGATTGGAAGGACTTATAGGAGCATCGTAAGTTGTTGAAGAATAAAGAAGAGGTGATCGGCTTCGGGTTGGACATCGGGTTCACTCAATCGTCGTAAATGGCTGTAGATGCATGGCCCGCAACCCACTATAGAAGCCGAATCATTCCATCCTCTATCGTGACTTTGCCTTTGCGTCTCAGGGCCGAGATTTCCGATTGTAGGGATTTTCGCACAATTCGGCCCACTCGCTGGTAGCCTCTGATCTTGGCGAGGCGGCGCAAGAAATCTCCCAGTGATGCAGATCCGTCGAAACTTTCCAATAGCAATTCGACCTGTCCACGTTTGAGATCCCTTGGAATCCCAATGGCTCGGCCATCTTTTATACCATCCGGGATCTCTGTGAAGGCTCCCAAATCGGGATGGCCGTTCAGCTCCAGATCAAAGTCGCCGTCTTCAAATTGCAAATCAGCCGTTTCATAGCTCGGCACGGTCCCAATATCGGTCAGAGTCTCATCGCATTCGGCGTCTCCATTCACTAATGCGAACAATTCATGGATTAGGGTCATGTCACTCAACGGTGCTTCGCCACCATTTCCCTCTGGCGGAATTCCCAATTCTTCAAGTTTGGAGAAAACGGCTTGCATGGCAAGGTTCGGGTCTCTATAAAAGGCGCTGCCTCTGATTCGGATGAACTTCCAACCGAGGCGTTCCAGTATCGCTTGCCGCTCGACATCTTCTGCCAATTTCTCAATCGGATGATACCGGTCCCCATCACATTCAACTGCGAGACGCTTCGCGCCGCCCTCTACCACCATGTCGATTCTGAAGTAGCCCACCTGCCACTGAGTCTTGACGCAATACCCGGCGCCTAGCAATAGTTTGAGAACCTCTCGCTCAAAGGGCGATTCAGTCCTTTTTGCTTCTTCATCGAATGCGCGGATTGAAGCTAGTGGATCCTTTACATGCTGAAGTAGTCGGAAGCGCAAATCCGCAGATTTAAGGTGTAGGTCGGGGTCAAAAGAATGCACGACCCATAATTGGTCCCGTGCACGGCTGACAGCTACATTGTAGCGTTTTTTGGTAAGCTCAAATGCTCCCTCCCCCGTAGTTCTCAGTGGTCCTTCATCACTTTGACTATCGACCATTGATAGAAACATGATGTCGCGTTCATCACCCTGAAATTCGGAAGAAATGCCAGCCTGAATCCTGCGCTTCTCTATTTCTACACTGTCGATTTCTTTGTGAAGCAGTGACTGAATCAGCGCCGCCTGGCTTTCCTTTACCATCGAGATGACACCGATTGTCTTACCTGCGTAAGCCTCGTGTTTCGTCATTGCCTTAATGAGGGCAACTATCTGCTCTGCCTCGCGTTTGTTCGTATCTCCCTCTCGCACACCTTCCACACGATGAGAGACACAAGCCGGCTTGATATGGGTTGAATTTGATTCTCGTAAAGCCCGGATCGTGCCCCCATAAGAAAGCTGATTGCTGAACGCAATGATCTCCGGTACACACCGGAAATGCTCAACCAGACGGATTGCATCTCCAAACGATTGTCTGCCGATGTCGTAGATTGAAGATTGGTTATCGAATAAGTGCGAGTTAGGAATGTCTTGAAGCATTGACCTCCGAAGGTTCTCCAGCAGCGTAATGTCCTTTCCAACGCCAAGCGGTGTCACCTGCTCGTGGTCGCCTACGACAATAACTTGCTTGCCCATATAGAGGGGTATGAGCGCATTTAGGTCGGCCTGGCTAGCCTCATCAATGATGACAACGTCAAACCGGCTAGTCGCCGGATCAAAATGCTCAGCCACCAAGGAAATTGGCATGATCCATACGGGAACTGCGCCCGTGCAGCGCGTCATCAGCTTACGAGCTTCCGACAGTAGCGACTGCCTCCGACTTGCCTGTCTGGTGGATATGAGGCGCTTTGCGGTGTCAAGCCATCCAACGAGTGCCTGGCGCACACTATAGTTGTTCTGCAACCGCTCAAGTTGCTTGCCCCAGGCTTTGGAATCAATTAACCACAGCGTAATTTCTCGCAGTATATCTTTGGCTTTATCAATCTCCTTCTGTATCTGGTGAGCATCAAGGCGGTCCCGATCGAGCAGGGTTTCATGCAATTGCCGCCACGTCCATGCTTTGGAATGGTCTCCAGGCAGGGCTGTCTGGTCATGTGGAGGGACGCGATCAGCGATTTTCGCGGCCCAGTGTGGAGCTACGAGTCGTAGCTTTGCAAGCAGAGCATCGCGTTCCGTTACGAGCGGTTTGATCGTGTATAACCGTCGAGTGTACCCGCTTATGGATCCACAAGGAGTCCGCAACATGGAGACTTGGTGGGACTGTTATCTGGGAGCCTTGGCTGAAATCCGCGCAATTCTTGCACAAACACGCACATCAAGTCCGGCGCTCAGTGCATTGTGCAAACTTTGTCATTGGCATTCCTGCTGCAAGCATGACTTGGTAGAGGGAAACGATTTGACCCTTATTGCTGAGCTAGGGCGGGCCAAGAGAGATGCGATCGTCGGCATCATACCGACGATTCAGGCCTTTGCGGCATCTGACCCGGACTCCTATGTGCAGAAGAAGAAGACCGTGTTTCCTGGTATCGGTCCTGATAGTTTGCTGAAGTTTCACGCTCGTGCCCAACTGCTGAACACACTTGGTGCGACAGCCTATCTAAAGGAACCAGTATCCCTTCCAGTTACGCCGAGAGAAGTCTACTTTGACATCGAGGCCGACCCAATGCGAGGAGTCGTTTACCTTCATGGCTT
>Ga0182027_10015740_pt1 | contig 10372 bp, 11 predicted proteins | sample 712E1DmetaG_FD_121300 | JGI IMG/M metagenome (GOLD analysis project Ga0182027, IMG submission 121300) | Permafrost microbial communities from Stordalen Mire, Sweden - 712E1D metaG (Illumina Assembly) | ecosystem: Environmental > Terrestrial > Soil > Wetlands > Permafrost | place: Sweden... | reverse complement strand
GCTGCAGGCGCAGGACGGTTCGTTTGTAGGCGAGGTTCCGCTGCCGGACAGTTACTATTACGACATGGTGGCTTTCGACGCGACCGGGAAGGTGCGCTGGATCGTGCCCAACGAACAGCCGCACATCGCAACCGCGGATGGGGGAGTGATCGGGGCGTCGGGGATTACGTACGATTCGAACGGGAACGCGACGGGGCAGGTGGGCAGCCTGCCTACCCAGTCGTGGCCAGGGGACCAGTACCAGGTACAGGGCGCGGTGGAATCTGTCTTGGCGCCGCTGCTGTTTGAGGCCGGCGCCAGCTACTGGCCAACGGTCGGAGGCAACCTGTCCGGCACCGGTACTGCGTATCTGCCGTGCCCATGCCTGCTGCAATCGACGGCGACGCCAGCGGTGCCGACGTCGCCCTCGATGAAGGCCTACCGAGGCAGAGACCTTGTGAACAAGACATACTTGGTGATGGCAGGCGACCCTGGGAGGAACTGGGGTCCGGGTCACGACTGGAATGTCGGGGGGCTGTTCAATCTCGCCGCCGAAACGTTGGCATCAAGTTTGACCCAATCTGGGGGTAACACGGTCATAAACCAAAGGATATCATCGTTTTCGGATTTCAATTCTGCGTTGACCACGAACGGGCCGATAGACGGGAGCGTAACCTATTTCGGGCACGGCGGAGGGGACAGCCACAACCCCAGTAACCCCGCACTTTTTCCTGGCCAGAACGCGGGTGACGCAAACAACGTCTCTGTTATCAATGTTGGCGGCCTCTCGAACGCGCAGCTGGGTCCAGACGTCACCATTACTCTCAACGCCTGCCACGCTGGACTTGGCGGAAGGAGGTCAATCGCGCAGTTGATCGCAAATCAGTTGCGGAGACTGGTTCTTGCCTACCCGGTAGACATGTATTTCAGTTCGGACCCAGCTCCCAGGATATGGAAGGAAGGGATGCAGTCGCCAACCGGAGTACCGGCCTATATGGTTCCGAACGCGGACGGGATGCAGCCGACGCGGTTTATCCCGCGTGTGAACTGAGACCCGGGGCTGTCTGGCCCCGATGGGACTGAAAGGAGACCATGTGATCGCACGCCTACGCTGGGAGATCAATCGAAGCGCGGCCGAACCTGAAACGGGGGTTCCGCCCGGGGGAGCCTCGAGAGGAGCGATGACCCCGGCCCGGTGTGCCACGACCGTTCTGGCCAGCCTGATTCTTGGCGGGGCGATGGCCGCCTGCGCTGGGGGGCCGGCAGAGCCACGGAGACCGAGTACTGACCCCCGTCAGGCCGCCCGGAAAAGCGACAGCGGGCCCTCCCAGGCCCCGGTCGGGCGGGAGCCCGATGATTGGGGGAGGGACAAGGGCCGCCCGGTAGCAGCCTCCCCCGCTCCGCCTACGGCGACCGGACAACGGTCGGCGAGCAGCTTGAGGGACCCTGCCGCCGGGCGCGTGGGTGCCCGTGAAGCGCTCATTGAGGCGGCGCGGTCCGGCGATGCCGCGCTCGTGGCGTCGCTGCTGGCGCCGGGAGCGGACCTTAGGACTCTGAACGAGGCGCTGCTTGCCGCCTCCGGGTCGGCCCCTGCGGTCGAGGACGGCCCACCCTGGAAGGCGGAAGAGACGCAGGAACTCAGCTACGCCCAGACCGCTAGGCTGCTGCTTGGAAGAGGGGCCGGTCTCGAGGCCCGAAGCGAAGGCGGCCGCACGCCGCTGATTTTGGCCGCGGGCCATGGCGAAACCGGTGTGGTGAAGCTGCTGCTCACTAGAGGCGCCAACATCGAGGCGGCGGACGATGGCGGTCGGACTGCGCTGATCGCTGCGGCGTGCAGTTGCCCCGCGGCAACCCCGCCCGACACCCACGAGTCGGTGCGGCTCCTGTTGGAGAGCGGAGCCCATCTTGAAGCGAGGGACAAGCAGGGCGGCACTGCGCTGATGGCGGCCGCGGCTTGGGGACGGACCTGGAACGCGCGGCTGCTCCTTGACAAGGGATCTCGGATCGAGGCTAGGGACAACTCCGGAAACACCGCGCTCCTCATCTCCGCGTTGGGGAGTGGGTACCCAAAGGCCGAGGTCGCTCAACTGCTCGCCGCGAGAGGCGCCGACATCGAGGCAAGGAACGGCAACGGCGACACGGCGCTAATTCTGGCCGCATCGACCGACGGGTATGAGAATGCCAAGATCGTCAGGATGCTGCTGGACCGAGGGGCCGATGCTCGGGTCAGAAACAAGCAGGGACACACTGCACTGGACCTGGCTGCCGGGAAGGGCCGAACCGGGATTGTCTCGCTCCTAGAGGCGGCCATGGCGAACCCGCGCTGACCTGGCTGGGTCTCCACACGGTAGCGATTCCCGTCGATTCCGCCCTTATGGCGGGGTGGAATGATCGAGCGCGGCCCGGGTGGAGCAGAGCGGCGCATGGTCCAATGCCGTGCCGTTCACCGTGATTACCCCGGCGATTTCGACCGTCGCGCCAACCATCGGCTTGCCAGGCGCCTCGGTGACGATTGCCGGCTCCGGTTTCGGCGCGGCGCAGGGCGCCGGCCAGGTATGGCTGGGCACGGCCGCGGGCGTGGTGCAGAGCTGGAGCGACACCCTGATCGTGGCCCGCGTGGGCACCGAAAGGAGACAGTACTATCATGCATCATGCGTTCATGATCAGGACCCTCGCCGCCATCGGGCTATTGGCTGCTACAGGCGGCCGAGTGCTCTCTCAGACGCCTTCGGCCGCGGACGTTTTCGCGCGTTTCTGCGAACTCGATTCGCAAGACGCGCAACTGACCCGAGATGGCTGGCAGAAGATCGCCGCTCTATTCGTGAACCCTGGGACACCCCGGCGCGGCAGAATCATCGTTACTGACGACAGGGGTGGCCCGCTCCTCCCAGCGCCGGAAGGGAGAAAGATCGGCGTCGGCAGGTTGTACATCCTGTTCGGGCAGATCGAACTTCCACGGGTTCGCTTTTCCGCCGTGGACGGGCTCCCGCCTGGGGCCAAGATAAAAGAGGAAGGCCTCTATGTGGTGAAAATATCAGGTCCCGGCGGGACGGAGGAGTGGCGAATCGAGGGTCCGGTACCCGAGCCCCACCTTACTGTCATTGCGGCCATCCGTTACGTTACAGAGGTCCGAGCCAGTACGAAAGACGCCGCCATCAGGAAGAACGCCGATGAAACGCTCGCTGCCCTGAAGCGCTTCCGTTAACGTCAAACGGAGAACGCAGAATGCAGGCTGCCAGGTGCGAGACGCGCCAGCCAATCTGGGTGACAACGATAGCGGTTTCCTACGAGCATGATCCGTACACGCGCCTCGGAACCGAGCCGGCGGGCGGAGATCGCGCTTCTTGAGTATTCAGTTTCTCCGAGTGGGCTCTTCGGTGACGATCGCGGGCAGCGGCTTCGGGCGGGGCCGGGACATCGGCGGTACGGTGACGTTCAACGGGACCAGCGGGGGCATCGGACAGACGCTGTGTGGCTGGGCGCCACCCCCGCCTCAGTCGTGAACTGGAGCGAGACCCCGATCCTGGCCACAATCGCGTCCGGTGCCGCGGTCTTCACCGCGATCACCCCGCCTTGCATCCCCACCCGCCGCCCCGATATACTTCTGGGGGTGCACCGCGCCAGGATTGCAGGAGGAAGATAATGTCTACCCGCAGGTTACAGTTTGCCCTACTCGCGTCGCTCGGAACGCTGGCGGTTGCCGGCCAGCTTTCCCAGGTTTCGCAGCAGGTCCCTTCGGCCCCGCGGGACGGCCAGGTGCGGGTTTACGTGTACCGCACCTCTGGAATCCTGGAGAAGGAGTTCCGGCCGTCGGTCTATGTCGATGAGACGGCCGCCGCCCAGTTGCAGGCCGGGCGGAACGTCATCCTGGCGTTGCAGCCGGGAACGCACATCTTCCGGTCCAGCGACAAGAAGGAGCCGGTCTCGCTCGATCTGAAGCAGGGAGAGCGGTACTTCGTGCGGATCGACGTCTCCCTGGTGGCCCTGAAGGGACATGGGAAAGTCGTCCTGGTGCTTCCCGAACAGGGTGCGGCCGAGTATGCCCAGACCAAGCCGGCGGACAAGAAGATGGTGAAGGGCCGGACCCTGATCGCGCCCGAGTTCACGGCCAAGTAGCGCCGCAAGCCAACCCCGGGAACGCGATCGGGCATGCCCCGGTCCTCGGCCGGCACCCCCGGGATTCCGCGCGCACCCACCCCGCCGCTATCGCTGGCTTTCGGCCAGCGCCGCCGCCAATTGCTCGCGGGTGCTCTGCAGGCGGTCGGCAACCATCCGGAACATGCGCTCGAAGAAGGCGCACCCGAAGTAGGGGTTGGCCTCGCAGGCGCGGCGGAGAGTGGCGATCTCGAAGGAGAGCGCGCGGACGGGTTCCAGGGCGCGGGCCTGAAACTGGCGCGTCTGGCTCAGTACGGCCGACCAGCCCAGATCCTCGCCGGCGTACAACACCTGGATGCGCACGTTGCGGCCGGCCACCACCGCGTCCAGAGCCACCCGGCCCGAGAGGATCACGTAGAACAGCTTGGCTTCCTCGTCTTCGTGGAAGATGATTTCGTCCTTGGCGAACTGGACCTCGGTGCCCAGGGTTAACAGTTTGTCCATGTGGCGGGCGCGGAATTCTTCGAAGAAGGGGAGCCCGTGGAGAGTTGCGCTGGTGTCGGGTGTCATGGGAGTTGCTCCTTAAGGAGGGGGGTGAGCGGGCACGAAACGCCGCCCAGGCCGGGTTTGCCGGCTGGCGGGGCGATCGGGCGGGGATGGGACGGCCGTCTTACCGGCCGGAGCGTTCGCTGGGCAACACGCACAAGCGGCTCACCTGTCAGCTTGAGGATATTAAACTCCGAAATCCAGCCGCAGTCAACCGGGATTTTGGGGCACGCCCAAAAAACTTTCGGGGGTACCCCTTCTATTTCGGATCAATTTGTCTTATAATCCAGTTGGCAAGGGCCGACCCCGGGTAGCTTCAAGGAGGTCGTGTGAAGATCCTCAAGCTTAGGAAAGAGAAGCTTGATTTGTTTGCTTCCGTCGTCCAGCAGTTCGGCGAGTTGCATGCGCCCGTCGAACAGGACGGCAAATACGCTTTCAAGCGGTTAACCCGCTGGTCGGAAGCGCGGCTGGAGTATGACCGCACTATCCTGCCCCCCAAGAAGTACTTCCTTCCACCGCGGGAAACCCTGTTCCGCTACCGTCCGGAGGAGGGGTTCATCCCCTGCACCGAGGGGTTGAGTCAAAGGATCATCCTCTTCGGCGTGCATGCCTGCGACGTGTACGCCATCAATATTCTGGACCGCGTCTTCGCGGGGAAATACCAGGATCCGTACTACCAGGCGCGGCGGAAAAACATCGCCATCATCGGCATCGATTGCTCGCCCGACAAGCAGTGTTTCTGCCGGTCCATGCGCGCCGATTTCGTGGACCACGGGTTCGACCTGTTCTTCTACGATACCGGCGACTACTACCAGGCGCTGGTGGGCACGGCCCTGGGCGACGACATGGTGCTGGCCACCGGCAGCCTGTTCGAGCCGGTGGAGACGGAAAACATCGAGGCTTACAAGCGGCGGTCGTACCACAAGCGGCAGGCCTTCCAGCTCGATGTGGAAATTCGCGATCTTCCCGAAATCTTCGAAATGGAGTATCAGAGCGAGATCTGGGGAGAACTGGGCGAGAAGTGCCTGTCGTGCGGCAGTTGCAGCATGGTGTGCCCGACGTGCTACTGCTACGACGTGGCCGACGACGTGGAACTGGGGTCGCGCGCCGGCAAACGGCAGCGGTTGTGGGATTCCTGCCTGTTCGCCAACCACGCGCTGGTGGGCAGCGGGGAGAATTTCCGCGGGCCGCGCGCCAGCCGCATCAAGTACCGGTTCTACCACAAGCAGCGCGGCTTCGTAGTGGAGTACGGGCGGCCGAGCTGCGTGGGCTGCGGACGATGCACCACCGCCTGCCCGGTGGGAATCGACGTGGTGCGGGTGATTGAACGGCTACGGGGGGTGCAAGATGTTGTTAGCCGATGAAGCGACTTACCATCCTATCGTGAGCGACAATCCGTATCAGCCGCACATGGCGCGGATCGTTCGTATATATAAGATGGTGGAGAACAACTACCTCTTCACCTTGCGGTTCATGGAAGACCACCTGGCGCATACCTTCCGCCACCAGCCGGGGCAGTTCATCATGCTCAGCGTGCCGGGCGCCGGCGAGATGCCCATCTCGATTTCGTCTTCCCCATCGCGGCCGGAAGTGCTGGAGCTGTGCGTGCGCCGCGTGGGCCGCGTCACCAACGCGCTCTACCGGCTGCGCACCAACGAGGTGGTGGGGGTGCGCGGGCCGTATGGGAACGGGTATCCGATTCAGGAGATGACGGGCAACGATATCCTGCTGGCGGCGGGCGGCCTGGGCATGGCGCCCTTGCGGTCGCTGCTGTGGTACGCGCTCGATCATCGCGACAAATTCAACAACATCACGCTGATGTACGGGGCCAAGCGGCCGGAGGAGATGCTCTTCCGCGAAGAGCTGCTGGCGCTGGTGGACCGCACCGATATCAACTGCCTGCTGACGGTGGACAAGGACGCAACGGGCTCCTGGCAGAACCACGTAGGCATGCTGCCGGCGCTGTTCGACCACGCCAAGATCGAGCCTTCGCGCACCTATGCGGCGGTCTGCGGGCCGCCCGTGGTTTACAAGTTTATCCTGCGGAGGCTGCTCGAACTGGGCTTCCCCAAGAACCGCATCCTGATGTCGCTCGAGCGGCGCATGAAGTGCGGCATCGGCAAGTGCGGCCACTGCGGGATCGGCTACAAGTATACCTGCCTGCAGGGGCCCATCTTCACGTACTGGGACGCAATCAACCTGCCGGAGATGATCTGATGAGCAAGCCTACAGTGGGGATATTCGGTCTCACGGGTTGCGCCGGAGACCAGTTGGCCATCCTGAACTGCGAAGACCAGCTTCTGGACCTGGTGGCCCTGATCGACATCCGCGAGTTCCTGATGGCGTCCTCGGAGAACGATACCGAGTGTACGCTGGACCTCGCCCTGGTGGAGGGCGCGGTGGTCAGCGAAAAGGATGCCGCCCGGCTGCGCGTCATCCGCAAGCGGTCGAAGGCCCTGGTGGCCCTTGGCACTTGCGCGGTGTGGGGCGGGGTGGCGGCTATGGACCGTGGCCTCGACCGGAAGAAGCTCATCGAAGAGGTGTACGGCCCCACCGGCCTGGGCTACGATTCCATTCCCGCCAAGGCGCTGCACGAGGTGGTGAAGGTCGATCTCAATCTCACGGGCTGCCCGATTGAGAAGGACCACTTCCTCGCGGCCATCGCCAACCTGTTGAATGGAAATGCGCCGGCTTATCCGCAGTACCCCGTCTGCACGGAGTGCCGGATGCTCGAAAACAATTGCATGCTGGTGGAGCGCGGCGAGCCGTGCTGCGGGCCGATAACCGCGGCCGGCTGCGAGGCGCGATGCCCCAGCCTGCGGGTTGCCTGCGTGGGCTGCCGCGGCCCGGCGTCCGACTTCAACGTGCCGGCGCTGGTTACCATGCTCGCGGAAAAGGGTTTCGACCGGCAGCGCATCGCCGCGCGTCTGCGTACGTTCGCCCCGGTGGAGGTGGCCTGATGAGCGTCGTTGTCATCGAACATCTGGCCCGCGTGGAAGGCCACGGCGGGATCACGGTGGAACTGGAAGGCGACACCGTCGCCAATGTGCGCTTCGACGTCTTCGAAGGCGCGCGGTTGCTCGAGCCGCTGATACGCGGAAAGAGCTACGACGAGGTTGCGCCCACGCTCTCGCGCATCTGCTCCATCTGTTCGGTGGCGCACACGCTGACCTCGCTCAAAGCCACCGAGAACGCCTTCGACGTGCACGTCAGCCCGCAGACCGAACTGCTGCGGGAATTGATGTTCCGCGGCGAGAGCATCGAAAGCCACGCGCTGCACCTGTTCCTGCTGGCCGCTCCGGATTACCTGGACTATCCCAGCGCCATCGCCATGGCCGCCGACAAGCCGGCCGCCGTGCTGTTGGGATTGCGGATGAAGAAGCTCGGCAATCTCATTCAGGAGACCATCGGCGGGCGGGCCATCCACCCGGTGAACGCCGTGCCTGGAGGATTCGGCAAGCCGCCCAGCGTCGATCAACTGATCGAACTGCGCAGCGGGTTGACCCAGGGCATGGCGGACTCCGACGCCGCCATCGACGTCATGGCGTCGCTGCCCGCCGCCGATTTCTGCCATTGCGACACTGTCTACGCCGCCCTGCGGTCGCCCAACCTGGATAGCTACTACTCGGGCGACGAGGTGATGGCCGTGTCCGACGGCAACCGCGCCATCGTGCACGCCGCCGATTACAAGTCGCTCACCAACGAGCAATCCCTGCCGCATTCGCATGCCAAGCACAGCAACTTCCGGGGGAAGCCGTTCATGGTGGGATCGCTGGCGCGGCTGACGGTGAATCCGCGGCGGCTCACCGGGCGCCTGGCGGTGGCCATGAAGCGGCTGAAGTTCCAGTTGCCCGCCGACAACCCCATGGACAACAACAAGGCCCAGGCCCTCGAGTTGATCAGCGACGTCGAGCGGGCGCTGGAGATCATCGAGCAGTTGCTGCGGGCGGGCGTGAAGGACGAGCGCCCCGTGCCGATTCATCCCAAGGCCGGTACCGGCACCGCCATCACCGAAGCGCCGCGCGGCCTGCTGATCCACAGCTACACCTACGATGCCGACGGCTGCATCGTGGCCGCCGACGTCATCACGCCCACGGCCCTCAACGCCGCCAGTATGGAGCTGCATTTCCGCCGCGCCGTGGAACAGTGCGCGGAGCGCGAGGAGGCGGTGATTTCCAAGCGCCTGCAGATGATCGCGCGCGCCTACGACCCCTGTATCTCCTGCTCGGTCCATATTCTGCGCCGGCGATGAAGCCGCTGCTGGCGATCGGGCTCGGCAACCCGCTGATGGGCGACGAAGGCGTCGGCTGGTACGTGGTGTCGCGCATCGCCAGCGACCCCAGGCTGCCCGCTGACGCCGAGACCATCTGGGGCGGCACCGACTTGCTCCGCTACGCCAGCCAGATCGAAGGGCGCAGCCGCGTTATCCTGGTGGATGCCGTGCAGAGCGGCGCGCCGCTCGGATCGGTCGTCGCCTTCGAGGATTGCGCGGAGTTGGACGACCGGCAGACCAACGCGCACGAGCTCTCCGCCGTCCAGGCGATGCGGCTGTTGCAGATGATGATGCCGGTGCGGTTCACGCTGCTGGGTGTTTCGATTTCGTGGGCCACAGCCGGGAGCAAGCTGTCGCCGGTGGTAGAATCGCATATGCCCGCGATTCTGGATCGTGTGCTGGAGGAGCTGGGATGGAATTCTTCGAGGTGATCCGGCGGCGGCGTGCGGTCCGCGCCTTCGAACGCAAGGCGATTCCGCCCGAGATGCTGGACGCCGTGCTCGAGGCTGCCAACGCGGCGCCATCGGCGGCCAACCTGCAGGCTTACGAGATCTACGTGGTGACGGATGAGCCCCGGCGGGCGCTGCTGGCCCAGGCGGCGCGGCAGCAGTCCTTCCTGGCGGGCGCGCCGGTGCTGCTGGTCTTTTGCACGCACCAGGCGCGCTCGCTGGAACGGTATGCCCAGCGCAGCGAAACTTTGTACACCATTCAGGACGCCACCATAGCCTGCGCGTTCGCCATGCTGGCCGCCACCGCACAGGGTCTGGCGACCGTGTGGGTAGGCTCCTTCGACGTCGTGGAAGTGGCCCGCATCGCCGGCGCGCCTGAGGGCGTGGGACCGGTGGCGATTCTGCCGCTGGGCTATGCCGCCGAAGAACCGCCCGAGCCGCCGCGCCGCCCGCTGCAAGACCTGGTCCACCGCCTGCGGTAGCGGCACGGCCGGCGCTGTCATTTGAGATCCGCCTCAAACTCCATCAGTTCCACCGGAGCGCCATGGTCGAGGATCATGGCCACCGTGATGCCTTCGCACGGGCAGTTCGGGGGTGTCAGAATCTCTTTCCCAACGAGTGCCGCCGCCAGGTCGTCCACTTCAAAGGCGACATGCGGCACCGTTTTGACGATCTCCGGATAGGGTGCGTCCGCGTCGAAGCGCATCCACTGAATGCCATAAGGGCTGGATTCGAATCCCGAGACGTACATCTTGAGGTGCGGCAGATACCGTTCCCCGGGGCGTGGCGTCCGGGTTGGAATGCCCATGTGGTGGTAGCGCCAGCCATCCACCGCGACTGCCGATGGAGCCTCGCGATCCCGCCGCGCGGTGTTGTCGATCAAGCCGTCCATGTCTCCAGCGTACCAGCAGAACTCCCGATCTCGTCCCCGTGATTCCGCGGGTGGCGCGGAAATTGGATTGACCCCGGATTGCGCTTGCGCAGTGAGCGGTGGCGGCGTAAGACTGGGACATGCCACAGTTGCAGTTGC
>Ga0182027_10015738_pt1 | contig 10373 bp, 9 predicted proteins | sample 712E1DmetaG_FD_121300 | JGI IMG/M metagenome (GOLD analysis project Ga0182027, IMG submission 121300) | Permafrost microbial communities from Stordalen Mire, Sweden - 712E1D metaG (Illumina Assembly) | ecosystem: Environmental > Terrestrial > Soil > Wetlands > Permafrost | place: Sweden... | reverse complement strand
AGATCGTCGCTTTCGGCCATCGGCGCTGCAACCTTAGGAATCAAGGGTGCGGCGGTCGATGTCTCGGACGAAGGCGGTGGCCCGGGGGAGATGAAAGAGACTTTCTCCGCGGATCGCTTGCGCGACTGCGGTGTCTTATCGGCCGTGTCGATCCCCGCGAGCTGATGGGCGGTTGCGAGATCGGCCGTGGTCAGCGGAGTGTCGTCGACCACTCGGACCTCGACACGGCTGGCTTCCTGAACATTCGGAGCTGGCGACGAGGCGCCGACACCGACGAGCGCCAATGCGACACAGAAGTGTCCGGCCAAGGAGAATACGAAGGCTCTTGGCATGCCAGGGCGGGCAGGCTTTCGCCGTGCGGGTGCCGGAGACTCACGTCTCATGCGGGCACCTCCTGCGTGCTGGTTGTGTTGCACTTTCTGCTTGTCTTGCTTGATTTCGTCGTGCTACTAGGCGTAACACGAAAGTTAACATTGGTGCTACCGGAATTCGCGATCTCGATCCACACCAGGAGTGAACCCCATCATGAAGAACCTTGCGCGCACGCTGGCTGTCATACTCCTCTCCGTCACGAGTGCGGCTTGGGCCGCCGACGAGCCGGCCCCGCCGGTCCCGGCCGGGGAAACGACTTCGAGCGCTCCAGTGAATGCGGCACCACCGAGCGAGGCTCCTGACAGTCTTCCACCCGCTCCATCGATTCCATCCGAGGCGAAGACGACCGCGCCCGCCCCCGCCCCAAAGGCGCCGCCCGCGGAGCCGCCGGTCAAGACCGCGGTGCCGACCACCAAGCTGCCATCGGTGCGCGAGTTGCCCGCCATCGTCGTGACCGAATCGAAGATTGCGCAACCCCAGGAAAGCGTCACGCAAAGCGTACGTGTGCTCTACGCCGAGGACATCGCCGAACGGCCCGAGAATCAGCGCAATCTGTCCGAACTTCTGCGCTACGAGCCGGGCGTGTTCATCCTGCCGCTCTCGCGTAACGACGCCAACTGGGGCTCGTACGGAGGGCAGGGGCCGAAGTACAACGTCCATCTCCTCGACGGCCTGCCCGTGGATTCGTTCGTGGATGACATGAGCCTGGATGCGTGGGCCTTCGAGCGCGTCGAATCGCATCGCGGGCCAGCTTCGGTCATGTATTCCAACTATCTCACTTCAGATTTCGCGGGCAACGAATCCCCGCTGGCCGGCGTGACCAACTTTGTCCTGCGCGAGCGGGCCGACAGCCGCAGGTTCTTCAGCTACATCGAACCCGAGCTCGCGGGCGAAATCGGCGGCTCCAACATGCTCGTTCCCTCATCGACAGGAGCGCGGTAGTCTTACCGCGATGAAAGACGCTTTGGTTCGATTCGGTGTTGCACTTGAAGGCTCGCTGCTGCGCGATCTGGACGCTGTCGTGCGCGAACGCGGAGGCACGCGCTCGGAGCTTTTTCGGGATCTGGCCCGCGCCGAGGTGGGGCGAGCCAAGCTGCCCAAGGCCGTGGATGCCATCGCCACCTTGACCCTGGTCTACGACCACCACGTGCGCGATCTCAGCGAGCGGTTGACCGACCTTCAGCACGAATTGGGCGAGCAGGTGCGCGCGACGCTGCACGTTCACATCACCCACGATCTGTGCCTGGAGGTCATCGTGATTCGCGGGCGCTCCGACCGTCTGCAAAACATCGCCGACCGCCTGCTCGCCCTGCGTGGAGTGAAACAGGGTGGAATCGAGATCGTCGCCGGCATTGGCGATCTAGGCCACGATCACAGCCACCTCAGCGAAGGCGAAATTGAACCGTCCAGCGCATTCGCACCCGCACCGGGTGGCCGTCGCGCAAAGCCGGCGAAAACCGATAGGTCCGGATCGCCTGCACGGCGGCTTCGTCAAGGCCATAGCCATCGCGGCTGAGGTTGCGCGCTTCGACCACCCGCCCGTCGCGATCGAGCAGGATTTGTACCTGCACGTCGGTCTCGATCTCGGCGCGCCTGGCCTCGGGCGGGTAGGCCACTGGGTTGCTTGAAATCAGGCGAGCGGGCACGCTTACCTTCTTCTCATCGAGCACTTCCAGCACTTCATCCGGACCGGCGGCGCCTTTGCCCGATCCGGTCGTTGCGTGAAGATCTCCCGTAGCCGGTCCTGGCGAAGGGGCCAGCGTTGCCAAAGTTCCGGCCGGCAGCGAGAAGCGGGCAGTCGGGTTTGGATCCGCAAGCGACGACGGCGGCGCGGTTTCGGCGGGCCCAGCACTCGGGGGACGGTCATGCTGTCGCCGAGGCGTGTGATCGACTGGTCCACGCCTGCTATTGTGGCTCGGGCTGGGCGGTGGCTGGTTGGCCGGTAGTGTTGGCGGTGCGGCTCTGGGCACCTCCGTGGGATCGGTCAGGTCGGCGCGCGCCAGATCGACTTCGATTTCAACTTCGTGTCCCTCTCCGCGCAGCGCGATCGGCAACACCACGCTCGCGGTCACCGCCGCCAACGCATGCGCGGCAATGGATGCCAGCACAGCGAATCCTCCAGCAGAAACGGGGCGCGCAATCTGCCGAACAGGATGCGGTGAGTCCGGAAGTGGTGATGGCAAGCTTCAGGAACTGTAGCACGAATATTCCTGAACGTGCTATGGATGAGGGCGACACGGCCCTGCGAATTCGTATCACCAGCGAACCATGCAACTTTCATTGCCAACCCCGCATCCAATTAAATTGGTTCTGGCCGCTCTTTGGGTGATCGGGCCCCTTTTCGAGCAGCAAACGTGGGCCCAAACGGATGCGGGCGCTCCGGATTCACTTGAAGCGCCGCCCGCGCTTGCGCCGCCCTCGCTCAAGACCCATCGCGAGGCAACCTACCCGGAGCAGGCGCTGGCCGAGCGTCGGGAGGGCAACGTCGGACTGGAGCTCGACCTCGATTCCTCCGGGCAGGTGGTCGACGTGCGCGTGGTTGCGCCCGCGGGGCATGGATTCGACGAAGCGGCGGCGGAAGCTGCCCGCGCCTTCACCTTCGAGCCGGCCCGGCGGCGCGGCGTGCCCGCGGCGTCGACGGTCGAGTTCACGTATGAATTTCACTTGCCCGCGCTAGCGCAGGCTCAACCCAACGGTGAAAACAGCGCGCCCGCGCCGCCACCTCCTGCGCCCGAAGTGAGCCAGGAGGAGCCAAATCAATCGACCTTGGTGCTCGGTTTGCGGCCGATCAGCGCGGCCTCGGCGTTCTCCGTCCAGGATCGCGATTTCGCGCTCCGGCCCATCGGCAGCGTGCAGGACATCCTGCGCGTGACGCCAGGGCTGGTCATGGTTCAGCACTCGGGTGGTGGCAAGGCCAATCAGTATTTCATGCGCGGGTTCGATGCCGACCACGGAACCGACTTGGCGCTTTCCATCGATAGCGTTCCCATCAATTTCGTCTCCCACGCGCACGGGCAAGGCTACGCCGACACCAACTTCATCATCCCCGAGGTGGTCGAACGCGTGGAGATCACCAAAGGTCCGTACTTTGCCAATCAAGGCGACTTCGCAACGGCCGGCTCGGTCAACATGGTTTCGCGCGACGAATTCGAGCACAGCTCGGCCGGAGCCGGATTCGTGGATTCGCCCGGACACGGTTCTGCCGGTTATCGCGGCTTGGTCATCGCCAGCCCGAAGATCGAATCCATGCCAGTCAAAGCGACCTTTGCCGCCGAGGTGGGCCGCACCAACGGGCCGTTCGACAACCCCGACCACTGGGATCGCTACAAATTATTCAACAAACTGACCTACAGCGCGGGCCCGGCCGCAAGTCTCAGCATCGGCGAGATGAGCTACGCCGGCAACTGGAACGGCTCGGGACAAATTCCATCGCGCGCGGTGGAGCAAGGCCTCATCTCTCGCTACGGTTCGATGGATCCATCCGAGGGTGGCAACACGGCCCGCCACCAAGTGTTCATGATTTACCGGCTGCGCCCGACCGAAAGCAGCGAGCTGCGCGCTCTCGCCTACGCCGGCACCTACCGCTTCAACCTCTATTCGGACTTCACTCTCTCGTTGAACGATCCGGTCAACGGAGACGAAATCGAGCAGGTCGACCGGCGCACCTTCTACGGCGGCAAGTTGACCTATCGGGTCGTTCGCCGGATCGGCCGCGTGGGCTTCGACACGACCATCGGCGGCGAAGTCCGCAGCGACGATATCCATGGAGAGCTGTGGCACACCCGCCAGCGCCAGCAGCTGGCTGCGCTTCGCAGTGCTGACGTGCACGAGAGTCTCCTCGCGAGCTATGTCAATGAAGAGATCTCTCCTGCGAAGTGGTTGCGCATCGATCTCGGCGGGCGTGCCGATCTGCTTTCGTTTGCGGTCGACAACCGCCTGACCAGTTCGGACTCGGATGCTCCCGCGAGTGGCGTAGGCGCGGCCCACCAGCTAAGCCCGAAAGCCAGCCTCGTCGTAACACCGGTCGACACCGCAAAGGCAAATCTCGATGTGTACGTGAACTACGGCCACGGCTATCACTCGAACGATGTGCGCGGGGCCTTTTCCCCTGTACCCGTGTCCCCATTCAGCCGCGCGGTTGGCGAGGAAATTGGTTCGCGTGCGCGCCTGTTCGGCCGCTGGGATCTGGCGCTGGCGCTTTGGCAGCTCGATCTGGCCAGCGAAACGGTGTGGAACGGCGATGAGGGCACGACCGCGCCGAGCGGCGCGACCAATCGGAAAGGCATCGAAATCGAAACGCGCTACGAATTCACCCCCTGGCTGGCCGCAGATCTCGATTTGTCTTTCACCAAATCCCAATTCAGCAAGGACAATGAAAACGGCGGCGGGCTTGCCCTGGCGCCCAAGCGGACCTGGGCCGGTGGTCTGTCGGCCCGGCATGAGCTCGGACCAGGCATGGCTCGCGCTGGCTTGCGCTTCTACGGGATCGGCGACAGGCCAGCCACCGACGACGGCGCACTGGTCGCGCCGGGATTTACACAGGTCGATTTGCATCTTGGTTATCGGCATCGCTGGTTCGATCTCGCGCTCGACCTCGAGAACCTGCTCAACGGTCGGTTCCGCTCAGCGCAATTTGCCACCGTCAGCCGCCTGCCGAACGAGCCGGCCCTTGGCGCGGCGGTGCCTGCCGGATTCTCGTGTGGCAAGAGCGGCCGGCTCGCTCCCGCGGTGGCCGGCGGCTTTGGCGGTTGCGAAGACGTGGACTACACCCCCGCCTACCCCTTGACCGTGCGCTTGATGGCGACGTTGTTTCTCGACTGATGGGGTTGGCCACTCGCCCATGCACATCCCTGACGGATTTCTCGACGGAAAAACAGCGGCCACGGCCGCCGCGCTGTCCGCCCTTGGCCTCGGCCTGGCTCTGCGCCAGGTCCGCCGCGAGCTGCCGCCCCAGCGCATGCCGCTCTTGGGATTGGCCGCGGCGTTCTTGTTCGCGGCGCAGATGGTGAATTTTCCCGTGGCCGGCGGAACCTCGGGTCACGTCGTGGGCGGCGTATTGGTAGCGGCCCTGCTCGGGCCAAGCGCGGCCATCGTCGTGCTCACGGCCGTGCTCATCGTCCAGTGCTTTCTCTTTGCCGACGGCGGCGTTTCGGCCCTCGGCGCGAACCTCTTCAACATGGGGATCCTGGGTGCGGGCGGTGGGTATCTCGTCTATCGCCTGGTTTCGAGTAGGCTGCGGGGACTGCGCGGGCAAGTGACGGGGGTGGCCTTTGGCGGCTGGGCTTCCACCGTTCTCGCGGCCATCGGCTGCGCCGGTGAGCTCGCCTGGTCGCACACGATTTCGTGGTCGGCGGGTTTCCCCGTGATGGCCGGCGTACATATGGTCATCGGCATCGGCGAGGGTCTCATCGGCGCGCTGGCCTTTTTGGCCATCGTGCGCACGCGGCCCGAGATTGTGGCCGAACGAACGCCAGCCTCGGGAGGAACGCTTCCCGGCGGAGTTCTGCGCTATGGTTTGCTAGGTGTCCTGGGCTTGACCGTGTTCGTGGCGCCTTTCGCCTGTCCCTGGCCCGACGGGCTCGAAAGCGTCGCGCTGAAATTGGGGTTCGATCAGCAGGCCACGCAGATCATCGACCACGCCCTTGCCCCGAACTATCGCTTGCCGGGCGTCCATTCGGCCTCTGGTGCGACTGCGCTCGCTGGCGCTCTGGGCACCGTGGTGGTATTTGGCTTGGCTCTCCTGCTTGGGCGCATACTGGTGCGCAAGCCCGTGCGGGAATCGACCAAGGAATCGACGAAGGATCGGCCATGCTGAAGGACTGGCTTGGACATCATCACGGCTTTCACAACAGTCCCGTGCACCAGTTGCCGGCGGCGGCCAAGTTGTGGGCGGCTCTTGCGATGATCGTGGGCACCGTTCTTGTGCCGTGGGAATGGCGCGCCTGGTTCGTTGCGATGGTCGTGCTGCTGTCGCTGACGACTTTGCTCAGCCGGATCGCGCTCTGGTTTCTTCTCCGGCGGCTTCTGCTGCTTTCGCCCTTCGTCCTTGGTGTGGTCTTGGTCAATGCCCTGCAAGCCTCCGTTCACAAGAGTTGGTTCGCGCTGGCAGCGAGAAGCGGGATCTGTCTCTTCACCGTGGTGCTGCTCGCGAACACCACGCCGTTTGGCAAGATTCTGACGGCGCTCAGAAGCGCGCGCGTCCCGGCCTTACTAGTCACGACGCTCGCGCTGATGCACCGCTATCTCTTCGTGCTCCTCGACGAATCCGAACGCATGCGGCGCGCGCGGGCCAGCCGGACATTCAAGCGCCAGCGTCGCGTTCGCTGGCACGTGCTTGGAACCGTGATCGGACAGCTTTTCGTGCGCGCCTCGGAGCGCGCCGAACGGATTTACGCCGCCATGTGCGCGCGGGGGTGGAAATGAGCGAATCCATTCAGGTCGAAGGCCTGCGCTATCGCTACCACGACGGGACGGAGGCCTTGCGCGGCGTGAACTTTACCATCGCACCCGGCGAATGCGTCGGGCTGCTCGGCCCCAATGGTTCGGGCAAGTCCACGCTGCTCTTGCACCTCAACGGAATTCTCCCCGAAAAGCTCTCGGGTGACGGCGCCGTTCGCGTCGCTGGCCAGGCCATCACGACGGCGAATCTCGAATCGGTGCGACGCCAAGTCGGCTTGCTGTTTCAGGATCCCGACGACCAGCTCTTCTGCCCGACTGTCGAGGAAGACGTCGCCTTTGGTCCGCAACAGCTTGGCCTTGTTGGCAAAGATCTACTGGCCCGGGTCGAGCGCTCTCTGGGCATGGTCGGCCTCTCGGGGTACGGCCCGCGTGCCACGCACCATCTGAGCCACGGAGAAAAGCGCCGCGTCTGCCTGGCCGGCGTGCTGGCTTGCGAGCCGACGGTGCTCGTCCTCGACGAGCCGACCAGCGACCTCGATCCGCGCGGCCGGCGCGAGTTCAAGACACTGCTACAAGGGATCGCTGCGACCAAACTCATCGCCACGCACGACTTGGAATGGGTAGTGGAGTTGTGCTCGCGGGTGATCGTGCTCGATGGCGGCGTTGTCGTGGCGGATGGGCCGACGACCGAGATCCTGAACGACGAGCCGCTGATGCTGGCACACGGCCTAGAGCGGCCGCACATCTTGCGCCACCATCATCCTCATTAACATTAACGTTCTTCCGCCGAGCGGAACTGCAGGGGGACGCTGAAACGCTGACCGTTGCTTGCACCGGCGACGGTCGCTTTCGCGACATTCGTGGCCACGCAGCTGACAAGGGTGTCGTCGCCGAGCGAGCTCATTTCGACGTGCGCGGTTTCAACGTGCCCGCCCGCGCCGATGCGGATGCCTACGACGAGGGTACCGCGCAGGGCGGGGCGCGCGATGAGCACGCGTTCGTAGCAGGGTCGCGCGGCCTCGCCGAGGGTAGCGAGCGCGCCCACCATGGTGGCCTGGATATCCTTGCCATCGGCACCTCGCGGTTTGTATACGGTCACCTTGGGGGAACGGACGGGTGCGGTGGGGGAGGCGTCGGCGTACTCACCGGTGTCTCCGCGCGAAAGCACGGTTCCGTCGGGCGCGATCAGCGCGGCGCCCAGAACCTCGATCTCCATCTTGACCACGCGCCCACCGCCGAGCCACAGGCACGCGTCCTTGCGCAGCTGTGAACCCGCGGGGCGAAAGATCAAACGCAGGGCGAGCTTGCCCTCTGATCGTTGAGTCAGCACTCGCTCCGCGAGATCGGGCGCGAGGACGAAACCAGGGGCTGGATCCTTGCTCGGCACGAACAGCTCGGCGCCATCGCCGAGCACCAAGCCGCGTTCGGTGTCGAGCATCAGCCGCCGGTCGCCGAGATCGTAGCCGCGAAAGGCGAAACCAGAGGATGAAACGATCGCGACGTAACGGCCCGCGAGCGCGGCCTGTCGCCGCTGCGCATGGGCCTCGATGGCTCGCGCTTGCTCGACGGCATTTCCCGGAAAACTGGCCGAGTCCGCGTCGCGCAAGGTCTCGCACAGAGCCACGAGTCCGTCGGGACCGCTCACGCTCGATGCATCGCCGTTGCTTGCGGGACCTGCGTTGGGGATGTGCGCCGGCGCGGCAGGAGGCTCTTCGGGCGACAATGGGATCGAAGTCTCCACGGGCGGGGCGGTCGCACAGCTTGCAAGCAGGGCCAGACCCAGTAGCGAGTGACCTGAGAGCGCTCGTCTTGTCGGCATCGCACTCCGATCATACCTCGATGCCGGATTCGGAGGTCACCGATTTGCTGAATTCAAGTGCGGGTATTCTTGCGCGTGCGGCAACATGGCGGCAATATGTGCGCCATGCCAATCAAAGCGAAGAAGACATCCAAAGCCAAGACAGCAACCAAAGCCAAGAAGGCGCCGGCCAAGAAGAAGGCCGCCGCGAAGAAGCCCACCAAGAAGGCAGGCGCGAAAAAGGCCAAGCCCGCCGCCAAGGTAGCCATGAGGAGCGCGCGCGCAGGTTCGATTCGCGGCTGCGCCTGCTGCTAGTTCGGCACCGGCGGAACCAAATACGAAAAGGGCGATCCCTCGCGGGACCGCCCTTTTGCGTTGTGCGCCTAGCATGAAAGAGGGGGCCTCGAAAATCATTCGAGGCCCCTAGGTCAATTCTTCGGGCTACTTCAGCCTATGGGCACGTCCCGTCCGCAGCCGGGGGAGTGTAGTAGGCCATGTTGGTCGATGCTTCGCAGATGGTTCCGCTCGCCGTGTCTTGCGAGATTCCGTACCAGTCCCCCGAAGCGGCTGTGGTCCCCGCGAGGTCGCCGTTGGTGTCACCACCGTGTGAGTCGTCTCTGATCGAGGTGAAGTAGTCGCCGGCAGCCGTCGTCAAGATGCCGCTCGTGTCAATACTGATTTGTCCGGCCACGAAGAACTTCACCGTGACGTTCGGGCCCAGGGTCAGGTGCCCTGCATTTGAGATTGAAAAGTTATCCCAGCCGTCTGCGGTGCCGATGACGAATGCCGCCTTCGTTGCGAACCAGGAGATACTAGCCGCGATAGTATCTCCGCCCGTCACTACGATGGCGTTGTATTTGTTGGGTTGTGGCAGCGCGGGTGCTGCCACGGAATTATTGAAGGAGTTGGAATCATCGCTTAGCGAGAAGGCTGTGCTGATCGCAAGCGGCAGGGTGTCGTCATAGAAGGTGTTGCCGGTGATCACTGTTCCCGCGATGGCACCCGACGCATCCAAAGCAGAAGGTGCTCCGAGACTATCCGTGGTGGGCTTGTGATGAGCAAAAATGGAGTTCGTCACCGATGCGGACGACGACCCAAGCGAGAGTGCTGACGCATCGTCCGCACCTGCGTAGAGGAACTGGCAGTTGTTGAAGATCGACCCGTTGGCTGACACGGTAATGCCGTCCCAATCGCCACCTGCCGGCGACGCACTCCCTTGATTGCGATTGGTGTCGCCCCCGTTTGAATAGTCTTTGATGGAAGTGAAGACGATCTTGCTTCCGGTCGTCGCGTTGGCCGTGAGGAGGCCGTTTACACTAAGGTAACCACCCGCAAAGAACTTCACCGTGACGTTCGGGCCGAGGGTTAGGTGCCCGGCGCCCGCGACCGTTACGTTCTGCCATCCGCTGGGATGACCGATGACGAAGGGCACCTTCGTCGAGGCCCAAGTAATGCTGCTGGCGACACTCGAGCCGCCGCTCACAACGATACCATTGTATCGGTTGGGCTGTGGCTTCAACGGCGCGGCTGCACTGTTGTCGAAGATGTTTGAATCGTCGAACGAGAAGGTCGCGTTGATCGCGACGGGAACCGTGTTGTCGTAGAACGTGTTGCCAGTGATGACCGTGCCCGCGATGGCGTCCACCGCATTCAGCGCGGGCGTGGCGTCGATGGCATCTACCGTCCCACCGGTGTGGGCGAACACGGAGTTCTTCACCGTCGCGGAGAATGTGCTCAAGTCGAGAGCCGGGACGTCGTCGGAGCCTGCGTAGTAGAAGCCGCAGTAGCTGAACGTGGAACCCTT
>Ga0182027_10015737_pt1 | contig 10374 bp, 6 predicted proteins | sample 712E1DmetaG_FD_121300 | JGI IMG/M metagenome (GOLD analysis project Ga0182027, IMG submission 121300) | Permafrost microbial communities from Stordalen Mire, Sweden - 712E1D metaG (Illumina Assembly) | ecosystem: Environmental > Terrestrial > Soil > Wetlands > Permafrost | place: Sweden... | reverse complement strand
TTTGCGTATGTCCCCGCGGTCGTCGACAACCAGCCGATCGTTCTCCCCGGCGTGGGGGGACGCGCTCCGATCGAAATCGACAAGAAGCTGCTTGCGCAGATCATCCAGCCGCGCATGGAGGAGATCCTGGAGATCGCCGCCCTCGAGATCAAGCGTTCGGGATACTCAAAACACCTTTCCGGGGGTGTGGTACTCACGGGCGGGGGGGCCCTTATCAAGGGGACATCCGACCTCGCGAAGGAGGTGCTCGGCATGCCGGTGAAAATCGGCATCCCGACGGGGTTCTCCGGCGGGCTTGTCCGTGAAATCGAGAACCCGGCGTATTCCACTGCCGTGGGACTCGTGTACCACGGGATGAAGGTCCGCGACAGGGCGCCGGCACCGGCCCAGGCAGGAAAAAAAGACAAGTCGATGACTCGCATGGCGCAGAAAATGAAAGAATGGTTTGACCAGCTCTGAACTTCCGGAGCGGAACGCACAGGGGTTTGTCTCATTCAACAAAGGAGGAACATCCGGTGATCGAACTCGACAATGGTCTCGATCGTGGCGCGAAAATTCGCGTCGTGGGGGTTGGCGGCGGGGGGGGAAATGCGATCAACAGCATGATCGACAGAGGACTCCACGGAGTCGATTTCTTTGCGATCAACACTGACCTCCAGGCGCTGGAGCGCAACCTGGCATCGAACAAGATCCAGATCGGCAAGAATCTGACGCGGGGACTGGGAGCGGGGGCGGATCCTTCGATCGGCCACAGGGCGGCCGAAGAAGACCGGGACGAAATAACGCGCGCCCTCACCGGCAGCGACATGGTATTCATCACCGCCGGGATGGGTGGAGGGACCGGGACGGGGGGAGCCCCCATGGTGGCCAATATCGCCAAGAGTCTGGGCGCGCTCGTGGTGGGGATTGTCACGCGGCCGTTCAACTGCGAAGGGAAGAAACGCGCCGCACAGGCGGAGACCGGGCTGGAGGAACTGAAAAAACAGGTGGACACGCTGATCGTGATTCCCAACCAGAAGCTCCTCTCGATCGTGGACAGAAACACACCTCTGAAGGAAGCCTTCGACATTGCCAACCAGGTCCTCTACGGTGCCACCAGGGGAATCTCGGAGCTCATCACTGTCCCCGGGCTGATCAATGTCGACTTTGCCGACGTGCGGACAGTCATGCGGGAAATGGGCGACGCGGTCATGGGCTCGGGGATCGCCACGGGGGAAAACCGCGCAGTCGAGGCAGCACACCTCGCCATTTCGAGTCCGTTGCTCGAGGATGTCTCCATCTCCGGGGCGCAGGGGGTACTCGTGAACATCACCGGCGGTGCGAACATGACGCTCGTTGAAGTCGATGAAGCGACCGAGATCATCCGTGAAGCGGCGGGGGAAGATGCGAACGTCATACTTGGGGCCGTCATCGACGGGAACGTGGAAAACGAAGTAATGGTCACCGTCATAGCCACGGGATTCAATCGCCGCGGCGGTTCTCCGTCGGTCGCCCGCATGCCCAGGGCTGCAAAGAGCGTCGAGAAGATTCCGTCGGGTCTCTCCGAGCTTCAGAAATACGACGAGCCTGCCTATGTCCGCAGGGGTGTGGACATCTCCGTGCCGGCCTACCGCACGGAGCAGGAAAGCAACAGGGAAAAAATCGACAAGTCGGATCCGGAAAAACCCGCGTTCCTGCGCAAGATCATGGATTGACAGGCATCCCGGAACGGTCCGGCGCATCTGATGGGCGGGGGAGCGGTTGATTCTTCCCCCCCCTTTTGATAGATTGGCTGCATGAAGAATGTGCAGCACCTGTTGCTTATCCTGCTCATCGGGACGGGGGTGGCTATTGCCCAGTCCGGAAATCCCACCAGTGCCTTCGCCATCACGCGGCTGAAATACGCCGGCGGAGGGGACTGGTACAATGATCCCTCCTCAGAAGTCAACCTCCTGACATTTGTCCACCGTGTCACCGGAATCGACACCGACCCCCGGTACCAGTTCGTCGATATTGCAGACGACGGGCTCTTCTCCCGCCCGTTTCTCTTCATGACGGGGCACGGCAACATCACGTTCTCGGAAGCCGAAGCGCGGCGGCTCAGGACGTACCTGGAAAACGGAGGATTCCTGTTTGCCGACGATGATTACGGGATGAACAAGCCGTTCCGCCGCGAGATCAAAAAAGTGTTCCCCGGTGAAGACCTCATTGAGATCCCTTTTTCGTACGGGCTCTACCACTGTCAGTTCGAATTCCCCCGCGGGGTCCCGAAAACGCACGAACATGACGGAAAAGCCCCCCAGGGCTTCGGCATATTCCTGCACGGGCGGCTTGTTCTCTATTACACCTATGAATCCAATCCCGGCGACGGCTGGGCTGACGCCGAAGTGCACGGCGACACGGAGGAAAAGCGCCAGGAGGCCCTCCGATTCGGGACAAATCTTGTCGTCTGGGTGTTGACCCACTAGGGGGACGGTGTGGACGCGACCGGCATGTATACCGAGTTTCACGGACGACTGGCAGCCGTGCGAAGGAAGCAGAACCTCGCCGCCGTCATCCATGGTGCCGCCTTTTCCGCATCCGTGTCCCTCCTTGCGCTTCTCCTTGCGCTCGTCGCCGAGGAATTGTTCAACTTCGGGGTGGGGGGAAGGACGATTCTCTTCTGGTTGCTTCTCCTCATTGCCCTCATCCTCTTTCTCCTGCGGATCGGCAGGCCCCTCGGGCGGCTCGCGGGAATATTTTCCGGGAAAGAGGACCTGGAAACGGCCCGCGAAGTGGGGCGTGCCATCCCCCGGCTCAACGACCGGCTTGTGAACACGCTCCAGCTTTTCGCCGACGGGGATACCCGGCGACTCTACTCCGGCGAGCTCATCGACGCCTCGTTCGCTGATCTCCGCGCCGATTGCGAGGGGATCGATTTCACATCGACAGTGGACGGTGCGGGCTCGCGGCGCATGGGCCGATTCCTCCTCGTCTGCACGCTTTCCAGCGTTCTCCTCTTCGCACTCCTGCCGACCGCTTTCTTCGGTGCCGCAGACCGTCTCTTTCATTTCAGCGAAGCATACGCCCTTCCCCCCCTCTTCCGGTTCGTCGTGGAGCCGGGCTCGCGCGAACTCATCAAGGGAGAGACCGTCCCGGTCCTTGTCCGCGTCCTCGGAGAAACGCCCGGCGAGATCACTATCGCATTCCGGAGGCGGGGAGATCTCTACTATGAAGAGAGAGTTCTCCGGGCTGACGACGCCGGCCGGTTCCGCCATCAGTTTGCATCGGTCACCGAAACGATGGAGTACTACGTCCATGCCAGGGGCGTCCGGGGGGATGACTACACACTTACGGTGATGGACCGGCCGCTGATCAGAACGCTTCGCCTCACGGTGTTCCCGCCCGCCTACAGCAGGCTGCCGGAGCGCCAGCAGGACGACAATGCGGGGGACGTCGCCGCCCTGCGCGGGGCGAGGATCCGGTTCGACATCGAGTCGAACAAGGCGCTGGGTGCCGGACAGATCTCCCTGAGCGACAGCGCGGTGCTCCCGCTCGCGGTCACGGGGAAGAGCGCGCACGGCACACTTGTCCTGATGAAAGAACGTTCCTATCACATCGATCTCCGGGACAGCGCGGGGACAGGGAGCGTCGACCCGGTGGAATATTCCCTTACAATCATCCCCGACGCCTTCCCGACGGTCACGCTGCTCGCGCCGGCCGAGGACCTCGACCTCACCGACACGACGGCCGTCGATCTGCTGGCGAAGATCGCCGACGACTACGGGTTCAGCAGCGTGCGCCTCGGCTACAAACTCGTGCAATCGAAGTACGAGAAGCCCGCTCAGGAGTTCACGTACGTTCCCCTTCCTGTTCCGCCATCCGGGACCGCCGTGGCCCTCATACCGTACCGGTGGTCCATCGCAGGACTGCGCCTGGTACCGGAGGACATCGTCAGCTATTTTGTCGAAGTGTTTGACAACGACATCATCTCCGGTCCGAAATCGGCGATGAGCGAGATTTACTCGCTCCGGCTCCCGTCGATGGACGAAGTGTTCGCGCAGGCCGACAAAAGTCATGAGGCGAGCATCGAAGGAATGCAGGATGCCCTCAGGCAGGCAAAGGAAGCGCGCCGGGAGATGGAGGAGCTGACGCAGTCCCTGCGGACCGACGCCGACAAAATGGAGTGGCAGGACCGTCAGAAAGCAGACGAGCTCCTCAAGAAATACGACGAAGTACGTTCGAAGATGGACTCGGTCAAGACGGCCGTCGACAGGATGGCCGCCGATCTCGCGAAAAACCGGGTGCTTTCCAAAGAGACGCTTGAAAAATATCAGGAGCTCCAGCAAATGATGGCCCAGATGTCATCGCCTGAGTTTGCCGGGGCAATGAAACAACTCCAGCAGGCCATGCAGCAGTTGAGTCCTGATGCGCTCCGGCAGGCGATGCAGCAGTTCAGCATGACCGAAGAGACATTCCGCAACAGCATCGAGCGGACGTTGAGTCTCCTGAGGAGAATTCAGATCGAACAGAAGGTCGACGAAGCCGTGCGGCGGACGGAACAGATGATCAAACAGCAGGAGAGCCTGAGGGAGAACACGGAGAAGGCCCATGACGGCGATCAGGCCTCCATGGAACAACTCGAGCGTGAACAGAAAGAAGTGCAGGAGCACCTTGACGCTCTCAAAGCGCAGATGGAAGACCTCAAGAAGAAAATGGAGGAGTTTCCCGCCGAGATGCCTCTGGGTGAACTCGAAAACGCCCGGCAGGAAATGAGCCGTGACAGCCTCGACCAGCGCATGGAGGAGGTTTCCCGCGCCATGCGCGAGATGCAGCCGCAGCAGGCGTCCCGGGGCCAGAAGCAGGCGCTCTCGTCGATGGCGAAGCTCGGCGACCACCTCCAGAAAATGCAGCAGGAAATGCGGCAGAACCAGCAACGCCAGATCCTTAACGCCATGCGCCGGTCCATGCGCGATCTCCTGGACCTCTCCCGGAGAGAAGAGACCCTCAAGAACGAGTCGGAAAGCCTGGAGCCGAACAGCAGGCGGTTCCGTGACAACGAGGAAGCGCAGATGGACGTCATGCGCGATCTCGGGATGGTGGCCGACCAGCTCGCGGCGCTCTCCCAGAAGACATTCGGGGTGACCCCCGAAATGGGGAAGTCCATCGGGGACGCGCTGCGGAACATGAATGACGCCATGCGGTCTCTCGGGCAGCGGAACCGGGCGGCCGCCTCGCAGCAGCAGACCGATGCCATGGGCTCGCTGAATGAGGCGGCACAGAGGGTCGGAGACTCGATGAATGCGATGCAGCAGGGGGGCGGACAGGGGATGGGGATGGCGGGACTGATGCGGCGGCTCGGGCAGCTGTCACTGCAGCAGGGGGGGATCAACAGCGCCTCGAAGAATCTCGGGGCAATGACCCCGGCGCAGGCCGCCGAAATGTCGAGGCTTGCGGGAGAGCAGGGGATGGTGAGGAAATCGCTGGAACAGCTTGCACGTGAAGCCGCCGCCGCCGGCGACCTGAAAAAGCTCATGGGGGATCTGAATCAGGCTGCACGCGAGATGATGGAAGTGCAGACCGACCTGACGACGGGGAACTTCAATCCGGAGAGCGCCAGGAAAGAAGACCGGATACTCTCGCGGCTCCTTGACGCACAGCGGTCCACGCGGGAACGCGACTACGAGAAGAAGCGGACGTCATCGGCCGGGAATGACATCGTGCGGGAAAGTCCCGCGTCCATCGATCTCACCACGATCGAAGGGAGGAACAGATTGCGCAGGGACATGCAGAAGGCGCTGCGGGAGGGCTATGCCCGGGAGTACGAGGATCTTATCAAAAGGTATTTTGAAATCCTGGAGCAGCTCGAACCTCACAGCCGATGAGCATATGACGCCCAACGCCCTGGCTACACATCTCTTTTCGACCTATGAGCAGTACCGGCTCTTCTACCTGCGGCCGGCCAATTGCTGCCACCGGGAAATTGTGCCGGAGATGCGAGAGCTTGTGAGCCGGGGAAACAATCTCCTTTCCATCGGCGAGCTCGGCAAATCGGTGGAAGGGCGGAGTATCTACCAGATCTCGTTCGGCCGGGGTGAAAAGAAGGTGCTCCTCTGGTCGCAGATGCACGGGGATGAATCGACGGCGACGCTCGCGCTGATGGACATCCTGAACATGCTCGTCGAGGACCAGGGGAAGGAAAGCTGGGTCTCGGAAATGCTCGAACAGACATCCGTGTACGTGATCCCGATGTTAAACCCCGACGGCGCCGAACGCATCCAACGTCACACATCGGTGCAGATCGATATGAACAGGGATGCACGCTCACTGATCACTCCGGAAGCGCGTCTGTTGCGGGACGCCCAGCGCCGGCTCAGGCCCGCGTACGGCTTCAACCTCCACGATCAGGGGCTTTCCTCCGTCGGAGTCACCCCGAAGGTGGCCGCTCTCTCTCTCCTTGCGCCGGCGCTGGACGAGAAGCGCTCCGCGCCCCCCGTCAGGCTCCGTGCCATGAGGATCTGTGCGCTGATCACGCGCGCGCTCAGCCAGTTTATCGGCGGCCACATCGCCACCTACGACGACGCTTACGAACCGCGCGCGTTCGGCGACAGCATGCAGTCGTGGGGAACCAGCACGGTGCTGATCGAATCGGGGCACTGGCCGGGTGACCCCGAAAAGCTGTTCATCAGGAAACTGAACTACATTGCGCTTCTCACCGCCATCCGGGCCATCGGTAACGGATCATACCAGGATACCGAGATGGACTGGTACCGGCAGCTTCTCCCCAACGGCAGGATGATGTATGATATCATCATACGCGGCGTCGAACTCCACAACGGGTCCGGCGGCTGGTCGGCCCGCGTGGACATCGGGCTGATGTACGAACCACCTCCGCACAAGAGGAGCGACAGGGATGCACCAATCGCGGTACGGTGCGTCGAAATTGGTGATCTCAGTCTCCACGGGGCCCTCGAAGAGCTCAACGGAGGCGGGCGGCGCCTGAGCGCCGCGCACGTTGCCGTCGACGCAGTAGTTCCCCTGACCCGGATCACGGATGCCCTGCAGATTCATTTCGCCCCGTCATTTCACCAGTAGAGGCGGTATGGGCCCTGCCAGTTGAATCCGGACTGATGTTGTCGTATTTTGCTCCCGACGGCTGTTCTTACCCCATTCAAGGTCGACCGGTGGAATCCGATGAAGACGGAAGCGAGCGAGAAGCAGCGATCATTTGAGCGGGAGGCGCTCCCCCATACGGATCTCCTCTACAATTATGCTCTCCGCATGACCAACAACTCTGCCGACGCCGACGACCTGGTTCAGGAAACCTACCTCAAAGCCTACCGCTTCTGGGACACCTATGAGCAGGGAACCAACATCCGGGCATGGTTGTTCAGAATCTTGAGGAATTCGTACATCAATTGCTACAGGAAGGAAGTACGGGAACCGGACAAGGTCGAATACGACGACGTCAAAAGTCTGTACACGACCAGGGGTGAAGGGACTGCAGGCCGGAACGATCTGCAGGAATTGATGTTCGGCAACCTGCTCGACGATGAGATCACGAATGCGATCGCATCACTCCCCGATGAGTTTCGCACGGTCGTGATACTCTGCGACATCGAGACATTGACGTACGAAGAAGTCGCGACGTTCATGGAATGTCCGCTCGGCACGGTCAGATCGCGGCTGCACCGCGGGAGAAAGCTCCTCCGTGGCCGGCTCACTGAATATGCACGTCAGCGCGGCCTTGTTCAGGAACAGTAAACGCGGGGAAGGGGAGCGCGCACGATGAAGGCCCGCCATTGAACTGCAGAGAGTTCAGCCACTGCATCACCCCCGCCGTAGACGGACGGCTTTCCGCCGAGGACCAGTCTTCGTTTCAGGAACACGCAAGGCTCTGTCCCCCCTGCCGCCACGACTACGAGGAAGAACGGAGCCTTGCTGCCTTGATCCGCGCCCGGCTCCGGCCGGTCAGAGTTCCCGCCGGTGTCCTTGCCTCCATACTCGCGGGCACGCTGGAGAGCGACGCTCTCAGGGGTCCCGGTCCGGCCCGCGGGTTCACAGACTTCCTGCGTCGTCCCCGCGCCGCGCCCGTGCTGGCGTTCCTCCTTTCATTCGCCGCCATCGTGTACATCCTTTCCCGGCACGCCCCTCCCCCGGAGGGGGTGGAGGCCGCCGGATTTGTCCCCGGCAGCGACATCGAGCACCAGTCGGCCTCCAACTACGAAGCGGTGCTGAAGGGGACGATCGTGCCGCAGGTCGTCTCCGACCGTCCGGAAAACGTGCGGAACTACTTCGAGGGAAAAACCGGTTTCCCGGTTTACATCCCCGCGATGAAAGAGTGCACGCTCGTCGGAGGCATCGCGAACGATTACCATGGTATGCGCCTCGCGCACGTGCTGTACAAGCACGGACTTCAGTTCATCTATTTGTATCAGGCCTGTCGTGAATCCGTGATGAGGGGAGACACGCTCCATCTGTCACGGACGGCGAAGAACGACCTTGAACGCACGGGATGGCATTGCTGCACCGCGCCCGACGGTGCGGCCATAGTCCTGTGGGTCAGGGGACGCACGATCTGTGCTGCTGTCGCACCCATGGACGGTGCGCACCTCATGGCGCACATTGCCGAGGCGGACGTGCCGGGCGCGTGGTGAACTCTCTGCGCTCATCCCCCCTCCTTTGCACACCCCATCGTGTTGCGGGTTTATTCCGGCGCGCGCGTCACCTTGACAAACGTCCCGGGTGTTGGTATATTTCAGTACATACCGTGGAAGGTGTCGATTCGACACCTTTTTTTGTCTTCATTGCCCGTATCGAATGTGGAAATATCCCAGGAATCATCAGCCGAAACACCCCGTACGGGTGAGCGTCACAACGGGCTCCCCACACGCCTCCCCGTTCTTCCCCTCCGCGACGTCGTCGTCTTTCCTTACATGATATTCCCCGTGCTGGTCGGGAGAGAATCGTCGCTCCGGGCGGTCAACGAGGCGCTGGAGCGGGAAAAGTACATTTTCCTCGCCGCGCAGCGAAACTCGGTGACGGAAGAGCCCGGCGAGAACGATATCTACCACGAGGGGACGGTCGCCAAGATCATCCAGATACTCAAGCTCCCGAACGGACTCATGAAGATCCTTGTCGACGGGATCGTTCAGGCCTCCGTGCGGACGTTCGTGCCCAACACGAAGTACCTGGAGGCCGAGCTCGCAATCGGTGTTGCCGCGGGCGAAATGGACTCCGAGCTCGATGCCCTTCTCAGGCACACCTCCAGTCTCTTCGCGGAGTATGTGCACCTGAACAGGAACGTCCCGAGCGAGGTGCTTGTCGCATTCGAGAACACGCGCGACGCGCAACGCAGGGTATTCTATATCGCCTCCAACATCCTGCAGAGCGTGGACGTCAAGCAAAAAATCATCGAACTCCACGGGATGCGCGAACAGTTGCACGAGCTGATACGAATACTGAACTCTGAAAACGACGTCCTGAAGATCGAAAAGGAGATCGACACAAAGGTTCACGACAATATCGCAAGATCCCAGAGGAAGTTCTTCATCCAGGAGCAGATCAGGATACTTCAGGATGAACTGGGCGACGAAGAGGCATCCCCGGAACTCACAAAGCTCCGCGATGACATCCGGAAAGCCAGGCTGTCCAGGCCGGCCGAGGCGAAAGCGCTCGAGGAATTCGCAAAGCTGAAGAAGACCCCCCCCCTCTCTCCCGAATCGACGGTCATCCGGAGCTATCTGGACTGGATGGTCAGCGTCCCCTGGTACAAGAGAACCAAAGACAACCTCAGTATCGGCCATGTGAAGAAGATTCTGGATGAAGATCACTTCGGGCTCGAAAAGCCGAAGGAGAGGATCCTGGAGCATATCGCAGTGCTCAACCTGGTGGCCGAGATGAAGGGGCAGATCCTCTGTTTCGTCGGTCCCCCGGGAGTCGGGAAAACCTCGCTTGCAAAGTCCATCGCCCGTGCGCTCGGCAGAAAGCTGGTGCGCATTTCCCTTGGGGGCGTCAGGGACGAAGCGGAGATACGGGGGCACCGCAGGACGTACATCGGCTCCATGCCGGGAAAAATAATACAGTCGATGAAGCGGGCGGGTGTGATCAACCCCGTGATGCTTCTGGACGAAGTGGACAAGATGAGCATGGATTTCCGCGGCGATCCCTCCTCCGCGATGCTCGAGGTTCTGGATCCCGAACAGAACGTCGCGTTCAACGATCACTACCTGGACATTGACTACGACCTCTCGCACGTCATGTTCATCACCACCGCGAACGTCCGTTACGCCATTCCGCTGCCGCTGCAGGACAGGATGGAAATCATCGAACTCGCCGGGTACCTGCAGCACGACAAACGGGAGATCGCGCGACGTCACATCATCCCCCGGCAGCTGACCGAGCACGGCATCGCGG
>Ga0182027_10015732_pt1 | contig 10377 bp, 14 predicted proteins | sample 712E1DmetaG_FD_121300 | JGI IMG/M metagenome (GOLD analysis project Ga0182027, IMG submission 121300) | Permafrost microbial communities from Stordalen Mire, Sweden - 712E1D metaG (Illumina Assembly) | ecosystem: Environmental > Terrestrial > Soil > Wetlands > Permafrost | place: Sweden... | reverse complement strand
CAGGAGGATTTTTTTGAAGCCGGATACAAACTTTGCTCGGAAGCCAGAAGCCAGCAGTCAGCAGTCAGAATTTGAGAAGCAGTATAAAAATTGGCAAACAGGGGTTAACGGCATTGTTATGCAGCTGGATAAAACCTTGGCCGAAATGGGAGTTAAAAAAATAGAAGCCATAGGCAAAAAGTTTGATCCGCATTTCCACGAAGCGGTAAAGGAAGTGGAAAGCGAGCAGGAAGACGGCATGGTGGTAGATGAATTGCAAAGCGGGTTTGTGTTAAATGGAAAATTAATCAGGCCGAGTCAGGTGGTTATTAGTAAAAAAATTAAAGCGTAGCGTGCCGATCCCGTGACAAGCACGGGACAAGCTTATCGGCCTTAAGTGCGAATTAATAAGTGGAAAGGAATTTGTGACCATAAAAGACATGTTTACCGTAGGCGAAATAATGGAAATGGAAGACAAGGACAAAAAAATTAAGCCGCTGGACGGCGATGATTGCAAAATTACCGGCAAAGCGCTAAATAAAAATAAAATTATCCTAAGCATGAAGCGCGATGCGGATGGCAGCGAAGGTAAAGTTTTTGTAAGGCTGAACGAAGAAAATTTAAAAGACTTCCCGACTTCCAAAAAACTTTTGGCCAGCAAAGCGGTTGTGGGCTTAACCCTAAACCAGTTTAAAGGGTTTGATGTGGAGAAGTTATAGGATTAGAAGATAGTAGTTAGTAGATAGAATATAGAATTAAGATTCCCGCTTTCCGACTTCGCTAAAGCTACGTCGGACAAGTCGCGGGAATGACAAAATATATGTGGAAAAATTTGGCACCAAATTTAGTGAGACAACGAGTGATTATTGAGGGGACTACTAAAAAGATTATTGAGCCAGAGCAAATCAAATCTTATTTATTAGCTTTGGCAGAAATAGCAAAAATGGAAGTTCTTTCTCCGCCGGAAGCGCATTCTGCCCACAATATGGGTTACGGAGGCTGGATACACTGGAAGTCATCAGGAGCCGCGTTCTATAGTTATCCTGCTAACCCTCCTTTATTTACTGTTGATTGTTATACCTGTAAACCATTTTCAACAAGAGAAGTTGCAGAATTTACAAAACAATATTTTGATGCAATTGAATTAGTTTATAAAGAAGTAGAAGTTTAAGAATTTGTAGTTTATTTTGAATTTAATTATCAAGAATAAATCAACCTCTCCCTAACCCTCCCTAAGTCTTAGTGAGGGAAAGAAAGAGGAAGGAGCTAAATATGTCAAAAATTATTGGGATAGATTTAGGAACATCTAACAGCGCGGCCAGCGTTATGGAGGCCGGCAAGGCGGTAATTATTCCTTCGGCCGAAGGCGCGTCCGTTGGCGGCAAGGCGTTTCCATCGTATGTAGCTTTTACCAAGGAAGGCCAGCTTTTGGTTGGCGAACCGGCCAGAAGGCAGGCCGTAACCAATCCGGACGGCACCGTGTTTGAAGCCAAGCGGAAAATGGGTACCAGCTTTAAATACAACATTAACGGCAAGGAATACACGCCGGAACAAATTAGCGCTTTTATTTTGCAGAAAATCAAAAAAGACGCGGAAACATTTTTGGGCGCCCCGGTGAGCAAAGCGGTTATTACCGTGCCGGCTTATTTTGACGACAGCCAAAGGCAAGCTACCAAGAACGCGGGAGAAATTGCGGGTCTGGAAGTAGTGCGCGTTATTAACGAGCCCACGGCCGCGGCTTTTGCTTACGGTTTGGACAAATCTTCATCTAAAGACCAAAAAATTCTGGTGTTTGACTTGGGCGGCGGGACTTTGGACGTAACGATTATGGATTTTTCCGAAATTGACAACCAGGCCACCTTTGAAGTTAAATCCACTTCCGGCGATACGCAATTGGGCGGCAAGGACATGGACAAGGTTTTAATAGACTATTTGGTCGCGGCTTTTAAAGCCGAGAGCGGCGTGGATATTAGCAGCGATAAAATGGCCATGAACCGCGTGCGGGAAGCCGCGGAAAAAGCCAAAATTGAACTTTCCACTACAATGGAAACCGACATTAACTTGCCGTTTATTACTGCCGATGCCAATGGCCCGAAACATTTTCAGCTTAAAATTACGCGCGCGAAATTGGAAGAACTGATAAAGCCGCTCATCGAGAGGATGCGCAAGCCGGTGGAACAGGCTCTTAACGACGCCAAACTTACGCCGCAGCAGATAGACAAAATTATTTTAATCGGCGGCCCCACAAGGATGCCCAGCGTAAAAACTTTTGTGGAAACTTACGTGGGTAAGCAAGTGGAAGGCGGCATAGACCCAATGGAAGCTGTGGCCAAAGGCGCGGCTATTCAGGCCGGAATTTTGGGCGGCGACGTGCAGAGTAAGGAAATTTTGCTTTTGGATGTTACGCCTTTAACTTTGGGCTTGGAAACTTTGGGCGGCGTGAGAACTCCTTTAATCGATCGCAATACCACCATCCCGACCTCCAAGTCTCAAACATTTTCTACTGCCGCAGACAACCAGACCAGCGTGGAAATCCACGTACTTCAGGGCGAACGCGAATTTGCCAAAGATAATAAAACTTTGGGCAACTTTATTTTGGACGGCATTCCGCCGGCGCCGCGCGGCATCCCGCAGGTGGAGGTGACGTTTGATATAGACGCCAACGGCATTTTAAGCGTCCACGCCAAAGACAAAGCCACAGGCAAGGAAAATAAAATAACCATTCAGGGCTCCAGCAATTTGAAGAAAGACGAAATTGAGCGCATGAAAAAAGAAGCCGAGGCGCACGCCGAGGAAGACCGCAAGCGCAAAGAGACCGTGGAAATGCGCAATCATGCCGATACCTTAATAGCCGTTAGTGAAAAAACTTTAAAGGACGCGGGCGACAAAGCCAAAGCCGAAGACAAGGCGGCCGTGGAAGAAAAGATTAAGGCCTTAAAGGAAGTTAAAGACAAAGACGACGTGGACGCGCTTAAAAAAGCCATGGATGCTTTGAGCGATGCCATCCAGAAAGTGGGCGCGGCTATGTATGAGGGGGCGAGCGGGTCAGCCGGTCAGCAGTCAGCTGATAAGTCGGGAGCGAACCCATCGACGGACAATAGCCAGCCCGGAGCGGACAACCCTTCGACAGGCTCAGGGCCTAACGGGGGACCGGTGGATGCTGAGTTTAAAGAAGTGCCGAAAGATTCTAAATAAAAAATATGAGCCCAAAAACTTTTATTAAAGTTTTTCTGCTCTTGGCCGTAATTGCCGGCTGCGGGTTGTTTATTTTCCTCAAGGTTGAGGTTTTGGGCGACCCAAACAGCAATTTTAACCAGACCACCAGGTTTAAACTTGGAGGGTATCCGATAGTGCGGACAATTTTGGGGCTGCATAGCGCCGGCGACGCCCGGGAGGAATATTTTTACGGAAAAGGCCCTATACAAATTGTGTGGTTTGCCCCGGAAACTGAAAATATTGACCAGTCCGCTTTGCAAAAATTTGCCGATTTGGTAAGCACCTACACTGGCCGGCAGGTACAGCTGGTGGGCGGCGGGGCAATTGACGACACCACGCTGCAGCTTTCAAATTTACACAACCAGGAATTTAAGAATTTTGCTGTGGCGTCCGGAGCCAGCCCGCTGTTTGTCTTTTTTACGGAAGATTACGCCCCGAGGCCGGACCAGGAAATATCCACCACCTATTTGGAGGCGGGCATGGTTATTTCGCTTAACGCCCACCGCCAGTTCCTTCAGGGCTATACGCAGTACATGAACAATTATTTGCTGTCTAGCATGCTGCATGAGTTTGGCCATCAGATTGGCCTAAATCACAATTCCGACCCAGCCTGCATTATGGATGCGCACGCGGGCATAAACGGCCATCCGCAGGAGGCTGACGGCCTGCAAACCCCGCAGGACTTTTGTCCGGCGGAGCAGGCGCAGATAGCGCAGTTAAAATTGTAATATTAACATTTATACTCTACGAAATACGAAAAAAATTAAATACGAAACCGTGAAATTTTGAATTTCGTATTTAGTTAATTTAGTATTTCGTAGAAGCTGACAGGAATTTATATGGACAAACAGGAACAATCAGGAAGCCAAATTCAGGTAAAAATGTCCGACGAAGTTTTAAAGGGTGTTTACGCCAACATGGTGCAGGTTGGGCATTCGCCCGAAGAGTTTATTTTGGATTTTATGAATTTGTTCCCGCCCACCGGCATTGTTTCCGCCCGCGTTATCCTTTCCCCGGCGCATGCCAAACGCATGGTGGCCGCGCTGGAGGATAATTTAAAAAAGTATGAAGAGCAGTTCGGGAAAATTAAGGAAGGCTCCGTCCCGGATCACAAAATTGGGTTTCGTACGGAGTAGCGTATAGCGGTTAGCGTACAGCGTTTAGAGGATACAACCAAGCAAAATAAAAAAAGATGAAAATAAATTCGTTTAAAGATTTAATAGTATGGCAAAAGTCAATTGAGCTTGTTGATAGGATTTATAAGATTGCCGATAAATTGCCCAAACATGAAGTATACATACTAGTGTCTCAAATGCTTCGCGCGGCGATATCTATTCCTTCTAATATTGCAGAAGGGTATAAAAGAAGTTCAAAGTTGGAGTTTTTACACTTTCTTTCTATAGCAATTGCATCAGCGGGAGAACTTGAAACCCAATTAATTATTGCCAAAAGGCAATATGCTAATATTAATTTTGCAGAAGCAGAAGGTTTGGTAGTAGAAGTCCAAAAAATGCTTTATGTAATGATTAAAAATATGAAAGCGGTTAGCTCTATACGCTAAACGCTTCACGCTATACGCTATGTCCACAGATTATTACAATATACTTGGTGTATCCAAAAATGCTTCTGCCGATGAAATAAAAAGGGCTTTCCGTAAAAAAGCACACGAATTCCATCCCGACAAAGGCAACGGCAGCGCGGAAAAGTTTAAGGAAATAAACCAGGCTTATCAGGTGCTTGGCGACGAGCAAAAGCGTTCCCAGTACGACCAATACGGCCAGACTTTTGACCAGGCGGCGCGAAGCGGCGGATCTGCCTATGGCGGAAACTACCAGGGCGGCAATCCGTTTGGCGGTTTTTCCGGCGGAGCCGGACCAGGCTCCTCCTGGGATTTTGGCTCGCAGGGTTTTGGCCAAGGCGGAATGGATTTTGATTTGGGCGATATTTTTGGCGATATTTTTGGCGGACAGCGGGAGCGCGAAAGCCGGCGCAACCGCGGCATAGATTTGGAAATGGGCATTGGCATAAATTTTGAAGAAGCGGTTTTTGGCGTTGAAAAAAATATTACTTTGGAAAAGCAGGATACCTGTACTACTTGTAGAGGCAACGGAGCCGCGCCGGACAGCAAGGTAATTACCTGTCCCAAATGCCACGGCCAGGGGCAAATCCGCACCCAGAGGCGCACAATTTTTGGCAACATAGCATCCAGTACTACCTGTGACCGCTGCAACGGCACGGGCAAAGTTCCGGAAGTTCCTTGCAAAGCCTGCTCCGGTTCCGGCGTATTACGGCAGGAAAAAACCATTGCCGTAAAAATTCCCGCCGGTATAGATAACGGCCAGCGCATAAGGGTTTCCGGGGAGGGCGAAGCGGGCTACCGCGGCTCTGTGCCCGGCGATTTGTATTTGGTGGTTAAGGTTTCCGGCTCAAAAGAATTCCAGCGCGATGGTTTTACTTTATTAAAAGAGCTACCGGTAAGTTTTACCCAGGCGGCTTTGGGCGCCAAAATCATTATAAAAACTTTAGACGGAGATATTGAATTAAAAATTCCCGCTGGCACGCAAAGCGGCACAATTATGAAGGTTAAAGACAAAGGCGTGCCGCACATAAACAGTCCTTCCCGCCGCGGCGATTTGCTAATTACCACACACGTGATCACCCCGGGTAAACTTTCCAAAAAAGAAAAAGAGCTTTTAAAGCAGTTGGCCGAAGAGCGCGGCGAAACGGTCCAGGTTGACCAGGGTTTTTGGGAAAATATTAAGGGCGGGTTTTAATAATATATAAGTATGTCATCCCGGAATTTTTGTTCATGCATGTCATCAGCCAAAAATATCCGGGATCCAGAGTAAGGCATAATAAAAAATTATAAGTATGGATGAAAATTTAGAAACAATACATTTTATCTTTACTGGCGGAACCATTGATTCAAAAACAAATAGTTTAGAGAGATGTGTTAAACGATCATTCAGCGATTCCCGGATTTTTAGAGAGCAAAAAATTGACACAAAAATTCATCTACGATACCCCTTTATGGAAAGATAGTCGGGATATTACAGATGACGATCGCAAGATGCTTTTAAAAATTATTGAAAAAGACAGCAGTCAAAAAATTATAATAACTCATGGTACCTATACTTTGGCTGAGACCGCCAGATTTTTAAAAGAACACTTGTCAAAAATCAAACAAACAATAATTTTTACTGGTAGCTTAATTCCTCTCGTTGGTTATAAAAATTCTGATGCCCCAGAAAATTTATTATATGCTTTGGAACAAATTTCTAGTTTACCTTGGGGTGTGTATGTGTGTATGAACAAAAAGACTTTTTTAGCTGAGGAAGCGGCTAAGGATTTAAAAACAGGGCAATTTTATTTAGCCTTCAAAAATAAATATTAAAATGTAAAACAAATGTTTATATACAAAACATACAAAGCCATATATGACTGGTGCGACAGGCTGGAAGATCATGTACGCGGTTTTTTAAGCCACTACCCGATTATTTACGCGTTTGTGGGAGCCACGGGAGTGGTAATTTTTTGGCGGGGTGTTTGGCACACTATGGATTATTTTATGGCGGCTTCAGCCGTTGGCAGTTCGGGGATTTCCAGCATCGATTTAAATTTGGGCGTATGGTGGGACGGCCCGCTTTCCATTGCAATCGGCGCGGTGTTATTGCTCATGAGCGGCGTGTTTGTTTCCAATTTTATTGGTAACGAAATAATAATTTCCGGCCTGAAAGGCGAAAAAAAGACGGCCGAAAAAACCGAAAAAGAAGTCAGGACGGAAGAAGACAGGCTGGTTAACGTGCGCGAACAAGTGGATTCTATGCATAAGCAAATGGCCGGCATAAAAGCCGAGCTGGACCAAATTTTGTTGCTGGAAAACAAAAAGTAGCGGTAGCGTGAGCTTGAGGGTTTTGTGGTATAATTAGAAAAAGGTTACAAGCCCACAAAAAACAAAATGCTGGCAATAATATCGGTTTCCGACGCAAATTCGTTAATACAAGGCTTTAATTGGCACAGTCCGAGTTGGGATTTGTTCATACTTTTATTTTGGGGCGTGGCCAGTGTTTTTTACGCTTTTGCCGCCGGACGGGGCAGGATTATTGGCCTGCTTATGAGCCTGTATATTACCAAACTTTTGGTTTTGCAGGCGCCTTGGCTGGGCAACGCCATAAACCAAAAATTACCGAGCACCCTGTCCAGCCTCCAGGAACTAATAAGTTTTTTGTTGATTTTTGTGGTTTTGTTTGTTTTGCTTTCCCGCTACGCTTTTCACACTTCGGCCGACGGCCGGAGGATAGTCGCCATACCGTTTACCCTAATTTTTTCTTTTTTACAAATTGGGCTTTTAATCAACACGATTTTAGGCTATCTGTCCGTTTCCGGCCAAAATTTTTCTCCTTTAATAAATTTAATTTTTTTGTCCCCGGCCGCTAATTTTATTTGGCTGATTTTGCCTCTGTTATTTTTAATTGTTTTGGGCTGGTCGGTTTCGGAACGGACCGAAATTTAGCCCGCCGTAATTTAGCATAAACAGTAGTTTCCAAGCATTAATATTTAAGGCCGCTTAGGGCGGCGTTAGCCAATAAGCCTTAAACAAATATGATTAAGAACAATATACTTATTGTCGATGATGATATTTTAATCTTAAATACTTTAAAAAAGCGTTTTGAAACTTGGCAAACAGATGTTTACGCCGTTGCCACTCCGGAGGAGGCAAGGCAGGTTTTAGAAAAAATCACTCCCGGCGCGGTAATTTTGGATTTATTGTTAACCAAAGAAGACGGATCCTCGGGGATTTTGGATTACATTAAAAGCCAACCGCGCCTGCAAAACGTTCCCGTGTTGATACTGACAAATTTGGACAAACCCGAGTTAAAACAAATGCTTTTGTCCCAGGGAGTAAAGGAGTATTTAATTAAAGGCAGCCTGACTTTGGATGATTTGTATAAAAAAGTAACCGGGTATTTGGAACTCAAAGATAAAACTGAAAAGTAGGGTATAAAAACAAAGAAAAACAAAGGGCACCTTTGTGTTGCACAAAGGTGCCCTTTGTTATGTACGATAATTGGTTATGTTTGCCAACGCGCGAATATTCCGGTGGAAATCATCCGCTGGTTTTTTTGTTTTAAGCACAACTCCCCGAATTCTATTTTTTTCGCCTCGGCCCGACCCTCGGTCTTGCCGGGTTGAGACGGTCCGCCGCGCAGCTTTATGGCGTCTTGTAGCAAATTGTTCAGCGCCAGCGCGGAAGAATTGGTTGCATAGCCGTTTATGACCAAAAATTTTGCCTCGCCCGACAGCAGTTGCACGCAATCGGCCAAAAGCCCGGGGAGGTCGTCGTTAAATTTCCAGGTTTTACCCGTTGGACTGTGGCCAAAAGCCGGGGGATCCATAATAATCCCGTCGTATTTTGTGCCCCTTTTAAGTTCGCGTTTTACGAATTTTATCGCGTCATCCAAAATCCAGCGGACGGAGTCTTTGGGCAAATTATTAAGCTTATGATTTTCATTCGCCCAAGTAATTGCCGGTTTGCTGGCGTCCACGTGGGTAACTTGGCATCCGGCTTTGGCCATGACCATAGTCGCCCCGCCGGTGTAGGCAAATAAATTTAATATCTTTAATCCTTTACCCGCCTCGCTCTCGGCGAGCCGAAGCGGATCCTTAATCTTTAACTCAATCGTGGAAGCGTTTGAAATTTGAAATTTGTTATTTGAAATTTTTGCCAACATCCATTCCCATTGCGCTGTTTGCTCGGCAAACAGTCCGGTGTGTTTGAAAGGGGAAAGTTTAAGCACAAATTTGCAGCCTTGAAAACTGACCAGCCAGGGATTGGGTATGGGTTTGGTTATTTTCCAGCGGCCGTGCTCCGTGCCGGAGCCCGATTCAAATGTGGCCCAGGCTTTTGCCCATTGACCGTCGGCAAGCGAACGCGCCCAGATAATTTGCGGATCCGGACGCGCCAATACAATTTCTCCCCAACGCTCAAGGCGATACCCGTTGCCGGTATCTAAAAGTTCAAAATCGGAAAAGTTTGTAAAAGTTTCTAGAAGCAAAGTGTTATTTGGGTTCGGGTACATTAATTTGCGTTCCGGCGGCCACAATATCGCCCAAAACAAAATTATCGGAAGTGCCTTCATAGCTTACGCTGGCTTGCTGTCCGACCAGCGTGCTGTAATCCCTGCTGGTTTTTATATAGATGGTCTGGTTTTTGGTAGCCAACATTAAGTTACCTTTTTTTGCATTGTCGGAATTTTTTAGCAGGCCAATCCAAACATTGCCGGTTTGTCCGGCGGGAGTTTGGGAACCTTGTTTGTTTTCGGTTTGGGCGGCCGGAGGGGTGTTGTTTTGCGGGGAAGAGTTTGCCGATTGCGGGGAAGAAGATCCGCATCCGGCAGCCAACAAAACCAACAAAGGCGCGGCAAAGAGCAGTTTTTTTCCGGCAAAGCCGGACCCCGCTTTGCGGAGCATATTTTTATTCATGATAGTATAATTAATTGGATTTTCGTTAATTAAGTTTATTATAGCATTTTTACAAAAAAAGCACCCAAAACGGGAAAACTTTTTGATACTATCAATCAATATTGGGTAATCTGAAATTTGTTCCAGCCCTGCTTCGCTTAAAGCTACGCAGGGCAAATAAAAAATAGCCAACATTGGCTATTTTTTATTTGGTGGGATGGGAGGGGATCGGTCGCCTACGGCTATGTTCGGTTCTCCGCCGGCCGGCGGATCGCCTCACATTACGCCTAACGCGACCCCGTCACTATTAATTGTTCCAAATAGGCGCAATTAATTTTTTGCTTGCGCTCTAATGGGCCTGTTGCCGAATGACCAAAATTTTCAAATTGCAGTCAAAATGCCATTCGGCAACAGGCCCTTAGTTACTCAACGAATTTTTTGGGACAGGAGCGTCTAAAACGACAAACTGGCTGCTGCCGCTGGAAACCCGGACCAGACTTTTGCCCTCCGGAATATCGCTCCAGGCGGCGGTATCCAGAGCCTGGCCGCTTTTGTTGTAAATTGTAACCGCGTTATTTTTGTAGGCCAGCTGGTAAGAAGACGGCCAGACTACATCGGGGCTGGTGGTTCCCGCGTAGCCCGTTTGGTTGGCAAGGAGAAAGTATCTGCCGGCTGGAATGATTTTTCCGCTCAAGCGCGAAGCGGAGACCAGCGTGGACT
>Ga0182027_10015731_pt1 | contig 10377 bp, 9 predicted proteins | sample 712E1DmetaG_FD_121300 | JGI IMG/M metagenome (GOLD analysis project Ga0182027, IMG submission 121300) | Permafrost microbial communities from Stordalen Mire, Sweden - 712E1D metaG (Illumina Assembly) | ecosystem: Environmental > Terrestrial > Soil > Wetlands > Permafrost | place: Sweden... | reverse complement strand
GTCTGAATAATTCAAGAATATCTTTTGACCAAAAGGCATCCAGCCATTCCTGAAATTCGCTGTCCTCTGGAACAGCGGACAGAAAGAAAGGAGGCAGCCCTCCGTTGAGGAATCGATGAGCCGGATCGGGTGCATTGAAATCAATTAAATCCCGGGATATCATCGGCGTGAGATGCAATGTGCTCTTGCGGCCGGTAAGCGTATCCTTGAACTTTGCCGTCGCCGACAATGTGGAAGATCCTGTTGCAATGACCTTGATATCCGGAAAATGGTCTGTTGCTATCTTAAGTACTTCCGAAGGATTCCTCAGTCGGTGAATCTCATCCAAAACGATTCGTTTGCCACGCAATGATTTCCAAAACGCTTCAGGGTCTTCCATGCGCTCGCGGATTCGCGGCAATTCGCAGTCAAAGTATTCAATATTGTCAAGAGACTGACAGAGCATAGTTTTCCCCGCCCTGCGAACGCCCGACAACCATATCAAGGACCGCTTCAGCCAGAGTTTTTCTATTGCCGATATCCAAAACGAACGTTTAACCATACTTATAACTTACAATATTTCCACTACTAATCGCAAGTGAGATTTCGTTTGGTAGAACTAAACGAAACTTTGGTTGCGTTTGGTGTGGCTCAGCTGTTGATTAATTTCCGGGTTTCTTTGACCCGTCGCATTTTTCTATATTGCTTTTAGCCGAAGCACTGGCGTTGGTGAATAAGATTTTAGGGTGAACGCCTTACGCAGGAACCAATGTGCCGTCTTGGATATATGAGGGTTTTCTGGGTTTTCGAACCTGAGACCGGATAATGGGTGAAACCGCAATCCGTTTGGTAGGATCAATTTTAATAATTGAATGTGCAAGCGTTTCCGTATCGATGATAACGCCCTGGAACCTGCCGAAAGAGCATGACCCGGTGTTTATATACCGCTTTTTATTGTTGAGCCAATAAGTATCATGGATTTCTATTTTATGGGTATGCCCTAAAATTACCAAATCGTATTTATGAAGAAGTTTTACCGCATATCTAAGGTATTTATATGAATTGTATTTTCCATGCCCCCGGAAACCTTCATCATGTTCCATACATTTGAAATACACTTTTCTCGTGATAGACAACTGCGAAACAACCTTTAATACAACATAAAACGAAAACCCCATAAACCTGCCAAGGCGTGTACCATTGACAAAATCGCCTTTGTGGCCATGTTCAATGTGGATTTTTTCCCCTTTGCTGTTTACCAGGCCAAAACAGTCCTGACCGAAACCAAGCGCGAAATCATGGTTACCTCTGATAAACACCGATCCTATGCGCTTAAAATACTCCACAAGCTTTTTTTTCTTTGAGACAATTTCATGATAATTGCTTTTGTATAAGTCGAAAACATCTCCATTGAGAATTACTTTGTCGATGAATTGCGCTTTTTGGACTTCCTCCATTTGCGCAATGAACTCCTCACATTCCCACCCGAATGTTCCGAGGTTTTCATTATCGGCAATATGAAGATCGGATATTACGAGCAATTTCATGGGTAAGCCTCCTTTTCCCTTAATAAACATCGCATTTTGATGTTATAAAAGGATTAGGATTTGAATAATTTTGGAATAAACCTTACCGCAGGTATTATAAAAAGGCCTTAGATGCAATGACAATTGCCGCAACCACCAGGCCGCTTCCGGCGATTCGATTGACCCAGGTAAGTTGTGCCGGCTTGAAATAAATTTTAACCTTGCTAAAGGTGAAGCATTTTATCGTATCAAAAGCACATGCACTTGAAAAAAGGCCGGTAAAAAAAATAAAAAACGGTTGTGTGCGCGTGCCAAAATCGACACTTACAATTCCTACAAGGGTCATCCAAAAAACATATACAAACGGATTTGAAGTGTTTATCAGGAACCCTGAGATAAGCCCCTTTAATAATTTTGTTTTTTGCCCCGAAGTTTCGGTTAGGTTTGCCTGCAATGCAAGGCTTGGTTTTTTGATCCATTGAACCACGCCGAATAAAAGCAGGATTATTGCGCATAGTATTGCTACTATTCGTTGATTATTGATTGTGGCAATAAATTGTGTATAACCAAAAATAGTAATTGAAATAATACTGATATCGCTGACCCATAAACCAAATAGCACCGCCATTCCAGCGACAAAACCATTGCGAATACATGCTTGAAAATAAAGCAAAAGACCTGGCCCGACACTAAGGGTCATCGTGAGCGCAACCAGCATGCCGGAAAAATATGCAATCACTATTGTTGCTTACTTAAAATGAGCTCGCAAATTTCACGCACTGCACCATCGCCGCCACGAAGTTTTGTAATATAGCTTGCCGTATTTTTTATGGCATTTTCGGCATCCGGGACCGTAACGGCAACTCCAACTTTTTGCATGAGACTAAAATCATTAAGGTCGTCGCCCATATATGCAACTTCATCCATACAGTAATGTTCCTGTTCCAGGATATGTTCCAGTTCTGTCAATTTATCTTTTACCCCGGTACAGACGTGGTCTATAGAAAGCTTTTGCGCACGACTTCTAACGATGTCCGTATTTTCCGAAGTAATTAACGCTGTTATTATCCCTGCTTTTTTTATTCTTGCAATACCCATGCCGTCTTTTGTATTAAATCTTTTTAGTTCATCACCATTCGCGGAATAGTACATGCCGCCATCGGTAAGTACGCCATCCACATCCATGGCAAGTAATTTAACATTTGCTAATCTGCCGAAAAAGTCGGTGGTCTGGCGTCCGTTTTCCAGGCGCTTGCGTAAAAGCGCTTCTGTGATTGTAAAGGTTATTTCATCATCAATTTCCGAATTTAACTCCGCGTCTATAACCTTTTTACAAATTCGGTCTCCATACCATCTACCGCTTTGCAAAATGGTTTTTTTAATGATGTAAACATTACCGTCATCATAAAAAAAACCGGGGATTTCCTGCCTACGCATATTTTGATGGGTACCATATTCGATTATCTTGGTATTGTATCCGGTCGCAAGCGTGTCGTAACCGCAGTTATTGAAATCACGAATGCAATTGTCTATTGTGTCGCGGTTTCTTAGGGGTGAAGTTGGCTGCAAAACAACTACGGCATCGCATTCCACCGTAGTGACAATATGCTGCAAGACGGCAAGCGTTGTAGTGTCGTCCTGCGCAAGGTGCAAAGGCCGATCAAGCACTCTTGCGCCGAATTTTTTTGCACAAGCGGCAATATGCGGATCATCGGTAGACACGATAAAATCGTCGAGCAGTTCCGATTGTTTGGCCGCCTGGATCGTCCAGTAAATGAGGGGAAACCCTGCTATGGGCAAAATGTTCTTTCCGGGCAGTCCCTTGCTTCCGCCCCGTGCGGGAATAACGCCAAGCATCATATCATATCTCCAGTATTTTAGAATAAAGCTCTTTTATTTTCTCTTTTGTTACTATTGATTGCCAATTCTGACCACAGGCATTATAAAGCGGTTTCTCCATAAGAAGCGTGATATCGGTCATTTTTTCAAGCGTTTTTTTATCGACGTTTCCGCCAGGTTTTCGGGGAAGCTCCACCTGATTGCGAAGAAGCATTTCCCTATAATCCGCCATATGGTCGGGATAATATTCATCAAGATGATTGAACACAATGCAATTGGCCATACCGTGATGAATGCCGAAAGCATAGCTTAAACCATAGGACAATGCATGACAAATGCCGACTTCTGAATACACGATGGCGCTGCCTCCCATATAGGATGCGACCATTAAATCGGCATCGGTTCCGTCGGACAAGAAAACTGTGTTGCAAAGTTCCAACGCTTTGGAGGCAAATGCCCTGGAAAATTCGTTGATGAATGTTCCGCACAGCGATTCCACACAATGTATGTAACAGTCCATTCCGGTATAAAACCGTTGCTCTTTTGGAACAGTTGCAAGTAAATTAGGGTCGAGAATTGCAAAATCAAAAAGTGACCAATCGCTGTTGATGCCTTGCTTTTTTATAGGGCCGGTAAGAACAGTCGTACGCGACACTTCCGAGCCTGTACCGGAGATGGTAGGTATTCCTATTTTGTATACGGCAGGATTTTTGACAAGATCCCATCCCTGATACATATGCGTTTTGCCTGGGTTTACAAGCATGATCGACAAAGCTTTTGCAATATCCAATGTCGCGCCGCCGCCGATACCGATTACTACCGAGGGAAGCGTGTTTTTTTGCTGTAAAACCGCTTCAACATGGATGTCGATGGTTTCCGTTTTCGGTTCATTTGTCGTGTCTGCGAAAAAGCATATGTCGGAACTGGTTATCGGAATTTTTTCCAGCAGCGCACTTTCCTTGAAAAAATGATCAATGACAAAAACGACATATTTATTGTTTGACCTTCTCTCTTCCAAAATATCACCCAACCCGGCGAGAGCACCGGAAGAGAAAATCACCTGATGAACCGGTTTAAACGTCTTAAACTGTTTCATGATCAAACCGCCTTTAATCGGCAAAGGGCCGCATCCGTTGATGAAATAAGGTAATCGACATCCGTATACGACAAATCGGAACCGAATGGGAATGAAATCATGGTATCGAAAAACCGGTTGGATTCCGGGCAGGTTCCCGTGTCGAAATATCCGTTTTTATTGAACAAATCGTATCTGTATAGCGGGCAATATTGGACCACGCATTTGATGCCGTATTCATTATAAAGCATTTCGATAAGATCGTCCCTTGTTTTGCCCGATGCCAATGCATCGAGCCGGGCAGGAAGCAAATGCATTGCAGAAAGCGAATTTTGCGGTTGTTTCTGGAACGTAAGTTCGGAATGCATTTGCAACCCCGATACGATTCTGTCGTATAACGCCCTTCTTCTTTCGTTGATCGCATCGAGCCGTTTCAATAATAGCGTTCCGGCTTTTGCCTGTATTTCTCCAAGCGCAAAATTATACGGTATACGTCCGGGTTCCGCCTCCACAACATTGCTCATTGCCGGCTGCCAGTATTTTGCCTGATTGACATACGGCCTTTGGCCGATCTTCCGGAGTCCAAGAATTTTATCGGCGTAATCACCCTGGTTCGTGACGATCATGCCGCCTTCGCCGAGCGTGGTGATGTTTTTTTGGCCATGGAAACTGAAACATCCGAAATCCCCGAATGTCCCGACCTTTTTTCCATGCCACTCGGCACCGGGCGACTGTGCGCAATCCTCGATGACCGAAAGCCCATGTTCTGCCGCTAGAGCCATGATTTCTCCCATATCTACCGGCAAACCGTAAAGATGGACAACGACTATGGCGCGGGTATGTCCCGTGATTTTTTTCTTGACATCATCGACGCTCATCACAAAGGTGTGCGGATCGATGTCGGCAAAGACAAGATTGGTTTTAAGTCTTAAAAACGGAATGGCGCTTGCGGCAAACGTATGGGCGGGAACAATAACCTCATCGTCCTTCCCAACGCAGCAAAGCATAGCGGCCAATTCCAAAGCGCTCGATGCATTACTGACGCCGAAAGCATATTTGACCGACAAATATTTTGCAAAAGAATCCTCGAATTCCTGTAAGTAAGGCCCCATGGACAATATCTGCGAGCGGTGGATTGCAAAGCTTAATTCGGCAATTTCATTCTCGGTCAATCGAGTTTGTATTTTTGGAAAATCGAGTTTTATTTGTATATCCATGTCAATCACACCCTTTCAATTGTCTTGAAGATGCATTCCAGGAAATTTCCTCTGCCGTGTATTGTAATTTTCTTTCGTATGCAAATCGTTGCGGAGAATTCCTCACAGGTGTTTCAAACCCACTATGCGTAGCATGATACAATCGATATAGCGTTGATTTTTTCTCCAGATGGTTCTTAATGGTTTGTGCGATGCGCCCTGCAGATGTTCCGTTGTTTTGTATTGGAGCCAGTTTTTTGATTTCGTCGATCGGAACATCGGCATGAATTTCTTTTCCCAACGCTTCCCCGATGAAAACAACCGAAGAGAACCGGGTAACAAGAACATCGCAATTTGCAACCATGTGGTTGGTATTGCCTTTTTCAAATACAAGAGAGTTGGGCGCATACCGCATAATTTCCCGTACTGCACGCTTAACATTTTCACTTGGATGCAACTTGAACACGATTTGACGTCCGTGAGCGATGCGGACGATTTTTTGAATAAATTTCCTTCGGTTTTCATATTCCAGGCATTCTCGTAAATTTGATGTTGCCGCCAGAACAAAATGCTTATAGGGAAAATCGTTATTCAAAAACTGTTTCGTATTATCGAAATTCGGCATACCGGTGACGACTATTTTTTCAGGAGATATGCCTTTTTTGACAAAAACTTCCTTGAATCCCTGGGACGCAACAAAGAAAAGTTCATAGGCATCAGATAATCCTGTTGCAGAAGTACCGGCAATAAAACGAGGAAAGCCGAAATTCTTCACTAAAAAATATCCCAGACGTTGCGGGTCGGTCATACCTTCCTGCACCAGGAAAACAGGATTATTCTTAATGTTTTTTTGTATGATGAGATCTTGACATGTTACGGCAAAATCATAGTTATTTGCAGCACCTTTATAATCGATTGCGGCGGCTTTTGATTTAAGATAATGCAAGGTCTGTTCTTTGTATTTGCCTCCCAATATCGAAAAATCAAAAAACCGTTTGGCCAATTCGTCGCGAAAATCCCCTATATAATACGGGGTAAAAAAACAGTCGTATTCGGGAAAATGCAGTGCAATTTGATGCATCATGGATGTTTGATTGACAGACCCGCAAACAAACAATATCTTTTTCTTCATGACAGTGTCGTTTCAAGCACAGTACTTTGCGCGGGGCGACGCATTTTTTTCTGTGCCGCAATTTCACTGGCATATAATCTTTTTGTGCCATCGCCCATTGCTTCTTCGACGCACCTGATATTGCGAACCAGTATTTCCAGTCCGTGAAGTTCCACCGATGCGGCCTGATCGGTACCCCACATCGCCCGTTCGAGCGTTATATGGCGTTCCACGAAATGCGCGCCCAGTGCCACGGCGGCAACCGTTGTCGGGAGTCCTATTTCATGTCCGGAATAGCCGATAATTGCTTTGGGAAAACGATTTTTAAGCGTAGAAATCATCCGAAGATTCAATTCCTCATCAATGCACGGGTATGCCGAGGTTGTATGGGCAAGAAAGAGATTTTCTTCCCCGATAAGCTCCACTGCTTCCTCTATTTCCTGCATTGTAGACATCCCGGTTGAAATCATAATCGGCGCTCCTGAACTCTTGATACACGCGAGTAATTTTTTATCGGTCAACATTGCCGATGAGACTTTGTATAGAGGGACATCGAATTGTTTCATGAATTCCACAGATGGAATGTCCCAGCAGGACGCGAACCATTGAATGTTCATATCTTTGCAAACCCGGTCTATTTCCGCGTATTCATTGAACCCGAACTCGACTTTACGACGATAATCGAGATAGGTTATATAACCCCACGGCGTTTCGCGCATGACATTCTGTTGCTCTTTGGGGACGCATAATTCCGGTGTGCGCTTTTGGAATTTGACCGCATCGCAACCGGCACGCACGGCTCCATCGATCATTTTTTTTGCCACCTCTATGGAGCCATTATGATTGATTCCTATTTCAGCAATGATAAAAACCGGAGCACCCTCACCGATTACGGCATTTCCGACAACGCATTGCTTTCCATTTTTTAATTCCATTGTATCCCCTTTTAAAAAAGGATCTTTCGTTTGTTATTACTATTCTACTAATTTTTTGCAAATTCAATAGCCGCATAATATGCTTCGGCACTTGACTTGGTATTATCGGAATCCGTCATAATGCTCACGACTTCGATGCGGGAAAACCCTTTGCCGAAGCATTTTTCTATATCATCGCGAACATTTACTTTTTGAAACTCCCATTTCCCCAAATTCTTTTTTCCGGATTGCAGAACAATGACCTTGTCGTATGCGTCTTTTGAATCCATAACCGCACTTCCAACACTAAGAGTTGTACTCCACACGTATTTGACGGCATGTATGGAAAACCCTTTTTTTATGCCGATGATAATTCCTGCAACCGAATCATTTTTACGTTTTTCATCCTCCCTGGCACCATCCGGAAGAGTCACTGCCTTCCAGGCCCATTTCAATACCGGATAATCACTCAGTGTAATTGAAATCTTTTTTGCCAAACAAAGGTTATGTGCCGAATCAAAAGCATGCAATATGAATTGACCTCGGTTTTTGGAAACATCGTACATCAGTTTGTTCCCCAGAATAATTTCCCATTTGCTTTGTTGCACATTTTTGTCGTTTACAATAATGGAAAATGAATCTATTTCGCAACTTTCCGAAAATATCGGTTTATGAGAAATAACGAGATAACAACAAATTAAAATTCCAACTATACCTTTTTTTTTCAATTGATATTCACTTTTGAACAAAAAGTTGATTTCGTTTATCGGATTTTCATGCTTTTAAAATTGCTATCTTTGAGCAAGGATTTTATTTGCTTTGTGTTAGAATTGTATGATGCGAGGAAATAATGAAGATTTTTTATTATTTTAGGCACATAGTACCTATAAAAACTGCTATCGCATAGTTCAAATCCTGTTTTAGGAGCACATTATAAAAAGCAATTTGTTTTATCGACCTATCACTGCTAACCCCATGCTTCCCACTTCGCTAACGCTTCGGGGACATGTCGCATGCGATAAGTTTACTTTAAATATTATATACGCTTCGTGTACATAGTGCATGCGCAAAATGCGTATACAAAGTACCGAGGTACTCCGAGTGTATAATCAAGATATAGGTACTAACAAAATTCTATTCAATTTCTTACACTTCAAAAATCTTTAGCCGCTATATTTTATTCATGAAAACAGTTTCATTCATTCAATATAAAGGCGGCGTTGGAAAAACGACTGCTGCAGCACTTTTATGCAAAATCCTTGCTGCCGCCGGATATCGTGTACTGGCCATAGACCTTGACCGGCATCAATATCATTTATCGTCTCTTTTGGGCGGATCGACTTCTCCGGTTATATGTTCCAATACACCAAAAACAATCCATGCTTCGGATTTGCTTTCCAACCTTTTGTTTAAAACAACATGCAACACACTCGATTATGTAACGCTTTGCGACTCATTGTGCGATTGGAATACAAACGATGCATTTCAGCTTCGCAAGAGGTTCGCATTTTTTAATTTCCTGGCTTGGTATGATTATATCGTAATCGATACGCCTCCGGGTTTCGGTAAAATACACGAACTTGCCATGAATGCCTCCGACCATATCGTGTTGCCTATTGATTTGTCGTGGATTTCCATTTCATCAATTGGAAAATTCTTTATGGATTTTCAAAAAGGCGGACAATCTCCTGCCAAAAGTTACAGTATTTTACATAATTTTGTTTCGCTATCCGTCAATAATTCCCATACAAAACAGCTTTTTCCGAAAACCCGGGAAAACCATGTGCTGTCCCATTTCCTTTACTCAGACGAACACGTCCGTGCGATCACCTCGGGCCGCTCCAACTTTCTTTCACAACATGTGCCCAAATCCATTATTTCTCAAATTATCGCCATGGCTGTTGATATTTTACATGCCGATACCGGCAGATTGCAAAGCATTGTCGACTCTTCTGGGCACATGAAATTTGAAGAAAACCGTTTCGACCATACAGTATTGACTTTTGATAACATGGTTACGGCCTGAAGCAAATCCGCGCTGTCAAATGACCTTTCCGTAGCACTCTCCTAATGGCGCCGACCTGCGTTCCCAAAATAGCGCTTTCGGTTTTTTTTGTAAAATTTCCTTTTTAGAACCCTCTCATTCCCCAAAAAAAAAGAAAAAATTAGCAATTGTCTAATATTATCCTAACATATCAAGGACATTTTTATCTCTGATTGTTTTATTATTTGATTTTATCACTTTTATCGGAATATCGAATGTAATCACCACCTTTCAAAAAAGGAGGTTTGCTGAGACGCCAAAAGCACCTGCATACGGAGAATTATTAAAAAAAAGAAAATGAACCATCCATTTTACAAAAGGAGAAGCATCATGTCTTGCAAACCTGGAAAACACAGCATGTACCTTACGGCATTATTGGCCGTGGTTCTTATCTCGTTCGCAGGGCTCGCAATTGCCGATGTGCCGGACGCGGTCCATGCTCCAAACTCCTGGCTGAACATCACGCCGGGAAGTGATGCGTCGCAGCTCTGTTTTTCATGGGCAACAACATCCTCCCATGTTCCGCTTGTACAAATTGTCAAGACAACCGGAACCGACACGGCAACCTTTGCCGGAGTGGATTCGTTGTCCCGCTACGACACAACAACAGGAACCATGTCGGCTGGGTGGTATCAGAACAAGGTCAGCGTGACAGGACTCGCGCTTTCCACCAATTACACATATCGCGTAGGC
>Ga0182027_10015730_pt1 | contig 10377 bp, 8 predicted proteins | sample 712E1DmetaG_FD_121300 | JGI IMG/M metagenome (GOLD analysis project Ga0182027, IMG submission 121300) | Permafrost microbial communities from Stordalen Mire, Sweden - 712E1D metaG (Illumina Assembly) | ecosystem: Environmental > Terrestrial > Soil > Wetlands > Permafrost | place: Sweden... | reverse complement strand
GAGAAAAACTCCCTTAAATCGAACCCGTTGATTAAGGAATCATAATAATTATTCCCCTCTTTGACACCCCAGATAATCAGGCCGATGCCTAAGAGGAAAATGAACAAACCGATTGCAACAGGAATAACCCAATAAGCGCTCATACTTTACCTCCACACTAGAGGCTTAGCAATTATGTTACTCGCTTTTGTGGTAATTCTCAATACTTTAAGGGGGTAAATTTTCCCCCCTAAAGTATGAATCAACTTTATTATTGAATTGATTATTATTTTACTTCGACAGTAGCGCCGGCAGCTTCCAATTTCTCTTTGATGCTTGCGGCTTCCTGCTTATTGATGTTTTCTTTTACGGTCTTGGGGGCGCCTTCAACCATATCCTTGGATTCTTTCAAACCAAGGTTGGTGACCTCGCGGATTGCCTTAATGACGTTAATCTTGTTTGCGCCAAAGGATTTAAGAATAACGGTAAATTCAGATTTTTCTTCGACTTCAGCAGCGGGAGCAGCGGCAGCGCCGGCGGCGGGAGCAGCAGCCATTGCCATCGGTGCAGCAGCAGTAACACCAAATTCGGTTTCCAGCGCTTTGACTAATTGAGAGAGCTCTAAAACATTCAATTCTTTGATAGTGTTGATAATACCCTGTACTTTTTCACTTTCTGCCATTTTAGTTATTAGCCTCCATTTGTTTTATTCTTGCAGTTAATACATTTTGCAGTCCTCTTATGGGACCAGATAGAACACCGGCCAGCATATAAAGCGGGCTCTTGATACTGCCAACAATCTTACCAATCAGGACTTCCTTGGGCGGCAGGGCAGCAATTGCGGTGACATCGGCGGGCGTTAATAATTGATTTCTCAGGAAACCGCCCTTGACACTGAGAGTCATCTTCGATGTGCGCACGTGATCGGAGAAAGTCTTTGCCAATTGCGAGATATCGCCATACCCAAAAGCAATGGCAGTGGGACCTTCGAAGGAACCGGTTGTTTCGGTGCGGTTAAGTTTCTCAGCGGCTTTCCGTACAAGAGTGTTTTTCACGACTTTATAGTCGCCGTTAACATCCTGTAATTTGCGGCGTAAGCCATTGATTTCGGGGGTTTTCAATCCCCGGTAGTCAGTCACAATACCGATATTGGCTTTTGCTAATTCCTGTTCCAGCCGGTCAATACTCTGTGCCTTTTTCTCCGTCGGCATTTTTCACCTCCTTTTCAATACTTGTACAAATAAAAAAGTCCCTGGGCACTGCTCAAGGACTTTTCAAACCAACTTTTTCTGCCCGCGATGATGGGCGAGATTTGAATTTATTCCTCGGCAGGCATCAATTAATCCCGATAAAAATCGGGAACCCGCTGTCTCCGGATATTTAATTGTAAATAGATTATAGCACGTTTTATCGCAGGATTTCAATTTTTATTATCAGCCGTGAATTATGGTTGACGACGAAAGCCTGAACAGGCTATAATTCAATTCGGTACAATAAAATCTTACTCACTGGAGTAAGGCTTTTTTGTGTTTACAGGGGAGCGTAGCTCAGTTGGTAGAGCATCAGACTTTTAATCTGTTGGTCGAGGGTTCGATTCCCTCCGCTCTCACTTGAGACATCATAATCTGAATCTAATTATAACATTATGTCGCGTTTTCCCCAACCGCTGAAAAACCTCAGTGTAGTACCTGATTCGTTATAACAACGGTTTTCGTGAGCAGCTTTAGTATCGACCTCATACAACTAACGGATAATATGGTGCTTGTTCTCACGTTTGAGGGGAAAAGTCCCCGAACCACGTTCCGGATTTTTAGCTATATATAGTAAACCTAGAGATACATTTTCGAAAAACACTTTGTGATTTCGCTTTTAGATCTTTCTCCTTTATATTTAAAGTGTTACTATTATTTTCTGAAGCTCATTTGCTATAATTAATAACAATCTATTATTTGCCTGGTATAAATGGACAATTGAAGTGGAGTAAATATGGGTGAAACCGATTATCAGGTCATTTGGCCTTTGGGAAAACTAGCGTCCCGCAATGTGACTTTACAATCGCGCATCCCGGATCTAAACGGTAAGACCATTTGTGAAATATCCGACTATATTTTCCGCGGCGAGGAAATTTTTCCGGCTGTAAGGGAAGAGTTGCGTAAGATTTATCCTGATATTAAATTCATTGAGTATACCCATTTCGGCAATATTCACGGTGTTGATGAGGCTGACGTCATCCGCTCGCTCCCTTCAAGATTAAAAGAACACGGGTGTGATGGTGTTATCTCCGGGGTCGGCGGCTGAGGGAGCTGTACGCCCGCAGTTTTACGGGCAAGTGTCACGGCCGAAAAAGCCGGATTTCCTACAGTATCAATCGTGCTCACGGGATTTTTAACTCAGGCGAAAGCGATTGCGAAAGCGATGGGTGCTAAAAATATTGCCCTCGCGGAATATCCCGGCATCGTGAATATGGATAGTAAAGAAGAACTGCACCGTAAAGTAGCAGATGTCGTGGTCAAGAATATCGTCGCCGGTTTTACAAACCAAGTCCAAGAAACTGTTAAAAGTATCGAGCCCAGCCCACGAGACATAGTGTTTAGAGGGTCACTGGATGAAGTACAGGAACATTTCTACAAAAATGCATGGACTGACGGTCTGCCAGTTATTCCTCCCACTCTTAAAAGAGTCAATGATTTCCTGAAATTTACAGCCAGAGACCCTGGCGAAATCATCGGGACACTGCTCCCCGAAAACCGTGAAGCGACGGTTTGGAATGTGGCGGTTAACGGCGTGATGGCGGGATGCCGTCCCGAATATATGCCCATATTACTGGCGGCCGTTGAAGCCATTGCTGCTCCTGAATTCCACATACAGGACGGCGGGGCTTCTCCGGGCTGGGAACCCTTGATAATACTAAACGGTCCGATAATCAAACAACTTGCTTTCAATTATGAAACCGGTGTGATGCGTGTGGGACGGCAGGCAAACACCAGTATCGGGCGTTTTCTTAAGCTGTACATGATGAACATTGCCGGGCTGCGTATTCCTCCGGGGCTCGCGGATAAAGCAACAATCGGCAGCGGATTCAATGTGGTATTGCCGGAAAATGAGGACGTAATTGTCGAGCTTGGTTGGGAATCATTCAGCATGTCCCGCGGTTTCAATCGCTCCGATAACGTGGTGACGGTACAAAGCGTAGTTTATGAAACAGCCCCCATGGCTACGGGTGGTGTAACAGCCGTAGAACATCTTGAAATATTGGCTGAAGTCATCGGCGGGAATATGGCGCCATGGACACATGTTGCCTTGAATTGGGGGAAATTTTATCCCCTGGTTGTTATCAGTCCAGGGGTGGCCAGGTTTCTCGCTAAAGAAAGTATCACGAAGAATGATGTTAAACGATACCTTTACGACCATACCAAAGTGTCCGTAAAATCAATGGAGAATTTAGCGCATGCCGGTGGATTGACATCTTTCAATGTAAACAAACTAGCCGCCGAAGGTATTGCCCCCAAAGCTTATGCAGAATCTGTCGACCCCGACCGCCTGGTACCGGTATTTTTGAGGCCTGAATGGATTGGTGTGGTAGTGAGCGGAGATTCCGGCAGGAGCCGATGTCGAGGATATGTCCAAAATCATGAACAGGGTATGCCGGTGAGCAAAAAGGTTGTGCTGCCGCCCGATTGGGAACAAATGATACCATTTAAACCGATATAATTCGGATGGGCACAGGAAATCATAAGGACAGGAGGCCCAAAATGGCAAATTATACAGTCCATCCCATCGCGGTCTGTCGAGGTCCAAGAGACGGGTCTCATTTTACGTACCGAGCAAATTTTGGCATTACCATCAACACTGCCTGTTACGCCTGGTACATCAACGGTTCCAGTCAAAAAATCCTTGTCGACACGGGCGCTACAGCGGCAATGTTCCGGGAAAGAGGCGCCGCCGAAGAAGACTTGATTTCGATGACAGACGGATTAGCGAAACTGGGCATCACCCCTGAAGAAATTGACCTCGTGATTCTCACCCATCTGCATTGTGACCATATTGAGTTGGCACATCTTTATAAAAAGGCCAAGTTTATCGTGCAGAAAAAAGAACTGGACTATGCCCATAATCCGCATCCGATAGACGCCGATTTTTATATCAGGAATTTTTTTGAAGGTCTTAATTATGATATTATCGACGGAGATAAAAAAATCGAACCGGGACTAACTGTTTTTCTCTCACCCGGGCATTCGCCGGGAGGACAATCCATTGAAGTAAAAACAGCCTCCGGACAGGTGGTTATTCCGGGTTTTTGCTGTACAGGAGACACTTTCAGGCAAACTGAAGATATGAAACGCCGCGGTTGGCAAGTGACGATTCCTTTAATCCATCAGGATACTCGGGAGATCTACGACAGTGTCATAAAAATAAAAAAAAGAGCGGATATTATCCTCTCTTTGCACGGTCCGGAATATATCGGGGTTGGGAAAGTGGGGTAACTAATAAAATATTTAATTCTAAATCCCAAATTTTAAATCTTTATATAAATTCGGGCATACAGTTCTTAATACGCCGTCATCTTCGCATTCTCTTCCAGAAACTACTTGTATTTCAATCTAGGTTCCATATCCGATTAAGCTGTCCCCAAAATGGCCCCCTTTTTGAGTGGTGAAGACAAGAAACCCAGACATACATTTCGAAAAACACATTTTACCCGGGTTGATCTTCTCCACGAATACCAGACCACGAAAACAGGTAACCAGATTCCAAGTTTTTAGTAGATTATAAATGGACTCGTTTTCGACGGTTTATTCAGGATGAAGCGTGAAGTTGACAAATTAACAATTTATCTCTAAACTGAAACCCTGAACATCGATAATCAGCACTAAAGGAGAGATTATGGCAAATAAATTGAAATCTGTGAAATGTGAAAAGTGTGGTCTTGAGTTCCCTGAATCAACGATGTCTGAAAACCACAAGGATAAAGCTTTCATTTGGAAAGATAAATTACTGTGCGAAGATTGCCTTGTTATGATGGGTGGTGACCCCAGAACAGTAGAAACTTTGTGGTCTTTTCAGAAAGAAGACAAAGCTAAACCACATGATTGGTAAGATTATCCGGGTTTTGTGGAATAATTATTAAATCCTAAATTCGTTCGCGATTGATATTACCTAAAAAGATAGGTTTGTTAGAGATGACAAATAGGCATCTTTAGCTCACTATCACCTTCGTGGTATTACCGAGTTTAGGGCAATATGATTTACACTTAAAGCTCGATATTATGATGCCAAAACCACAGGTTGGATATCGATAATAATTCTGAATATCGAGGGTATTTGGTTGCACGAAAAGATGAATCATTGCAAAAAGAACCAGAATCAAGAAGAAGTTATACTCATATGAAGAATAGCTGATAGGAGGAAATATTAATGACATCGGTGAAACGGGTATTTACGGTTGATGGTAAACCGTTCTTTCCAATAGGCGGTCAATGTTCATCTTCCAGTGCTTACAACAACAGCGAGTCGGAGGCGGCTTTCAAGGCAGTCAAGTTATTACACGGCAATACCCTGATTACCGATGTTTACTGGGAGCACATCGAACCGGAAGAAGGCAAGTTTGACTTTACAATGGTGGACGACCTAATTACCAGCGCGCTCCACTACGGGGTCAGGTTGATTTTTTTATGGTTTGCGACATGGAAGAATGCAAACATGGACTATGCGCCGGACTGGGTAAAGACCAATCCGCGAAGATTCAAGAGGGTAATATCACCTACGGGCACCGATTTGTGGTCGCTTTCGCCTTATTGCAAAGCTAATTTTGAAGCGGACAAAAAAGCATTTGTCGCGTTTTGTAGATATCTTAAGGCAAAAGATACCAAACATACAGTTATCGGAATACAGGTCGAAAATGAACCGGGTATTTTTGGCAGCGACCGGGATTACGGTCCAGAAGCCCAACAGGTGTTTGACAGTCCGGTACCGGCAAAAGTGGTAACCTGGCTAAAGAAATACGGAAAGTGTCCTATTTACGATATCTGGCAAAAAGCAGGCAGCAAAGAATCCGGTACATGGCCCGAGTTATTCGGTTGGGATGCCGGAGAGTTGATGAGCGCCTGGGGTATTGGGTCATACATAGATGGCGTAGCGGCGGCCGGAAAAGCAGTTTATAACATTCCGATGTACCAGAATGTCTGGCTGATGGAAGTCCGCCGTCTGGATTCGCGCTGGATGATGGCCGGGGAGACCTATCCTTCGGGCGGCGCCGTAACCAAAGTGCTCGATTTTTACAAGTCTTTTACCCCCCATCTCGATTTGATTGCACCGGATATCAAATATTATAACACTAGAAAATTCGAAGCCGTTTGCGCTGCTTATTCGCGGGACGATAATCCGCTTTTCTTCCCGGAAACCCCGCCTTCGCCAGGTTTATTCCGCGCAGTTGCCGATTATAATCTTCAGGGTTACAGCCGGATGTTTTTCCTTGAGTCAATCGTCGCAGAGGATGGTTCGGTTCGTCCTGAAGCAAAGTTAGGTGTGGACACCGTTCGGAGTGTAGCGGCAGCGATTCCACTCATTCTAAAGTATCAGGGTACAGGTAAAATCCATGCGGTGGTTCAGGAGGATGATATAGATGCGCAATTATTTGACATGGATGGTTATTTTGGTTCCGTGGTATTCGGTGAAGGGCACATACCGCACGTCCCCAAAGATTGGCGCCATTTCACACCTCCACCGGATGAGCAGACACAGGGTGCGACCGGCCCCAACCGTGGCCGTGGTCTGGTGATACAGGCAAGCAGAAATGAATTCTATCTCGTCGGTGCCAGTTACCGATTGTTCTTACGTCCTAAGTTGGCTCCGGGAAAGAGATTAGACGCGACGTTTGTCACAGACCATTGGCAAAGTAAATTAGCTCACCAACTCAAAGTAGATGAAGGCCGTTTCGACCAGAACGGCCAATTTATCGTCGACCGGCGCCGTAATGGAGATGCGATAAGCGGAGGAGTGTGGGTAGAGGCCGATAATGGCGTGGTCAGGGTGATAATGTGCGATTAGTAATTTAGTTATCAAACATACATTGAGAACAACAGAAAAACTCCACAGGATTGAAAACTTGTGGAGTTTTTCTTACAGTTTTCCAAACGGCACTACATCAAGTATCCAGTTACGATATAACGATTTCATTTTTCCGGGGTAGCAAGATAGTTTGACAGCAATAGAGTGCAGACAAAATACCTATTAAAAACAAAGGAAGGTGGGGTTTTTCCCCACCTTCCTTTTCAATTGGCTTTAGTACCACAAACATTGGTTAAGATATTTTACTATTTCAAAGTCTGATCAATCCAGATTTGTTTGATCATGGGCATCTGGTTGTAGTAGCCGGCTTCAAGTTCGCCATAATAATTTTGTACCCACGGCCAATAACAGTTCAGTACATAGGGTTGGGCAAACGGGATGGCACCGACATCATCCAGGAATGCTACAGACAGCGCCTGTACTTTGGCTGTCCGGTCAACCGGATCAGTGTCTGTTGACATCGCAGCAAACTGCGCCTGGAAAGACTCAGTAGTCAGATAAGTGGGTCCGATACGTGTCCCATCCAACAAGTTCAAGGTCGTTAACGGGGCAACCACGGTGTAACTGGTTTCAAGCAAATCCGGAAAGGTAACATTATTGGAAGCGGTAGTCATACTGGTGGAATCAAGCGTTTTGATAGTGAGAGTAACACCAATCTGAGCCCACATCGTTTGAAGGGCATTTGCTAAGTCCGGATTAACACCAGTTGCATCAGTATAAATTGATAGGGGAAACCCATTGGGATAACCGGCAGAAGCGAACATCTGTTTTGCCAATGTCGGATTATACTTGTATAGTTGCTGATCTGCTGCCGGCAGCGAAGATAAAGGAGTGTACCCCGGCATCTGCGGACCTAACGGCCAACTGACAATTGGGCCGCCGTTCCAAAGGAGGTTAGAGAGAGTTTGCAGGTCGGTGCCGATCATCAATGCCTGACGGACAGTTTTGCTACTCAGGGCTTTAGAATTCTGCCGGTTAATCTTGTAAATAATAACCTTCCCGCCCAAATATTTATTTTGTATCATAGACGGGGCACTGGTTGCCAGATTTTGCTGGTTGGAAATAGGGACGAATGGGTCCCAGTCAATCTTGCCGACGCGGACAGCCGCGATTTGAGTGGACGGGTCCGGGATAATCGGATAATGGAGTGTCTGGATAAACGGCAGGTTGTATGACTTGCCGTTAATAGTTGTCGTGCCCCAATAGTTCGTATTACGGGTATAGGTCGCCGATGAGCCTACGACATAATCTGTCAGAATAAACGGCCCGGTGCCGACGGTATTACGCCAGTCATCTCCGGCAGCATTAGCCGTTGCCATTTCCTGGGGCTGAATTGCACCCATGTTCATGCCGCCGCCAAACAAAAAGTCCCAGTTAGCCGCATAGCTGTTTAAGGTAAATACGACGGTATACTTATCGGGAGCAGCGACGTTATTGACAAAATTAAGGAAACTGTTAGGTCCAGGGGTGGCTTTAGTTCGGTTAATGCTATAGACGACATCCGCAGAGGTGAATTCCCGCGATGCCATCCCTATTTTTACATTTCCGGTAAACATTACGCCATGACGTAAGGAGAAGGTCATCGTATAAGGGGTGGAGGTATTACCGGTCGCATTAATTGTCCAACTTGTTGAAAGTTCTCCACCCAGGTACTGTTCAGGAACATTTTCGTAAATGTTGAACGCAAAGGCATTGGTGCCTCTCGGCCCGTACTTATTGATGTCACCTCTAACTAACATCTCTGTAAACGGATTATCCCAGACGGTAGCCATCGGGAGGCCGGAGGTCAAGTCATCAAAACCTGTCCCACTGGCATTACCCCAGTTCGTATAGACAGTTAATGACCCGCCATATAGCGGTGTGCCGGCCTGGGCAGTAGTGACCGGAGTGGTGGTTGTCGCGATGGTAACAGCTGTTGATGTTGTCTGGGGAACTGTGGTCGTGGTCGCCATGGTTGTCGGGGTCGATGTTGTCGCCTGAGTGGTTGCGGTCGATGTCGATGTTGCGCTACTGCAAGATGACAATATCGCAGATACTACGAGCAAACAACTCAACACCAACCAAAGGGCTTTTCTTGGCATCATTTCTCTCCTCTTTAATTATTTAATATTCAGATAAATAACCGAGCCGAGTTATTACCTTTCTTAAGAAATAAAATTTTCCAAGTTTGCATTAATATATACTTTTATTGCATTGTTGTCAAATACATTGTAACCAGTTTAAAGTTATTAGTCTATCCGCGGAATGAAAATTATTTGATTTAATAATTATACTAATATTATATGGTTTATTGATGTTTTCTGTTGATTAGAGCTTAGTAAAATTTGTTTATCGTCGCATACGTATGTGTGTTGACAAATATAATGATTAATGATAGCATCGTACTGATTTAATGCAAGGAACATTGAATAATCAGCAACAATTATTGAATCTGTACTCAAGTCTTGTCAATTTGGCAATATATTTTTAAAGGCAAAACAACTTATGCGCTCTTATCTTCTCAGAAGATTACTTTTGATCATTCCCACGTTTATCGTGGTCAGTATGATAATATTCTTGATCCTTCGCCTGATTCCCGGTAGTGTCATAGATACTATTGCAGCGCAGTACATATACTTATCCAACCTGGATAAACAAGCCATTGAAAAAGCACTGGGCCTCAACGTCCCGCTTTATATTCAATATTTTCGGTGGATGGGGCAAATATTCCTGCACGGCAATTTCGGAAAATCTTTTGTAACCAATCTGCCGGTGACGAACGAGATTAAAGCCAGATGGCCGGTAACTTTTGAGCTTGGTATCATGGCGTTGATCTTAGCACAGTTGATTGCATTACCGGTGGGTATTTATTCTGCAATGCGGCAAGATACCGGCGGTGATTATATTGCCCGCAGTATTGCCATACTGTGTATCGCGGTTCCCGATTTCTGGGTTGCGACGCTGGTAATCGTTTTCCCATCGATTTGGTGGCATTACACCCCTTCAATTATGCTCATCTCCTTTAGCAAGGACCCTTTGGGGAATTTAAAAATGTTTATTATCCCGGCGATAGTTCTAGGTATGCAGTTGTCCGGGATGACCATGAGAATGATGCGTACAATGATGCTGGAGGTTTTACGGCAAGACTACATCCGGACCGCCTGGGCAAAGGGACTGACCGAAAGAGTCGTGGTTATGAGACATGCACTGAAGAATGCGTTCATCCCGGTTATCACCATCATCGGCTGGCAGGTACCGCTGCTGGTCGGAGGCGCAGTCATTATAGAAAATATTTTCCAGTTACCGGGAATGGGACAATTGATGGTCAGCGCCGTACAACAAAGGGACTAT
>Ga0182027_10015729_pt1 | contig 10378 bp, 3 predicted proteins | sample 712E1DmetaG_FD_121300 | JGI IMG/M metagenome (GOLD analysis project Ga0182027, IMG submission 121300) | Permafrost microbial communities from Stordalen Mire, Sweden - 712E1D metaG (Illumina Assembly) | ecosystem: Environmental > Terrestrial > Soil > Wetlands > Permafrost | place: Sweden... | reverse complement strand
TCCGTAATGGTGACCTGGCAACCATTTATAGCTGTCAAAGTACAGTTTATAATTTCTCCTGTCGTGGGATGCTGGACTGTATCTGATGCAGTGGTGTCTCCAGTTGACCATAAGTAAGTAAACCCTGGCGGGGCAGTAAGGATTGCAACAGAATCACCTTGACACATTGCAGTATGAACCTGCAGATAACTACAATACGCGGAAATATATGCATATCCACGATGCGCAGTGTAGCAGCATCCATGTGAGGTAAATACAACTGTAACTGTATGTCCCAGGTAAACTCCAAGGTTCATTCCTATAGTTGTCCATGGATGCCAATAGCATCCATCCCCTTGGTAACCAACACCGTAACAAAAATGATATCCGCCAGGAATTTTTTGGCCATTAATAGGAGCGGTTGTTGGTGCATTGAATTGGTAAAAACCACAGGTTGAATCAATTACCTTACCCAAAGAATCATTGATCTGAACTGAAAATCCAGGCTGCTCATCATAAGAATGGCCTGCAGATTCAAGAACGGTCGCATACCTGTATATAAAAAGTTGTCTGTCTATTGTTACCGGTATATTGTAACTAAGTTGCTCGGCATTTCCTCCTCCTGATGTGTCACCTAACCTTGCTGAAAATGTCTCTCCTGTAAAGATTGTTGGTAATGAATCGCATGTATATGGATCCATAGTAGAAGGTGAGGTCATGATTATATGTCTTCTTCCTGGATAAGGCCAGAGTTGGGCAAACCCGTGTGTTAGACATGGAGAGAGAATGGGTTTGTTCCCCACAAGTGTAAATGTTCCATAACAACCAGCCCAATCGGTCCAGTTTCCCAAATTTAGGTTGGAATTTTCACATGATGTAGCAAGTTGCGCATGCACTGTTTTTTCAGCTGATAAAAAAATGAGAAAAAAGAAAATTAAAGAAAGGAAAGGGTATAAAGATTTCCTGAAGGATACATATGGAAAATGTTTCATGATGACAAATTAATGTGGAAAGTGGGGGGAATAAAAAAGCTTCATATCTTCTTCTTGATAAATTTCACAACAAAGATAAAAAATGATTATAAATAAAGCCCTGATTTATAGTGTCTTTCATTTTTTTGTTTCAATGAATTATATTAAATTGGGCTTTCTGTTCAACGGAAATTACTTTATAAAGAAAGACAACGATCCATAAAAAGGTTGTTCAGGAAAACAAAAAAATATTTAATAACAATTCAATCCTTAATGCACCTTATACCGAAAGCATGCGTGTTGCTGCTGGGATAATAAGAAACACTGGGATCATAAGTGTTCATCCCATGCGCCCATGCCTTATCTGTACCTTCAGCAGTAGATGTCCAGAGCATAGTGGCAAAATTGTTGAAATTCCAGCTTACATTGTTGAAGCGGGTGCCAGACAGAAAGGCATTAAACCCGGAATAGCCTGTATATTTCAGAGCCGCCCCTGCAAACCCGTTACTGATATAAAAATTAAACAAGGTGATCCATTCATTATTGGTAGGCACATGCCAGCCCGGAGGACAAAATCCCTGTTCAGCAGCTACATTCTCATATTGCATCATCTCATCCCATTGGTACAATCCTCCATATGAAGTGCAATTGGCAGAGTTGTTGTTGAAGCAATATTTCTCTGCGACACAATTATCACGCTGCATCAGGCTTGAAGAAATAACGGTCCCGTAATTCAGATTTGCAGCCATCCAACACTGGGTGCCTAATTTAACCGTAGGGTATTGTTGATTATCTCTGACGTCGGTCATTGTGTTATCACAAGTAAACACAGGTGCATTGATGACAGAGATCACGATTACAGCATTGGCAGAGCATCCCCAGGTATTCAGGTAAGAATAGGTGATGGTGTGATTCCCTATACCGGCAATGGACGGATTGAAACTCCCAGCGTTCACTCCTGTTCCGGAATAGACCCCGCCAACAGGCAATCCACCTTTGAGCTTAAAAGGTTGCGCCGCAGTTGTTGTAATTGCATCATTACAGATGTTATAAGTTACAATGGGCAGAGGATTCACGATGACAATGACTGAATTTGGTGTTCCGGGACAGTTGTTAAAAGAAGGAGAAATTATATAGGTTACGTTTTCCGGACCTGTTCCACTGTTGGTCAGCGTCTGGGTGATCGTGCTTGTCGATCCGGGGCCGTAGCCGCTGACATTCCCGGAACTTCCGGAAGCGGTCCAGGTGAACACAGCTCCGGCAACATGAGATAAGATCGAAATATTGGTCGTTCCTCCGGAACAGATTGTCTGACCATTTGGGTTAAACCAGGCATCCGCCACAGGCTGAACAGTTACAATAAAATCAGCAACAGGTCCATCGCAACCGTTCAATGTTGGCGTGACTGCATAATCGACAGTTTCTATCGAAAAGCCTGAGTTGAAAAGAGTTTGTATTATCGCCGGACCACCTGATGAACTGAAGCCACTTACATTACCGGAACTTCCTGTAGCTGTCCAGGTAAATGTAGTTCCTGGCAACGAAGAGAGCAATACAATATTGATTGTTCCACCTGAACAGATCGTGGAATTGGATGCATTGGTGACGGAGGGCCTTGGTTTTACAGTGATATTCAACACTGTTGGACTCGCAGCCGTACATCCCGTACCCATGACATAATTGACACTGACAGTCTGGGCACCGGTTGTATTCCATGTTACAGTAACAAAGTTATCAACTGTACTTCCTCCTGCATTGATGGTTCCTCCGGCCGAAACAGCCCACTGGTAATTTGTCATTCCAACATCCGTAGTATAAGTTGTAGTATTTCCTATGCAGATATTATTCAATCCGTTCAAAGACGGAACCGGCAATGTATTTACATTAACCAGGTAGCTTGAAGGAGCTGCCGCTGTGCATCCATTAGCATTGTTGTAATTAACTGTGATCGTTTTTGCACCTGGTGTTGACCAAAGTACAGTTATACTATTTGTGCCGGTTCCTGATGTTATCGTTCCATCCGGTGTCACCGACCACTGGTAATTTGTCATACCTGATTCCGTAAGATAGATCCCGGCAGAATTCAGACAAATGGAAACAGGGCCATTGATAGAAGGGACAGGTAAAGGATTAACCGTGACCGGATAAACAGTAGGAGCAGTTGCCGTACAACCGTTGGCATCATGAAAGTTAACTGAAACGGTTTGCGGTCCGGGACTATTCCAGGTAACTGTCACCGTATTATCTGCCGGAGAGCCGCCCGACGTAATCATCCCTCCGGCAGAAACTGACCATTGGTAATTATTCATACCTGTGGAAGTGGAATAAACATTACCTGTTGATGAGGCACAAACTGTTGTAGGTCCTCCGATCGAAGGGGTTGGTAAAGGATTGACGGTGACGTTAAAAACGGTTGGATAAAGGGTGGGCCATGAATCAAATTTGGTAAAACTTATTGAACCTAATTGGGCACCGGTAGAATTCCAGGTAACAGTTATTGAGTTTGTTCCTGATCCTGCCGTAATCATGCCACCTGATGAAACAATCCAGGTGTATCCCGTCATACCCGCCTGTGTTGAATAAACATTACCAGAAGAACCAAGGCAAACTGACGCATTTCCGGTTATCACCGGAACAGGTGAAGGCAGCACAGTCAGGGTAAAATCCTGTGGCTGGCTTGTGCAGCCGTTAAGGCTGGACATTATATGATAAACAACTGTTCCAGGGTTGCTGTTATTAAGATTCAGCATATCAGTAATGGTATTAGTACCATTTTGTCCGGGAGGGCATGAAACAATATTGGTTGTACAGGTCGGTGGCGGGCTGGTCCAACTGAATGTCGTGCTCGGGGGAATGGAGGTAAGGGTGATATTTGTTGTGACTCCTGCGCATATTGTATTCGGTGACGGCGGATTTAAAACCGGAACGGGATTTATTGTGACTGCAATTGAAGCTGTTGGCCCTGGGGTCAGACAGTTGGAGTTTGTACCATAAACCTGCAGGTTCCCTGATGTTGCATTAATCGCAAAGTCGACTGTGACAAAATAATCCGAAGGGTTAACCTGGTGTATAGTCGCACCGGTGCCTGTATAACTCCAGTGATACTGATCTGTATTTTGATCCTGGTTTACTGAAAAGAGTTGTCCTGTAGTTCCGGCACAAAGTGTCGGAGGTGTCTGAACAAAAGTAAGGGCTCCTGAATGTCTGTATTGAATAATAACTACCGGGCTGGTGGTGGAAGAAACATTGAACCACCAAGTATTCACAGTTCTGTTGTTTCCCCATGGATTATTCCAGGTATGACACCCCGGAGGGCTGGAACAACCTGTGAAATTTGATGAGCCTCCAATGTCGGAGTCGTCCCAGTATAAAAGAGGTTCTGTTCCCGGTGGGTTAACCAGCGCCACAACGAAGCCATTCGGGTTCCCTTCAATATCATAAAAGGGTAAATTTGTCAGGCCATTAATATATTTGACTGTAAATGTCACGCTGGTTCCATTCGGAACAGGAACCCCACCTGGCAAGGTACCATCGTACCCGTCCCATATTAACTCGTTGATGCCAACTACAACAGTTTGTGTAAGAGCCCTTGGAGTATACCCCCCCCCGAATGTCAGATCGATTTCAACCGAGCCGGGTTTGTCGACATTTACATAGTAGTCAATTTCACCTGTATTACAATCCTGGATCCCATATGGCTGGGGAGGAACGATCTGACCAAGAGTGGTGGCAGGAGGATAAAGGATAGAGTCCGGATTATTTAAAAAGATCTTATACTCGGGCAAAAGTGACTGTGCATTCGTTGATTTCCTGTCCAGAGGAAAATTCCCTGTATTCTGACAACCCCATTGATTACAAAACTGTACCCAAATACCGCCTTGCATGTTACTACAAGTACAGGAAGTTATAATACTATCAATTGAGTAGATATAGGTCGTTCCGGAATAATGTGTCCCGTTCTCATAGAATTGCCATGACTTGGAATATAATCTCCCGGGCTTGACAAGTGCGGTTATTGTATCCTGAATGGTAACATCGATGAGGTTCATGTCAAGACTGCCTGAATAAAAAGCATTGGTACTATTATTTCTCATGGCGAACTCAACGTAAAAAGTACCCGGTGTTGCAGGATGAAAATCAATGGCTGTATATCCTCCGGTTCCATAAATTTGTTCAGGACCCGTGCGGGCCTCACCTATATCGGTTATAAATCCGGTTCCTGATGTCGGCAGATTTGCTTCAGGGTATACAATATTTCCCAGCATATCTTTTATGTCAAAAACAATATGATTCTGTGAGGCACCAGGAAATTCAATAGATCCGTTAAAACCAAGGAATACAGTTTCCTGGTTAGTTATTGTTGAAAAATACAAGCGGTTAGGTTCAGTACATCCATAGGTTGCAAATGGTGTTCTTATCCCGCCATTATTACAATGGCTGATACTATCTGTACACATGAATAACCATGTGTTATAGGTCCCGATATAAATTTCTTTCGATCCTTCAGAAAATGCATTTTCCTGGAAAATTAAACATCCCACTACCACCTGGATCAGAAAGTAAATCTTACGCTTCATATTACCTGTTTACTCGTACCCATAAAGACTAATAAAGATAATATAATGTTTACGTTTTACCAAATTATTGTTACACTTTAATTTGCTAAACGAAAGTTGAAAGATCAGATTATTTTGTTATTCGCGTCCTGCATCATTAAGAAATCGACATCAAATACTTAGACATCAAAATTTTGAAAAGTTGTCTGTCAGTTTTTAACACAGCGGACAACAAATGCATTCGATTTCGAGGCAGGATAGATTGAGACGCTGGGGTTGAAGGAATTCATGCCGTGTGCCCATGCTTTATCTGCACTATGTGAAGTAGATGACCAGAATAAAGATGCGAAATTATCCATACCCCACACTTTGTATTTGAAACGTAAACCATCCAGCAATGCATTGAAGCCTGAATATCCTGAGTATTTCAACGGACTGCCGGCAAAGCCACTGCTGATGTAAAAATTAAACAGCACATTCCATTCTGGTTCAGCCGGAATATGCCATTCCGGTGGGCATATTCCCTCTACAGCAGCCTCGTCCTGATATCTCATTAACTCATCCCATGAATAAAGTCCGCCAAAAGAGGTACAGTTGGAAGGATTATCATTAAAACAATATTTTTCGGGCAGGCAATTATCCCTCGGAATTTGCGTCGAAGGAATGACCGAGCCATAATCCAGATTCGCTGCCATCCAGCATTGCGTTCCGAGTTTTAGGGTCGGGTAAACATGATTGTCTCTTGGATCAGTCAATGGGCTCCCGCAATTAAATGTTGTTCCGCTAATGACAGTGATGGTTTGAGTAGCAGTCGCAATGCATCCCCAGGTATTGGTATAGGAATAAGTTTGAGTCAATGTGCCTGTACCGGCAAGGCCGGGGTAAAATATTCCTGCCGTGACAGCTCTTCCTGAATAGGTCCCGCCAAGCGGAATACCTCCTTTCAGTACAATGGGTGCCGCGGCTGTTGTCGTGACCGGATCATTACACATCGTAAAACTTACTACCGGTATTGGAAAGACGATGACCGTGACAGAATTCTGAATACCCGTGCAAAGATTGGCTGTTGGGGTGACGAGATAAGTGACTGATTCTTTTGCAGTCCCGGTATTATTTATTACCTGGCTTATTAAGGACCCGCTTCCCGGTCCGAACCCACTAACATTACCAGAGCTTCCGGATGCTGTCCAGGAATAAGTCGCTCCTGTGACATGTGAATTCAATGTGATTCCTGTGGATGCGGCAGAACAAATGGACTGACTGTCAGGAGTAAAGTAAACATCAGCTACGGGGAAAACATTGACAATAAAATCCGATGCCGTACCGATACAACCGTTCAGAGTTGGGGTCACCGAATAGGTAACAGTCCCCGTAATGTATCCTGTATTTTGAAGCGTCTGGATAATAACCGGTCCCGAGGAAGAAGTAAACCCACTTATATCAGGAGAACTACCCGTAGAAGTCCATGAAAATGAAGACCCTGAAGGTGTTGATTGCAGAATGATATTCGTTGTCCCGTTTGAACAAACTGAAGATGTTCCTGCATTTGCAATCACAGGGTCAGGTTTGACCGTGATCGTAGCACTGGTTGGCAAGGGGGCAGTACATCCGGTTCCTGCTGTATAATTTACCTGTACAGTTTCTGTCCCGGAATTGTTCCAGATTATCGTTACCGTTGCGTCTGTTGTCGTACCCCCTGTGACTACAGACCCTCCGCCAGATATCACCCACGAATAATTGCTCATTCCCGGATCGGTGGAATAAATTACAGGGATTCCTTTGCAGACATTCGTTGAACCCGTGAGAGAGGGAACGGGTAAGGTGGTGACATTAAGATTGTACACTGAAGGCGATGCAGCCGTGCAGCCCTGTGAATTGGTATAATTCACAGATATTGTCTTCGGACCGATAATGGTCCATAATACTGAAATGGTACTGGTCCCTGTACCCGACTGAATGGTTCCCCCGGCAGGTACGCTCCATGTGTAACCGGTCATACCCGCCTCTGTAAAATAAACTGTTGTGGAGTTCAGACAAACCGATGCAGGACCACTGATAGTCGGAACCGGCAATGTGTTCATAACCAGGGTTAAAGAAGCAGATAGCCCATTCCCGCAGGAATTATTGGCCTGAACTGTGATATTTCCACCTACTGCCATAAAAGAAGCATTTACAGTGACAGAATTCGTGCCAATCCCTGCAACGATGCTTAATCCGACCGGAAAGGACCAGATATATGAACTGGCATTGCTGACAGGCGTGATGGAATACACTACACCTGACTGTCCCGGGCAGATATTACCGGGACCGGTTATCGGGCCCGCCGGACCTGGTAACGGATTGACAATGATAACTTTCTTAAGTTCTGGTCCGTAACCACAAGTATTGTGCCCTTTAACCCTTAGGGTATCGGAAGTAGCCGAGGTTGAAAAATTAAGGCTGATCGAATTTGTTGTACTCACTCCGGTTGCACCTCCCGGAATCGTCCATGAATAGCTATCTGCATAGGGGAAAGGATTTACAGAATAGGTCACCCCGTTCTGACCCTGGCAAACCGGTGACAAACCTGTTATCTGACCTGTTGTCTTTGGCAGTGAATCCACACTAATAACAATGGTGTCAGCAGATTTACACGCATTATTGCTGGTTACTTGTACCCAGTAAGTTCCGGCAATTCCCGTCGTGAGAGTACGCGTCGTCAATCCATTCTGCCAACGGTAGCTTGTAAAGGGGCCGGGATCAAGAGTGATCGAAGTCCCTTCACAAATTGTAGTGTCAGGTCCAAGATTAACAGTAGGTGAAGAGTACATCATGATATGAATGGTATCTCTTAATTCACAAAAATCCCCGTTGGTCATTACTGCATAATAACCGGAGTCGTGAACTACGAGAAACTCAGTCGTATCAATCACTGTCCAGGATCCTCCAGCCAGCTTCCTCCATTCATAGGAACTTCGGTTTAACCCGCCGTCCAGAATAATGCTATCCCCTGGACACATTGATTGATCTGAGCCAAGGTAAAGACTGCTGAAATCAGAAAAATAACCGTATTCAGAGCTTCCTGTTGAGATCTTGTTGAGGATCCCAAGGTGAAATTTTCCGGAAGTGTTAACGATCAGGTTGCCTCCTACCGGTACCTGGCCGACAGGGATCAGGTTCCTCCGGTAATAAACCCAAGCACTGTCTGTGCCCGGTACCACATTGAAATCGGCTGCCGTAATGATCGTATTATCCCCATTGAGAATGAAAGACCCCTGGTTCCCGTTACGGGTAAGGATCAGCAGGGCAAAATCGTAGGTACTGGTCCTTGTAAATCCAATCTGGCGCGAACCTGTACATGAATCCTGCGGAATAATTGATGATCCGGCTTCTCCTGAATGACCGGATAAATGATATACATAAACAGGATTTGAAGCTTTGACCTTGAAAGTATTATTTGCCGTAGGAATAGAATAATCGCATTGGGCTCCTTTTTTTAAAATAGTATCGGGGGAGGTATCACCGTCGAAATAAAGCGCGGTACTGTCTTTTGTGGCAAGAACATAAACATGCTCGTCATTGTTGCCCGGAACATTGTCGGCGTAACCTTTGATCACAATATAATCATAGCCGATCAGGTCAATGGGTATGGTTTGATCTGCAATCTCATCCCAGCCACCTGTTATGATCGAGTCATCAAAGATTGTAATAGCGATAGGCTTGTCTGAAACCACATGCGAACCGGCAAGGGAAGCAGGTGCGGAAATATCGATTGCCCTGGCACAAAAGGTTTGTCCTTTTTTTAAAGTGATCTGGAACGGAATGCCCGCAGAATGACCAACAATATCGATTTTGGGTGTTATCGTAACGTGTGTGCTATCCTCAGATGCAACAATATCAAATGTTTCACTTCCGTCATTCACCTGGTTCGGATAATCAGTCTGCCCGGAAATATAGAACTCCATTCCCAGTGCATTCTTCCCTTTCATAGATGAGACGGCAGGATTGTTCAGATCTGCAACCTCGTAGTAGGCGGTGATGTTTTTATCGGAGATGAGCTGTAACCCACGATTTATGACCTGGTTCGCCGGTTTATCCTCAATACTATCAATCCATGGGGTAAGGTTGATGCTAAATGAAGAATTCGGATTGATCTTTTGGTTGATGAGTGCAAAAGAGGGATTTGCCGGCATCCTCAGCGTGATGTTGGCTGTATCAGACATGGTCGAGATCCGCATATAAATCGGACGATCTCCGTGATTTGAGGAGACCTCAGGCGCAACAAACCAAAAATTCTTGTCTATTTGCGCACGAACCTGGCTATGAATACATATAAGGAAAAGAAGAAGGTAAAATATTCTTTTCAATATGCCCGTTTTATGTAAAGAATTCGTAAAATTACAAAAAATATTCTAGTCGGTTCTGTTATGGTGAAAAATCGCATTGAAAAAGACCTGATAGGGAGCAGAAATATCCCGGATAGTGCATTGTATGGCATACACGCATTACGGGCTAAGGAAAACTTCCCTGACCAGACTGCATTCCCCATCGAATGGTATGAAGCTGTCGGAATTGTAAAGCAGGCCTGTTATGAGACCTGCCTGGCCTATTATCGTGCAATTAAAATCAAATATCCCGGTAAAAAGTTCCCGTTTCGCATAATTTCAGATGAAATTTTGTCTGTCCTTGTTGAAAAAGCAAAAGAAATTTCTGAAGGAAAGTATTTTGATCAGTTCATTGTACCTGCAATCTCCGGTGGCGCCGGAACAAGCATAAACATGAATGTCAATGAGATCATCACCAATGCAGCTCTCCTGAAACTCGGGCATAAACCAGGTGACTATGATTTTATTGATCCGATCGAACATGCCAATATTTTCCAGTCTACCAATG
>Ga0182027_10015728_pt1 | contig 10378 bp, 5 predicted proteins | sample 712E1DmetaG_FD_121300 | JGI IMG/M metagenome (GOLD analysis project Ga0182027, IMG submission 121300) | Permafrost microbial communities from Stordalen Mire, Sweden - 712E1D metaG (Illumina Assembly) | ecosystem: Environmental > Terrestrial > Soil > Wetlands > Permafrost | place: Sweden... | reverse complement strand
GCGTGCGCGACATCCCGGAGGTCCGCGCCTTAGGATTCCAATACTTTGCACGCGGATCGGTGGTGAGCCACGCCAACTTCCACATCGTGCGCGTGGGAGTGCCCATTCAGATTCACGGGGTGACGATTGCGACCGGGGACATCCTGCATGGGGATGAGAACGGCCTGATCACCGTGCCGCGCGGATACGAAAAGGAAATTGTCGCCGCCGTCGACATCGTTCGTGCTCGCGAGCGTCGCCTGATGGATTGGGTGAGGAGTGACGAATTTAACTTGGAGGGCTTTCACGATCATGTCGTCGAATGAAACGCTCAAGGACCGTTTCCAGGGAATTCTGCCGGCGCTCGTCACGCCGGTGAATGCGAAGGGAGAATTTGTTCCGGAGGTCTTCGAGCGGCTGCTGGAGCATGTCTACGCGGCTGGAGTGCATGGAGTTTACGTGTGCGGCCAGACCGGCGAAGGCCTCCTGCAATCCATCGCCATGCGGCAGCAGGTTGCCGAGGTGGCCGTCCGGTGCTCACCCAAAGATAAGCTCGTGATTTTGCATGTGGGCGCGCCGCGCCTCGCGGACGCAATCGAGCTTGGCCGCCATGCGGAACGCCTTGGCGCGTCTGCCGTCAGCAGCCTGCCTCCGGCTGGGGATTACTCTTTCGCCGAGCTGCGGCATTATTACCAGGAACTTGCCGGGGCCTCCAGCCTGCCATTGTTGGTCTACTACTTTCCCAGCCTGTGCCAGTCCATTTCCACGCTGGATCAGATCCTGGAATTGTGTGAGATCCCACGCGTGGTGGGATTGAAGTTCACGGACTTCGATTTGTATAAACTCCATCAAATCCAGCAATGCGGCAAGGTTATTTTCAACGGCAGGGATGAGGTCTTCGCCGCCGGGATGTTGATGGGCGCCTGCGGAGGCATCGGCACTTTCTACAACCTCATCCCCGAACTCTTCGTCAGGGTTTACGAGTGCGCGCGGACGGGACAATGGCGGGAAGCCCGTCTTGCCCAGGACCAGATCAACGAACTCATTCGCATCACCTTGCACTTTCCAGCGCTGGCGGCCGTCAAAACCATGCTGAAATGGCGGGGATTCGACTGCGGAGGTTGCCTGGCGCCTCGCGAGAACCTGACGGAGTCGGGACAGCTCCGATTGCGCGAGCAATTGCAGAAAAGCACCTTTCATAGGGCGCTGAGTGGCACCGGGTCGGCATCATGACTAAATCCATCTACGCGTGGGTTCTCGTCGCCATCCTGTGGTTCATCTGGTTGCTGAACTACGTCGACCGGCAAATTATCTACTCGGTCTTTCCTTTGCTGCGGTCCGACCTCAAGCTCTCGAATCTTCAACTGGGCCTTCTCAGCACATCATTTCTATGGGTGTATGCCCTGGTCAGCCCGTTGACGGGATATCTCGGAGACCGCTTCAGCCGTAAAAAGGTGATTGTCTCAAGTCTCATCATCTGGTCGGGCGTGACCTTGGCAGTGGGAATGGTGAGGAACTTCCACGAACTGGTCTTCGCCCTGGGCGTGATGGGGGTGAGCGAAGCCGCGTATCTGCCTTCCGGCCTTGCCTTGATTGCCGACTACCATAGCGAACGCACCCGGTCGCTGGCCACCGGCCTTCACATGAGCGGGGCGTATCTTGGGGTGGTGCTGGGCGGCGTGGCGGGCGGTTGGATCGGACAGCGCTATGGGTGGCGGCCGGCATTTACATTTCTGGGCTTCGTCGGCATCGCCTACGCGCTGGTCGCGGGCATGGTTCTCCGCGGGGGGATGGCGAACCCGGCGCCAGAAGGCACTCGCGCCGAGGCCCTGAAACCCCGGTTTTTGGCTTCCCTCGGCGAGGTTTGTTTACTTCGCTCCTTCCCCACTTTGACCCTCGTGTTTGTCGTAATGTCCATGGCGAACTGGCTGATGTATACCTGGATGCCGATCTACCTCTACGAGCGCTTCCACATGACCCTGCTGGGGGCCGGATTTTCGGCAACGTTTTATCTCCAGGTGGGGAGCGTGGGCGGGATGCTGCTCGGCGGGATGCTGGCGGACCAGTGGCGGGCGCGTTCGCAACGGGGCCGACTCCTTACCCAAGCGGTTAGCCTGGCCTTTGCGGCTCCTTTCCTTTTCCTCGCCGGAAGGGCTGCCTCGGCTGGGCTGCTGCTGGCGGCGATGGTCATCTTTGGAATAGGAAGGGGCGGTTATGACTGCAATATCATGCCGGTGCTTTGCGAGATCGCCCCGCCGGAATTGCGAGCCACGGGATATGGGTTGTTCAACTGCGCCGGAACGGTCGCGGGTGGCGTCGTCGCGGCCCTGGCGGGAGCGCTGAAATCCTCGATCGGCTTGGGAGGCATGTTGCAGGCGGCGGGACTGCTGTTTTTGGTTGCCGCTATTTTGCTCTTTCGACTGGAAATCCCTGGCTATAAACAGCGGGTCTTGGACCAGTAACCGTGTGGCACATCAAGAAATAGAAATAAGCCATCTTGGAAATTCAGAAAGTGAAACCATCCTTTTCGTCTAATTATGGGGGGAGAGAATGAACAAGCTCAATCGTCGGGAGTTTCTTGGGACCACAGCGCTAGCGGCCTCTGCTTCCGCGGCACTTGGCGCCGCGCCGGGTATACCGCAGCGTTCGGCCATGGCAACTCTGGAGGGCACGGGCCGGGTATGGCCCATTTGGCGCAACCCCGGTCGGTTCACCAAGAATCCAGACATTGTCCGCTTCCCATCCGGGAAGATGATGTTGGTATTTTCCGATTCGGACCAGCACTGGGCACAAGGCATCACCAGGATCACGATGGTGGAAACGACGGATGAGGGGAAAACCTGGGGCAATCCTAAAGTCATCGCGGAGGCCGACGTCCGAAAGGGTGAGGAGCGGTGGATCACCCCCCGAATCACGTTGCAGAAGAGTGGACGCTTGATCGTCATCTGCGATCACGACGATTACCGGCACGCGCACGAGGATCAACCTTCCGGCATCTGGATATGGTTCAGTGATGATGAAGGACGCACCTGGTCCCGCCCTCGTCTCACCGGGGTTCCGGGCCTCGAACCCGGCCGGATCATTGAACTTCCCGACGGCACACTTCTGATGAGCTCGCACATGGCCTTCCGGGACAACTTCAAGAACGCCGAATTTGTAATGCGCTCGCGGGACGGGGGACTCACGTGGGAGGACCTTTCGGTAATCGCCAAGGACCGCGTTCACAATTTCTGCGAAGGGCAGATCTTGATGCTCTCTTCGGGAGTGCTGGCGTGTATCACGCGCGAGAATAACCACAATGGCTACCCATCGTATGTCAACTTTTCCTATGATCAAGGACACACGTGGGCCCCACCGAAGATTCTGCCCTTTTCCGGAGATCGCCCCTTTGTCGGACAAATGTCCGACGGCCGGGTTTTAGTGACCTACCGCAACCAATCGGGCAATGCCGGAACCAACGCCTGGCTGGGTGACCTGTTTACCGATTACGGCTATCAAGTGTTTGGCATACATTACGGCGACGCCTGCGAGATCGAGGATGGAACGCTTCACATCAAGAACCAGACCGATGGGGACACGCGCTACACATTGATGCCACCGGAGAACTTCCGGAGCAACATCGTGCTGGAAGCAACCCTGCGTGTGGAAGGCCCAGCGGACAATGCCATCGCGACGTTCAACATCGGGCGTATTGGCTTGAGAGCGTACGTTCTGCGCGACCAGATTTGGCTGGACTTCGGTCGCGGCGGTCAGGGTCCCAACCCTGCCCACCCCATGCACCCGGGCGCCGACGCGCGCCACGCCGTCGATATGACCGGGGAACATCGGCTTTCATTCAAGACTTTGCGAGGGCGGATGTGGGTGGAGGTGGACGGCGTGCCGGTTATTCATGCTGTGGTCACACAGGAATTTCCACTCAGCCCCACGACGTTCGGCCGTAGCAAGGAGAGCAAGGGAGAAGTGTGGTTCCGCTCGGTGTCCTACCAGGCTGTTAATGAAACGGAGCCTGCCTTTTCATGGGTGTGGGAAGCCCGCTCCGGGAAACTGCCGGACCAATACCAATTCGACAACATCCTTGTCTTAGCTCCGAATCCACCCGAAGCCGGCAAGACGCCCGACCATGGGTATTCCTCCTGGGTCCAGTTGCCCAATGGGAAAATCTACTTTGTTGATTATTCGAATCGTGGCGATACCCCTCCGCAAAGTCACATCTATGCGGCACTGTTCTCTCCCGAGGATTTTATGATAGGAGCGCCTAAGTAATCCATCTCGCCCGGAGTTCTCGCTGCGTTTGGGCCTATGCGGAGGGGTGGTTACCCGCAGCGAATCGGTTTTTGAACTGATCCTGATTCACATCCGCCCGTCCCAAGGAGCTGTATTGATGCTGACGAATCGAATTTCCCGCCGGATCGTGACGACCCTATTTCTTGTTGTCCCATTATTTGTTTATTTCGCATTTGTATTCGGTTTCGGCCAAACCCTGGCGGCAGTCACCGCCACGAATGGCAATTCCGCCGCAAAGGAAGCTCCCGCGGTCAGACAAATCCCTGTTCCCCGGCCCCCCATGGGGTGGTCGTCCTGGAACAGCTTTTCCAACACCGTGGACTCAGACGTCATCATGCAGCAGGCGAAAGCTCTGGTGGCGTCGGGGGCGCAAAAGGCCGGTTACGTATATGTCAACATTGACGAAGGTTGGTGGAAGGGAGAGCGGGATGCCAACGGCAACTTCGTGGTTGATCCGAAGGCTTGGCCCGCTCTGGCCGCCGGCGACCAGGCTGGAGATCTATCCAACATTGTGAAGTACATTCACCGTCTGGGTCTGAAAGCGGGGATGTATACGGACGCGGGTGGAGCAGGTTGCGGCCACTACTCACCTGACCTGGGGCCTGCCGAGAGCAATTCGGGCAGCGAGGGCTACTATGAGCAGGACATGCTCCAGTTCGCCAAGTGGGGATTCGATTACGTAAAGGTAGATTGGTGCGGTGGAAACAAGGAGAACCTCGACCCCGCCGTTCAGTATGCGGAGGTAGCACGAGCGATCGCCAAGGCCGAAACAACCACCGGTCATCGCTTGTTCTTTTCGATTTGCAACTGGGGCAACAACAGCCCGTGGACTTGGGCCCCGGGTGTGGGCGGTGTGGCCGCAGACATTTGGCGGACGAGTGGCGACATTGTTGCTCCCGTCGTGGCCGGCTATCCCCATAGCGACCGCACCGCCAGCTTTGCCGGCATGCTTGGTAATTTCGACCATGGAATCCATCCCGAGGCGCAGCACACGGGTTTCTTTAACGATCCCGACATGATGGTGATCGGAATGCCGGGGCTGTCCGATCGTCAAAATCGGGTACACATGGGCCTCTGGGCTATTTCCGGAGCGCCGCTCATCCTTGGTGCTGACCTTACGAAGCTCAGCAAAGCAACCGTTGAGATGATCACGAATCCGGAAGTCATTGCGATTGATCAGGATGCTCTGGGTCTTCAGTGCGTGAAGGTTGATGAAGCTACCGCGGCGCTTCAGGTTTGGGCGAAGCCATTGGCCGCTTCTGGCAGTCTGGCAGTGCTACTCCTGAACCGAACGACCTCCGCTGCGCCCATCACCGTTAGTTGGAGCGAGCTGGGGCTCGATCCATCTTCCCCGGTCGCGGTCCGCGACATCTGGGCGCAAAAGGACTTGGGGCATTACCCCACAACTTTCAGCACCACCGTCCCTGCTGAGGATGCTGTGATGCTCACCGTCAAAGGGAAGCAAGGCAAAACTACTCGATACGAAAATGCCGCACGGAGAAATGAAGTTGTGAGAGGCGCCGCGCCAGGCGCAACCTTGGCCAGTGAGCGGTCACTGACCTTCAAGGGTGTCACCTCGACGTCGAAGTCCGCGTACATTCGAATCACCTATATCAACGGGGAAAAGGCGCCACAACTCGCAGAGTTGCGGGTGAACGGGCATATCGCCACCCGGATTGCCTTGCCTTCCACTGGCAGCGAGCATGCCGTTGGGAGCGTCACCATCGAGGCGCCACTTGAAACGGAAGGCGCGAAGAATGTTCTCTCCTTTTCGTCTCTGGGCAAGACTGGATTCAACATCCTTTGGGTTGATGTCTTGAGTGGCCCGCACGAACATAGCTCGCGTCCGTAGGGTTCCCGGCATGGAATCGGCCCCGGGTTGCCATCGGCGGCTCATGGAAAGGTGATTGCAGCGACCTCTCTTTCCGGAGTGATCTGGAACCTGGTGAATGTTCTACCCGTAAATGGCATCGCGCTGGTGGGGATGGCCGTGGCATTTCCTGTAGCCATCGGCTGTTTGCGGCGGCATTCGCCAGCACGTTTCCCATACTCCACATATTCATGCGCCACTCCCTCGCGGGCTCGCGCTGCTCGTGTCGAGACGAAGGAGATGTACTTGCTAAGATTCACGAACATCGTTCTACTTTTGGCGCTCTTCTCGCTGGCGACGCTTCTCAGCGGCCAGCAAAGAGAGTTCCGCCCTCCGGCGGCACCCTTGATTGCTCACGACCCTTACTTCAGCATTTGGTCGATGGCAGACAAGCTGACGGACGACGCCACGCGGCACTGGACGGGGCGGGTCCAGGCCCTTGCCAGCTTGGTCCGCGTGGATGGCCAGACCTATCGTGTCATGGGTCGGGAGCCCGAGCAAGTTGCTGTTCTTCCTCAGACGCGGCTACAGGTATTGCCCACACGAACGATCTACGGTTTTGCAGGAGCCGGTATCCGGTTGACTCTCACCTTCTTGACGCCCGCTTTGCCCCATGACATGGAAGTCCTGTCGCGCCCGGCCTCATATATCACGTGGGAAGTGCAATCTGCCGACGGGCGCAATCACGATGTTGAGGTGTACTTCGACGCCTCCTCCGATCTGGTTGTCAATTTGCCCGATCAGCCCGTGGTTTGGTCGCGTTTCGAGCTCGGCGGACTGAAGGTTCTGCGAATCGGTTCCCAGCAGCAGCCAATCCTGGAGAAGCACGGAGACGACCTGCGGATTGACTGGGGGTATCTCTATATTGCCGCGCCCGAGTCCGGCGTTTCCGCGGCGGTCACCGACGCTCGAAGCGCCCGGGTCCTGTTTCAGGAGGGGGGAGGTCTGCCGAACTCGGACGACCTGATGGACGACTTGATTGCCCACCGGCCGCGTCGACGTGTACCCGTGTTGGCGTACGGACTCAACTTCGGCAAGGTGGGTCCACAACCGGTCGCCAAGTTCCTTGTGCTCGCTTACGACGACATTTTCTCGATTGAATACATGAATCGGCGTTTGCAGCCCTACTGGCGGCGTAGCGGCGCGGACGCAGCGGATTTGCTGCGCGTCGCTGTGCACGACTACGAGTCGCTGTCTGCCAAATGCATGGTTTTCGATCGAGAGCTGATGGCTGACCTGACGCAGGCGGGAGGAGATAAATATGCCGCGCTGGCAGCCCTCGCCTATCGGCAAACTCTCGCCGGAAACAAACTAGTCGCAGCACCCGACGGCAGGCCCTGGTTATTCCCGAAGGAGAATTTCAGCAACGGTTGCATCTCCACCGTTGATGTACTGAGCCCCGACTCTCCCTTCTTTCTGCTCCTCAACCCGCGTTTGATGAGAGCGCAGATGGAACCCGTTTTCGAGTATGCCGCCTCGGGGCGATGGCGATTCCCGTTTGCTCCGCATGATTTAGGGACATATCCACACGCCAACGGACAGGTCTATGGCGGTGGCGAAGAGTCGGATCGTGATCAGATGCCCGTGGAAGAGAGTGGAAACATGCTGATTATGACCGCAGCGCTGGCAAAAATTGAGGGCAACGCGAGCTTCGCCAACTCCTACTGGCCTCTGCTCAGCCGCTGGGCTGGGTATCTCAGGGAAAAGGGAATGGATCCAGAAAACCAACTGGCCACCAATGATATGTCCGGCCACCTCGGACACAACACGGATCTCTCTATCAAAGCCATTCTCGGCATCGCAGCGTACGGCAAATTGTGTGAGATGACGAAGCGCCCGGATGAAGCAAAATCCAATCTGGCGACGGCTCGTGAGTATGCGAATAAGTGGACGTCCATGGCCGATGACGGCGATCACTATCGCCTGGCATTCGATCGCCCCGGAACCTGGAGCCAGAAGCACAACTTGATTTGGGACCGCATCCTGGGACTGAATATCTTTCCTGCGTCCGTCGCCCAAAAGGAAACGGCCTTCTACCTGACCAAACTAAACCGCTATGGATTGCCATTTGACAATCGGGCGAGCTACAGCCTGGTGGACTGGTCCGTATGGACGGCGGCCCTGTCCGATTCCAAAGCGACATTCGAGACCTTGATCGAGCCAATTTATCGCTTTGCAGACGAGTCGCCGGACCGGGTTCCACTGGCGGATTGGTACGGGACGGTGGACGGGAAACATCGGTATTTTCAGGCGCGGCCAGTAGTCGGGGGCGTCTTCATCCGAATGCTTCTTGAATCGGGAATGTGGGAAAAGTGGGCCCACGCCGACACCGGCGGGGTGAATTCGGACCAGTGAAGGCACTTCTTTCAGCCGCGCGATAAGGATTCCTGCGCAGTCTTAGTTCCCACGCCTGATACGACGCAGACATAACCTGACCTTCGAGTCGCTCATCGCTTAGCGAAGTAAACTATCACTGCTGCACATTCAGGCTCCTGCACCACGAATCGATGGAAGACCTCTCGGCGCTCCAAGCGATGGAGTTAGGTTACTTAAACCGTGGGTCGGGGGTTCGAATCACTCCAGGCCTACCAATTCTTCATACTGCACCGCACTGCATACCTCGGCTTGGTAATTCGCACGACGTGGCCTGCTTTGCTCGTTGCCATGGTAGGTGATCTTTAGTACTATCCAGCTCTTTGATTGCCGGATCTAAAACCCATGAAGCGATTCCTCAAATACCTGTGTCTACTGTTCTTGATCGTCTTGCTGCTCACCATTGCCGGCGGAGGAATATGGCTCCGGTGGCGCACTCGTGCCAGCCTTCCCGCCCTTGATGGGGTGCTTTCCGCCCCGGGGCTTTCGGCACGCGTGGAAGTATCGCGAGATGCGCAGGGTGTTCCTCACATCCGCGCTCAATCCATTGCGGACGCTCTTTTCGCTCAAGGGTACGTTACGGCTCAAGATCGCCTCTGGCAAATGGATTTGAGCCGGCGGAAGGCGGAGGGGACGCTTTCAGAAATCTTTGGTGATCGTACCCTGCGCATGGACATTGAAAGCCACACGCTGGGCTTCGTGGAGGTTGCGGAAAGAGCACTGGCCGAAATGTCGCCGGACGAACGTCGCCTCCTTGCTTCTTACGCTCGCGGCATCAATGTCTTCATCGAAAGCCATCGCGACCATCTGCCTTTGGAATTCATGCTGATGCGATACCAACCCCAACCGTGGCGCGAAGTCGATTCCGTTGCCGTCGCCCTGAACCTTTCGACCTCGCTAAGCCAAACCTGGCAGAGCGATTTGATGCGCGAGCATATCGCCGCCAAATTGGGGAAAGAGCTCTTCTCCGACGCGTTCCCCGATCATTCTGCACTCGACATGCCGGTTGCTGATGTTCCCGCCTCGACGCCTCCGGCTCCGAAAACAGCCGCCAACCCGCGCGGGGGCACGGAAGTGTTCCCGGACAACCTCCCTGTCGAAGCGCTATTTCCTGCCCCCTTGGAATCCACAAGTGGGATAGGGAGCAATAACTGGGTGGTGAGTGGATCACACGCGAAGTCCGGCAAGCCCCTGCTGGCAAACGACCCCCATCTTGGCCACAGCATTCCCAGCATCTGGTACATGATTCATCTTAAGGCGCCTGAACTCAATGTGACGGGTGTAAGCATGCCCGGCCTGCCTCTTGTCGTCATTGGCCACAATGAACATATCGCCTGGGGCATGACCAACACCGGACCTGACGTTCAAGACCTCTACATTGAAAGCTTTAATCTCCGCGACCCCAACAAGTATTTGCATAATGGTCAGTGGGTGAACGCGGACGTTCGCAACGAGACCATCAAGGTTCGCCGCCAGCGCGATTATCATTTCACCGTAGTGGTCACGCGGCACGGGCCGGTAATTTCGCACGATGGCGACCGCGACCTGGCCTTGCAGTGGACGTTACTCAGCCCGCACGCCGTCCGCATTCCCTTCCTGCACATCGATCAGGCAAAGAACTGGCAGGAGTTCACCGCAGCTCTCCGCGATTTCAACGTGCCCATGCAGAATTGCGTTTATGCGGATGAAGAAGGCAACATCGGCTATTACGCCGCCGGGCTAGTTCCCATCCGCAAGCAGGGTAATGGCGCCATCCCCGTGCCTGGCAGCACCGACGATTATGATTGGAATGGCTTCGTCCCGTTTGAGGCCCTTCCTCACGCCTTTAATCCCCCCAGCGGGATGATCGCAACGGCGAATGGACGCATTGTT